>ERZ779892.2193-NODE-2193-length-15714-cov-6.025417_pt1 | contig 15714 bp, 15 predicted proteins | sample MGYA00511552_ERZ779892 | MGnify/ENA primary metagenome ERZ779892 (study PRJEB29588, sample SAMEA2154561) | human gut metagenome | biome: human gut; feature: human-associated habitat; material: faeces | place: Denmark | collected 2008/2010 ... | reverse complement strand
AGCTTTGGCCGATCTGGTCGTCAAAGCTGCCGTACTTCTGCGCAACGTCGTACACGCCATCTATGGACTGCGACAGGCGGAAATAGTGCGTCGGCTCCGCACGGAGCAGACAGTCGATGACATTAGGGTAGCTGTCCGAATCGGAATAGAGCGTTTCCATAACCGAGGTCATGTAGCGGTTGTTGAAGTAGCAGTAGTCCATGTAATCCGGGTCATACTCGTCGTCCTTCAGCGAAGCATATTTTTTCGCCTCCGTGCGCCACTGCTCGTCCCCGCCGAGGTATTTTCTTATTATGTGCGCCCAATCATTGTTCGAGTAGGTGAGTATAAGATCTTCGATCTCGGACACGGTCTTGTCGTAAATATACGTATCCTGCGCGATCTCCCCGCTCTTGACGCGCTCGCTGAGCAGCATTATCAGCGGCACCTTGTACATACTGGCAGGGTAGAACCACTCATCGCCGTTATAGTACCATTCGTCGCCGGTCGCGGTATAGCAGAAGCCGAGGCTGAAATTCTTCGGGTCGATCCCGCGCTCGGAGAGAAAGCTCTCCGTCATCTCGTTGAGCTTCTGCGCGTTTTTCAGCGGGCTGATGGAGAGGGTTGTTGTAAAATAGTCGAGTTTGAGCTGCTTTGCCATTTCGGCCGCTTCGCGGAGCCGCATTTCATAGCAGACAAAACAGCGCTCGCCGCCCTCCGGCACATTTTCCATCCCGCGTGTCAGCTCATAGAACCGGTTAGAATCGTACGGGCCGGGGCAGAAGGAAATCGGATGCACGGCGGGAAGAGAGTGGATCAGACGCTGCTGTTCCTCCACGCGGTGCTCGTACTCCGTCGGCGGATAGATGTTGGGATTATAGTAAAAGAGCGTAATGGAAAAATACTGCGACAGATATTCCAGCACGTAACTGCTGCACGGCGCACAGCAGCTGTGCAGCAGCAAGGTCGGAACTTCACCGTGAAGTCCTGCAATCTTCGCATCCAGCTCCTTCTGGTAATTTCTTTTATTGGCCATAATGTATCTTCAAACCTCCTGGTATCTTTCAATCCTTTCTATTATAGCCTCAGCGCGGCTGGGATGCAAGCTGCATATGATATCTTATAGATAGAGGAGGATGCAAAAAAATGGATGATCAAATCCTGTCATTAGAGCATATATCACTGTCCTATCACACCATGAAAGGAGAAACACCGGCGCTGTGCGATCTGACCTTTTCGGTAACCCCGGGGGAATTTGTTGCTCTTGTCGGACCGAGCGGCTGCGGAAAGAGCACGATCCTGAACTTGATTTCCGGTCTTTTAAAGCCGGAGGCGGGAACTCTGCTGAGCCGCGGACGGCCGATCACGGAGGCGGATCTCCATATCGGCTACATGCTGCAGAGAGACCACCTGTTTGAATGGCGGACCATCTACAGCAACGTTCTGCTGGGTCTTGAGATTTCGCGCACGCTGACACCCGAGCGGAAAGAAAAAGTCGGGGAGATGATGGAGACATACGGCCTGAAATCCTTTTCCAATGCCCGTCCGTCCGAACTTTCCGGCGGTATGCGGCAGAGGGCGGCACTGATCCGTACACTGGCGATGGAGCCGGATCTTCTGCTGCTTGACGAGCCGTTCTCCGCTCTCGACTACCAGACGAGGCTGAACGTCTGTGATGATATCGGAAAGATCATTAAAAAAGAGGGAAAGACAGCAATTCTCGTGACACACGATATTTCGGAGGCCATCAGCATGGCGGACCGTGTGATTGTTCTGGCGGCACGGCCGGCATATGTGAAAAAAAAGATTCCAATCCGGTTTGCGATGGAGGAGCGCACGCCGATGAAAGCGCGCAGTGCGCCGGAATTTAAAACGTATTTCAATGCCATCTGGAAGGAGCTGAATGAAAATGCGTGAGCAGGCAAAAACGCCGGAGAGCAGCTTTCAGAGGGCGTATCTCCGGCAGAAAAAAAGAGAACGGGAGCAGGTGCGGGTGTTTCGGGCTTTGCTTCTCGTCAGTTTTCTGGTATTATGGGAGGTGGCGGCGGATCTGAGATGGATCGATCCGTTTATCTTTTCCAGCCCTGTGCGGGTGGGAAAAACGTTCGTGACCCTGCTGACGGAGCAGAACCTTCTGCGCCATATCGGGATCACGGTGTATGAGACGGGAATCAGCTTTCTGCTCGTCTCGACACTTGGCATGGCGTTCGCTGTGCTTTTGTGGCTCTTTCCGCGCTTTTCTGCGGTGATGGAGCCGTACCTGGTAGTCCTGAACAGCCTGCCGAAATCGGCGCTCGCCCCGCTTCTCATTGTGTGGATGGGGGCAAACGTGAAAACGATCATCACGGCCGGCATTTCCGTTGCGATATTCGGCTCGGTGATCAGCATTTACAGCAGCTTTCAGAGTGTGGAGCCGGATATGCTCCGCCTGATTGCAACACTCGGCGGAACGAAGAAGGATATGCTGTTCCGCGTCGTGCTGCCGTGGTCGTTTCCGGGGTTGCTCGCCGTGTGGAAGGTCAACATCGGCCTGTGCCTCGTCGGTGTTGTAATCGGAGAGTTTATCGGGGCAAGAGAGGGGCTTGGCTATCTGATTATCTACGGCAGTCAGGTGTTCAGATATGCACACGCAAGAGAAGGGAGGATGACAGATGATTGGAATCGTATGTCTGGAAGAACGAAGAGGAATGCAGTTTGGCGGACGACGCGTTTCGCGGGACCGCGTGGTAACGGAAAAAATCTGCGAACTGTGTGAGGGGAAAACGCTCTGGATGAATCCGGCTTCGGAAAAGCTGTTCGCGGAGCAGAAGGAGAGTGGGAAGGTAACACTTCAGGCGGCGGCAGATTTTCTGGAGCAGGCAGGCGAAGGAGAATACTGCTTTGTGGAGAATACGGGACTGCAGGCTGTGGAAGCGAAGATAGAGAAAATCATCGTTTTCTGGTGGAACCGGCATTATCCGTCTGACCGGAAATTCGACCTGGATCTTTCCAAATGGAATAAAGTGTCCGAGGAGGAGTTTGCAGGCTATTCCCATGAGAAAATAACGAAAGAGGTATATGAGAAATGAAAAAACTAAGAAAACAGCTTCTGCTGCTGGCGGCGCTTCTTGTTCTGACACTGACCGGCTGTGAGGCGCAGGATCTTCTCTCGACGGAGAGAGCAGATTCCGGTTCGGAGGTTACGGCCGCTTATACGATGACGGAATCCCAGATTACCGATCAGGCACCGACGGCCGTTTCAGTTCTTGATGTTCCGGAGTTTTCCGGTGAACCGTATGTCGTTTTAAACGGAAATGAGCCGGATTTTACCGATGAGGAAAAGACGACCGAGTCGTACGAGCATTACAGCGATCCGGACAGCCTGGGACGGTGCGGCGTGGCAGAGGCGAATATCGGCCAGGATCTGATGCCGACGGAGAAGCGCGGCGCGATCGGCCAGGTAAAGCCGACGGGCTGGCATACGGTAAAATACGATCAGGTGGAAGGTAAATATCTGTACAACCGCTGCCATCTGATCGGATACCAGCTGACCGGTGAGAATGCAAACGAGAAGAATCTGATCACTGGAACACGTTATCTGAACGTCGAGGGCATGCTGCCGTTTGAAAACATGGTTGCCGACTACGTCAAAGAGACCGGAAACCATGTGCTGTACCGCGTTACACCAATTTTTACCGGGGACGACCTTGTAGCGGACGGTGTGGAGATGGAGGCACTTTCCATGGAAGATGACGGCGAGGGCATTTCCTTCCATATCTTCGCATACAACAATCAGCCGGGCATCTCGATTAATTATGCAACGGGAGACAGCACGTTAAGCGAAAGCAGCGGAACGATGACGGATCAGCAGGAATATGTCATGAACACATCCAGCATGAAATTCCACCTGCCGTCATGCTCCAGCGTCAGCTCGATTAAGGATGAAAACAAGGCGACATATCAGGGACCGCGCGAGGACCTGATCGCCGAAGGCTATGAGCCGTGCGGACGGTGCAATCCGTAAAAAGAAATTACAAAAAGAGGGTCGGAACTTTCCGGTCCTTTTTTCTATATAGTAAAGAGAAGCATCTGGAAAGTGAGACAGGAGATGGAAGAGGAGAAGCTGCGTGCGGTTTATTATGCAAGGTGCAGCACCGAGGAGGAAAACCAGAAGGATGCGCTGGTAAGGCAGGCGGCGGAGGCGGAAGAGGCAATCCGGGCAAGAGGATGGAGGCTTGTGGATGCCTACGTGGAGAGCCGCTCCGGTACGAGCCGGAAGGGCAGACGGGAATATAACCGCCTGTACGAGGATCTCGAGCAGAACCGGTTTGATGTCGTCGTAATCAAGTCGCAGGACCGCCTGATGCGGAACACGCGGGACTGGTATCTGTTCGCAGACCGCTTAAACTGCGCCGGAAAGCGGCTGTATTTTTATCTGGAGAACACATTCTATTCGCCGGAAGACGCGCTTCTGACCGGCATTAAGGCGATTCTGGCGGAGGAGTACAGCCGGGAGCTGAGCAAGAAGATGAATCTGGCGCACCAGAAACGGCAGCAGAATAATGGAAAGCCGGTGCTGACCTCAAAAAGTTATGGTTACCGGCGGACGGCAGACGGAGCGATTGAGATCATCCCGGAGGAGGCCGCAGTGAAGCGCCGTATGTACGAACTCTGTGCAGACGGTCTCGGCGGACGGAAAATTGCGGCGGTTCTGGCAGCAGAGGGCGTCCGCAGCCGCGCCGGAAAACCATTCTCTGGAACAGACATTATCCGCATGGTGCGGAATCCCATGAATAAAGGCACCGTAGTCATGAACAGGAAGCATTACGATTTTAACACCGGAAAAACGCTCCCTACACCGCCGGGCGGGCAGTACGTCTATGCGGGGAAAATTCCTGCTATCGTCTCTGAAGAGCTCTGGATAGCGGCAAATCGGGCGGCTGACGAGCGTCTCTGCCGCAAAAAGGTGGGCAAATCTGTTCAGACTTGACTGGGTAATCCTGTCCATCCTGATCCTCTGCCTCGTTGCGGCAGGATTGTACGGCATCTTGGGCTGGCTGGAGAAAAACTACACAAAACGCCGAAATTCGGGAAAGTAGGTGATTTGACTTGCAAAGGAAGAGGGGAGTCTTGTATAATAATACATGATAATTTAAAAAACTTACAGGAAAAGAGGAATGAAAATGGCACAGTTATGGGGCGGACGGTTTACAAAAGAGACCGACAAGTTAGTGTATAATTTTAATGCATCCATCAGCTTTGATCAGAAATTCTATAAACAGGACATCAAAGGCAGCATGGCACACGTAAAGATGCTGGCAAAACAGGGCATTCTGACAGAAGACGAAAGAGACCAGATTCTTGCAGGACTGGAGGGGATTCTTGCCGACGTAGAGAGCGGAAAACTGGAAATCACCAGCGAATATGAGGATATCCACAGCTTCGTGGAGGCAAACCTGATTGACCGCATCGGAGATGCCGGAAAGAAGCTGCACACCGGAAGAAGCCGCAATGACCAGGTAGCCCTCGATATGAAACTTTATGTCCGCGATGAGATCACCGAGATTGATGCACTCGTCAAAGAGGTGCTGGTAACACTCGAAAAAATCATGGAAGAGAACATTCACACCTATATGCCGGGATTCACCCATCTGCAGAAAGCACAGCCGATCACACTGGCACATCACATGGGCGCATATTTTGAAATGTTCCGCCGCGACAGAGGCCGCCTTGCAGACATCTACAAGAGAATGAATTACTGTCCGCTCGGTTCCGGTGCGCTGGCTGGAACGACGTATCCGTTGGACCGCGCTTACACCGCAGAGCTGCTCGGCTTTGACGGCCCGACCTTAAACAGCATGGATTCCGTATCCGACCGTGACTATGTCATTGAGCTCCTCAGTGCTCTTTCTACGATTATGATGCATCTTTCCCGCTTCTCCGAGGAGATCATCATCTGGAATACCAATGAGTACCAGTTTGTGGACATCGACGACGCATACAGCACCGGAAGCAGTATCATGCCGCAGAAAAAGAATCCGGATATCGCAGAGCTTGTTCGAGGAAAAACAGGCCGCGTTTACGCAGCTCTGATGTCAATGCTCACCACTATGAAGGGAATCCCGCTGGCGTACAACAAAGATATGCAGGAGGATAAAGAGCTGACCTTCGATGCCATCGACACCGTAAAAGGCTGCCTGGCTCTGTTCAATGGCATGCTTTCTACCATGCGCTTCAAAAAAGACCGCATGGAGAACAGTGCAAAGAACGGTTTCACGAATGCAACGGACGCAGCTGATTACCTTGTTGGAAAAGGCGTTCCGTTCCGCGATGCACATGGCATTGTCGGCCGTCTCGTTCTGTACTGCATTGACAAAGGAATCTCCCTTGATGATATGAAACTCGAAGAGTACAAAGCGATCAGCCCGGTCTTCGAGGATGATATTTATGATGCCATCAGCATGAAGAACTGCGTAGAACGACGCAACACGATCGGTGCGCCGGGAGCAGATGCGATGCTGGCTGTCATCGAGCAGAATAAAAAATATTTACAGGAAAATTGAAAAAACAGTTGCAATTTTGAAAAAATTGGTATAGTATGACATGAGACGCACAAATGTACGCCACAGAAGAACAAGGAGATGAAACCAATGGAGCAGAAATTGAGAGTAGGAATTTTAGGAGCAACCGGTATGGTAGGTCAGAGATTTATTTCTCTGCTGGAGAACCATCCGTGGTTTGAAGTTGTGACCCTGGCAGCAAGTCCGAGAAGTGCCGGAAAAACATACGAGGAAGCAGTCGGCGGACGCTGGAAAATGGATACTCCAATGCCGGAAGCAGTGAAAAAGCTCGTTGTGATGAATGTAAATGATGTAGAGCATGTGGCATCTACCGTAGATTTTGTATTTTCCGCTGTTGATATGTCGAAAGATGAGATCAAAGCGATTGAAGAAGCATATGCAAAGACCGAGACACCGGTTGTTTCCAACAACAGCGCACACCGCTGGACACCGGATGTTCCGATGGTAGTTCCGGAAATCAACCCGGAACATTTCGATGTCATCGAGTTCCAGAAAAAACGTCTGGGCACCAAGAGAGGATTTATTGCGGTAAAACCGAACTGCTCCATCCAGAGTTATGCGCCGGTTTTAACTGCATGGAAAGAGTTTGAGCCGTATGAGGTTGTTGCAACCACATATCAGGCAATTTCCGGAGCAGGAAAAACCTTCAAAGACTGGCCGGAGATGGAAGGCAACATTATCCCGTTCATCGGCGGCGAGGAAGAGAAGAGCGAGCAGGAGCCGCTTCGTATCTGGGGTAAAATTGAGAACGGCGTGATCGTAAAAGCAACCGAGCCGAAGATCACCTGCCAGTGCATCCGTGTACCGGTATTAAACGGACACACCGCAGCTGTTTTCGTTAAGTTCCGCAAGAAACCAACGAAAGAGCAGCTCATCGAGAAACTGGAGAACTTCAAAGGCCTTCCGCAGGAACTGAACCTCCCAAGCGCACCGAAACAGTTCATCCGCTACATGACCGAGGATAACCGTCCGCAGGTAACCCTGGATGTCAACTACGAGAACGGCATGGGAATCAACGTAGGCCGCTTAAGAGAAGACACCATCTACGACTGGAAATTCGTAGGCCTGTCCCACAACACGGTCCGCGGCGCAGCAGGCGGAGCAGTACTTTGTGCAGAGACACTGGTTGCAAAGAAGTTTATCGCTGCAAAATAATGCTTAGAATGATATAAAAAGCATGTGTTTGAAACATCGTTCCTGCAATCTGCACGCCCAATTTTGCAGGATATCGAAAGCAGCAAAAAAGAAGCGCCATACGGAAAATCCCGCGGCGCTTCTTTTCTGCTCAAATAATTCTATTTACGCAAGTGTTGGCTAACCTTAGAATTTGCCAGCTTTTGCTGCCTCTTCAACAGCTACAGCAACAGCAACAGTCTGCTTGAGCTGTCGCCGGACTATATCAAGGTGGATATCACCATTATCTGCGATATCGACACCGATGCGGATAAGCAGCAGCTGGTCAAGGATATTGTGGAATACGCACACGGACGCGGCATGAAGATTGTTGCCGAGGGCATCGAGACCGAAGCCGAGCTGCGTAAGGTTATTGAACTGGGCGTTGATCTGCTGCAGGGATATTTTCTGGCGAAGCCGGCGGCGTCTCCGAGTGAGATCGCGCCGCAGGCGCTGAGCGTGATTCGGTGGATGAATCGGTGAGCGGGTCGCTTGCAAAGCGGGAGAAGCTGCGGTTTCCATCCGCAATTCCCGATGATGCAACCGGAACGAAAAAATCTTTACAATATGAAAAGTTTCCTCTTGACAAAAGAGCCGATATAGGATAGAATAATCACGTTCGATGTAAAGGCAAAACACTTTACACTTCGCAGGGAGGATCACCATGAAGGCAACACCGCTTGAAATGAGCCTGCTGTTTGACTTCTACGGCGAGACCCTCACCGAGAAGCAGCGCGAGCTGTTTGATCTGTATTACAATGAAGATCTTTCGCTTTCCGAGATCGCCGAGCACGCCGGTATCACCCGTCAGGGGGTGCGCGACAGCATCAAGCGAGCGGAGCACGCCCTTCATGAGATGGAGGACAAGCTCGGTCTGGTGGCCAGATACGGCGACACCGAGCGGTGCGCAGAGGAACTTCAGCACGAGGTTGAGCAGCTGCATGAATTGAACGCCGCACAACTGCACAGTGCCGAGGCGGACGAGATCGTTTCCCGCATGACGGCACTGCTCGAACAGCTCAGGCAGGAGGCTTAACATGGCATTTGAAGGGCTTACCGAAAAAATTTCATCTGCTTTTAAGCACCTGCGCAGCAAGGGAAGGCTGACCGAGTCCGATATCAAGGACGCAATGAAGGAAATCCGCATGGCACTGCTCGAGGCGGATGTCAACTTCAAGGTCGCAAAGGACTTCATCAAGACTGTTACCGAAAAGGCAACGGACGCGGAGATCCTCGAAAGCCTGTCTCCGACCCAGCAGGTCATCAAGATCGTAAACGAGGAGCTGGTTTCGCTCTTGGGCGGCCAGACCACTCGTTTGACCATATCGCCGAACCCGCCTACCATCGTGATGATGGCCGGTCTGCAGGGCGCCGGCAAAACCACCAACTGCGCAAAGTTGGCCGCTCTGCTTCGTAAGCAGCAGCAGCGCCGACCGCTGCTCGTAGCCTGTGACGTTTACCGTCCGGCGGCTATCGAACAGTTAAAGGTAGTTGGCAAGCAGCTTAACATCCCCGTTTTTGACGAAGGTCAGGGCGATCCGGTCGAGATCGCAAAGCACGGCATCGACTTTGCCCGCAAGAACGGCTATGATCTGGTTTTCCTCGATACCGCAGGCCGCCTGCACATCGACGAAGCGCTGATGGACGAGCTCAAGCGCATCAAGGCCGCCGTCAAGCCGACCGAGATCCTGCTCGTCGTCGACGCGATGACCGGTCAGGACGCCGTGAACGCCGCCACCGCCTTTGATGAGGCACTCGGCATCGACGGCGTCGTGCTCACGAAGCTCGACGGCGACGCCCGCGGCGGCGCAGCCCTCTCGATCCGCGCGGCGACCGGCAAACCCATCAAGTTTATGGGCACGGGCGAAAAGCTCGACATGATCGAGCCCTTCCACCCCGACCGCATGGCGCAGCGCATCCTCGGCATGGGCGACGTGCTGTCGTTCATCGAGCGCGCCGAGCAGAGCATCGACGAGGAAAAGGCGAAAAAGCTCGAAGAAAAGCTCAAAAAGAACCGCTTCACTCTCTCCGACTATTACGACCAGCTCGTCCAGCTCAAGAGCATGGGCAGCTTTGAACAGCTCGCGGGCATGATGCCCGGCCAACTCGGCAAGCAGATGGCAAACGCCGAGCTTGACCCCAAGATGATGGCACACACCGAGGCGATCATCCTCTCGATGACACCCTACGAGCGCGAGAATCCCGCGGTGCTCGGCGCCAGCCGCAAAAAGCGCATCGCCGCCGGCTGCGGACTCGAGGTTGTGGACGTCAATCGCCTGCTCAAGCAGTTTGAGATGATGCAGAGCATGATCAAGCAGGTCACGCGCGGCGGCAAGATGCCAAAGGGCATGGGCGGCTTCGGCGGCGGCCGGATGCGCGGTTTCGGGCGCAAGAAACGCTTCAAGTAATTTCCGTTGATAAGTGCACAAGCATTTCATCATAATACAAAATCATTTACATTATTTTTGGAGGTAGTAACCATGGTTAAAATTCGTCTGCGCAGAATGGGCGCCAAGAAGGCTCCTTTCTATCGTGTTGTCGTCGCTGATTCCCGTTATCCCCGCGACGGCCGCTTCATCGAAGAGATCGGCACCTACAATCCCTGCGTCTCCCCCGCCGAGATCAAGATCGACGCTGAGCGCGCTCAGGAGTGGATCAAGACCGGCGCTCAGCCCACCGACACGGTCCGTGCGCTGCTGAAGAAAGTCAACGCGCTGTAAGACCCGGGGTGCAAGAAATGAAAGACTTGCTGCTCTACATCGCCCGCAGCCTTGTTGAGCATCCCGATGACGTCACCGTCACGGAGAAGCAGGGCGCGGACGAGCTTACGTTGGAGCTGCGCGTCGCACCTGACGATATGGGCAAGGTCATCGGCCGTCAGGGCCGCATTGCCAAGGAGATCCGCACGGTCGTCCGTTCCTATGCTCAGCGCACCGGCGTAAAGGTGTCTGTCGACATCGTAGACTGAACTGCAAAAACGTTCCCGAGAAGCTCTCGGGAACGTTTTTTATTCTTGCCATCCCCCGCCGATTCCGCTATACTGAGTGGATAGAACAAAACAAAGGAGCATGACAATGGGTCTCTTTTCCAAAAAGAGCGCGCCGCAGCCGAGCGCGCGCCCGGAATATATCGAAGTCGGCCAGATCGTGAACACGCACGGCGTGCGCGGCGAGGTCAAGGTACAGCCCTGGGACGTGAGCCCAGAGCTTCTGTGCGGGTTCAAAACGTTCTACATGGACGGTGCGCCCTTCCGCCCGACGAGCAAGCGCGTGCAGGGCGACATGGTGCTCATGAAGCTGCCCGAGGTCGACGACATGGATGCTGCCGCCGCGCTCAAGCGCAAGGTGCTCTCCATCCGCCGCAACGATGTCCAGCTCAAGCCAGGTGAGCACTTCGACGCCGAGATCATCGGCATGAACGTCTATAACTACTTCCCCCACACGTATATCGGCACGGTGGTGGACGTGCTCTCCTACCCCGCCCACAAGCTCTACAAGGTCAAAGGCGAGGAGAAGACCTATCTCATCCCCGCGGTGAAGGATATCTTCATCACGGACATCGACGAGGAAGCGCGTGAGATCAGCGTGCACATGATCGAGGGGTTAGAGACCGATGAGGATTGATATTTTAACACTCTTCCCCGCTTCGGTCGACGCGATGATGAACGTCAGCATCCTCGGCCGCGCGCAGGAGCGCGGCTACATCACGATCAAGACGCACCAGATCCGCGACTACACGACGAACAAGCAGATGCAGGTCGACGACTACCCCTACGGCGGCGGACGCGGCGCGGTGATGCAGGCAGACCCCCTGTACCGCTGCTGGGCGCATGTGTGCGAGGAGGCTGGCAGCCGCGGGCATACGATCTACCTCTCCCCCTGCGGGCGCACGTTCACACAGAGCGTGGCGCGCGAGCTGAAGGATAAGTATGACCACCTCATTTTAGTCTGCGGCCACTACGAGGGCATCGACCAGCGCTTTATCGACGAGTGCGTGGACGAAGAGCTCTCGATGGGCGACTTCGTCGTCACGGGCGGCGAAATTCCCGCCATGGCCGTGACGGACGCCATCTGCCGCATGGTCCCGGGCGTGCTGCCCGAGGAGGAATGCTTCACCGAGGAGTCCCACTGGGCTGGGCTTTTGGAGTATCCGCAGTATTCCCGCCCCGATGAATGGCACGGCCGCCGCGTGCCGGACGTGCTGCTCTCCGGCCACCACGAAAACGTGGCCAAATGGCGCAAAAAAGAGAGCTACAAGCGCACAATGCTCCGCCGCCCTGACATGTGGGCACAGTTCGACGAAAAGCAGCTCAAAACAAAGAGCGAGAAAAAAGTCCTCGCCGAAGCCAGGGCCGAAGCAGAAGCCATCCGCGCCGCGGAGGTGAAGAAGGCCGAGGAAAGCGACACCGAAACACCTGTTGAGTAACAGCTCGCACTATCTGCACAAGGCAAGGCGAACGGTCAATCGACTTCATTTGCCGCCCGCAGGCGGCAAAGTATTTTGATCCGTCGCGGAGGACGACACGCGCGTCCGCAGCGACACTTTGCAGGAAATGGCGCGGTGAGCACCATTTTCTGAAGCTCTCTCATCAAGAAGCAGCTTCGCTGCTTCTTGATGAAGTAAAAAAGCGGAACAGCCTAAGCTGTTCCGCTTTCTTTATGTACTTTTACGCGATGCGCTTCGCGCCGACGTAGCGGGAAGCATAGTAGCTCGCGGACAGGCTGTCGATCGTGATCTTGCCGACGCTGTAGCGCGCGTGGATGATCTGACCGTTGCCGATGTAGATGCCGACGTGGCCGATGGCGTGTGAGGAATCCGAGAAGAACACCAGATCACCGGGCTGCAAGTCGGATTTGGCGACGGCGTAGCCGCAGTTCTTATACTGGGCGGTCGCCGAGTGCGGCAGGGAGTAGCCGAGCTGCGCGTAGAGATACATCGTGAAGCCCGAGCAGTCAAAGCCGTTGGGGGACGCGCCGCCGGAGCGGTAGCGCGTGCCGAGGAAGGGCATCGCCATGGAGACGACCTTTGCGCCCACTGTGCCGTCGAGGTCGGCAGGATCGCGCAGATATTCATCGAGCAACCAGCCGGTCGTGGAGCCGAACGTGACCTGATACCAGCCGTTCGATTCACCGACGACGGTGACCTGCTTGCCGCTGACCACCTGCGTGATCTTGTCGTAATTTGTGCCGGGACCCGTGCGCACGTTGATCGTGCCGCCCGTAACGACCATGGAGACGGTCTCGGTCTCGCTCACGTCTTCCTTGGCGTCGGCCTTGTCTTCAAGCTCTGCCTGCATCTCATCGAGCTTGGCGAGCTCTTCTTCGTTCGCGCTCTCGGTCTGAACGGATTCCGTCAGCACCGTCACGCGGTCAACGAGGTTGCGGATCGAACCGTCGTAAGCGGCCTGCGCCGAAGAGAGCGGCGCGAGCAGGCTGACGGAGAGAATGCCCGAAAGCAGGAACGATAAGCATCGTGAATGGTTTCTCATAGCTGAGTCATCCTTTCGTGAATAAAATCAGGGGTCTGCGCGGCGGCTATTTACATCTTGCCGCTCAGCGCGCGCTCAAGCCAGATGGAGGCAAATTCCATCGCCTCGCCAAGGCTTCCTTTTTCCGTCGAGCGGACCACACGGTCGCGCGAACGGAGGCTTGCGTCCGTCATCTGCAACTGAATGGAAACGCGCTTGGCAAGCGTGATATCCTTGAGCGGCGTGGTATCCAACACCTGCATCATCACGATATATTTATCCGCCATCGAGCCGTAGTAGATGAGATTATCCACACGGCGCAGCGGGTGTCCGCGGTAAACGAGACCTTCCGTAGCTTCTGCCATCTGACTCACTCCTGTCCTTGTAACCAATTTGTAACTTTGTAACCGTTTTGTAACTTTTTGCAGTATAGCATTTTTTGCCCCCCTTGTCAATAAAAGTGGGGCGAAAAAATGCAACAAACCCTCGGAGGCCGCGTTCACGGTCTCCGAGGGTCGTTATTCTGACGCTTTTCGCTTACTTGCCGAGGTAGCTGCGCACAAGCGTTTGCAGCAGCTCGTCGCGATCCAGCTTGCGGATCAGCGTGCGGGCGTTGTTATGGTTCGTGATATAGGTGGGGTCCTCCGACAGGATGTAGCCCACGATCTGGTTGATGGGATTATAGCCCTTATCCTCCAGCGCGGCATAAACGGTGGTCAGAATATGACGGATCTCAGCGTCCTTTTCCTGCGCAACATTAAACTTTCGGGTAAATTCTTCCATTGGGAGAGCCCCTCCTTTCCATGCAGACAGTATAGCAACGCAATTTCAAAAAGTAAAGAGAGCGCTGTCAACTGTAACCAAATCGTAATGTTTCCTTAAGGAATTCTCAGCGGAGCACCGCGTTGTGGTCGGCCTTGAGCGCTGCGAGGATGGACTGGACGTCCTCATCTGCCTCTTCGCCGGTCAGGCTGCGGTCATCCGCGCGCAGAACGAGGTTGAACGCCACGCTCTTCTTGCCGCTGGCCACACCTGGGCCGCGGTAAATATCGAACAGCGACACATCCTTCAAAAGGCCCTTCGCGCCGCGGAGGATGCTCTCTTCGAGCGCGCCGACCGTGACGGCCTCGTCGCACACGACGGCGATGTCGCGCGTGACGGCGGGGAACTTTGGAAGCGGCTGGTAGACAGGGATGTCGCCGCGCTTTTCATACATCGCATCGAAGCTCAGCTCTGCGGTGTAGACCTCGGTGTCCATGCCGTAGTTCGCCGCGACGAGCGGATGGATCTGGCCGAAGCAGCCGAGGTCGACGCCGCCCACGCTGACGCGGGCGCAGCGGCCGGGATGGAACGTCGGGTCGTGCTTCTCGGCGGTATAGCGGGCCTCGGGGACATTCATGCCGCGCAGGAAGGCCTCGATCTCGCCCTTCATCTTGAAGAAGTCCTCGTGCTCGCCGTAGGTGCCGAGCACCAGATGCTTCGGTTCGTCCGGCAGGATCTGGCCGGGCTTCGGCAGGTAGACCTTCGCCAGCTCATAGAGCTTGACGGCATCGTTGTGATAGGCGTTGTTGCGCGCCAGAATGGCGAGCATGGACGGCAGTGCGACGGTGCGCATGATGGAGGCATCCTCACCGAGCGGGTTCTGGATGCGCATGGCATTGCGCAGGGAAGAGTCCTCCGGCAGGCGGATCTGATCGAAGATGGACGGGGAGACGAAGGAATACGTCAGGATCTCGCTGTAGCCGAGGCTGCGGCACAGGGAACCGGCGCGGTTCTCCAGCTTCATGGCCTCCGTATAGCCGCCCTCCGTGGCAGCGCCGCGGAACGTCGTCGTGGGGATGTTGTTGTAGCCGAACAGGCGGCCGACCTCCTCGGCGATGTCCGCCATGCCGACCAGATCGGGACGCCACGACGGCACGCGGATCTCATGGCCCTCGACGGGGATCTCCAGACGGCGCAGATATTCGACCATGTCGGCCTCGGAGATGTCCGTGCCGAGCAGGGCATTGATGCGGTCCGGCTCCAGCTCGATGGTGCGCGGCTCGGGGATGTCGTTGAGCACGTCGATGACGCCGTCCATGACCTCACCGGCGCCCAGCAGCTCGACGAGCTCGCAGGCGCGGTCCACGGCGGGGAGCGTCAGCATCGGATCGATGTTCTTTTCAAACTTGCCGGAGGCCTCCGTGCGCATGCCGAGGGCAAGGGCCGTCTGGCGGATGGAGGTGCCGTTGAAGTTCGCGGATTCGAAGACGACATCGACCGTGTCGTCCATGATCTCGCTGTTCTCGCCGCCCATGATGCCGGCAAGACCGATGGGCTTCGTCTCGTCGGCGATAACGAGCATGCCGGGCGTCAGGGTGCGGACATTGCCGTCGAGCGTCGTCAGGGCCTCGCCCGGCTCGCTGCGGCGGACGATGATCTTGCCGGAGCCGACATAGCGGTAGTCAAAGGCATGCATCGGCTGGCCGTATTCCAGCATGACATAGTTCGTGATATCGACGATGTTATTGATCGGGCGGACGCCGTTGGCGCGCA
>ERZ779892.2169-NODE-2169-length-15799-cov-9.634972_pt1 | contig 15799 bp, 10 predicted proteins | sample MGYA00511552_ERZ779892 | MGnify/ENA primary metagenome ERZ779892 (study PRJEB29588, sample SAMEA2154561) | human gut metagenome | biome: human gut; feature: human-associated habitat; material: faeces | place: Denmark | collected 2008/2010 ... | reverse complement strand
GCTCGTCAAAACGCAGAGTGCGAATCTCCACATCATAGGGGAGGTTGTTTTTGTCACCGGGATACACCGCCACGGTTTCCTCGGTGTAGGTGGGTGCCTGTTCCGGCTGCGGATACCGCTCCATGAGCCGTGCAAAACTCTCCCTGCTCTCCGCACGAGAGATAGGGTAGAGAAGCGATGGGTCGCGGAGAGAAATATCAAAAAGCCCGATGCGCTCAATAATGAACGGCTTGCCGTTTTCCAGATACACCGTATCGCCTACGGAATACGGGAACGGTTCTCTCTGCGGGACAGGAGCCGTTTCGGGAGCTTCCTCAACTGCTTCCTCCGGCGCGTGCCATCGGTATTGCTCCACGTCCTCATCCGAAACATGAATGAGGTCGCTAAAATCGAGGTTTTCCAGCTCGTTGGAAATAAGCTCCTGCAAAGAGCCGTACTGCCGGGTTTCCAGATGCTCGTCATCCAGATAGCGTTCCAGCCGGAAATTCACAAGGTCGATATTCACCTGAACGGGAATCTCATCGTCGGTGACGGTGGTGTAGGCGACGCCGATCTTGGTGGGGTCGCTGAAATCCGCCTCTGAGCCGTATTCACTCTGGCAGAAGTCGGAAATCAGCCCCTTTGCCCGCTCTAAAAGCGCCTGCTCCGCCTGTCCTTGCAGCTCCAGCCGGTACGCCTCCGCCTGCCATTCGCTTGTAAATTCCTCGGTCACGCCGTCCGCGTCCACATAGTAGCCGTGGGTCTCGTCGTCCCACACGGCGTACAGGGTACGGAAGCCCCGGTCAAGGCTTACCACATGGAAGCGGTCTGCGGGGATAATGCTTTCTGCGGTCGGCTCACGTCCCGCTACCTCTGCGTGCGCCCGTTCATCTGGGTAATCGCCGTAGATACGCAGATACTTCCGTGCCTGCTGGTCGTAGATGGCTGCGCCGTCATACGCAAAGCCGTCGCTTTCCATCGTGCCGTCCACATAACCCTGTGCGGCTTTTTCTGCTTCTTCCAGCGTTTGATAGTCCCGTTTCTCATCAAAGCCGTTTTCAAAGTGATGATACGCCACGACCTGATACTGTGGTGCCATCCGGTCGGCATAATCATCAATCATTTCTTTCGTCAGCCATTCCGGTTTTTGGGGGAGGGCGTCATAAAGCTCCCGCATTTTGACGATCTGTGCATAGACGCTGCCCGCCCACAGATGCTTTTCTGCGCGGTTGCCTGCGCCAAGAAAGTATTCGCAGTCTGCCCGAAGCCGGTCTAAAATCAGGTAATTCCGGTTATGCTCCAACACAGACTTTTCTTGCTCTGTGAAGAATTTATCCTCGCGGATGAGCTGCGCCAGTCGCCGCTGCACCTTCGGCCACGAGAGCATAACCGGCTCGGAGCTGCCCACGGAAATCCGGAGGGGCTTTGTGCTGTCGTCTGCGCCGTACTCCCGCGCCAGCCATGCGGCGGTTTCCCTTTCACGCCCGTGCTGCTCCATATACCGAACAACCGCCTGCTTGCTTTCAATTTTTCCGTTCCAGCTCTGCAAGGCAGCGTCGATGTCCTCCTGCGTCACCTTGTAGGGCGAGGGCGTTATCGTGGTCGACAGCGTGGGATACAGCTCGTCCAAAAGCTCCTGATGGAGCCGGTTGTGGAAGGAGGGCATATCGAAATAGAGGCGCGTAAGCTGCAAATCCTCAGACGCCATGACGATGCGCCGGATGGCCGCCGCGCCCTCCAGATAGGCGTTTTGACGGTCGGAGTTGCGGCAGGCGTTGAGAAATGCTTCATCCTTGGAAAGCGCGTTGCCCACGCTCAGGCGGTATCTCTCGAACAGCTCCTGCACCGTGGGCTGAACTTGCTCTGCGGCGGGGTCGCGGAACACCCTTGTGCCATCTGCACCGAACTCCGCTTCCTGCGCGTCGATGGCGGCCTCCGCTTCATGGTCAACGGAGCGCAGCGTGTAAATGCGGCGTTCACCTCTAAAGTCCGGCGCTTCGGCAATCGTCACATCATACTTATCGCGCAATTTCTCCACATACATTTCTAAATTGTGCGACGGTACGCCGCACATCTCCACACGGCCAGCGCCGGGGATATTGCGGGTAGTGAGATTGATTTCAAGCAGTTCCGCCGCCTGTTTTGCGTCCTCGCCATACAGCTCAAAGAAATCCCCCACCTGAAACAGCACGAGGTCGTCCGGGTGGGCTTCCTTTACGGCGTTGTAGTCATTCCATGCTGCGCTTCGCTCTGCGGTCTGCCGCTGAAGCTGCTCAAAGCGCGCCTTTTCCTCCGGGGTCAGGAAACGGTCTTTGCGGATCAGCTCGGAGATACGGGAGGCAACCTTGCTCCATTTTAACTGCACATCGGGACAGTCCTGCTTTTTCAAGCTGACGCCCTTGCCGCTGTGATCCTCACCGCTGTGGGACGCGCCGGATACCGCGTGGGAGCGTCCCCCAATGCCGTATTCGTCTTTCAGGAAGTCCGCCTGCTCTTTGGGGCTGTGTTTCTCTTTGAAATAGGCGTAGATGCGCCCCTTGCTCCCTTCAATATTGCTGCCGCGGGTCAGGGTCGCGGCGATCTCGTCCTCCGTAATGAACCGCTGCACGGCGGGAATCTCCGCCATTTCGGTGCGGTATTCTCTGCGGGGCAGGGACAGCTCCCGCAGGCCCTGCTCGATTTTGTCCGGCTTGTGGTAGTGAAAGCGCAGCAGGCTCCTGTCCTCCCGGTAGTCGGATCGGAATTGTGCAAAATCGTCCATGAGGACTTCACGGAACGCAGGGTCTCTCAGCCGCCCGGCAAGCCGCGCCGTTTCCTCCGGAAAACCGCCGCCCCGCATATCCGACAGGCAGGAGAGGTAGCCCTGCGCCCGTGCCTTTTCGCTTAAATCCTGCCGTAGATACCAGATAGACTGCGCCAGCTCCGTGCGCTCGTGCCCCGGCGCTTCCGCAAGCTCCACGTTGGCGGCGTATTCGCCCTGCTCCAAAAGCTGTCCGATGCGCTCAGCCGCCTCCTGCCAGCTTACGACCTTTGCGGAGGTCAGGTATCTTGCCGCGTCCCCATTGGCGATGTGGATGCCGTCCTCGGCGTACCAGGCGGAATATCTGCCGTTCTCGGTGACGATGCCGTTGCCGCCGTGGAAGCTGCTTTGAAGAAACGCCGCGATTTCTTCCGCACTCTTGCCCTTGGAGAACTCCGTGGCGATCTTCATGCGGGCATAGTCGGCGTTACCCTCCATGCGCAGAATATGGTCGATATCCGACTGCGGGATGGACATGGAAAAAGCGGAGGGCGTGTAGCTCTCCGCTTCTGCGATATATGCGATTTGCTCTTCCTCCGTGGGGAACAGGCTCAGTTGGTATGCCTGCGGTATCGGAGGCTGCGCCGGTTCCGCTTCCGGCGCGTCATTGGTCAGTTGTACACCAGCTCGCTGAGGATGATCTCCTCGGCCTGCGCTTTCAGGCTGTTCATCAGCCCCACCCATTTCATCTGATCGCGGGCTTTCAGCTCCTCCGTCACGCCCGCCGACTGCATCAGCTCCGGCATCATCTGCTCCAGCCTCCGGTTCGCCGTCTCGTCGATCTCCCGCAGGTGCGGGAACAGCTTCTCCGACAGCACCAGACGGCTGTACAGCCCCGGTCTGTGCTCCTGAAGGTAGCTCCTGCGCAGTCTCCCGTACTTGCCCAGGGGTCTCGCGTCCTCCGGCGTTTCGCTCAGCGTCAGGTCGGGAATCAGGTAGTCCCCGTTCTTGGTGTAGGTCAGTTCTGTCATGGCTATGGCTCCTTTCCGCGAGTTTCTCGCGCTCGTAATTCTTGATGGTGACTTCGATCTGCCGCAGCACTTCTCCGTTGATCCTGCTCACCGCCGTGCCCAGCTCGGCGGCGGCTTCCGGGGTGTTAAAATCGAAGATGCTCAGGAAATCCTCATGCTCGAAGCGGTCGTCCGCTTCAAGCCCGCAGCGGGACATGAGCGAGTAGGAGATGCTGACGGCGGCGGCACTTTGGAAGGCCGCTCCTACGTTGAACTCATCATACCCGTAAAGAAAGGAATCGTCAACGATGGCGAGGATATCCCGCTTATAGTCCCTCCAGTATTCCTCCGCAAGCTGAGACGCGATGCGCTCAAGCTGGTCGGGAAGCCCTCCTTTCCCGTCCACACCGTAGCGGCTTTCCAGCATGGCGCTTACCGCGTCCGCGTGTTCCTCCCGGTATTCCCACAGATAGCGGCTCTTTGGAAATTCCCTGCCGCCCGTGTCCGACACGTCGAACACATACCGAAGCCTCGGCCTTTCGCCGCTGCTGTCGATGAGGGCGATGCCCTTGGAGCCCCTGCGGACATACCGGCCCATCTTTTCGTTCCAGAAGTCATACTCCGCGCAGGCGGTGGCGTCCGGACGCTGGGCGTGGATCATGACCTGCTCGGCGTAGGGGTATTTGTACAGCCTTGCGGCGGTGGTGAGAAAGCCCGTCCAGCCCCGGTAGCTGCCGGTGATCTGCCGCTGCGCCTCGTCCGCCATCTGCATATACGTTTGTAGCTTGCTCGGCATATTGCTCCTCCTTCATGGCATAAATTTAGAGCGCCCGGAACGGACGCTCTATGTAAGGGGCGGTATTCGGTTTTCAGTCGGGGACTATACCGCAGTCAGTCCCTCCGTGATTTGTTTGAAAAAGTCTGCGCTCCAGATATTCAGCACGGAGGAATCGTGAATGAACGGCTCCACATCCTGCCTTGCCTGTGCGTAATCGATACTGTCGAAGCGTTCCGCCAGCATCGCTTTGATTTTCGGCAAGGAACAGTCCGCATCGGCGGAAATATATCCGGAATCAATCAATCGTGCCCGAAGGTGTTTTTGATTGACGGCCGCACCCCTTGAAAGATAGAATACATAGTCGTACAGATCCCTGCCCTTGATGCGGCTTTGCCACGCACGGCAGATGACCGCATGGATTTTTCCTGCGAACAGGGAGGGCATATCATACATTTTCACCTCATACGGAACGGGCAGCAGCCGGTATTTGTGCTCGAATGCGGCGAAGGCGGGCGGGTTAACGTCCACCTCGAACTTAATCTTGACCGCTTCATTCTTCGCTACGCTTCCCGCCACCTTTTCATCCGCGTAGAACAGCAGGAGATGTTCCTTCGTGTTCCCCTTCAGAAAGGCGGAGCGGATGGTGCTTTCTTTTGTCTTTTCCTTTTCCTGAATCTCCACATTCAGCCCAAAGGCTTTCACTTCCTTCTCCAGCACGGGAAAGTAGGCGGTCAGGTCAAAGTCCAAATCCTCCGCTTCCAGCGAAAAATCCAGATCCTCGGAAAAGCGGTCGAGACCGTAGAAAATTCGCAGGGCGGTTCCGCCGTAGAACGCCGCTTTTTTGAAGAAACCCGCGCGGGACAAGCCGCAGAGCACAATTTCCTGCATGATTTCCTTCATGGCGTTCTTTCTGTCGTAGATATTCTCTGCATGGTAGCTTTTCAGCATCTGTTCAATGGCGCTGTTCATGTCAAAGCCTCCTTAAAAGCGAGCAGAGCTTTTTGATGTTCGTGGTATGGTACGCTCCGCTGTATTCGCAAACCTTATTTTCGTCCAGCTTCCCAATCTCCGATTCCTCAATCCGCAAATCCTCCGTCAGCAGCCGGAAAAGCTCCTGTGTGTTCGGCACGGGCGGCATAGTATAGAGCTGGTCGCACAGTGCCTTTTCCGGCTCTGCGATCCGGTAGAAATAATCGCCCTCCTGCACGAGCCGAATCCCCAGCGGGAACGCCTCGGACGGCACATCCCGATAGGTGAAGGTTCCGAAGGGCGTTTCATACTTCTTTTTCTTTTTCTTTTCAAAGGTGGCGCAGGTAACGGCATATACCGCCTCGGGAATCAGCCCGTAGCGGCTGAGGGCATATTCAAAGGAAATGTATGAAGGCCCGTAAATACTGCCCGCAAGCAGGTACGCAGGAGCGTTCCGGTCAGTTTCATATAGCCCCCTTGTAATGGGAAAGCATTCGCCCCGCTCCGCCATACGCGCCAACTTTGACTTCGGAGAACCGTATCCCTTCAATTCTTCCAGTAGCATCGCTGTTGTCTTTATCATATTTTCACCTCGCAGTCTTATTATACGCAACTATCCGGTGAAAATCAAGTGATTTCAAAAAATAGTGCGGATTCTTTCCTGCTCACTCTGTGCGTTTTCCGGGGAGAATACGCCTCCGTATTGACACTTTTTCCTGTGTGATAGTCTCAACTATTTCACCTATAACTTCGGACGGTTGCGCCCCAAGTGATAGATGCACAGGATTCCTATTGAAAATTTTTGCGTGTACCCGCACTTTTCTTCAATAGAAATGTGGAGATTAAACGGGAGCGACCGAAGGCCGCTCCCGCCGCATCCGCCTTATTCGTCCGTGTCGAAGTCCGGCACCAGCTCCAGCGCTGCGAACTGCTCATCGGTGATTTCGCCGAGCTTTTGCAGGGCACTGTCGGTCAGCGCTCGCAGCTCGGCTTCGTCCTCGTCCAGGTATCCGCGCATTTCGGTGAGGGCGGCAATCAGCCCGCTGCGGCTGTCGCTTTGGTAGATGCACATGAGGTTCATTTCATCGTTGGTAAAAATCATCATAGCAGCTCTCTTTCCGCGCGCTTTGAACGCGCTGTCTTTTTCGGCTCGTTGACGGGAGGACAGAGCTTTGCCAGCACGGAGGGCTTCTTCTCCTGCCGTGACGCTTGCGCCTGTTCCCGGCGCGCCGCCTGCGCCAGCTCCATGAGGGAGACGGGCTTGCCGGACTTTGCCTGTTCCTCCAGCTCTGCCACGGTCTGCTTCGGCCCGTTGTTGATAACGCCGTCGATCATGCCGTAGTCGTCCTCCATGGCCATCTCCGCGTTTTTGAGATAGTTTTCCGGCTTTAGGAAGTCGGGCAGCGCCTTGAAGCCCCGGGAATCAACGTAATGACAGGATACCACGCCGTTCTGCTTCAGCGCCACGATGTCGCTGACAGACAGGCTGTGACCGCGAAAATCCTCCGGGCGGCGGATGTTGAAGGTTTCATACAGTTCGTCCAACCTGTCCTGCGTATCGCCCCTGCGGTCGAGGCTGCCCGCGTAGACGGCGGCGTAGTTCTCCTTTTGGGCGGAAAGCCCCTTCTTCTCCAGATACTCGGCGTTCATAAAGCGGAGCTGCGCCGTATTATCATTATCCCGAAGCTGATAGATTATAAAGCTGTCGGCAGGGTTGTCGAGGAACGCCTTTTCATAGTCCGGCGGTGTAAGGCGGTCTTTGACCGTCTCCCATTCGGAGGCTTCCACGCCGAAGATACCGTCAAAGCTGCGGACTTCCTCTGCATCGAAGGCCATGGCCTCGGTGTTGTCGGTGTGAAGCATATACACGCTTACATCCTGTTCCATGAGCTCCAGCGCACGCTCCTTTGTCAGCGGCAGCATATTGGAATCGGTGTAGCCGTAGGCGTTCATGCTTTCAATAGAGACGGCAGGATCTGGGACGCAGCCATTGTCCGGCGCTGTGACCGGCTCCGGCTCCTGCACGGCGATCTCCTGTACCGGCTGGGCGGCAAGGCTCTCCGTCTCCTTATCCAGCCCGCGCTCCTTGCAGATTTCCGCGTAATGGCGGTCGATATCCGTAATCAGGGAGGATGAGGTTCGGTTGATGGTCTCCAGCGATGCGCGAAGCTCGGTCAGCTCCCTGTCCTTTGCCCAGGTCGCCAGATACCCGAAGCTGTTTTCGCCTGTCTCAATGCCGTAATAGGCGCAGACGGCGAAGGAGATGCTCTCCGCCTGAATCTCCTCGGTGGCGCGGGAGAGCTTTGCCTTTTCCGGGTACTGTGCGTGCAAAAACTCCTTCACGGTCTGCTCGCCGCCCGTGAAGTTCAGCCCGTCCTCGCCCAGATACAGAAAGCCCTGCTCCGGCAGCTCAATGGGCGCTGCTGTGATGACAGAGGCGGCGTGATTGACGGTGACATGGCTTTCAAGCGTTACCGGCATACCCGGATCGTAATCCGAGCCGCGCAGGTCATACGCATACAAGCCCTCCGGCAGCTTATCCCGGTCGATGCGCCCGTTGGAGAACAGCGCGGGCTTGCCGAACAGCTCGACCGCCTGATATTTTTCTCCGATTTCGTTCTTATTGTGGAGCCTGGAGTGGGCGATCTCATGGACGGCGGCGCAGACCGTCTGCACCTCGCTCATGCCTTCTCGGAGGACGATGCGCTGTTTGTCCACGGAGAAGTAACCGTCCATATTCTCCGCCAGCTTCTCAAAGAAGATGGGGACGGGCGCGCTGCGGCGCAGAGCTTCCATGAACACCCCGTAATTCTGCACGTCCCCCGTAAGGTTCGCCGCCAGCTCCGGCAGGGGCTTGCCTGCGGTCTGCTGCACGTCGAACACCACCACGGGCTTGTACATGGGGATCTGCACCGTCTTTTCCTCCGTGATAATATCGCCGTTCTCGTCCCGCAGGGGGAGCTTGGTGTCGGGGTCTAATTTCTGCTGCTCGATTTTCTTCTTGAAGGGCGTGGGGGCGATGATCTTAATGCCCTTTTCGCCCTTTTTGACGCTCCTTCCGAACTGATCGCGCCATTTGTTGAAGCCGGCCACATGGGTGGCGTCGGGGCGCTGCATATAGATGAGCATGGTGTTGTTGACGCTGTACTTGTGAAAGCGGCTCATGGTGGCAAGGTACTGCCTGTATTTGTCGCTCTCAAACAGCTCCTTTATGCCCGTCTCGATGCTGTCGGTGATGTCCTTGAGCCGTTCCTTGTTGGTCTGTTTTTCAGCCATTTCATGCATACCTCCTTTGGATCATGGTAAAAACAGCGGCTCCCGCAGGGGAATGAAACGCCCGTGCGGGAGCCTGCGAGGGTCATTTGGTGAAGTCCAGCTTATAGGAGGAACGCGCGCCGTCGTCCTCCAGCACGATGAATGCGTCGTAGGTCTTGCCGGTTTTCTCGGAGTAGATACCGCTGGCATAGGCGCGTCCCTGCGTCAGGAGCGAGGAAGCCATCTTCTTCGTCAGGCTGATCTTCTTGGCGGCAAGGAAGCGGTTGTCCCGCCACAGCCCGAACTTGCAGCTCCGTCTCTCGCAGAAATAGCCGTTTTTGCTCTCCGTGACCTCTGCACCGCAGCGGGGGCATTTGCCCACAACGGGTCTGCCGGAGGGGAACAGCACCTCCGCGCCGTCCACAGGCGCAGCGTCCCGAACCAGCGCTGCGACCATATCGCAGATGCCGACAAGGAACTCGTCCGCGCCCAACTCGCCGCACTCGATCTCCTTGAGGCGGTGCTCCCATTCGGCGGTGAGCAGCGGGGACTGGAGCTGTTCGGGCAGCACGGTAATGAGGGATACGCCCGCTTCGGTGGGAACGAGGCGTACAGATTTTTTCGCCTTTCTGCGCTCCGCAAAGCCCGTGGCCACCAGCTTTTCAATGACCGCTGCCCTTGTCGCGGGGGTTCCCAGCCCGCGCCGCTCCGCATCCTCCGGCATATCCTCCTTGCCCGCCGTCTCCATAGCCGACAGAAGCGTATCCTCAGTGAATTGTTTGGGCGGGGCCGTTCTGCCCTCTTTGACCGCGCAGGAGGAAACGGAAAGCAACTGTCCCTCGGAAAGCTCCGGGAGGGTGCTGTCCTGTTTGCCCTTTTCCGTGTATGCCCTCCAACCCATATGAAGGATTGTTTTCCCCTTGGCGGCAAAGGCATTCCCTCCGCAGTCCAGCTTCACCTCGGTCTCCAGATAGACGAAGGGTGCGCTGACCGCCATAAGCACCTGACGGGAAACAAGGCGCAGCAGCTCACGCTCTCCGGCAGGCAGAGCATCCAAGTCCGTTTCGCCCGCCGCCATCGTGGGAACGACGGCGTGGTGGTCGCTGACCTTTTTGCTGTTGCACACCTGCCCCGAACAGACGGCTTCGGGCGGCTCCGTGCCGCAGACGCCAGCGCAGCACAGCGCCAGCGCGTTTACGCCGCCCTCCATATCGTCGGTGAGGTAGCGGCTGTCGGTGCGGGGATAGGTGCAGAGCTTCTTTTCGTAGAGGCTTTGCAGATAGTCCAGCGTCTGCTGCGCCGTGTACCCAAGCAAGCGGTTCGCATCCCGCTGGAGGGTGGTCAGGTCGTAGAGCGCCGGGGCTTTCTCTGTCTTTTCCGTCTGCACGACGGAGCTAACAGCGGCGGTTTTGCCGTTGCAGTCCCCGGCAAGCCGCTCCGCCTCAGCCTGCTCCTTCATGCGCCCGCCTGCGGCGGAGAAGCCGTCAAAGTCCAGATGGACGGTGTAAAAGCTCTCCGGTTGAAAGGCATTGATCTCCGCTTCCCGCTGCACCAGCAGCGCAAGCGTGGGCGATACCACGCGCCCCACGTTCAGGGTGCGGTGGTACATCACGGAAAACAGGCGTGTGGCGTTGATGCCCACCAGCCAGTCCGCCTTGCTGCGGCAGAGGGCGGAGGCGTAGAGGTTGTCGTACTCCGCGCCGTCGCGGAGATTGTCAAAGCCCTGAAGGATAGCCGCATCCTCCATGGAGGAGATCCAGAGCCGCTTTACGCGCTTGCGGCAGTTGTTGAGATTATACGCCGTGCGGAAGATCAGCTCGCCCTCGCGCCCGGCGTCGCAGGCGTTGATGACCTCGCAAACGTCCTCTCTGTGCATGAGGGCGCGAAGGGTGTTCATCTGCTTCTGCTTGTCCCTCGCCACGGTATACTGCCAGCTTTTCGGCAGGATGGGCAAGTCCTCCCTTCGCCATTTTCCGTACTTTTCGTCGTAGGCGTCTGCGTCCGAAAGCTCCGCAAGATGCCCGAAGCACCAGGAGACGAGATAGCCGCCACCCGAAAGAAAGCCGTCCTCGCGCCTGCCTGCGCCAAGAACGGCGGCGATGCTCCTTGCCACGGAGGGCTTTTCACACACAACCAATCGGTATTCGTTCATATTCCTTTATTCCTCCTCATCGTTGATATCAAAATCATCCGGTGCGTCCCAGCCCTTTGCCCGCAGGAACTCCTTGCGCAGGGTGTTGTTCCCGCAGTCCTCGATGGCCTTCTCCACATACAGGTCGCAGTTTGCGTAGCTGTATTCGTCGAAATAGTATTTGAAGTCGTAGTAGATGGATTTGACGGGCTTGGGGGTGCGGAGCAGCGCCTCTGCGTCCCCGCAGCCCGCCTCCACGGCTTTTACGATCTTCTGCCGGATGAAGTATTCAAAGGCTTTCTTGCCGCCCCGGTATCCGGGCTTTTGGGAGAGCGTCTGCCGAATGAAAAGCGCCTGCTCGCGCTTCATGATCCGAATAAGCCGCTCGCGGGGAGACAGCTCCATGGGCGATTCTGTGCTGACAGTCTGTGTCACTTTTCTTCATCCTCCCCGGCGTCCGTCTCGTCCTCGGCTTCAAACTCGTAATCCTCATCTTCCTCGTCCTCGCCGTAGTCGTAATCGTCCAGATCGTCCGCCCCGCGGGTGTCGGCCTTGGGCTTGCGGAGCTTGAACCAGTACAGCGCACCGCCGCCGCCCAGCAGGAGCAGGAGGACGACCACAATGAGCCCCGCGCCGCCGGTACTCTTTTCGGGCGCGGTCTCCGCAGGCTCGGCGGGCTGTGGCGTAATTTCTGCGGCTTGCTCCTTGCCCGCGCACTCGCTCATATTGGTTCTGCACACCTTGCAGCCCGTGTTGATTTTGCCCACGGCGCATTTGTCCGTGCAGGTGCAGGCGGGGACGATGCTCTCGCCGTCCTTGGTCAGCGCCAGCAGGTCGGCCTCGTCCACAAGATTCAGGAAATGGACGTTCTCATTGCCCTTATCGTCCCGGTCGATGATGAGATAAAAGGTGTTGCCGCCCTTGGTCGTCACGGTGATGAACTGCTTGCCTGCGCCGAAAGCGGAGCCGATATCGTCCATGATCGTCAGGTTGCCCTCCGGGGTCAGGGGCGCGGAACCTCCGGCAGCGGCGTAATATTGCAGCAGCAGCTCCGGCAGTCCCGCCATATCCGTATCGCTTCCGCTGTTTTCTGTCGGCGCGTTCATGACGTCAAGGTATTTGCCGTATACATAGCCTGTCTGCTCCGGCACGACCACCTTGTACCAGCCGTTGCTTTCCTCCAGCACCTTCACCTCCGCGCCGTTGAGCAGATGCCCAATCACAGTGTAGTCCGTGCCGGGGCCGGTGCGCAGGTTCAAATAGGTGCGGACGTTGACCACCTTTCCGGCCTGCTCCCGTTTGGCGGGAAGCGTCCAGCTCCGATCCCCGATGGTCACGGTATGGCTTCCGTCCGCGTTCTCAGTCACGTTCACCGTCAGTGTCTGTCCGTTTGGGGTCTGCTCACCGGTATTCGTATTCTCCGGCTGTGTAGTTGCAGTTGGGGTTTCCATGGTCGGGTCGCCCATTGTCGAATCGATCATATCGCCGCCGCCTGCATAGGCCGTAACGGAAAAGACCGTCATGCAGAGCACGACGGCCAGCGTCACGGCAAAAAATCTCCATTTATTCTTCATCCACAAAATCCTCCGTTTTTCTGTATTCATCGGGCAGCGCCGCCGTGGGACGCTTTTCCAGCATCGCCATCAGCGCCGCGAGCTGCTCGATGGTCAGTCCATTCTCGCGGACGATGCCCACAATATCCGTGTTTTCCAGCTTCAGAATCTGCTCGTCCAGGGCTTTGAGCCGTGCGGTCAGCGATGCGAGCTTTTCCGCCAGCTTCTCGCGCTCCTGACGCAGCTTTTCAAGTCGCGGGTTCATAACATCCTCCTTTTTGCGTTGATATGGTTGTTGTTAAGGTAATCTGCCAAACTGGAGAAAATGGCTTCGCCAGTAGCTCGTGTCGATGGAAGCGTAGTGAATGGGGTCGCCGCAGTGGAGCATCCTGTTATTGCCCACATAGATGCCCACATGGGACGCTCCTGCGGTGTCGTAGGTCTTTTCAAAGAATATCAGGTCGCCGGGACGGGCGCTTTCCGGGGAGACATAGGTGCACATGCCCCGCAGACCCTCCGCGCCCAGCCTGCCGAAGCTCCAGTGCAGGCCGCAGTTGTTGTAGACATACGAAACAAAGCCGGAGCAGTCGAAGGAGGTGGCGGGCGAGCTGCCGCCCCAGACGTAGGGGTAGCCCAGATACTTCTCCGCTTCCCTTATAACTGCGGCGAACTGTTCATCCGCCAGCGCTTCCGGGGGTATCTCGTACTTCTCATACTTGGTATAGTAGTAGCGGTTCACATACGGGGAGCCGGGGAACAGGTCGGGGCGGTTGCCCAGCACGCTCATATACACGGCGTACATGGAGAGCTGATCGTGGGACATGATATGCACCGGCACATGGGAGAGGTTGAAATTTTCCAGCTCCACATGGCAGATATACCAGGTATAGGGAACCTCCGCCTCGTACTCGTAGCTTTGCAGATTGCCGTTTTCGTCGGTGTAATAGCCGATATGCGTTTCGGTGCGGTATCTGGTTTCCGTGGTGACGGTTTCCGTTAAGATATACTGCTTTTCAAACAGCGTCTCCAGAATCCCGCCTATTTCGTCAATCGTCCATTCTCCGCCCTTGAGGGCGGTAATCATGGAAATGAGCACATAGGGGTCGTGCTCAATCTCGTCCAGGTCGAAGTGGTACTCGTCGTAATCGTGGGTGCTTTCGTAGCTGTTCAGGTATTCCCGCAGCTCGTCCTCCATGGCGCAGTAGGCGGCTTCCGCCGCCAGCATATCCGCATCCTCCAGCGGATAGGTGGAGGCCGCAATGCCGGACACACCGCCCTGAAACAGCGTGGAGCAGGAGGAAATGCAGGTCATGAGCAGCAGTATCGCGGCGGCGACGCCGCCCGCGATGAGGAAGCCCTTCTTGTGCCGGACAAAAAAGCTGCCGAGTTCCTTGCTTCCCTCGGCGGCGCGCCTGGCCGCCTTCGCGGTGGTCTCGGACGCTTTGACGGTATTCCTCGCGCCGTTCCCCGCTTTTGCGGCGGCGTATTCCTTTTTAATGGCCTGCTTCTGCCGCCAACGGGAATAGGGATTGGAAGCCCTGCCGTATTCCTGCTCGTATTGTTTGTTCAGCGACTTGAGATTGGCTTTGTCTGCGGCGGCTTCCGCCTTGTCCGCTTTGCGGTAGGGCTTTTCCGCATGGGAGCGGTGCGCCGATTCCGCAATGCGCCAGGTGCGCTCCGCCGTCTCGGTCAGGGTGTTCGCCGCCTCCGTGCCGGGGTTGTCGTCGCCCTCCTCCCGGAGCTTGCGGTGGACTGCGCTGCGGACGGTATCCGGCGGCGCTTTCCTTGCGGCGTGGGCCAGCTTGGAGGGCGGACGCTTTTTGTCCGCCTCCTCAAAGAAAAGGCGCGTCGTGACCTTGCCGCTCTCACTGTCCACAACGCGCTCCCTGACCTTTACGGTTTTCCTGGGGATTTTCGCTTCGGCCTTTTCCAGCTTAACCCCCGCCCTGTCCGCCTTGCGGACAGCTCGTTCCAGCTCCGGCAGGGCGCGTTCTTCCTCGGTGAAAATCAGCCTTGGCGAGCGTTTTGCCATATTCATCACCTCCTGATGGGACTGCTGATGGATTAAAAGTGTTGTTCAAACAGAATTTCATCCGTTCTCTCCAAAAAATGCCGCTTGCCCGCCGGGGTGATGAGGGTATAGTGTCCCAGCTTGCCGCGCTCGGTGTAGAAGTCCCTCACCAGAAACAGACCGGCGCTCTTTTTGACCGCACGGGGAAAGAGCTTGCGGTTCTTGTCCCGGAACAGATACTTCTTTTCCTCCAGATACCGGGTAAACTGCTTTTCGGGAACGCCCAGCTCCTTGGCGGTGGTGCGGATGTTGGTGCAGTCCGCAGGGTCAACAAAGGCGTCGTAATACTCCGCTTTGGGGAGGGCAAGCCGGAGACGGCGGTTCAGCTCCCGGTTTCGGGCGTTTTCGCTGCGCAGGCGGTTCAGGTACTCCGGCACGGCCTCGGGGTGCGCCTCCAGCGCATCCAACAGGCTGTCCGTCATATACGCGCCGTGCTTGCGGATGGAGGGAATGACCTCATGGGTGATCCAGCGCTTGAAGGCTCTCGCTTCCGGCTTTTTGGAACAAAGGATCAAATGATAGAGTCCGGCTTCACTTACGGCATTTATTTCAATCGTCTTATCGGCGTTCTGGGGGTGGGGTACTTCAAGTAACCCACCTTCATCCGAGTCCAATCTGGACATTGCGCGCGTAACCTGGTTCAATCCGAGAGCTTTGCACACATCAACCGCAACAAACCAAGGAGCTCCGTCTTTCAGCACGGAACGCACCCGACCAAAATCTGCGCTTTCAAAAATCATAAGGTGGTTATCCATAGTCTTTTCTCCTTCCTTACACTGTAATGGCGTCCTTCGATTCCTCCCCGGTTTGTTCGGAGAGGTCGGACAATTTTGTCGTGATGATTTTGTACAGCTCCGTATCCTTGGGGAAGCGGTCTACGAAGGGCAGGATCACGCTGCCGTAGAACAAAAGCCCCTCGCCCTCGGCGGATTGGGTCACATACGAGAGCTGATGGGGCGAGATGTTGAGCTGCTTCGCCAGAATCTGCCGGTCGCCGGAAGCCTGGTTGAGCATATACACATAATCGGAGTTTTCAAAGATGTTTTCCACCTCACGGCTGGAGAGCAGGTCTTTGACGTTCTGGGTGATGCCCGTGGGAACGCCGCCCCACTTGCGGAAGCGCTTCCATATCTCCACCGTATACGCGGCGGTCTGCTCCTCCTTCAAAAGAAGGTGCATTTCGTCGATATAGTAGCGGGTGGACTTGCGCTGTTCCCGGTTAATTGTGACGCGGTTCCACACCGCGTCCTGCACCACCAGCATCCCGATCTTTTTGAGCTGCTTGCCCAGCTCCTTGATATCGAAGCTGACCA
>ERZ779892.2168-NODE-2168-length-15800-cov-2.804827_pt1 | contig 15800 bp, 15 predicted proteins | sample MGYA00511552_ERZ779892 | MGnify/ENA primary metagenome ERZ779892 (study PRJEB29588, sample SAMEA2154561) | human gut metagenome | biome: human gut; feature: human-associated habitat; material: faeces | place: Denmark | collected 2008/2010 ... | reverse complement strand
TGATCATCCCCGTCACTACGACCTTAACCGATTTATTCTCATTATTCTTCACTTCCAATTGTGCAGATATATCCGCCCGCGCACGAGTGGGTAAATCAGTACGTATCCACGGATCAATCAAGGTCACACCTCCCGTATTGCTCAAAAATACTTTATCGGTAATACCCATATTCAATCCCGGGACATATGGCATCCAGTCCCAGCCACCACTGGAAAGATAGGTAGGACTACCGCAGTTGGCCAACGGAGTTTGCGGCATATGCACCAGCACAGCCAATACATTTTCACCGGTTTTATCCACCATATCGGTTACATTAAAACGTCCCCGGTGCATAAAGCCATCCAGAATACCCAAATTGTGTCCGTTCAGATAAATTTCCGCCTTACGGTTCACCCCGTTAAAATTGAGCCAGATCAGTTCTTTATCAAAATCGGCAGGAATCCTGAACTCGGTACGGTACCAGAAACTGCGATCGTATTTGGCACGATCTACATTATGGATATTATCACCGAAGTTAGGGTCTTTTTCCAGTCCGGCATTTACATAAGCCGTAAAAGCAGTCCCCGGAACTACAGCATCTACCCATGAAGATGCATTGTATCCCTTATTACACAAAGTGTTTGCGTCTTCTTTCACTTCGGCCTGCGGTTTCAACTTCCAGGCAACAACCGGTTCGCCGCTATGCAGAAAAACCTGTGCAGCCTGTGCAGAAAAACTAAAAGCGGATGCCAGCAGTAAAAGGCCGGCCCCCAATGTGTTACTCATCTTTCTTTTTATTTCCATTTTATCGTATTTATAATATATAACTTATACTTACCTTACCATCGAACCACTTACCTATCTACAACCCTATTAATTAACTACTTATCCACCTACCTGCTTACTACTTGCTACCTAATACCTGACTACTTACCTCCCCCTGACCTATCCGATTGCAAAATAAGCTGATTGACAGGAAAAAAAGAATAGATAATCTTACCACGAATATGGATAATCTTACTTTTCATGATAACGCTTTCTGTAAAGGTAAAATTATCCATATTCAGAATAGAATTATCCATTCCACATGTGACAACTATGCCGTTCCTTTGTAGCAGCCAATAAAAGAGACAGATAGAACTTGTTAATAACCATACGGAATATGAAAAAACATCTTATTTTAATCATCGTCTTATGCTTTGCAGCAACCTTGCAGCTAAAAGCACAAAAAGAGTATACAGTCAGTTCGCCTAACGGAACGCTGGAACTTAAAATTATAACAGAAGATACTCTCTCTTACCAAATATTTTCCGGCGGAGAGGCGATCTCTGAAATCTCTCCCATTGCAATGGTGGTAGAGAGGAACGGCCGCCAACTGGTTTTAGGAGAAAATCCGGTAGTGGAGAAGTGTACCCGGAATTTTATCAGTCAGAAAATCCCGATGCATCTGGGCGAAAATGACGAAATAGACGACACCTACAACGAAATGATACTCGATTTAGGCTCTCTTTACTCCTTGCACTGCCGGGCGTATAACGAAGGAGTAGCCTACCGGATGGAAAGTAAAATCAGTGGAAGTATCACCGTTCGTACCGAAATAGCAGAATTCAATTTTAAAGACAATCCGCAAGTCTGGATTGCCTATGACGAAGACAAACGTACCATGAGCCAGTGGGAACTCCCCTATAAACGTGAGTTAAGTGTGAAGTCGATCAAAACAGGAGACTACGGCATTAATCCCTGCTTTTTCAGAAATAATAAGAAAGCAATCGGAATCACGGTTATCGAGTCCGATTTGGAAAATTACCCGGGTATGTACTTATTAAAAAAAGAGGCCGGAAATAAATTAGTAGGCAAATGGGCCGAATATCCCAAAAAGATCAAGAACGAAAATAAATACGACTCTCAGGCTGTATTAGAGCGTTACGACTACATTGCCGTGACACCGGGAAAACGCACTTACCCGTGGCGTGGATTTATCATCAGCCATGATGATTCGGAACTTATGAACAATGACTTGGTTTACAAATTAGCAAAGCCACAGGTAGAAGGAGACTTTTCCTGGATATCGGGAGGCAGAACCGCTTTCGAATGGTTGCACGACGGCGAGCTTGAAGGTGATTTAGGCTTTATCTATGGTCCGTTCGGCGACGGACGTCCTCATACGCTCGAATTCTATAAGTATTATGTCGACTTTGCAGCAGAAATGGGATTTGAATGGATGACCTGTGATGCCGGCTGGGGGGAAGAGTACATCAAAGAGCTGTGTACATATGCCCGGAGCAAGAACATTAAAATTATGGTGTGGAGCTATTTCAATTTCCTGCTTGTTGACGAACCGATGCTTGCCCGTTTCAAAGAATGGGGGGTATCCGGTGTGAAAGCCGACTTCATGTCCAGAGACGATCAGATTGCAGCCGGCTGGATACCGACTATGGCAGAACGTTGTGCAAAGAACCAGTTGATGCTGTTGCTGCACGGCTGTCCCAAACCGGTGGCATGGCACCGTACCTACCCGAATATCATCAGTTATGAGGCAGTGACAGGTGAAGAAAGTAACAAATGGAACGATAATTGTAACCCGGTATACCACACGGTGATCCCTTTCCTGCGCATGCTTGGAGGAGCAATGGATATGACCCCCGGCTCTCTGCGCAACAAAACCCGGAAAGGATGGACCTGGAAAGGTACCGGCGCCCCTTGGAGCTTGGGTACACGCGCACACCAGATGGCTCAGTATGTAGTATATCATCAGACATTGGGATTCGTGAGCGATGCACCGACGGAATACCGGAAATTCCCGGAGATAATGGAGTTCTTAAAGCACGTACCTACCGTCTGGAATGAGACAAAACCCCTGCAAGGGAAAATCGGCGAATATGCAGTCATGGCACGCAGGGCAGGAAACGAATGGTATATAGGCGGATTAAGCAACTGGACAGAACGCAGTCTCAACGTTGGTTTTTCATTCCTTGATCCTAATACACGTTATAAAGCCTACATTATTGAAGATATACCGGAAAAGAACAACGACACATCGAGCCGTACCGGAGATGCGACAGCATGCAAATGTTATACGGCCGATGTTACCAGTCAGACTCAAATGAGTTTTCAAGTAGCAGAAGGAGGCGGTTTCGTGATACGTATTTATCCGGATCCCGATGACACCGGAATGAAAGGCACGGAAATAACGGAGAAAGTAAAAATATGGTATGAGCAGAAGAATGAAAGTATCTACGTACAACTTCCGGAACGGGAGCTTACTGCCGACATTCGTCTTTACGATATTGCAGGGCGTCCGTTTTATCCGAACTATGCAGCCAATAATAATCCGCTTTGCATCCCGGTACCCTATTTATCCAAAGGATATTACTGTATAAAATGTACCACCCCCGATATCAGCCAAAGTACACTTATTTATAAAAACTAATCATTTCAACCGGAATCATTCATATGCAGTAGTAAGCTGGGCAGTAGTAAGCTGATCAGTAGTAAGCTGATCAGTAGTAAGCTGATCAGTAGTAAGTAGTTAAGTAGTCAAGTAGTTAAGTAGAAATGACTTGTCTAATGTATCCTCCTTAACTACTTACTACTTAACTACTTGACTACTTAACTACTTACTACTAAAAAATTTACTACTTAGCAGCTTACTACTGACCATGAGTTATTCTGATTAATATTAACTATTAAATATTCACGCTATGAAAATTAGAAAATTACTATCGACAATGGCATTGAGCGCTATAGTAGCCTCGAATGCACTGGCAACAGAACCTGTAAAAGTGGAATGGGGAGATCCCGTCAAACAACCTTGGGGAGACCCCAGCGACCCGGAAGGGGCAAATGTATGCTCCTGGTTCCAATGGGGACAGGATTTATGGTTCGATTATAACAACGACGGATACATGGATCGCTTTGTTATCGGTGGAAAACACGAAGATTTGGGACATGCATATCTGTTCAGAAATGAAGAGGGAAGCGAATTCACAAACATACCGGTCGATATCCCCAAATTGGAAATTGCCGGAGCGGTGGTCTTAGATTTTGACAACGACGGTATCATGGACCTCTACGTGCAAGGAAAAAGAGCAACCGATAACGGCCGGGAAAACTATACAGCCATTTGGAGAGGAACGGGAGACCCGGAAAATCCTTTTGAGCATGCGGTTCAGCAAGAAATAGACGAATTGGGCATCGGAGAAAGCGAAGGCCAACACCGGGGATATTTCTGTGCAGCCGGCGACTATGACAATGATGGCTGGACAGATTTATTCATGACCGGCTGGGCGCGTAAAGACGAAAGCTGGCACGTCATTCTATACCGGAATAATCAGGGAACCTTCGAAGAGGTACAAAATCCGGTAGGAGAAAACGGTGAAGGGATCGAGCCTTTCAAGACAATCACAACCGGTTCTATCTACTTGAGTGACTTAAACAAAGACGGTTATCTCGACCTCATTGTCTCCGGAAACGATCAGACCAATGGCTGGGTGGCTACAACTACCATCTACTTTAATAATGGTGACGGAACTTTCCGCGAAACAACCCAACAAGGCTTCTTTGAAGGACAAAAAAGCGGTACCACCTTTACCGCAGATGTCAATAACGACGGCTATCCGGATATTCTGGAGTTTGGAGACTTTAAAAACAGCGAAACAGAAACTCAAAACACCATCGGTAACCTATATATCAACAATGGTGACGGAACTTTTGCCGAACCTTTAAAAACCGAAGTGACTCAGTTGTTGGCAGCCAGAGCCGTACCGGCTGTAGGTGACATCAATAACGATGGAAAAATCGACATTATGATTCAGTGTGGCTGGTCATCGACAGACGGACAGACCGAAACAGAATATTCACTTACCAACCTGTATTACAACAACGGAGACAATAGTTTTACCCGTGAATACCTGAATGACAATGTTAACTCTCACGAATCCGATGTTAACTTCGTTGATTTCAACCATGACGGTGCTTTGGACTACTCTATCAGTGGATGGGGACCGAAAGAACCTAACTGGTTCAACCGGGTCGTTCCTAACAATCTGACCAGCGATCTGGCCATGAACGAAGCTCCGAAGTTCGTGAATGATGCAGATGTGCAAGTAAAAGAAGAAGATTCCGACGTAATCATCTCTTGGGGAAGTGCAACAGATGATACCACTCCGGCAGAAGCAATCCGTTACAATATATACATCAAAGCCAAAAAAGCGGATGAATTCGGAACTACCTATACATATACCTATGTTCCTGCCAACATTGAAACCAATCTTCAACTCGGAAACACCACTTATGACTCCAAAGTAAGCGCGCGTTTAATCAACGGTCAGCAAATCCGCATGAAAGGTTTCAATACTACCGATTATGAATTTGCCGTGCAGCCGGTAGATAACGGTAATCTTGGCGGCAAATTTGTCGTGGCAAGTTCCAAGGATACCGGCATCAAACAAGCTCAAGCCGTAAACGCAAAAGTATATGCTGCCAATGGTAAAATCATCATCGAAAGCGATATTTGTGCAGACTATACAATCGTTACAACCGATGGCAAACCGGTGGCAAACGGTACATGCAATCAGAAAGCCGACGAAACGGTAAACAACGGCATCTATATTGTAAAAGTAGCCGGTACTATGCACAAAGTGTGCGTACTGCCTTAATCCGGCACATTAACCTATTGACACATTGGCACATTATTTTCTCAACTGTGAAGGCGCTATATGATACCGCTCTTTAAATTTTCGGGAAAAATGTGCCAATGTTTCAAAACCCAACTCCCAATAAATATCCGATGGTTTCAGATTTTCTTCCGTTATCTTCTGATAAGCCACTTCAAGCCGTTTAGCTATTAACCATTTATTGGGTGTGGTACCGAAAAGCCGTACAAACTCCCGACGGAAAGTGGAAAGACTCCTGCCGGAAAACTCGGCAAAATGTTCCAAAGGTGCATTAAACATATAATTTGCATTCATAAACTCCACCAAATCTTTCTGAATATCCAGTTGACCGGAAAAAAGAGCCGAAACAATTTCCTTATCTATAAAAGTCAACAGATGCAGACATTCTTCTAACTTCAACTCAACCAGCTTTTTATCGGGCTTTACCTCCTCATCCGCATAAACAGCCAAGGAAGAAAAGAGAGCTTTCAGCAGAGTATTCTCACCGATCTTCCGAAAATAAAATGAAGTAGAGCAGGAATACACGGGAATCAAATTATTCTGCGCATATGTTTTCAGAAACTTTTCTGTAAGATTCAAACATAACAAACGAAAACGGCCGCTTTTTCCGGGTAATATCCGTATTTTTGAAAATCCACCACGATTTACAAACAAATAATCTCCCTCCTTCGCGGTAAGTGTCTCCCCACAGCAAGACAAGGTAATCGTTCCGCCTTCCGCTACCTTTATCAGCTTATAATTGCGTTCGTACAACTCTTTCTGTGTCAGCTTGTCATAACACACAAAATAGAAAGGTTCTTCTGATTTTCGAAATTCACGCTGTTGATTCATACCGGCAAAGGTAACAAATCTGACTCTCACAGACAACAAACTTTGAAACTTAGCGATAAATTTACCAAAGAAGAATTGCTTAATTTTGCCGCCGAAAAGAAAAGTAATAAAGATGTCAAAAAAAGAAACGGTAAGAAGATACACACTATTCACCATCGGACTATTCACAAATGCAGTAGGTATCAGTTTAATTATCAAAGCAGGTCTCGGTTCCTCTCCCATTTCCAGTTTACCCTACACCATCAGCTTAGGATTCCCTGTCACTTTGGGAACATTGACTTTTATCCTGAATCTGCTCCTCATAACGGGACAAATGCTATTATTAAAAAAAGATTTCCAGAAAAAGCAATGGCTACAGCTCCCCATTTCCGTCCTTTTCGGCTTTTTCATAGACATATCCATGCTTATGCTGTCATGGGTCGTGCCCGAATTTTATCTTTGGAAAATAACAACTCTGGTCTTGGGCTGTATCATCTTGGGGTTAGGGGTAAGTCTGGAAGTAATAGCCAATGTGGTAATGCTATCCGGAGAAGCATTCGTACATGCAATCTCACAGAAAAAGAAGAAAGAATTCGGATGGGTAAAAATAGGTTTTGACTGCACGTTAATGACACTGGCATGCATCACATCGCTGCTATTGTCCGGTGGAGTGACGGGAGTACGCGAAGGCACCATCATTGCGGCATTACTTGTCGGGATAGTAGCCCGGTACTTCAACCATAAGCTGACTTTCCTGCAGAAAAGGCTTCCTGATCCGGTTCATCTGTAAACTAAATTGCACCGAACAGGAAGCCCCTCCTTTTATTCGTCGCCTTCCTTATACTCCAAAATATCTCCCGGTTGGCAATCCAACTCCTTACAAATAGCTTCAAGCGTAGAAAACCGGATCGCTTTTGCCTTACCGGTTTTCAAGATCGAAAGATTAGCAGGTGTAATATCCACCTTTTCCGCCAACTCGCCCAAAGAGATTTTTCTTCGGGCCATCATAATATCAAGGTTTACTATTATAGCCATAATTTCTTTATTTTCAGTTTAGGTCAAATGGTCAGTTCCTGTTCCTCTTGCAACTTCACACCCAATGCAAAAATCTCGGCGAAAAGCAACATCAGGAACATATCACTCCAGCTTATAGCAAATTCATAATTGCTTATCACATATCCGGGCACTGTAGTCTGACTGGCTATACAATGATATACCAACCAATCATACAATGAGATGAAGGCCAAAGAGCCATTGATAGTATATACGAATATGCGCAATCTACGCGCATTTTTCCGCGTAAATATTTCATGCTTAAATACAGAAATCAACAATTTAATAAAGTTGACAGCCCCCCAAATAAGCAACGGAAGAATCGGCAAAAACAAAATTCCGAAAAGCCCCATCCACCAGGGAACCCACCCGCAAGCGATCACTTTCTTCACTGCGTAAGGGGTCTGCACGTCAAAACGGGTGTTTTGTACAGAATCTAAAGTCAATTGATCATCAGCCGGCATTATATTCAGTTCCTGCACAAACTTTGTCCCAATCTGACTTCCTGTTTCCACCTGTTCTTGTATCAGTTCCGTTCTCTTTTCTACCAAAGTACGCGGATTGGTATGTCCCCACATATCAATAAATGCAGTTACCATTTCTACCGCCATAAATAATAATGTAAAAAAAGCTAAAAAACTAATTCTTTTCATAACCTCTTTCTTTAAATAGTCAAATCCTGCTCCTCTTTCATCTTCAATCCGATAGCGAAGACCTCACCAACGATCAATGCAACCAGCCCCAGGACTAAAGTCAATTTAGAAACAAGACCGGACAAATTCACTGAATAACCGGATATAGAAAATACCCCCGATAACTCATAAGCGGAAATATAAGCAGGAAAAGCCGAACAAATAAAATTAAGAATGAGTATAGCCCCTAACCAACGAAGCCGCCGGACATTCTTCCAATCAAATATTCTGGACTTATTGATGGCAATAATCAATTTGGCAAAAAATACCACAGAGAAGATCATGGTGAAAATCCCTATAAAGTTACACATCATGGTGATAAACTTCAGCCAAATATTGACAGGTGTATTCACACTCACAACCAGTTTACCATAAATAGCCGGAACGAACTCGCCCATTTTCTCATTATAAACCGAATCTTTCAAGTTTGCAAAGTTATCCGGAAACAAGGCAATGCTCTTCATATTATTCGTCTTCTGAAACTGCTCCTTGTTGTCAACATGGTTCATACCCGCCCGAAAGCCATCTACAAACGCACTACTAATGTAGTAAGCGGACTCGAATACCGAGTAGCAGAATACCAGCATCACCAATAAACAAAGTATATTCAATCTTTTTTTCATGGCTATCAATCGTTATCAGTCAATATTTCTATGTCAGTATCTTTTTTCCAGGGATAAGGTTGATTTTTATCACAGCCTTCCGGTAACGAGAAGCAGATTTTTCAGGGAAAACAGCCACGCAAGTAATTATCAAACTGGCCGTTCCTCCAACAAGAGCATCCATATCATCCACGCCGGGATATTTTATATTAAGATATACCGAAATACTATTATTCAATATGTGCATCAGAATACAAGGCAGCAAACTGGCCGTTTTATAATACACCCACGCCAACAAAAGCCCGATGAGAAATGCAGCAACCACCTGTATCGGATTGATATGGAAAATGCCGAATATAAATGCGGAAATCAGAATTGCTTTTGCTGGATCGTACTGCTTCAACAAGGCTTTGGTGATAGCACCGCGAAACAACAGTTCTTCAAGAACAGGCCCTGCCACGGCGATAGCCAAGATACCTCCCCAACCGGATTGCAGAATATCGAAAGTCTGCTCCATTATGTTGGGCAACCACTCCATATGAGAAATTAATGTAGAAACCAGCCATGAACATGAGAGAAGACTAACAACACTCAGTCCCAAATAAGAAGGGGATACCGCAGACCAGGTTGTTTTCTCTTTACTTATATAGCCTGCTTTCCAAAGATAGATTACCATCAACAGGATTCCCGTCATCTGTGCCGGAATAATGATCATCTGCATCAGCGAATCTTTGTCTACCGCACCGGTAGTGGCCAGCAAATAAATTATACAAGGGACAACCATCAACATCGGTGCCAAAATCTGTAGAAATCCAAAGTAAATAAGGACTAATTGTATAGCAGTTTTCATCTCATTCTGTATTTAAAGGAGTACAAAGATAATTGTTTTAATTCATACTGTCAGCTTCCAATGCCAGATAATCCCCGCACAATAAGTATTGATCGGCTTCCCCATTTTCCTCTACCGGATTCCATTTATAAAGCACATATGACAGAATATCATTTTCAAAACCTCTGTTATATACGGCTTTCTGGCAGTTTAATGAAAAATCCTGCGTTTGGTTATCCCATGCCGCATACTCTACAATAGAATTATTTCCCGACTCGGACATACTGATCAAGTAATAAGGTACCCATTTCCGTTCACTTGCATTCCAACGGTATGCTTTCTTCGTCTCCTTATTGCCTTTTGTTTCCTTATTATATTCGTATTTAAGTTTCGGAGTCAGATACTTTCCACTTTTGTCAAGAGTATACACGGTTTCCGAATTTTCACTCTTATCATAAATAAACTTTGAAGAGGTCTGTGCATTAATTGCAGAGCTACACAAAAACAGGGCTAACATTGAGATGGATACAACCAACATCGAGATACTCATAAATGACTTTTTCATAAGACTATATTTTTAATTGTTATTCAATGATTATTTATCGTTTTTCGATATGCAAAGAAAGATATATTTTTTAAACCCACAAAGTAAATCGATAAAAAATTATCGAAAAACAATAAAAAAAGTGCGTTTTTCGATATTTTCCACCTGTTTTTCGATAATCATACGAAAAATATGAGTTTTACGAGGTGGGAAAAGGGAATACCAACCCGAAAAATGATCCGCAGAGAGAGTAACTGACAACAGCAATTCAGTTCCAAATACAGTATATGAAAACAGTCATTAGTCGTTTGTAACTATTTAACATCAATCACTCACTCCTAAAAGAAAAGTAAGAAGGTATTCGGCAATGAAAAATACGAACAGAAGAGTAGATATACAACACATTAGTTATCAACATATTAATCACTCATACTTTTCCCCATAGAGAAAAAGAGTGAAACTCGTAGAGAAAGAGGTCGTTTCTCTACGAGGAACAGTTCAAAACTCTACGACCAATAAGAGGTCTATTTATAAAATACAACAAAAAGTACAGCAAGCAGAAAAAGCCTGCTCCTATCATGTAAGAAAAAGTCCAAAAAAAATAAAAGAATGACAATAGTTACAGCAATAATGCCTCTACAGTTGCCGCATCCTTATGAAGCTGTTCGATAAGTGCATCTATCCCATCGAATTTCATTTCAGAACGGATACGTTGTACAAAAGAGATACGGATAAACTTATCATAAATATCAGAATGAAAATGAAGAATATGTACCTCGATACTCCGGTTCATACCATTATCAAGAGTAGGCCGATGTCCGATATTCAACATTCCGGCATAAATACGGCCATCAAAACTGACATGAACTGCATATACACCATCTGCCGGTATAAGTTTATCCGGATCGTCCACATTCAGATTAGCAGTAGGAAAACCGATCTTACGTCCTACCTGATATCCTCCCACAACGATACCATCCAGAAAATAATCATATCCAAGACAACGGTTTGCCATGCTCACATCTCCTAAATGCAAATAATCGCGTATGGCGGAAGAGCTGATATGAAGACCATTATATATGTACGCGCGCGCGAGGATAACCTGCATCCCAATCGCTTCACCATAACGACGATACTCTTCGAACCCCTCACTGCGATTATGACCGAAGCGATGATCATAGCCAATCACGAGTGCCTCTACCCGATAACGTTCCTTCAAGATATCGGCCATGAATTCTCTGGCGGTAAGTTGTGAAACCGCCGGAGTAAAATCGAGCATGATACAGTAATCGACCCCGGTTTCAGAAAGCAATGCTGTTTTCTCATCCAAGGTGGTCAGTAACTCCGGACTATAGTCCATCTTCATCACTTTACGGGGATGAACAGGAAAAGTAATCAATGCCGAACGCATTCCACGAGCAGCCGCCACCCCTCTTTCACCTGTTCGATCAGGAAACGGTGTCCGGCATGTACTCCATCAAAGAATCCGATGGTAGCTACACAAGGTTCGGGCAATATATCCGGTATATCACTAATAATCTGCATCAGTAAGTTATCTCTTCAAGTTAAAAATAAAACTCCAGTCTTCACCGGCCTGCGGTGTATAGGTAGAAATACCTAATTTCTGTGCCGCCTGACAGTTTGCTTCGGAATCATCTATAAAAAAAGTCTCTTTCGGGTCGATATTGGCATCAGCAAGCACCGTCTCGAATATCTCCGCATCGGGCTTCACCATCCTCATTTCAAATGAGAGATATATTTTTTCAAAATAATCTTCCACCCGGAAGCCCCGATAAGGAAAGGCATGCTCGCAAGACCACCTCCAATGTATCTCATTGGTATTGCTCAGAAGATAAACGACATATTTTTCACGAAGTTTCAGCAACAAATCGAGTTTATAAGTCGGTACATCCACCAAAAAAGAGTTCCATGCCTCATCAATCTGCTGATCGGTCAACGACTTTGACGCCATCTCCCGAATGCTGTCCCGGAATTCCGCAGAAGTGATCAATCCCTTTTCCTGCTGCATAAAAATCCCTTGCTGATGATAGACATTCAATAGTTCATCTACATTTTGCAGGCCCAGTTTCCTAAAATTCTCTATACAACGCTGACGATCGAGATTGATCAAGACACCGCCAAAATCAATAAGAAGGTTTTTAATTCCTTTAGCTTTCATTCCTTATTTATGTATTAAACGCTGAACGAAACGAATAAGTTCTCCCACCCATAAAACAAGTGACGAAGCCCCTATTATCACTAACCACGTTTGCCAATCGAGCGGTTCCGTACGGAATACAGCTCCACCGAACTGCACAATGAGAATCTGACCACCCAAAATGGCAATCACAATCAATTCCATTCCATAAGACTTGGTAAGTCCTTTGAAAGCAGAGTCGTTCGTTCCAAATACACGGGCATTGAACAGGTTCCAGAATTGCAACATGACAAAGAAAGTAAAGAAAATAGTAAGCCGGTGTACCGTCATTCCACTTTCAGCATTCGTAAAATAGTAAATCATTCCCATCAATACGATCAAAAAGACAGTACCGACTCCGAATATGTTGTATCGCATCGCTTTGCTGATAATAAAATCAGTGCTACGACGCGGCTTTTCATTCATTACATCCTCACTGGGCGGAATCGAAGCAAGAGCCAGAGCAGCAAAAGTATCCATAATAAGGTTCACCCACAGCATTTGAGTTACGGTCAAAGGCAAGGCTGTCCCCACGAACGATCCGAGCAGCACAATGAGCAACGCCACAAAATTGATGGTAAGCTGGAATACGATAAAACGCTGAATGTTTTTATAAAGCGAACGTCCCCACATAACGGCGGTTCCAATGCTATTGAACGAATCATCCAGCAATGTAATATCACTGGCCTCTTTGGCAACGGAAGTTCCCGTACCCATTGAAAGTCCTACCTGCGCATGATTCAAAGCAGGTGCATCGTTTGTTCCGTCACCGGTTACGGCAACAACGGCTCCTTTTTGCTGAAGCAGTTGTACCAAACGCTGTTTATCGGTAGGCCGGGCACGGGACATTATTTTCAAGTCCATCACCCGATCCAAAGCCTCCTCATCCGTGAGATCTGCAAATGCAGTGCCCGTAATTCGATTACGCTCCGTATCTTCCGGTTTCCAAAGTCCGATCTGCCGAGCTATTTCCGTAGCGGTACCCGGAGTATCACCTGTCACTATCTTAACATCGATGCCTGCCGATTGACATTTTGCCACAGCAGCAGGTACATCAGGGCGGATCGGATCGGAAATGGCAACCACTCCCAAGAAGTTCAGGTCATTTTCCGCAACCAATGCCACACAATCATCCGGAGCATGATCGTCCACTATTTTAAAAGCAAAACCCAAAGTACGCATCGCCATATTCTGATACCCTAACAACTGTTCTTCCACAGTGGAACGATATTCCGTTGCATCTATCCGTTTGCCATCGAGCACCACCTCTTTACATTTTCCCAACACGATCTCAGGCGCACCTTTTATATACAATACCTTCTTCCCGATGAGAGGAGACTGTACCAATGTTGCCATAAATTTACGCTCGGTAGAAAAAGTAAGCTGGTCCAACACACCAGCTTGTTCACGCAACTCCAAATAATTACGGTGTTGAGAATTCAGCCACAGCAACAACGCGACTTCTGTCGGATTACCGACACCTTTCGGCTTGCCACCATCGTCCGTTTCTTCAAGAAAAGCCGTAGAGTTGACACTGATTCCCTCCATTACCAACTTACTGATATCGTCATCCGAAAGGATACCTCTCTCTTTCAATGCATAGAAACCGGGCTCGTACACCTGCATCAAATTTTGTGTCAATGTACCGGTCTTATCCGTACAGATAACGGTAATAGCTCCCATTGTTTCACAAGCATGCATTTTGCGTACAAGATTATTAGTAGAAAGCATACGCCGCATATTCAATGCCAAGCTAAGGGTAACACTCATCGGAAGCCCCTCGGGGACAGCAACAACAATCAGCGTTACGGCCATCATAAAATATTTCAATACAATCTGGGCGATGGCCATGTAATGGTGCCACCCGCTAATCTCATTCGCCGAAATATATTGGTACAAATCTTTGGAAACAAAAACAATAAAAGTAGCGGCAGCTACCGTAAAGCCTATCTTGCCAATCAGTTTAGCCAGTTTAGTCAACTGTATATTCAAAGGAGTAGGCTCCCCGCTCTGTTCCGTACTTTGGCGGGCTACTTTCCCAATCTCAGTGGCATCTCCTACCTGAAGCACTTTCATCATACCATGTCCATCGACTACCGTCGTACCGCGCATCACCCTATTGGAAGCATACGTAGCCTCTTCATCAAAATCGGCTTTGATAATCGTTTTATTAATAACCGGTTCACCCGTCAAGTTCGATTCATTGACTTGCAATGAGATAGCTTCTATCAGTTCACCATCAGCAGGAATCTCTTCTCCGGTTTCGAGTACTACTATATCCCCCACAACCACATCCTTACGGGGAATCTCCTGAATCTTTCCGTTCCGAATCACCTTTACCAAGGTTTCTTCATTGACAGCATTCAGCAAGTCAAATTTCTTGTTCGCATCATACTCAAAAAAGAAACCGATACCAGTAGCCAGCAAAATAGCAGCTATGATACCGATGGTTTCTGCATACTCATTCTCTATGATTGAGATAATCAATGAAAAAACAGCAGCCACAAGTAATACGCGTACAACAGGGTCTTCAAATTTTTCCAGATAGAGTTTCCAGAGGGAAGGGCGCTTAGGAGGTGTCAATAAGTTTACACCATTTTTTTCTCTACTTTGTAAAACCTCACTATCTGTAAGGCCTAAATGATAATAATCATCGTTCTTTGCAGTCATTCAGATACATACGTTAAGTTTAAGTCACAAAAATACAACATTAAATTGGTATAGAATGTTTATTAGTTTTTTTTAAGGAGTCAGTTCTCTTTGCTTCTCAATTGCTGCAAAGCATGTTCGGCACGCTTTTGACGAGTAATATCATGTACAGTAATAACCATCCGGTCCTCGCCATTCAATAAAAGATAGTTTCCCGAAACAATTGTATCACACTCTATCGATTCGTAATTAGAAGTATAGATGTTCAAAATAACTTCCAAGTCGGTAAAATTTGCTTTCTTATCAAAAGCACTTTGAATAGCACAACGCACAGGGCAAGTACCACAAAGTTCGTGTGTACCGCATCCGCCCGATGCAGACAAAGCATTACGGCATTGTAGCAAATCACCGACTTTCTTTTCAGCCGATCCTTTTCTGGTTCCGGTACGCCTGTAATAATTTGTATTCAATACAGTGAAGCTTGAATCGATCAACAATACAAAAGCATGTACGCTTCTCAATACCGCCCCTGCAATATAACTTGTCTTTTTCAATTCATCCGCCTCTTTCTGCAATGCCCGGCGTGTCTGCATCCACTTTCTTCTCTCCCAAAGGAAAGCGATTAAAAGAACTAAACATAAAGTAATTAAGAAGATTTCTATAACCATAATTCTTTTAATAGCTGATTGTTACACCTATCTTGTGACAAAGATACTTATTTTTATCAGATAAAAAAGAAAGCTCGATGAACAATATCCGGTTTTTCTCC
>ERZ779892.2166-NODE-2166-length-15802-cov-20.263606_pt1 | contig 15802 bp, 6 predicted proteins | sample MGYA00511552_ERZ779892 | MGnify/ENA primary metagenome ERZ779892 (study PRJEB29588, sample SAMEA2154561) | human gut metagenome | biome: human gut; feature: human-associated habitat; material: faeces | place: Denmark | collected 2008/2010 ... | reverse complement strand
TTCCTCTGGAAGTTAGCCCTGCCCGCCGCGAGACCCTCGGCCTGCGCTGGCTGACTCTGTACAGCCGCAGCCGTGGTGAAAAGACCATGTCCGCTCGCCTGGCCGCCGAGATCATTGACGCTACCAACAACGTTGGCGGCGCTGTCAAGAAGCGCGAAGATACCCACAAGATGGCAGAAGCCAACAAGGCTTTCGCGCATTACCGTTATTGATCTGCTTACTGAGGAGGTTTAAGCCATGGCAACGCCGAGAGACGTATCCCTGCAAATGACCCGAAATATCGGTATCATGGCCCACATCGACGCAGGCAAGACCACCACCACCGAGCGCATTCTGTACTACACCGGTATTAACCATAAGATCGGCGAAGTTCATGACGGCGCTGCCACGATGGACTGGATGGAGCAGGAACAGGAACGTGGTATTACCATCACTTCCGCTGCAACCACCTGCTACTGGAGCCACACCGAGACCCAGCACGATCCGGCTCTGTTCAAAAAGAACCGTCATCGTATCAACATCATCGACACCCCGGGCCACGTTGACTTTACTGTTGAAGTTCAGCGTTCTCTGCGTGTTCTGGACGGTTCTGTTACCGTTCTGGCCGCAAAGGGTGGCGTTGAGCCTCAGTCTGAAACCGTTTGGCGCCAGGCTGACGAGTACAAGGTTCCCCGCATGGTTTACGTCAACAAGATGGATACCATGGGTGCTGACTTCTTCCGCTGCGTACAGATGATGCATGATCGTCTGCATGCCAACGGTGTGCCTATCCAGCTGCCTGTCGGCCAGGAAGACACTTTCCGCGGCATCATCGATCTGATCGACATGAAAGCCGATATCTACTATGATGATATGGGCAATGATGTGCGCGTTGAGGAAATTCCTGAAGACATGAAAGAACAGGCTCAGGAATATCATGACAAGCTGATCGAAGCTGTTGCTGAGACCGACGAAGAGCTGATGATGAAGTACCTGGAAGGCGAAGAGCTGACCAAGGGAGAAATCAAGGCTGCTCTGCGTAAGGCTACTATTTCCAACGAGATCGTTCCTGTTGTCTGCGGCTCTTCTTACAAGAACCGTGGCGTTCAGAAACTGTTGGATGCAATCGTTGATTATATGCCTGCTCCGACCGACGTTGCGGCCATCAAGGGCACCAACCCGGAGACTGGCGAGGAAGAAGATCGCACTTCTTCCGATGATCAGCCGTTCTCTGCACTGGCATTCAAGATTATGACTGACCCGTATGTCGGTAAGCTGTGCTTCTTCCGCGTGTATTCTGGTACCGTTGAGGCTGGCACCACTGTTTACAACTCTGTTAAGGATCAGGACGAGCGTATCGGCCGTATCCTGCAGATGCATGCAAACAACCGTAAGGATATCGACATCTGCTACGCTGGCGATATCGCCGCTGCTGTTGGTCTGAAGAACACCACCACTGGTGATACCCTGTGCGATGAGAAGCATCCCATCATCCTCGAGTCCATGAACTTCCCCGAGCCGGTTATCCGCGTTGCCATTGAGCCCAAGACCAAGGCTGGCAGCGAGAAGATGGGTATTGCCCTGTCTAAGCTGGCTGAAGAGGACCCGACCTTCCGTACCTGGACCGATGAAGAAACCGGTCAGACCATCATCGCCGGCATGGGCGAGCTCCACCTGGAAATCATCGTGGACCGTCTGCTCCGCGAGTTTAAGGTCGAAGCTAACGTTGGCGCACCTCAGGTTGCCTACCGTGAAACCATCCGCAAGGATGCTAACCAGGAAACCAAGTACGCACGTCAGTCCGGTGGTAAGGGCCAGTATGGTCACGTTAAGATCAAGATTGAGCCCAACCCGGGTAAGGGTTATGAGTTTGTCAACGGTATTGTTGGCGGCGCTATCCCGAAGGAATACATCCCCGCTGTTGACAACGGTATCCAGGGCGCGATGAAGTCCGGCATTCTGGCTGGCTATCCCGTCGTGGATGTCAAGGTCACTCTGTGGGACGGCTCCTATCATGAAGTTGACTCCTCTGAAATGGCGTTCTCCATCGCCGGTTCCATGGCATTCAAGGATGCTATGAAGAAGGCTGATCCCGTCATTATGGAGCCCATCATGAAGGTTGACGTTGTTGTTCCTGACGAGTATATGGGCAACGTCATTGGCGACTTGAACAGCCGCCGCGGCGCGATCCAGAACCAGGAATCCACCGATGGCACTGCCCGTGTCACCGCTATGGTTCCTCTGTCCGAGATGTTCGGTTACGCTACTGACCTGCGTTCCAAGACCCAGGGCCGTGGCCAGTACTCCATGGAGCCGGCTGATTACCAGCAGGTTCCCAAGAGTGTTGCAGATAAGATCATGACCGAGCGCAATAAGGGCTGATTCTGCACAAATTCGCGCAAAATACTTGATTTTTCTTGAAAAATCTAGTATGATAGCCTTACAACAGGCTATTTTATCTGTTTGAATTAAAGGAGGATACTTCCAATGGCTGAAAAGGAAAAATTTGACCGCTCTTTGGAGCATGTCAACATCGGTACCATCGGTCACGTTGACCACGGCAAGACCACTCTGACTGCCGCTATCACCAAGGTTCTGGCTCTGAAGGGCGACGCCGATTTCATGGATTACTCCAGCATCGATAAGGCTCCTGAAGAGAAGGCTCGTGGTATCACGATCAACACCGCTCACGTTGAGTACCACACCGCGAAGCGTCACTATGCCCACGTTGACTGCCCGGGCCATGCTGACTACATCAAGAACATGATCACCGGTGCTGCTCAGATGGACGGCGCTATCCTGGTTGTTGCTGCAACCGATGGCCCGATGCCGCAGACCCGTGAGCACATCCTGCTGGCTCGTCAGGTTGGCGTGCCCAAGATCGTTGTGTTCCTGAACAAGTGCGATATGGTTGACGACGAAGAGCTGCTCGACCTGGTCGAAATGGAAGTTCGCGAACTGCTGGACAGCCAGGATTTCGACGGCGACAACACCCCGATCATCCGTGGTTCCGCTCTGAAGGCTCTGGAGAGCACTTCCAAGGATCCCGATGCTCCGGAATACAAGTGCATTTGGGAGCTGATGGACGCTGTTGACAGCTACATCCCGACCCCGGACCGTGCTGCTGATAAGCCGTTCCTGATGCCCGTTGAGGACGTTATGACCATCTCCGGCCGTGGCACCGTTGCTACCGGTCGTGTTGAGCGTGGTACTGCTCATGTCGGCGATCAGATGGAAATCGTTGGTCTGAAGGAAGAGAAGCTGACCACCACCATCACTGGTCTGGAAATGTTCCGCAAGAGCCTCGAGTTCGCTCAGGCTGGCGACAACATCGGCGCTCTGCTGCGTGGTATTGACCGTGACCAGATCGAGCGTGGCCAGGTTCTGGCTGTTCCCGGCTCTGTTCATCCCCACACCACTTTCGATGGCCATGTTTACGTCCTGAAGAAGGAAGAAGGCGGCCGTCATACCCCGTTCTTCAACAACTATCGTCCTCAGTTCTACTTCCGTACCACCGACGTTACCGGCATCATCACCCTGCCCGAAGGCACTGAGATGTGCATGCCCGGCGACAACGTTGATATGCACGTTGAGCTGATCACCCCGGTTGCCATGGAAGAAGGCATGCGTTTCGCTATCCGCGAAGGCGGCCACACTGTTGGTTCCGGCGTTGTTTCCAAGATCGAGAAGTAATTTTCGGCTTGTGATATAGCTTTCAAGGCTCCTGCTGTTAAGGCAGGGGCCTTTTTGTTGTGTACGACTTATGGGACGGGGAGGGGGCAAAAGCCGGGTGTGGAAGACCAAGGAATGCATCATGAAAACATCAGGAATTGTAGATAGGGGGGAGGACACCATTCGGAACTTTGAAAAAGTGGAGCAGGAGGGGGCACTCACACCGCCCTACCGTGGGAAGGTGTATTTCAGGTCGCGGTTAAGGGGCAAGGGTTGATCTATCCCTAAGTTTTCGGAACGGTCAGGAACGCTCTCTACAGTACAATTTATAATGGGCAATTCTCAACCTCCAATTTTTCCTTCAAGTTTCCTCCAATCTCTGCCAAATCTCTCAACAACAAGCCAAACCGAAATGGCAAAAAATGCGCGATCACAATACCGGATGATTGTATTAAGAGATTGCAAAGAACATTATCGGGGTAAATGTTTAATCATTTGATAAAATCAGGAATAAACCATTCAAAAATGTTAATAAATACCGCCAAAGGGTCACCGCACCGCAACGCAAATAATGTGCGAAAAACAGGTTTCAGTTGATTCAAGGACAAAAATTTACCTAGAAACCGCTCTAATGAACTATGCAAATTCTGGCAACTGTGATATAATGTATATACCTAGATGTGTCGGAAAGGTTATCATTTGCGGGATCAAGGCATGCAGCCGGTACAACGTTTTGTCAGCCGCTGTGCCGGGGCCAAAAGCCCCAAAAGCAGGCCGCAGCCCGGCAGGGGATCGCCAGACCGAGGGGAGCACAACCAGGCGTTTTGCAATCAACACCTGCAAAGTGCCGCACATCTGCCGTACCACTTTTCACACAAAAGGGGAAAGTAGTAACACTTAAGGGAGGATAAAACTATGAAGAAAAACCTTCAGCGTTTTGGTGCATCCGTGCTGGCAGCAGCCATGGTTGCCCAAAGCGTGGCGCTTCCTGCAGCAGCCGAAACTACCAAGATTGACTCTTCGGTAGCGCAGTCTGTTGCAGCTAGCGCGGCAAGCGCAGCCAGCGCTGTGCAGTCCCTGCCCAAGTTCACCAGCACCGCAGACCTGATCAAGCAGACAGCCCAAACGCTGGCTGCCCAGGGCGAAGTGCATGAACTGGAGCAGGACGATGCCAAGCTGGAAGCGACTGCACAGAGCAAGGCGGGCATGAGCCTTGCAGCGTTGGAAAATGCACTGGCCGATGCCATGTACGCCAACGCCGCAGCCGGCAAGATCAACACCGAAGCCTATGGCCTGAACAAGGACGAGATGGCATCGGTGATGGCTGCCACCATCAAAACGTATCATCTGTCCAGCGCCGTTACCGACCTGGGCTATGAGACGAACGCCGCAGGCGTTGTGACCGCCGTTACCTTTACCGGCAGCTCCGGCATGACCTCTGCGATGGAGTCCATGACCAACAGCGATGATGAAGTGATTGCGCAGCAGGCTGACAGCTACGCACAGGCTTACGTTGCTGAAAACTCCGATACCTTTGCTGCCAGCGCCGCTGCAGACGGCCATACCTATGGCGAGCCGAAATGGTACTGGAATGACACCAACCCGGAGGATGGCCACACCCATACCTGGAAGGAAACCCCCGATGGTTACTGGACCAAGACCGATGACGGCTGGGCTTACACCGCTGTGTATACCTGTGAAAAGGACGATGCCTACCAGAAGGTAGAAGGCACCGTAACCAAGGATACCACCGAGGCAAAGCCCGGCGTTGCCGGCAAGACCGTTTACTCTGCCAGCGTGCCCGCTGACAAGAGCCCGCTTAAGAAGGAATACAAGGAACCCACCACCCGCACCGACGACATTGCCGCCCTGCCCTGCCAGAGCCATGTTGTGTCCAAGGATGCAGATGGCAACTTTGTTGCTACCTTCAACTGGGAAATGAAGAAGGTCGAGGGCAAGCTGGAAGCTGACTACAGCAACGCCCAGCTGTTCTATGACAGCGAAACCGGCAAAATTTCTGCCGGCGCTCCCGTTACCATTGACTGGGAATGCACCAGCGTCACCTTCAAGTGCGCTGTCTGCGGCGAAGAAATCAAAACCCAGCCGGTAATGACCATGCCGGTCAGCGTTGTGGTAGACCAGAATGACAATTCCGTCTACATCAACGTGGGCGGCACCCCGACCCTGGATACCACCTCCGGCGGCACCGGCGTTACCCTGGTGTCCGCAATGAAGGACGGCAACTGGTACGATATGCAGAACAACCCGGTTGACGCAAGCAAGGTGAACTTCACCTATCAGAGCGGCGACAACAAGGGCAAGAACAGCCTGCTGCTGTACGACAGCCAGAAGACTGCCGTGTATGTGGACGACCAGGGCAACCAGGTCACCAATACTTACGATGTCTCGACTGCGCAGATGAACTACTACTACTTCCAGCTGTCGCAGTTCAACCAGGACGAAGCAGAGTACTTCGGCGTGGTTGCCCCGTTCTGGACCTCCAAGGGCGTTCAGAAGCAGGGCGAGGATGGCAGCATCACCGGCACCATGGGCGCAATCAAGATATTGTGCAGCATTGATCCGAACGATGATGTCCCGCCGACCACCATGGCATTCATGCTGAACATGCTGCCGCAGGCGTTCATGTCTTACGTCATGAACTATGGCGAAGCTCTGAAAGCCATCCGTGATGCAGGCTTGGCACAGGTTGCCAAGCTGGGTGACGCTGACTATGTCACCAAGCTGCTGATCCTGCACGACTGGATCTCCCAGGTTGCAGAATTCGATATGGGCTCCATGGGCGATATCACCGGCGGCGGCAACAACGACCCCATCCAGACGACTGCTTTCGGTGCCCTGCTGGGCGGCGAGATCGGCGCTAAGGGCGTTGAGTATGGCTGCATCTGCCTGGGCTATGCAGCTGCATTTAACTACATGGTCCAGAATTTGCCTGACAACAAGAGCATCTATAAGAATGATGACGGCAGCTGGAAGACCCCCGATGAAGTAGGCGATAACGCTGTTGTTGACTTTGCCCAGATCCTGTATTACTGCGATACTTCTGATACCAGTGTTGCCGGTAATGCGTTCGGTGGCGGCATGTTCAACAACGTCCACTACTTTAACGCAGTCAAGGTCAACAAGCTGCAGGGCGACAGCAACTCTGCTACGATGACCACCGGCGAACCCAACAAGAACTGGTACTATGTTGATGTCTGCTATGACGACGTGAACACCGAGTGCATGGCCCAGACCCGCGTTGAGAACGCAGGCGACATGCGCCATGTCAACTTCCTGGTTTCTCCCTCCGGTCTGGAAGGCCGTTACAGCAAGTACTATGATTACATTGACTCGCTGTACGATGGCTACACCTACACCAAAAACAAGGAACCCGATAAGGATGATGCCGGCAATGTTGTGTTGAACAACGGCAAGCCGCATTACTCTTACACCAAGGCGGAGAACAAGAACGAGACCCGTTACACCGATACCTGCTACGAGGATACTTGGTTCACCTCTATCTGCAGCCCCATCTACTTCGACAATAATTACTTCTATTACGTTGATACCACGACCAACCAGAACCTGTACAACAACATGCGCCGCCAGCAGTCCGAGAACGGCAACAACGGCAACTCTGGTTCCGGCAGCTCTGGTAACAACTCCCAGATGCAGCAGTTCATGAAGAAGATGCAGAACCAGGGCCCCGATACTCTGGAAGCACGTCCGCGTAATGCGAACTACTATATCCGCAAAGAGGATTCCAGCAGCAGACCCGGCGGCTTCAGCATGAGCAGCTTTACCAAGACGGATGACCCGTTTGATATCATCCTGATGTACTACAACGATCTGAAGGAAACCAGCAGCAACTTCAATGATGACGACAGCAATGCCAAGGTTCTGGCCGAAGCTGGCACCATCTATAAGATCGATACCAGTGCAAAAGATAAGCATACCAAGGTTGAAAACAACCTGAACACCGAGTGCCTGGCAGACGCTGCTGCAAAGCGGATCTACCCCGCACTGGTACACTCTACCGCACTGTATGATGGCAAGCTGTACTTCAACGTCAACAACGCCATCTACCGTATGGACCCGACCACCGGCGCAGTGGAAGAAGTGAAGGAATACAACACCGTCTATGGCGGCATTAAGCTGACCAAGGATAAGGACGGCAACATGGTTCCCGATACCCACTTTCCCGGCATGAGCATGGTTATCATGGATAGCGCCCAGGATACCAGCAGTGTGAAGTATCTGGGCACCTTCATGAACCATCCTCTGGCGGGCCTGACCCTGCGTGACAGCTACAGCTTTGCTACCACCACCCAGCAGGGCCAGACTGTGATCACCGGCATCAACACCACCAAGGATCAGCTGGTCGTTTCTGTCGGCACCAACCTGTCCAACACCTATAAGGAACTGGTGGACGGCAAGGCAGAAGTCAAGACCGATGCCTCCGGCACTTCTTATGCAAACCGTAAGAGCTACAAGACCGAGTCCTGGAACTACAACCCGAGTTACAACCAGAACATGGGCAGCTCTGACGAGAAGAACAAGAACGAAGAGTTCATGTGGTGCGCTAACCTGGTTGAAACCATGCCGATGTCCGACATGGTCAGCGACCTGAGCAGCGGCGCAACCACCAATGTTTCCGTTGAAGCATGGTGCGATACCCCCGCTTACACCCAGGACCGCACCACCAAGTACGGCCTGACCAAGGGTGAAAAGAAGTACGCTGACGGCGCACTGCCCAAGGGCCATACCTGGGCTCTGGACGAGCTGGAAACCAAGTCCGTTGGCAACAATGTGTACCTGTGCTCTGATTGCCATACCGCAACCGAAAGCACCCCCCACACCGTTACCCTGCCCGATCCAGTTGAAGGCGTTACCCTGACCCTGGGCACCACCAGCAACACCTACATCAAGGACGATACCGTTACCCTGACCGTAGAAAAGGAAGGCACCGATATCGTTACCGTTACCGCAAAGAACGGCGATACCGATGTTGCCCTGACTGAAGTTCAGGAAGCAGCGCAGGACGAAGCCGCAGCCCAGGCTACCACCGAAAAGGCTAAGACGGTTTACACCTTCACCATGCCGGACGGCGATGTGACCATCAGCGTTACCAAAGACGCCAAGACCTATGCGGTCAAGGTGGCCGATGCTAACAAGGATACGTTGAAGATCACCAGCCCCGAAGCTGACCTGGATAAGGTCACTGCGGGCACTACCATTACCGTTGTGGCTACCCCGAAGGATGGCTATACCCTGACGGCTGACGGTGTGGTGGTTACTTACGGCGACAATCAGACCCTGAAAGCAACTCCTGACACAGAAAAGGCCAACACTTACACCTTTGCAATGCCCGCTGGCGATGCAACTGTCAGCGCAGCGTTTGAAGAGGTTAAGAAGTATAACGTTACTGTGGCGGGTACTGTTGAAAACGGCACTGTGGGCGTAGAGCCGAAAACCGCAGCTGCGAAGGATGTTGTTACTGTTACCGTTACCCCGAATACCAACTTTAAGTACACGGACGGCAGCCTGAAAGCTACTTATACGGATGGCGGAACGAAGAAAGAAATTAACGACTTTAAGGCAGTAGACGGTAAGGAAAACACCTACACCTTCGAGATGCCCGCTGCCGATGTTACCGTTAGCGCTGCGTTTGAGCCTGTTAAGGCTAAAACCTACAGCGTTACGATCAACAACAGCGATCACGGCAAGGTGGAGGCTGACAAGATCACTGACGTGGAAGCTGGCGATACTGTTACTCTGACCGTTACCCCGGCTGATGACATGTATACGCTTGCACAGCTGGCAAAAAATGGTTTGGTGATTAAGGACAGCGAGAATACCGATGTTCCGTATACTACCGTCGAGGAAGGCAAAACCTACACCTTTGAAATGCCTGCTGCTGATGTGACCGTTGCCGCACAGTTTACGGTTGTTAAGTATGGCATTGAAGTTAAGGTGGAGGGCGAGGGCACTGTCACATTTACTGATGATGGTGAGACCCGCTTTGCGGAAGGTACAAAAGTTACAGCTGCCATCAAGCCGAATGGTACCGACTACGTATTGACCGAGGCGATGTATTATGTTGGCAATACCAGCGACAATATTACGAAAGCTGTGAATGACGGTGGCGGCGAGTATACCTTCACTATGCCTGCAAACCATGTGAAGATTGAAGCAACCTTTGGAGAGGCACCGTCTACTGAACCCGAAACGCGCACCGCTCACGGCGCTGCTGAAAAGACCACCATTACCGCAATGGCTGTCTTTACCTGCACCGATAAGAACTGCGCAAGCGCACAGTTCGTGGATGCAACTGTAAAGCAGACCAGCGGCGTTACCACCGCTGCTGTCAACTTCAACGGCAAGGACTACACCGCCAAGTACGGCGAGAAGAACGGCTGGGTTGAAGAAAACGGCAAGAAGTACTGGTACGAAAACGGCGTGAAGCAGGGTACTGAGGGCCGCGGCAAAGAGATCTATGATCCCGATTCCGATGCCTGGTACTGGCTGGATGCTGTCCAGGGCGGCGCAATGACCGTCAGCAAGGACGTTTACCAGGAATCCGCCGCCGGCCAGTGGGCTGATAAGCCCGATGGCACCGGCAAGTGGGTCCGTTACGATGAGAACGGCCACATGGTCAAGGGCTGGCAGACGACCGAGAAGGGCACTTACTACTTTGACCCGACCTTTGGCACCATGGCCAAGGGTGTTACCGAAATTGACGGCGTACCGTGCGCGTTCGATCAGAACACCGGCATTGGCCTTGATAAAAAGTGGGTAACCATCAATGGCGCCGATTACTGGTACGAAAATGGCGTTCGCCAGGGTCTGGAAGGCCGCGGCAAGGAAATCTATGACCCGGCTTCCGACGCTTGGTACTGGCTGGATGCCGTTGACCAGGGCAAGAAAGCCACCAGCAAGGATGTCTATCAGGAATCCGAAGCTGGCCAGTGGGCTGACCGCGCCGATGGTACCGGCAAGTGGGTCCGTTACGATGCACAGGGCCACATGATCAAGGGCTGGAGCGCTGACAAGCGTTACTACTTCGACCCGATCTATGGCACCATGGCTAAGGGCGATGCAGTCATCGACGGCCGTACTTATCACTTTGATAAGAACACCGGCATTCGGCAGTAATCCCACAGCCGGAACAATGAGCTGTAACCCAGCCCATTAACCCCTAAATAAAATGCCGCAGCAGATGTAACAGTCTGCTGCGGCATTTTTGTATTTGTGGGCATAGGTTCGGTGAAATATTTGCCAGGCCAGTAGGGCGGGGGACCCCATGATTGTGGTGGCTCCCCTGGAGGGGAGCTGGACGCGAAGCGGCCTGAGGGGTGGTTCCTTGCCGCAAACCTAAAGCAATCGAATCCAACGCCTTGGAACAGTCACTGCGCCCGCAGGCACCTTGCCCTGCCACAAATCCCATCACGACCAATCGGACAAGACCTCGGAACGGTCAAGACCGTTCCCTACAGAACAAATTATAATGGGCGGCACACCCTTAAACAATAAGTAGGGCGGGGGACCCCACCCCGCCGAAAGCTTGGGCAACACCGCACAATTCCCGCCTTGCGGCTTAAGCACCGCTCCGGCAGCTGCGGCACGGCATCTGCGTTGCCAAAATGCTCGATAATGTCGGGTTGCGGTACCCGCATCGTGCTTCGGGGGCAAAAGCCCCTCGCACTCTGCGACCGCTGCCCCTGCTTCGGTTCGCTGTTTCCGCCACTGGCGGCGCTCACCTTTGCAGCATCCAGTATTATCTGCGCTTTTGGCTTAGCATCTGCCGCACCTAGCTCGCCGTATCGGCACTTAGAATTATGCGGTATTGCCCTAGAAATAGTACACGATTAAAAAATCGCAATTTACCTTACCCGCATAATAAAGGCAACACACAAAAACATGGCGAACACATCAGGCCGGTGCAAGGGCAAAACCTACTAAAAAGCTGCGGCTAAATTTGGCAAATATGGCGCGCGAAGTATAATTTTTGGAGGATATCACAAGCAGAACAAACAAACTTTGTCAGTTCAAACAACAAAAAAACAACAAACTGGCATGAATGCCAAAGAATGCGGCCGCGAATTGTGAAAGATTTTAATATATTTTCTTCGTTTTCTCCTTACCTGTTATCATTTGAATTTGCAATCGAAATATGGAACTTGTATAATAGAATAAAAGAAAAGTGTAAACTAAATGGGTGAAGAGGATTTGGTGCAATGGATGATAAAAATAGATTCAGCATTCTGCTGGAGCATTTGCTGGAAGTTGCGGAAGTCAAGAACTATACCCTGGCCAAGCGCCTGCAATACGATGTTTCCTATATCAGCAAATGGGTCAGCGGCCGCATGCTGCCTGCCAAAAAGACTGAAAAGCGCGTGATGGAGGGCATCAGTGCCTGCGTGGTGGATGAAGCCACCGATGATGGCCGTAACCTGCTGCTGCGGGAATACAGCGTTAGCATCCCCAGTGACCTGAAAGCCGCCATTTATGATAACCTGATTGCTGAATATGATTATTTGCAAGAGGAGCTGGACAGCGGCGAGGCGCGCATTGGCCCCTATACGGACTTTTGGGCCGAGCTGAACATGCTGCAATACCTGACCAAAATGGCGCACCCCGTGCTGCGCCGCGTCAGCCAGCTGGACATTGTGGCTGTGATGGACCTGATGGAAATGGCGCGCGAATACCGCCTGAAAGTTGCCAACCTGCAAAACGGCCAGCTGGTGGACCAGCGCAGCTATGATAACGTCTATTTCAAGCTGATGATCGATATCAGCCGCGAAAAATGGGACCCCATCTATGATGCCGCGCTCATTATCAACGTGTTGACCAACTTCAGCCATATTCATTTCAAGCTGTTTGGCAGCACCGCGGCTGCCGGGCGCGCGGTGTTTGTGGTCAAGGGCGATTTTGCCATTACCGGCCTGCTGGTCAGCCACAGCCGCTGCGCTGCCGTTACCGCCACCGAGGACCCGCAGAACTGCGAAAGCCTGTATGATAACTTCTCCAAGCTCTGCGTGCGGGATGACCAGCTTTTCCGCGATACCAGCATGCGCCAGCTGATCAGCCAGTACGACTATATGCACACGCTGCTGGCCTCCAATCTGCGGTGGATGTTCGGCCACCTGAATGAGCTTCTGCTGCCGGATGACTTGTTTGAAGAGATCCTGACCGCCCACGAGGCCGAGCTGAAAGATTTTTTGGGTGCTACCCCTGCGGAGCTGCGTAGCGTACACAACCTTGCCAAAGGTGTGGTGGAGGAAACAAACATCCGCATCCTGATTTATGAAGCTGCATTTTCCTCCATAGCGGTTTCTGGCGAGCTGGACTTTTTCAGTTACAAGGTCAACCTTACCCCGGATCAGCGCAGCCGGTGCATCAGCTATGTGCTGCAGCTTTGCAAGCAGCGTGAAAAACTTGAATTCCGCTTGATCAGCGGCCGCATTGTGAACGATTTCCAGTATGTGGCGGACCCCAATATGTTTCTTTCTGGCGCTGCATCGTATCTTCGGCTGGATAACAACTGCCCCATCAACCGGATTGCAATGGTCAACAACAGTGTGATGGAAGACCGCCTGAGTGAATATTTTGATCATGTCTGGAATTTGGATGACCAGAACGTGACAAAAGAGCGCAACGCCATTGCGGAGCACATCCATCATGTCCTGCAGGGAATCCATCTGATTACCCGCGCCAAAAGTGATGAAATGGAAGAACTGCAAGAGAGCTGGATGAACAAAATCTAAAAATACAACATACATACGCATAAACATAAAGCCCTGGCTGCTGCGGTAGCTGAGGCTTTTGTTGTGCCGAGAAAAATGAAATTGCAAGAAAACTCCATGCCAAAGCGTGAAAATCCATGTGAAAAAAGTGAATCATGCGGAATCAATTTCTGGAAATTTGTGCCATGGGATTCTCGTGCTTTCCGTAAACAGGAATGGTATACTATGTTCAGCACCGAAGATAATTATAGCATTATGGTTCGGCGATGCTGTGCAACGATGTGCACAGCAGGGGAAAGCGCCATAAAGGTTTGGCGTGATTTGATTTGGATAATTTAATTCCCTGCAACTATAAGGGAAAGACATTTGGAGGAAATTGCAATGAATGAAAACGCGATGTTGACTGGCAAGCCCAGCATTGACCGCCCCTGGATGAAGTTCTATCCAGAAGTTCTGCGCGGTATCCAGGTTCCGGCCTGCACCGTAGAGCAGTACCTCTCCGTGCGCGCTGCAGACCCTAACGTGGTTGCCATGCACTACTATGGCGTGGATATCACCTGGGGTACCGTGTTCCGTAAGGTGGACGCCACCGCCCGCGCTCTGCAGGTGCTTGGCATCAAGCAGGGGGACCAGATCCCCGTGTTCCTGCGTTCTGTGCCGGAATTCATTTATCTGCTGCTGGCAGCCGAGCGCATCGGCGCTTCGTTGCTGTGCCGTGACAACACCCTGGAAGAAAACATTGAAGCTGTTCAGAAAGCCAATGCCAAGGTGATTTTTGTTCACGACTTCTTCTCCAAGGCCGAAATCGAAGCCTACCGTGAGCAGACCAACGTGAATACCTATGTTATCGTTCCCGCTCTGGAAAGCGGCGACCGCGCCGCTATGCCGGTTTACCTGCAGCATTCTCTGGATGCCCTGTATCCGGATGTTCCCGCCCGTGGCTCTGATACCATGATGTGGGCTGATTTCTGTAACATGGGCCAGCGTTTTCGCGGCTTTGTGCCCGCTCCTGTCAACATTGACCGCCCGCTGCTGCGCGCCTATACCAGCGGTTCCACCGGCCCTTCCAAGCAGGTCATCCATTCTGCACACAGCATCATCGGCGTGCTGGCCCAGATGAACTTTTATGGCGCTTCGGATAAATTCCGCCCCACCTGGCTGCTGACCATCCTGCCCCCGGCTCTGATCGCTGTTGTGGTTTCCATGATGCTGCTGCCCCTGGCCGGCGGCATGCTGCTCATTCTGGATCCGTTTGTGGATGTGTACGATGTTGACCTGGAAATGATGCGCTACCGCCCCAACAACTGGCCCCTGATCCCCATGTTTGTGGAGGTTATCCGCCGCAGCAAGCGTCTTCCGGCTGACTATGATATGTCCCACATGCTGGCCATCGGCGCCGGCTGCGAGGCATTCAACAACAAGCAGCTGCGCAATGTTGAGGAGTTCCTCAAGCAGCATAACTGCAACCTGCGCTTTACTGCCGGCTACGGCAGCAGCGAGGCCGGCTCCAACGCCACTCTGCCCATGGCTCCGTTCCCGGTGCGTGACGGCAACGTTGGTGTGCCGATGATCCACAGCGTCATCAGCATCTTCAAGCCCGGCACCCAGGAAGAGCTGACCTACAATACCCCCGGTGAGATCTGCATGGCGGGCCCCGGCGTGATGCTGGGCTATGACCGCCCCGAAGCAACCGCCAAGGCACTGCAGGTCCACGCAGACGGCAAGACCTGGCTGCACACCGGCGATATCGGCTATATGACCGAGGACGGCGTGCTCTACACGATGACCCGCGGCGCATCCCCGCGCTTTGGCGGCGGCGACCTGATGGTGCAGCCGCTGGAGAACATCGTGGCCGATGCCGACATCAAGGGCATCAAGGACGAGTTCTTTGTTATCGTGCCGGATGATGAGCACGAGGGCTGCTTCCTGCCGTACCTGTACGTCCAGCTCAAAGATGGCTACACCTTGGACGATGTGCGCGATAAGATCAATGCCTGCCTGCCGGAACGTTACATGCGTCCGGTGGAGATTTTCACCGTACCGGAACGCCCGTTCTTCCACTTCAAGACCAACCGTATTGGCCTGAGCAAAGAAATCATCGCCAAACGCAACCAGCAGAAAGAGAAAGCCAAGCGCAACAGCTTTGCCGATGGCTGCATTGCCTGATGACTTTGGCGTGATAAAATCATGATAATGTAACGGCATGTGCCCACCTTATGATAGAGATAAGGGGGGCACATGCCTTTTGTTTTGGGGTGGGGGAGCGGATGAAGATGAACGGTACGCGCGGTTGGGGGATAGGGGAGAAGGGCAATCGGATTCCGGTGCGGGGGAGATACTTGTGAAGTTGTAAAGGCAATACCGCATAATTCTAAGTGCCGATACGGCGAGCGAGGTGCGGCAGA
>ERZ779892.2123-NODE-2123-length-16123-cov-3.033669_pt1 | contig 16123 bp, 12 predicted proteins | sample MGYA00511552_ERZ779892 | MGnify/ENA primary metagenome ERZ779892 (study PRJEB29588, sample SAMEA2154561) | human gut metagenome | biome: human gut; feature: human-associated habitat; material: faeces | place: Denmark | collected 2008/2010 ... | reverse complement strand
GAAAATTCAATTCAGTTAATTCATTCAGGAGTCGTCGGGCATATCGTTCGCTGCGGAAAGCCCCGGTCTGCACTGCATAGTGAGGGAGAGAAGAAGCATTGCTGATTTCTCCGTTTTCTTCTAATGTATCAAGGATTCCCTCAGCAATCGCAAGCGCAATATCATCAAAGTTATCATCAAAGAGCCGGTTATCAGTGTCAGAGTTGATAAATCCGACTTCTACCAGAACCGCCGGCATCTGTGTACGGCGCAGAACGACCAGACCGGGGCGCTCTTTTACGCCGAGATTGATGAAGCCGAGAGCTTCCAGACCTTCATTAATATTTTGAGCCATTGTGTATTTCAGACCGGATTTGTTGTAAACCAGAGATTCTACGCCGGATACGGTATTATCTGTCGGATAAGAATTACGGTGAATAGACAGAAAGAAGTCTGCACCGGCTGCATTTGCTTCCAATGCTTTCTGATATGGAGATTCATAAATGTCTGTTGTACGTGTATAGAGTACATCAATTCCATGTTCCTGCAGCAGTTCTCCAATGGCAAGCGTTAAAGATAAGGTGTCATCCTTTTCCCGGCGGCCGTTATAGACAGCTCCGGGGTCACGACCGCCATGACCTGCATCAAGCATGATAGAATAAGACATATAATCACCTCATTATTTTGTGCTTCTATATATTATATGAAAGCGTGCATTGCCTGTGAAACGTCAAAAAATGCCGGCTGCGATAATACAGCCGACATTTCAAAAAGTTCTATTCATGTGAGTGTTTATCAGTTTCAGAAGAATCAGAAGTTTCTCCATCCGCTTCTTCTGTATCTGTTCTTTCAGGAAGATAAACATGTACCGTTTCTACGCGGTTCTTATCCAACTTCTCGACCACCAGACGAATGCCATCTTCAGTGACAACTTCATCACCCATCTGAGGTAAACGGTCCAGATGTTCGATGATCAGTCCTCCGAGAGAATCATAATCCTCAGAGTCAAGTTCTGTATGTAAGTGATCGTTCACATCATCCAGACTCATGGAGCCTTCGATAATATATTCATGATCAGAAATCTCTTTGATCAGTTCATCTTCATTCTCATCATATTCATCATGGATCTCACCAACAATCTCTTCCAGAATATCCTCCAAAGTGATGAGTCCTGCCATCTCACCGTATTCATCCAGAACAATTGCAATATTAAAAGTAGAATCTCTCATCTCTACAAGAAGTTCAGAGATATCTTTGAACTCATAAGTGAAATGAGGTTTTCTTAAGAAATCCCGGATATTGAACGGTGTATCATGATCATAAAGAAGCAGATCCTTCATGTTAATAATACCGACAACGTTATCCTGTGTCTCTTCGTAAACAGGAAGTCTTGTGAATTTGTCTTCACGGAAAATATCAATCAATTCATCGAAGGTACTATTGACATCAGCAAATGTAACATGTACGCGAGGAACCATAATATCTTTCGCCTTGGCATCGCCGAGATCGAATACATTGTAGATCATCTCTTTTTCATCAGACTCGATTACACCATCCTCATGGCTGACATCTACAATTGTACGAAGCTCTTCTTCTGTCATAGCTTTGTTCGCTGCATCCGGGTCTACGCGAAGGATCAGCATGATTCCACGGGAAAACAAGTTAATGATGAAAATAACCGGAGTCATGACCGTCATAAAAAACTTGATGACCGGAATATAACGAAGCGTAAGTTTCTCAGCGTTGATCGTTGCATAATTCTTCGGTGTAATCTCTCCAAATACAAGGATTGCCACTGTCAGAATCAGTGTAGCGATGCTGACCATGTATCCGCCAAATGAATAAGCAAGGGTTGTGGCAAGAGAAGATGCTGAAACATTCACAATATTATTACCGATCAGGATTGCACTGAGCATCTTTGCTGTGTGATTCTCTGTGATATCAAGAGCCAGAGCCGCCCGTTTGTTCCCACCGTCTGCGAGAGAACGGAGTTTAATCTTGTTCACTGACATCAGCGCAGTCTCGGTTGATGAAAAAAATGATGAAAACAATAGTAAAATTAACAGTATAATTAATAGGTACGTGTCACCTGCGTCCACTTTAAATATTCACTCCTTTGATTAAAAAATGTGCCTCTAAAGAGGCTTGGTTAATTTTAGATATACGCATTCATTATACATGGTTTATTAGTGTTTGGCAAGGCAATATACTTTACTTTATGAAGTGGGTGGTGTATGATGTTGATGACTGATAAGAATATTTAATACTATTATATAGAAGAAACGGAGTATAGATATGGAATTGTACAATAGATTGTGCACTATTACAAAACAGGAAAATGTAATGAAAGATGAGCCGATGAAGAAACATACAACTTTTCGCATCGGCGGTCCGGCAGATGTTTTTGTGATGCCGAGAACAATAGAAGAAGTGAGTAAGGCGCTTGAGATATGTAGACAGGAACAGCTGCCATATTTCATACTTGGAAACGGAAGCAATCTTCTGGTCAGCGACCAGGGGTACAGAGGCGTGATCATACAGCTGGACCGCAATATGGAGGAGATCACAGTAGATGGTACAGAGATCCGTGCAGCAGCGGGGGCGCTTCTTTCTTCCATCGCTGTGGCGGCCAGAAGAGCTTCTCTTGCAGGCTTTGAGTTCGCAGGAGGGATCCCGGGTACACTTGGAGGAGCTGTTGTGATGAATGCGGGTGCATACGGCGGAGAAATGAAGGATGTACTCAAAGAAGTCACTGTGATGACAGGAGACGGCGAAATTCGTGTGATCCCGGCATCAGAGCTTGAGATGGGCTACAGAACAAGCATCATCAAAAAAGCAGGTTATCTTGTGCTCGGCGCAACGATCTCACTTAAGAAAGGTAATCTGGAAGAGATCAAAGCGCTTACCAGAGAACTCAGTGAGAAGCGTACTTCGAAACAGCCGCTTGAATTTCCAAGCGCAGGAAGTACATTCAAACGTCCGGAAGGATATTTTGCAGGCAAGTTAATTTCCGATGCCGGATTAAAAGGATTTTCTGTCGGCGGCGCACAGGTTTCCGAAAAGCACTGCGGTTTTGTCATCAACCGAAAAAATGCGACGTCTGCGGACGTGGCGGGACTAATTCAGAAAGTCACAGAAACAGTGCAGGAAAAATTCGGCGTAACGCTGGAGCCGGAAGTGATTTTCCTGGGAGATTTTGAAAAATGAGATTTGTAATGGTAACCGGCATGAGCGGCGGCGGCAAAAGCACCGCGATGCGACTGCTGGAGGATATGGGATACTATTGTGTGGACAATCTGCCGATCCAGCTGATCGACAAGTTCGTTGAGCTTTTGTCCACACCGAATACGGAAATAACAAAAGTTGCTATCGGCGTGGACGTCCGCACGGATCAGTCCTTTGCCAGGGTAGAAAAAACACTTTCCTGTTTAAGACAAAACGGTATGGTGTTCGAAGTTCTTTTTATGGACGCTTCTGATGCAGTACTTGTGAAACGTTATAAAGAGAGCCGACGGATGCATCCGCTGTGTTCAGCAGAAAATCCGAGAATCGAAGACGGAATTGAAAAAGAAAGGGAAATCCTGCAGCAGGTTAAGAAGGATGCAGACTATGTGATTGACACGTCCAAGCTGCTGACCCGGGAGCTGAAAGAGGAGCTGGATCGGATTTTTGTAAAAAATGAAGAGTACAGCAGTCTGATGATCAATATTCTTTCTTTTGGCTTCAAGCATGGAATCCCGGCAGATGCGGATCTGGTATTTGATGTCCGTTTCCTGCCGAACCCTTTTTATATAGATGAATTGAAATATCTGACCGGCAACGACAGGGGCGTTCAGGATTATGTCATGAGCTTCCCGGAGGCGGGGATTTTTCTGGACAAGCTGACAGATCTGCTGCGATTTTTGATTCCAAATTATATTAAAGAAGGCAAATACCAGCTGGTGGTGGCGATCGGCTGCACCGGCGGCAAACATAGGAGCGTAACGCTGGCCAATGAGCTTTATAGAAAGCTTCGCAACAGGGAAGCCAAGTATGGAGTATCTTTGAGCCACAGGGATATTTAAGGATATTTCATATGTCATTTTCATCGGGAGTAAAAGAAGAGCTGTATCGGCACATCAGTCCGGCAAGGCACTGCCAGCTGGCGGAGCTGGCAGCACTTCTTCATTTTAACGGCAGCATCGGCGTCGGTGCGACGGGGACTTTTCTGCAGATTCATGCGGAAAATGCGCTCGTTGTGAGAAAATGCTTTACATTATTACAGAAAACATTTAATATAAGTACGGAAACCCGTGTACAACAGGAAAATCAGCAAACCGGATATTTCTGTCGGATAGATGACCCGGAACTGATCCTCAGGATTCTACAGGGAATCAAATTTTTGGATCAGACAGGCAGCCCGACGTCCGGTGAGGAGAGCCTACAGGATGGTTTACGATGTCCGGTGAGCAGGCTTTTAATCCGAAATTCCTGTTGCCAGAGAGCGTTTTTACGAGGCACGTTTCTGGCAGCCGGTTCGATGAGCAATCCCGGGAAAGGATATCATCTGGAAATTGTATGCAGCAGACCGCTGCAGGCACAGCAGATTCTGGAGATTTTGACTGAGTTCGAGATCGAAGGGCGGATTGTACAGCGAAAAAAGTATTATGTGGTTTACATAAAAGAAGGAGCCGGAATTTCGGATTTTCTGAATGTGGTTGAGGCGCATGTGGCGCTGATGGAATTTGAAAATTCCAGGATCGTCCGGGAAGTCCGCAATACGGTAAACAGGCGCGTCAATTGCGAAACTGCCAATATTACCAAGACGGTGACAGCGGCGGCGAGGCAGGTTGACGACATTCTTTTTTTGCAGCAAAAATATGGATTTGAAAAATTGCCGGTGAGCTTGCGTCAGATGGCTGAAGTACGTCTGGAGTATCCCGAAGCACCGCTTAAGGAGCTGGGGATGTATCTGGATCCTCCAGTTGGAAAATCGGGCGTAAATCATCGTTTGCGGAAATTATGTGAACTGGCGGATGCCATGAGGTCTTAAAAGGAGGAGTTTTATTATGAAACAGAAAACTGTGGAAGTAAAGCTGAAGCAGGGGCTTGAGGCTCGCCCGGCAGCAATGCTGGTGCAGGTTGCAAGCAAGCATGCCAGCAATATTTATCTGGAGTCTGAAGGCAGAAAAGTGAACGCGAAGAGCATCATGGGAATGATGAGCCTTGCGCTTGCACCCGGCGAAAAGGTAACCGTGATTGCAGACGGAACGGATGAAGACGACGCGATTTTCGGAATGGAAAATTATTTAAGCAGCGCGGCAGAATAAAGAAAACGAAAGGGTGTCCACCGGAAAGTGGCTGCCCTTTTTCTATTTTCCAGAGTAAGCTTGTTGTTATAGAAGCAAGTACACTTTACGGGAGCGCAGGGGCGAAACAAGGATAAAAAAGCAGAAAGGAGGGAAAGGATGGACGACAAAAAGCTTCTTTTTATTTATAATCCCAGGGCGGGAAAAGGACAGATCCGGAATAATCTGCTGGATATCATTGATACGTTCGTTAAGGCAGGCTATATCGTGACAGCAAGACCGACTCAGTATGCAGGGGAAGCCGTGGAGATTGCGGCAGACAGAACGGCAAAATATGACCTCGTGGTATGCAGCGGCGGAGACGGCACATTGGATGAGGTGGTGACCGGCATTATGAAGAGTGTTCGACGCCGCCCGATCGGGTATATTCCGGCAGGCAGCACAAACGATTTTGCGCAGAGCCTGAATATTCCGAAAAATATGGCTGAGGCAGCGAAAATCGCAGTCAGCGGCAGAATGTTTGCCTGCGATGTCGGTTCCTTTAACGAAAAAACCTTTGTTTATATTGCGGCCTTCGGACTTTTTACAGAGGTGTCCTATGAAACCAGTCAGGATGTCAAAAATGTGCTGGGGCATATGGCGTATTTGCTGGAGGGCATGAAAAAGCTCCGGGATATCAAATCCTATCACATGAAAATTACGACGCAGGACACTGTCATCGAGGACGATTTTTTGTATGGAATGATTACGAATTCTGTTTCGGTCGGAGGTTTTAAGGGAATTACCGGAAAATATGTGGATTTAAGCGACGGAATGTTTGAGGTGACGCTCGTAAAGGTTCCGCGCAGCCTGGACGAACTCAATCAGACGCTTGCTGCCCTGGCGCAGCGCGATATCGACACGGCACAGATGTATTGCTTTAAAACCTCCTGGCTGAAGGTGGAGACAGAGGAAGAGGTCGCGTGGACGCTGGACGGCGAATTTGGCGGCAGACACACAGAAATCGTCATCGAAAATCAGAAACAGGCGCTGCATATCATGGTGCCGGGAGAAGAAAATGAAGCGCAGTGAAATGTAGCGGTTTAGTGGAAAAAGTGGAAAAAGAGGAAAAAAATGCGTATGCCGTATTTCTTTTTTGAAAAAGATAGGGTATAATAGCATCGGTTAGATAATAATTTTATTTCTATGGAGGTAAATAAGATGTTAGTATCTGCTACAGAAATGCTGAACAAAGCAAAAGCTGGCCATTATGCAGTTGGTCAGTTCAACATCAACAACCTTGAATGGACAAAGGCTATCCTGCAGACCGCTCAGGAGCTGAACTCCCCTGTAATCCTTGGTGTATCCGAGGGCGCAGGCAAGTATATGACCGGCTACAAGACCGTTGTAGGCATGGTTAACGGTATGCTCGAAGAATTGAACATCACCGTTCCCGTTGCTCTGCATCTGGATCACGGCTCATACGACGGCTGCTACAAGTGTCTGGAAGCTGGCTTCTCTTCCATCATGTTCGATGGCTCTCATTATCCGATCGACGAGAACGTTGAAAAGACCACTGAGCTGGTTAAGGCTGCTCATGAAAAGGGCGTTTCCATCGAAGCTGAGGTTGGTGCAATCGGCGGCGAAGAAGATGGCGTTATAGGTATGGGTGAATGCGCAGATCCCAACGAGTGCAAGAGAATCGCTGATCTGGGCGTAGACTTCCTGGCAGCTGGTATCGGCAATATCCACGGCAAATATCCTGCAAACTGGAAGGGTCTGTCCTTTGAAACTCTGGATGCTATCCAGCAGCTGACAGGTGATCTTCCTCTGGTTCTTCACGGCGGCACAGGTATCCCGGCTGACATGATCAAGAAAGCAATCTCTCTCGGTGTTGCAAAGATCAACGTAAACACAGAGTGCCAGTTATCTTTCGCAGATGCTACACGTAAATATATCGAGGCTGGCAAGGATCTGGAAGGCAAGGGCTTTGACCCGCGTAAACTTCTTGCTCCTGGCGCAGAGGCAATCAAGGCAACTGTAAAAGAGAAGATGGAGCTGTTCGGTTCCGTAGGTAAGGCAAACGACTAATTCTTTATGGAATGAAGTTGTTTTGTTGGACAACAGAATTTTTTCACAATAATTTGACTAGAACTTTATTATTTTTGTTAGAAGTGTAAAAATTAAAAATATATAAAGTTTTCGCTTGCATTTCGTTTTAAAAAGTATTATCTTAATACCAACAAAACAATGTGAGCGATGAACAAGGGTGTTCCAATAGACTTGGAATGCCCTTTTTTCTGTATACAGAACTTTACATGAAGTTCTGGTTGAAATCCGACAGGAAATCGCGTACATTAGAATAAGCAAGTCTGGTCTTAGGGGATTGGATTAGTGAGAAGAAAGGATGTAGAAGATGAGCGAAACAGGATACCTTAATGCAGCAGAGATTTTCGGTGAAAACGTATTCAACGATGCAGTAATGCAGGAACGTCTTCCGAAGAAAGTCTACAAGAAGTTAAAGGAAGTAATCAACGAGGGAAAAGAACTGGATCTCGAGACAGCGGATGTTGTCGCACATGAGATGAAAGAGTGGGCGATTGAAAAAGGCGCTACCCATTACACACATTGGTTCCAGCCGCTGACAGGCGTGACCGCAGAGAAGCACGATGCATTTATCACAGCTCCGATGGAGAATGGTAAAGTGCTGATGAGCTTTTCCGGTAAGGAATTGATCAAGGGCGAGCCGGATGCTTCTTCTTTCCCGTCAGGAGGTCTTAGAGCAACATTTGAAGCCAGAGGCTATACCGCATGGGATTGTACATCACCGGCATTCGTGAGACAGGATGCAGCAGGTGCAACCCTTTGTATTCCAACCGCGTTCTGTTCTTACACAGGTGAGGCGCTTGACCAGAAGACGCCGCTTCTCCGCTCTATGGAAGCAATCAATGAGCAGTCACTTCGCTTATTAAAATTATTCGGAAATACTACATCAAAGAAAGTAACACCGTCCGTTGGACCGGAGCAGGAATACTTTATCGTAGACCGCGAGAAGTATTTACAGAGAAAGGATCTCATCTTTACCGGACGTACCTTATTCGGAGCAATGCCGCCGAAGGGACAGGAGATGGACGATCACTATTTCGGATCGATTCGTGAGCGCATCGGTGCGTACATGAAGGACGTCAACGAGGAACTCTGGAAGCTTGGCGTTACGGCAAAGACACAGCACAACGAGGTGGCCCCGGCACAGCATGAGCTTGCTCCGATCTACGCAGAGGCGAACGTGGCAGTCGATCACAACCAGCTCGTTATGGAGACATTGAAGAAAGTTGCCGGCCGTCATGGTTTACAGTGTCTGCTTCATGAGAAGCCATTCGCAGGTGTGAACGGTTCCGGTAAGCACAACAACTGGTCGATCACGACAGACGATGGCATCAACCTCTTAGAGCCGGGCAAGACACCGCATGAGAACATCCAGTTCCTGTTAGTCCTTACCTGCATCTTAAAAGCAGTAGATAGGCATGCAGATCTCTTGAGAGAGGCAGCAGCAGATGTCGGAAACGATCACAGATTAGGAGCAAACGAGGCACCGCCAGCAATCGTATCCATATATCTTGGTGAGCAGCTGCAGGATGTGCTTTCACAGCTGATCAGCACTGGTGAGGCAACACACAGTATCTCCGGCAAGAAGTTAGAGACCGGTGTTAAGACGCTTCCGGATTTCATGAAGGATGCAACCGACCGTAACCGTACATCACCGTTTGCGTTCACGGGCAATAAATTCGAGTTCCGTATGGTAGGTTCTCAGGATTCCATCGCCCAGTCGAACGTGGTACTCAACACGATCGTGGCAGAGGCATTTGCAGAGGCATGCGACGTCTTAGAGAAGGCAGATGACTTTGACATGGCAGTACATGATCTGATCAAGGAGTATGCAACCGAGCATCAGAGAATCGTATTCAACGGCAACGGATATTCAGACGAGTGGGTAGCAGAGGCAGAGAAGCGCGGTCTTCCGAACATCCGCTCCATGGTAGATGCGATCCCGGCACTCAACACAGAGAAGGCAGTGACACTGTTTGAGAAGTTCAGGGTATTTACCAAGGCTGAGCTGGATTCCCGTGTGGAGATCGAGTATGAGACCTACGCAAAAGAGATCAATATCGAGGCAAAGGCAATGATCGACATTGCTGCAAAGCAGATCATTCCGGCAGTTATCAAATATACAACGGTACTGGCACAGTCCATCAATGCCGTAAAGAGTGCATGCGGCGCAGATATCAGCGCGCAGACAGAGATCCTCACAGAGGTATCCGATCTTCTGGCAGACGCACAGAATGCTCTCGACAAGTTAAAGGATGTGACAGAGAAAGCATCTGCAATGGATGAGGGCAGAGAGCAGGCTGTATACTACAGAGATACGGTAAAGACAGCGATGGATGAACTCAGAGCGCCGGTAGATAAGCTGGAGATGTTAGTTGATAAGTCAATGTGGCCGATGCCGTCCTATGGAGATTTGATTTTCGAGGTATAGTTGCTACCATCAACCTCCTAAATAAAAAATCCCCCTCTGAAGGGAGAAAAAACTCCCCGAAAGGGGAGGATTGCCAGGTGACAACCGTCACCTGGCAGATTATGAAAAAGTTTTGTGGGTAGTAACAAATACTGATAACTATCATTTGTATGGTTATAGTATATGGAGCAGAAATGAAAATTTCATGTTTACAGGATGAAAGATTTTTGAATCTTAAATGAATAAACTGTGAACAGCAGAGGGATGGGAGTAGCGCTTTCGCTAAAACTGAATATAAAGGAGGAGCTTGGCATGAAAAAACTGGAAATTATTATTAAGCCGGAAAAACTGGAAGACTTAAAGGGCGTGCTGGATACCGAGGAAGTAAACGGTTTGAATATCGTCAACAGCATGGGCTATGGTAACCAGAAGGGAATTATTAAGAACTACCGCGGTGCAGAGTATTCCGTGAATCTGCTTCCGAAGATCAAAGTCGAGACGGTTGTGGCAGACGAAGTTGCACCGAAGCTGATTGATAAGATCGTAGATGAGATTAACACCGGACATTTCGGAGATGGTAAGATCTTCGTGTATGATGTCGAAGATGCAATCCGTATTCGTACAGGCGAGCATGGCACGAAAGCATTGTAAGCCTGTTTAAGGAGTGCTGTTATAGGAGGAATTGAGGAGCCTGCTATAGGAGCGATGAAGGAGCACTACAGATTATTATGAAAAAATCAAATATTGTAACATATTATCAAAGGGGATAATAGAGAACACAGGAATGTCTGTGCTCGCTGTTATCCTCTTTTTTTGCAGGAGGATAAGCTTATGGATATGAGTGTATGGTTCCTTATGGGAGCAGCGTTAGTCTTTTTTATGCAATGTGGATTCGCCATGGTAGAGGCAGGATTTACGAGAGCAAAGAACGTCGGAAATATCACGATGAAGAACCTGATGGATTTCTGTATCGGAACCGTGGCGTTTTATCTGCTCGGTTACAACCTTTTGTGCGGCGATGGAAAATTTGTCGGCTGGGGACTGAACCCGTTTACGAATTTCGGCGAGACCGACTGGTCGGCGTTTGTGTTTAACCTGGTATTTTGTGCAACCGCTGCAACGATTGTATCCGGTGCCATGGCAGAGAGAACAAAGTTCATTACCTACTGTATCTACAGTTTTATCATCAGCTTATGTGTGTACCCGATCGAAGCTCACTGGGTATGGGGCGGTACACCGTGGCTGACCGACATGGGATTTACAGATTTCGCGGGCTCTGCCTGCATCCATATGGTTGGCGGTATCACTGCTTTCATCGGTGCGGCAATGTTGGGACCGCGTATTGGAAAATATGACAAGAACGGCAAGCCGAAGCCTATTCTCGGTCACAACCTGTTGATCGGTGCCCTTGGCGTATTTATTCTCTGGTTCGGCTGGTACGGCTTCAACGGCGCAGCAGCAACCGACACCATGCAGCTGTCACAGATTTTTGCAACCACAACGATTGCACCGGCAGTTGCAACCGTAACCGCAATGCTTTATACCTGGATCAGAAACGGAAAACCGGATGTGTCCATGTCCTTAAACGGTTCGCTGGCAGGCCTTGTGGCAATCACAGCCGGATGCTCGAACGTAGATGCAATCGGAGCTTTTATTATCGGAGCAGTCGCAGGTGTGCTTGTCTGCGTGGCAGTATACTTTATTGAGGATAAACTGAAAGTAGATGATCCGGTCGGTGCAGTGGCAGTACACGGCTGCAACGGTATCTGGGGTACCCTCGCGGTAGGATTCTTTGATTACAAGGATGGACTGTTCTACGGCGGCGGTGTACATCACCTTGCCATCCAGTGCCTGGGAATCCTCTGCATCGCAGGATGGACGATCATCACAATGACAATCGTGTTTACCGTATTAAAGAAAACGATCGGTCTCAGAGTCACCGCAGAGGAGGAGATCGAGGGTCTTGACTCGACAGAGCATGGACTAGAGTCCGGCTATCCGGATTTCGTATCCAGAGAGTTACACTAATATGCACTAATCTAATTTGATTAGATTGGTGAATCTAATCCCCTTAGTTAGTATATACATCAACGCGGGAACGCCCGGCAGATTGCCGGGCGCTTTCGCGTTTTTGACTGTAAAGGCCATAAATTGTGATTGTATAGTAAATACGAAGAAAAAATCTGCGAAGGCAGTTTTGCGGATAGAATATCTGAGGGAGAAAGTGGAGAAGAAGTCTATTGAATAGTTGGGGACATTCCATTATAATTCAAGATAAGAAAATAAACGAAAAGTAGTGTGGGAAATATCAGCAGATATATAGGGTTGGAAAAATAATTTGAGACCTGTGGAAGAAGTAAAGGCAACGACATAGGAGGAATGTGATATGGGACAGGACGATACAAAGCATAATCTGCTGTTCATCAGCAAGTATCCCGAGATCATTCATGAATTTACAGATGCGATGAAGGATCGGGATATTGAGATTGAGACGGCGATAAACGGCATAGAGGCGGCGGCAAAGATCAAGAAAAAGAATTACGACGTCGTGATAACGGGACTATCCCTGGAGGGGTACAACGGGGAGCAGATCATAACGTATCTGAACAAGACGGCGCCCAGTACCGTTTGTATCATCTATACGACCACAATCAGCTCGGCGCAGCTTCATTTCTTCATCAACGAGCGGAATGTATTCCGTGTATTTTTACGTCCGGTAGACTTCCGTGGAGCATTCTGGGAGGCGCTTGAGGAGGCGTATGAATATCATGCCGTGCAGGTCAAAAATGAGGAGGATACAGGCGCGCGGAGACAGGAGAAGGAAAAGCAGGAGCGCGAGATTGAGATCATGGATCAGCGCATGCGCAGCCAGCGCCAGGCCAGAGAGACGACGAATCGTTATATGAAGCGGCTGGCAGGACTTACGATCAAAGAATACACGCCGGAGGCACTCAGCGCGGAGGCCAGAGGGCATCTGGAGCGTATTGAGGCGAGAACCATCGATTTTTGCAGTGAGCAGGGAGAACATGCAGCGGAATCGCTGGACAAGGCGGAGGAGGTACTGCAGACGGTAAGATCCTTTACAGAGAATTAAAACATGACAGATAAAAAAATGCGCCCGGGTTTTGAGAGTTTCAAATCCCGGGCGCATCTTTTTATTGACTGCCGTCGGCGTTGTCGCCGGTATTCTCAGCAGAGCCGCCGGTATTGTCACCGGTGGTCTGATTCTCACCCGTCGATGTGCCGCTGTCACCCGGGGAGGTGCTGTTGTCTGTGGCTCCGGTATTGGTATCCTGCGACGGGAGATCCGTCACGCCCGGAACAGGTGTGTACGGTGTCGACTCATACGGTGTGGACGGTGCATTGTGCATCGTACAGGTATTGGCGAGAGCCTCTTCGGTCAGAAGATAAGGAGCATCCTCTGTGTTCGCAGAGCCGCCAATCACGTATACGCCGGTTGCGTAGGTGTTCGGACAATTTGCGCCGGCGAGCTGTCCGGAATCCGCACAGATGTTGGCCAGAATATGGTGGTCACAGTAATCGGTCGGTGCCGTGCCGGTTGCAAAATATTCGGTATATGCCATGTTGCCGCGCGGATCGTTCGTACATACGCCGTCGATGGCAAGCTTTCCGGATTCTTTGCAGACGGTAGCAGTGACGATGCCGTCCGGTTTTTCAAAGTCCGCATAAGGAAGATCCTCGTGAATCCGGCTCATGACCGCTTTCCAGATCTTCTTCGGATAGGTGGTCTGTCCGCTGTTCTGAACCGCATTGTCGTCGTAACCGCCCCATACCACGCAGGTGTAATAAGGTGTGAATCCGGCAAACAGGGCATCACGGTTCTTGGTGGTGGTACCGGATTTTCCTGCCTGCGCCATACTGCTTCCGAAGTAGGCCGGCGTACCGGTTCCCTGTGTCATGACGTCCTTCATGGCGTCGGTCAGAAGCCATGCAGTGGTCTCCTTCAGGACGGTGTGCGATTCCGGTGCCGTATTGTCAAGCAGTACATTTCCGTCATGATCCAGAATTCTTGTATAGAATTTTGGCTTGATGTAGGTTCCGCTGTTGGCGATGGTGGCGTAAGCGGCGGTCAGCTCCAGGTTGGTGACACCGTTGGTGAGACCTCCGAGTGCCAGTGTCTCGTTGCCGCTCTCGTCGATGCCGACGGTGGTAAAACCAAAGTTGCGGATGTAATCGTAACCCAGGGAAGGACCGATCTGCGCCAGCGTCTTAACCGCTACGACGTTGATGGAATCAATGATACCTTCGCGCAGTGTGGTGAAACCGCGGTAGCGCTTGTCGTAGTTATTGACCGCTCCGCCCTGTCCGGAACCGTAATTGTACGGCGCATCATCCTGGACATCGGCAAGTGTGAGACCTCCCGCGTCCAGTGCAGGTGCATAGGCAGCGATAATCTTAAAGGTGGAACCCGGCTGTCTTGTGGTGTCCGTTGCACGGTTTAACGTCTTGTTGGCCGTCTTGTCGCCGCGTCCGCCGACGAGTGCCTTCACTTCTCCTGTGGACTGATCCATGACGGTTAAAGCAGCCTGCGGCTGGACGGTAAAGGTAAGCGTCTCGCTGCCATCCACAACGACGTCTCCGTCCTGCATAAGATCCATCTTATACTGCTCGATCGCTGCGCGGGCGTCATCCTCGCTGGCAAAGTTGATGCTGTAGTTCTTGTTTGACTTCTGATAATAGGAAAGCATCGTCTGCTGGCTGTAATTTGAGATGGTGCCGTCCGGGGACTGGATCGATACGCGGTAGGAGAAGGATACCTTCGGATCGGTCGGGTAGTTCTCCAGATTGTTGACCTCTTCATCGCAGATATTCTGGATATCCGGGTCCTGCGTGGACTCGATGGTAAGTCCGCCCTGATAGAGAGCTTTGTAAGCCTGCGTCTCCGTGTAGCCCAGACGGTCGATCATATCCTGAACGATCTGATCCGTCATTTCATCTACGAAATAAGAATTGATATTCTCATCCTGCGACTCTACATTGACGACCTGAATCCGGTCATACACATTGTCCGCAACGGCCTCGTCGTACTCATTCTGTGAGATGTAGCCCTGGTCAAGCATGTTGTTCAAGACCTTCTGACGGCGCTCCTTGTTGTGATCCGGGTGTGTGATCGGGTTGTAGTAGCTCGGGCTCTGGGTAATCGCCGCGAGCACGGCACATTCGGAAAGCGTCAGATCCGAGACATCTTTTCCGAAATAGCGCTCCGATGCGACGCCGACGCCCAGCGTATTCTGACCGAGGTTGATTGCGTTTAAGTAATTTTCCAGAATCCAGTCCTTGTCCACAACCTTTTCCAGCTGGAGAGCCAGGTACTGTTCCTGGAATTTTCGCTCGAACTTGTCCGCCATGGACTGTTCGCTTGTCCACTGGGTAAACACGGTATTTTTGAGCAGCTGCTGTGTGATGGTACTTGCGCCTTCCGAAAAATGAAAACCGGATGCGACGCCTTTTAATCCTGCACGCAGAATACCCTGCAGATCGATACCGTTGTGATCGTAAAAACGCTCATCCTCGATCGCAACAAAAGCATGCTGCAGATTGATCGGAATCTCGTTGATCGTCACGTATTTACGGTTGGAACCGGATGCAACGAGCGTTGCGGTCTGGTTGCCCTGGTTGTCCAACACGGTCGTAAGGTATCCAGTCGGGGTTGCATCGATATCTTCGATTGAGGGAGCGGAAGCAATAATTCCGGAGATCACTCCGAACGCGGAGCATCCGCCGACAATCACGACTGCAAAAAAGCATATAAGCAATGCCTTACAAAAAATTACGTTGAATTTTTTGCGAATCATGGTACCCTTGGAAGCAAGTTCATGCTCGCGCTTCCGAGTACGTTTCTTTCCATAATTCATAGTAGGCCTCCTTTTCTGATTCACCATCAATGTATTATACCAAAGAACTGTGTCAGAATAAAGAAAAAACTGAAAATACGGACATTCTTCACAGTTTCTTAAGGATTCGTATTGCAAAAAAGAAAGCTGCCGTGTTACTATTTGAAAAGAGTGGAAAGCGAAGGGAAAGGACCCGGGTGGCGGGATTGTGGATCATATGAAGACAGTGTATATCGGCGGCGAGGGTGAGATTGTAGAAAAGAAGTCCAGATTTATAGCGACGGTCCGGCCGGTTGCCTCGGAGGAGGAGGCGGTGGCATTCATCGCGGAGATGAAGAAAAAATACTGGGACGCCAGACACAACTGTTCCGCATTTGTGATCGGAGACCGGCAGGAGTTAAGCCGCTGTTCGGATGACGGTGAGCCGGCGCAGACGGCGGGCAGACCGATGCTTGATGTGCTGCTGCGGGAGGAGATTCACAACGTGGCGGTCGTGGTTACACGGT
>ERZ779892.2111-NODE-2111-length-16203-cov-5.903208_pt1 | contig 16203 bp, 13 predicted proteins | sample MGYA00511552_ERZ779892 | MGnify/ENA primary metagenome ERZ779892 (study PRJEB29588, sample SAMEA2154561) | human gut metagenome | biome: human gut; feature: human-associated habitat; material: faeces | place: Denmark | collected 2008/2010 ... | reverse complement strand
GTATATTATGATTATGAATTGCGGTGGTCGTCTTCGGACAACACCTTGAAAGAGCTTGATGCGTCGGGCTCTTTTTTTATTGCATTATCAATAATTTTCTAAATATGTGCCACAAATCTTGAAAAAATCTTGATTTGTGGCATAATAAATATATATTTTGATTTGGAGATGATGTTATGTATATAAAGCGTGAAAGATATCTAAGCAAAATAAGACCATTTTATGATGTGGATTTAATTAAGGTTCTGACAGGTGTTAGAAGATGTGGAAAATCTATATTGTTAGAGCAGATTAAAGAAGAATTTATTGAAAATGGGTTTGATAGAGCGCATATTATTACCATTAATTTTGAAGATTTGCAATTTGAAAAAATAAGAACTGCAGAAAAACTTAATTCCTATGTGAATGAGCAAATCAAGGATCATGACAAATACTTGATTTTTTTAGATGAGATTCAGCATGTCAGGAGCTTTGAAAAGGTTTTAGCTTCCTTTCGGGCAACATTAAATTGCTCAATTTTTATTACTGGAAGTAATTCGAAATTGCTATCCGGCAAGATGGCAACATTGTTGGTTGGAAGATGTGTTGAATTTAGAATAATGCCATTTTCCTTTGCCGAAAGCTACGAATATGCTACAGCTATAGGAAGAAATATGTCTCCGGATGAGTTTATGATTGATTATATCAATTGGGGTGGCTTCCCTTTGCGTTTTTCGTTTACAAAAGAAAGTGATATTAAGAGATATTTGGAACAGACATATGAAGGTATCTTAGATAAGGATATTATTACTGACAGATCAAAGGTTAATAGACAAAACTTTGAAAGAGTAGCAACATATATTATGGCGAATGCAGGAAAGGAATTTTCCAGTAAAAACATAGAGAACTATTTTATACATCAAAATGCAGATACTTTGGATAAAAAGACGATATACAGATATCTTGATAAAATGGAAAAGGCTTGTCTAATTGATCGTGTAAAAAGATTTAATATTGTAGGAAAACAGGCAATGTCGTATATAGAAAAGCAGTATGCGGTAGATACTGGTTTTCGCATGATAAATACAAACTTAGTAAATTTTGAGGATACCTTTTTTCTTGAAAATATAATTTATAACGAGCTAAAAGCAAGAGATTATGAAGTATTTACAGGAAAAACATATAAGGGTGAAATTGATTTTGTTGCAATAAATGGAAGAAAGAAATGTTTTATTCAGGTGGCATATTATTTGGCTGGCAAGGCAACGATTGAAAGAGAGTTTGGTGCTTTTAAGCCAATTAGTGATGCATCACCGAAATATGTGTTTTCATTAGATCGATTTGATTATTCAAGAGATGGAATTGCACATATCAATATTGTTGATTTTCTTTTGGGTAAGAAGGATATTAATTTATCATAACGCCACAAATTAAGAAAAAATTTAAAATTGTGGCATGATTAGTCATACAAATAGCTACGGCAACTTTCAATTTGCCGGACTCACAAACAATTTAATATTTATTTTACAAAGCACTTTAGCCTAAAGGTTAGGAACTGTTGTACGTCACATAGACGGTTGTAATGTTTGATATAGTTATGTCAAGAACATTGTTAATGGAGGAGATTACAATGAAACAGTTTTTATAAAGGCAAATGGAAATGCGACTCCTGCAACACCGGAAGAAATTATATCACTTTCAAAGAGAAAATATGGTGTGGATAATGAGACAAGCGAAGTGGCATATACTGATAATCAGTGGTCAGTATACCTTAATCTTTGTAAGGAATACAGACAAGATAAATCTGCTCCAACTATAAAGACCAGCTTTCAGGAGGGGAAAGTATGCAGGGAAAAGAAAGAACATTCACACCAGAAGTCGAAAAAGTCTGGAACAAAGATTACCAGTGTGAGTATTACAGAGGGGTTATAATAGATGGAGAGGACAATATAGTTGAGCGTTGCACAAGAACCCATGCAAGCTATGATGCTGCATTAGACGAGGAGAAGAAGAAAACAATAGTTATTAAAAGAAAATGGGCATTTTACAACGACCTTATGGAATATATACACAATTATGCCGATATCAGATAATAAGAAGCATTTGTAAAATTGTGATTTCAGGGGGCAGGCATGAATATATCAAATATAATGGGAAGCGCAGATACCAGTATTGTTGCAGCTTCTAAAAAGAATAAATGGAAACTGACAGACTCTTTAAAAGATAAAATTGCTGAAATGGCGAAAAAAGACGCACAGAATAATGAATACATGGGAAATGAATTTAAGAGTATAAGAAAGTCAGAAATAAGCAAGGTAGCGCCAGACAGGGCTGCTTTGATTGGAAAATTCAGCTATCTGACAGATTCTGGGAATGCGTCTGTCATGAAGGAAGTGCAGGAAGCGGATAAAAGATGGCTGTGCATGTTATTTGGAGAGCCATATGAGGCAGAGTGTCAGGGAAAAGGCTTTGGTTCAGCAGTTCATGTATATAATGAAGACGGAGAAGAAATACTTACATATACAGGTGGTGTTGGCTGGCAGGCAAAAGAAACAAAGGCAGAGACAAAGGTTAATTCTGCTTTAAAAACAACATATTATGAAGCTTATTCGGCAGAAAGAAAGGCATTAAAGAGCAAAGAAAGTGATAATATAGCAGCAGGAGCAGATAATACATTTGATGCAAGAGCGTAGCTTATTGCAATATCTTCATAAAATATTATCGACATACGCCCATATACACGCTATAATATGTTTGCTTTAATATGTAGATATCACGAGATTAGAATAAGTAACAGAGGAAAATGTTTATGAATTATATTGTTATGGATCTTGAGTGGAATCAGAGTGCCAAGGGAAAACAATTTTCTGAGGATCATTTTCCTTTTGAGATTATACAGATAGGCGCGGCGAAGGTTAATGAGAAGCTGGATATTGTAGATGAGTGGCAGTGTACCATTAAGCCACAGGTGTATACAAAGCTGCAGAATACAGTCAGGAAGATACTAGGGATAACAGAAAATGACCTTGCTAACGGAACTGATTTCGTATCGGGTGTAACTGAATTTCTTGAATGGTGCGGTGAGGATTATACATTTGTTACATGGGGAAGCATGGATATTACTGAATTAAGAAGGAATATGAAGTTCTATGATGTTCCGGAGAATTTCCCAAAGCCGCTTCTGTATCTTGATCTTCAGAAACTTTACAGTATTAATTTTTCAGATGGCAAGACACGCATGAATCTTAAATCTGCAATTGATGAGCAGGGAATCAAGGGAGATGAGCATTATCATTCAGCAATGAGTGATGCAAGATATACAGCCAAGATAATGAAGAAGCTGGATTTTGACAGAGTTAAGAAGTTCTGCAGTATAGATACATTTACAATTCCAGAGTCAAGAAAGGACGAGGTATATCTTAACTTTGGAACTTATGAGAAGTATATTTCAAAGGGATTTGCTACAAGGGACAAGGCTGCAAGCGACAGAACTGTACGTTCCTGCAAATGCTTTTTATGTGGCAGGACTATGACAAGAACAGTCAAGTGGTTTGCCACTAATTCGAAATGCTATTACGGCTTGTTTACATGTGATGAACACGGACTTATAAAGGGGCGTTTCAGAGTTAAACAGACCGAAGAAGGCAGATATTATGCAGTCAGAATTATGAAGCACACTGATGAAAAGGGTGCACTTAAGATATATGAAAAGCAGATAAAAGAGAGAGAGCACAGACGCAGGCGGCGTCAGGCTGAGAAACTCTCAGAACAGAAATAATGGCATGTCAGAAATCCAACTGACATGCCATTTTAACATTTTAATATCAGAACATTAATCCATATATTACTGCAAGACCAAGAATTACCTGGATAATTGTGAATCTGAAAACAACCTGTGTATCTGACCAGTCTTTATTTTTTCTCATATGGTCGTGGATTGGTGTACGAAGGTTCTTCATTAGGTTGATGTGAAGAAATCTCATGAATGAAACCTTGATAAGACCAAGTCCGCCATCAAGAATAATTACAAGTGCCATTGGAATATAAAGCAGCGGTGCATGGAGCTTGAGGAATGTAAATGCTATAAATATTCCTATTGCTCTAGAACCTGCGTCACCCATAAGAAGCTTGCTTGGTGATGCATTGAACCATAGGTAGCCGAGGATACACACAATCATAATAAGAACGGTGTGTCTGTAAGCTGATTCAATATTAAATGACTTAAAAAGAACATACACTGAGGCAAGTGTTACAACAGAGAGTGTACCGCATAAGCCGTCAACACCATCTGAACAGTTAGTAACATTGATACTTACCCATATAAGTATAATAATAAGTATTGCATATATAATTGGATTAAGAGTTACTGTCTTTCCAAAGAATGCAAGGTCAAATGTGTTAGGGTTGTAATGCAGGTAAGTAACTGCCGCCATAACTGATATTGCAAGGTCAATAAGACCTTTCTTTAAATTACCCCATGGTGATGAAGCACTGTCATCAAGGTATCCGCTGAGCATTGCGGCAAGCACAAGTATAAGATAAATGATAAGTTCGGCACTTAAGTTTACGAATAATGCACATGTGACTGTGAATGTAAGAATGAAAATCATGCCGGCGCCTCTTGGTTTTCCAACTGATTTACTTCCGTTGATAGCATAAGCTCTTCCGGCATCTCTTGGAAGAAGATTCTTGCCAAGAGCAATTGCAGCTATTGTAAATGCAAAGGCAAACAGGATGCTGACAAATGCTATTATGTTAGTAAAACTTTCGTTAACAATATAGTATATCATAAGAATTTAATACTCCTTTTCATCTTTCTAACTCATATAATGCATGTATTTCAATGCGATTTACAGTATAACATAATATATGTGAAATGAACATTTTTTTTGCTAATGAAATGTAGTAATTAATTTGCTAATGTGGTAATATACTATTAATTAGTGGGATATCTGAGGGGACCCATAAGTGTCGTGTAGGATAATAATAATATAATGGAGGATTTTATGAAGAATATGCAAAAATACGAGCAGCTGGCAATCACAGAACTGGATGCATATCTTTTTGGACAGGGAACTCATTATGAGATATATAACAAAATGGGTGCGCATGTTGGAGTAAAAGACGGAAAAGAAGGTGTGTATTTTGCTGTGTGGGCACCTGCTGCAAGAGAAGTCTATGTTATAGGTGAGTTTAATAACTGGAATGCATATGGTTATGATATGAAGAAGATTTCAGATGGTGGAATATATGATTTGTTCATACCGGGAGCTAAAGCAGGGGATATGTATAAGTTCCTTATTATTTCCCAGAGTGGAGAGGCTCTTTACAAGGCAGATCCATATGCTAATCAGGCACAGTTAAGACCAGAGACAGCATCAATAGTTGCCGATCTTTCAGGTTATGAATGGAAAGATTCTGAATGGGTTGAGAAGAAGAAGACGGAGAATCATCTTAAAGCTCCTCTTTCTATATATGAATGTCATCTTGGCTCATGGAAGAAGAAAGATGATGGAACAGAGGACGGATTCTATACATATAGAGAATTGGCACCTGAGCTTGCAAAATATGTTTCAGATATGGGATATACACATATTGAACTTATGGGAATTGCAGAGTATCCATATGATGGATCATGGGGATATCAGGTGACTGGTTATTATGCACCTACAGCAAGATACGGAACACCTAAGGATTTTATGTATTTTGTAGATTATATGCATGAAAAAGGAATTGGTGTAATTCTTGACTGGGTACCGGCACATTTTCCAAAGGATGCACATGGACTTGCTAATTTCGATGGAAGCTGTGTATATGAGTATGCAGACCCTAGAAAGGGAGAGCATCCTGACTGGGGAACGAAGGTATTTGATTATTCCAAGAATGAAGTGGCTAACTTCCTTATTGCTAATGGAATGTTCTGGGTGGACAAGTTCCATATTGATGGTTTAAGAGTGGATGCTGTTGCTTCAATGCTGTATCTGGATTACGGAAGGACAGAAGGAAACTGGGTTCCTAACAAATATGGTGACAACGGTAATCTCGAAGCAATCAGCTTTTTAAAGCATTTTAACAGCATGTTAAAGAAGAGATTCCCACAGGCAATAACTATAGCTGAGGAGTCAACAGCATGGCCTATGGTAAGTGGTGATCCTGACAATGGGGAATGTCTTGGCTTTACATTTAAGTGGAATATGGGCTGGATGCATGATTTCCTTGAATATATGAAGCTTGATCCATATTTCAGAAAGTTTAATCATAGCAAGATGACATTTTCATTGATGTATGCTTACAGCGAGAATTTCATTCTTGTGCTTTCACATGATGAGGTTGTACATCTTAAGTGTTCTATGCTTGGGAAAATGCCTGGTGACAGGGAGGACAAGTTCAAGAATCTTAAGCTGGCATATGCATATATGTGCGGACATCCTGGCAAGAAGCTTTTATTCATGGGACAGGAATTTGGTCAGTGGAATGAGTGGAGTGAGAAGCGTGCTCTTGACTGGTATCTGTTAGAGGATGAAAGTCATACAGAACTTAAGGATTTTACGAAGAAGTGTCTGAAGCTTAATAAGAATTATCCATGTCTGTATGCTACTGATTACAGCAGTGAAGGATTCAGATGGATTAATGCCAATGATAAAGATAATAGCGTTTTATCGTTTATGAGAATCAGTCCGGATGGAAAGAAGAATCTTCTCTTTGTACTTAATTTTACACCAGTTGAAAGAGACAGCTTCAGAATAGGAGTTCCGTTCAAGACTAAGTATAAGCTGGTTCTTGGAGATAATGAAGCTGACCAGAAGAAGACTCTTACAGCCGTTAAGGGAGATTGTGATGGATATCCGCAGTCATTGCTTATTGACTTACATAAGTATGGAATAGCTGTGTATGAGTTTAATGGTGATGTTTCTAAGGTTCAGGCTACGAAGATATAGGAGAATAATATAGAGAAAGGGAGCTGGTTTGGATTTTCATTAATTCTGAATCAGCTTCCTTTTTATTTGTTGCCACTAATCTCTCAATTATCCCGCTATATCTGCCGAAATATTTATTATATGACAATGAGTGATTGTTTCAGACAGTAAATAAGAAAGGCAGCAGAATATGACATATACAGTTTCAGGCGCGAATTTTAATAAAGATGTTGCGGCACAGGGAACATCTATTAATTATAAAGAAAATAAGGCGGTTAAAAGTGAAGGTGTGGCAGGCTCATTTGCAGGAGTGGTAATCTCTGGCGGTGTGACAGCTGCAACTGACAATACATATGAGGGACTTCTTAAGGAGGCAGATGATGTAAAGAGCCAGATTATGGCGAGTGCTTCTGGTGCAAAGTTAAGCCTTAAGGCATTGATGATGAAGTTATCTGGTGCTGATGCGGTAAAGTTAGATGAGGATGGCTTTAATCTTACAGATGCCACACCAGATGATATGGTTAATATTATTGAGAAAATTAAGATAGAACTTGCGATGCACTCTGATGATTATGTTAATTATGGCACAGCAGTTTCCAAGGATAAGATTGAGAGTGTGACTGGAAGTGCAGCAACAGCGGCAAGTGTCGAGAGCCGTATGCAGGGAGCAGATATAGCTGTCAATGATGAAAGTGTTGCTGAGGTTAAAGGCACACTTGAAAAGAGTAAAGAGTTAAAGCCATTATCAGAGAACACAAAGAATTACATGGTTGCTAATGGCATTGAGCCTTCAATTGCTGGAATATATCAGGCACAGGCGGCAACCTCATCAAGTATCAGTGCAGATGGCGTTACAATAGGAAGATGTGTAAATGCAATATCTGACGCTGATTTTGAAGCTTTAAGGCCGGGAATTGAGAAGATAATTGCTTCGTCAGGACTTGAGGTTAATGATAATATACTTGCGGATGCAAGAGCATTTATTGATGCACAGATTCCTGTTACTAAAGAAAATCTTGAATATAAGGCACAGCTTGATGCAATAGATATTGAAAAGATTCAGGCTGACCCTGATGAAATGCTTAATAAGATACTTGATAACATGAAGCTTGGAGGCAAGGCAGAGAATACGCTCGTTACAGGTTTGCCAATTGATGATATAAGGACAGCTCTTGATACTATTAACAGGGCAGAGTATTCAGATGTTGCAAATGTGGTATCAAAAGGGGAAACATTTACAATAGCAAGCCTTAAGCTGGAGATGGATGCAAGAAGCTTCAGAATTGAATACAGTGCAGCATCAGTAAGCACAGGAAATAGTGAAGTTAGGAATCAGGCATCTGATGTACAGCAGGCAGCAGATAAGGCGTATGACACGCTTGTAACAGCAAGGGTTCTTATGAGTGCAAATGCGTCTATATATCTCGTTAAGAATAACATTTCTATTCTTACAACTCCGATAGATGAGCTTAATTCAATGCTTATGGAATATGAACAGGCGGATGAAATGTATGAAGAAGCGCAGATTGCATATACAGATGTTCTTGAAGCAAGAAAGACATTGAATGAGATTGTAAGAAATCCTGCGCGTGTATTTGCCAGTATGTTTGACAAGATGAATGAAACTTATGAGGCGGTTGGAACTCAGATAAGAGGCGATTTGGGTGATTCATTAAAGAAGGCAGTACAGGGAAGTGCTGATGATATTATTAAGGAGCTTGGACTTGAGGGAACTGATGAGGACAAGGAAGCAATAAAGGTACTGGCTGCTAATAACATGGATATGACAAAGGAAAATGTAGAGATAGTCAAATCTGTTAATGCAATGATTAATAATCTTATTAAGAATATGAAACCAGAGACAGTTCTTAATATGATAAAAGACGGAGTAAATCCAATGAATGCTTCAATTGAGGAAGTAAACGAATATCTTACAGAGGCTAATGATAAAGCATCTAAAGATAATGAGGAGAAGTTTTCAAAGTTTCTTTATAAGCTTGACCGTACCAATGGTATTACTAAAGAGCAGAGAAAGCAGTTTATAGGAATATACCAGATGATGAATATATTCACCAGAGATGCCGGAGTGGCAGCAGGTGCGCTGATTAAGCAGGGAGCTGAGGTCACTATGAATAATCTTATGACTGCATATAATTCAAGAAAGCATTATGACATGGACGCTGTTATTGATGAGAATACAGGAATGGCAGAGGTAAGCGGAATTGCTAACTATTACAGTGCATTATTTATGGCAAATGGTGGATTAGTTACCCCGAATACATTAAAGAATGTGGATAACTCATCCGGAATCGGAGAACAGTCCGTTGAAATGTTTATTGAACAGTTAGAGGATAACTATGATGCGGCAGCCGAGGAACAATATTATGAGGAATATCTTAAGGAACAGCAGGCAGCAGTGCAGGCAGGAGCTGATATATTGAGGCAGATAAGAAATGCAGATACAGAAATAAACAGTGGTAACATACAGGCTGTTAAAGCATTTTTAGAATCCGGACAGTTCCCGGATATCAGAGGTGTTAAGACAACATGTGATTATGCAAGGGATTCGATTGAAAAAATCGGACATAAAGAAAAACTGTCACTTATGTATGAAGAAATGAAAGATGAGACAGAGGAAGAACTTCAGGAGGTTCTTTCCAAAGCAGGAGACCTTGATACACAGATAGATGTCAATTACGAGGGATTTTTGGATTTAAGACTTAAAGACAGAACAATTGGATATATTAAGAATCTGGCATTAAGGCATGATTACAGAATACCATATATAACAGACTCAGGAAGTACAGGCATGCTGAAGCTTACTTTGGTTCAGGATGACGACAATAAAGGTCGTATATCTGTAAACATGCTAAGTAGCGTATTAGGAAAAGTTTCTGTTGAGGCTAAGGCTGACAGAGAAAGTCTTGGTATGTACATTGTCAGTGACACAGCAGTTTCAGATGAAGGAAGCCAGCTTCTTGAGGATATGGAAGAAAATTTAAAAGAAGGATTTGGATTTACAAATGTGACCGTCAACATTAGAAAATCGTCAGACGTGCCATATGTGACTTATGAAGCAGCGGCTGACAGTGTGGCAACAGATAAGCTGTATGAAATTGCAGCACAGATTGTAAAACTGCTTGCAGGCTAAAGATTTGCACAGAAAGTCCGATATATAGAGCATGAACAGGTAAATTGGACAGACAGAAAGGTTAAGATATGAGAATAGGAACTAATGTGGCAGCGATTGTTGCCAACAATGCATTACAGAAATCACAGAATAATCTGTCAACATCAATTGAAAGATTATCATCAGGATACAAGATAAATGGCTCTAAGGACGATGCTGCAGGATGTGCTATTTCTGAAAAGATGAGAGCACAGATAAGAGGTCTTAGTCAGGCCCAGAATAATACAGCTGATGGAGTTTCTGTTTTAAATACAGCAGAAGGTGCAATTACAGAAATCCAGAGTATGCTCACAAGATTAAAGGAACTTAGCGTTCAGGCTGCTAATGATGTTAATTCAGATGATGAAAGAGAAGCTATACAGAAAGAGATAGAACAGATTAATAACGAGATTGACAGAATATCTGATCAGACAGAATTCAATACACAGTCTCTTATTAACGGTAATCTTTCAAGAAGAGTATATTCAGATCTTCAGGGAGTTAATCAGATTTCTGTATCTGACAGCTATACAGCAGGTGTATATGGAATAACTGTTACTGAGGATGCAAGACAGGCTATAGCGGTAGGAGCAGGAAGTATTACCATGTCATCAACAGCTTATATAACAGAAGAACAGGCTGGAGCAATAAACATTAATGGCTACAAGATAAGCATTTCCGAAGGTGATACACTTGATAAGGTGATGGGAAAGATTATTGACGGAGTTAACATCACAGGGGGTTCTGCATTTACAGTTAAAGACCTTAATAATGATACAGCAGCTAATGGTACTGATTATGCAGGTTATGTACCAACAGCAGATTATGCTGGTTCAACACTTGTTATTATGACTAACCAGTATGGAAGCGACCAGAAGATGAATATAACATGTGATAATGCAGAGCTTGCAGATATTTTGGGAATACCACAGGCAGCAACACAAGATGGTATATATGTAGAAGGAAGCGATGTTAAGGCAGAGATTGCTACAGGAGATGATGGAAAGCGAATTGGTTTTGCTGATTCGGCAATTCTTTCAACAAAGGGAACTGTAATTACAGTAACAGATGTTAATAACAAAGAGTTTTCAATGGATGTTCCAGGTAATGCGGCAGGTACTGTATTTGACGACAGTAACAATGATGGACAGTCAGCTGCAGGTGCAGGTACAGCAAAAACTATAAGTCAGGAAGTAACAGACGTTGGAACTATGAGCATACATGTAGGTGCTAACCAGGATCAGGTAATCGTTATTGATATTCCAGCAATAACAACTTATTCACTAGGCACGGAACATATGAATGTCATGACTCAGTATACAGCATCAAGGGCGATATCTACTGTAGATGAAGCTATTAATAAGACTAATGAAATACGTTCAAGAATCGGTGCATACGAGAACAGATTTGATCATACAACTAATAACCTTGAGGTTTCAAGTGAGAACCTTACCAAGTCATTATCAACAATGATAGATACTGATATGTCAGAAGAGATGACTACTTATACTTCTGAAACAGTTCTTACACAGGCAGCTACGTCAATACTTGCACAGGCTAATGAAAGACCTTCACAGGTATTACAGTTATTACAGTAGTTTAAGATTCAATGGTTATATAGGAAAGGGATGCTATGACTAAAGAAACAATTAAGACATTTCAGTATAGAATTACACAGGCAACAGCATCACAGCTTGTTGTGATTCTGTATGATATGGCTATAGAATATCTTAATGATGCATGTGAGAGTGATAGTGCTAAGCAGGCACATAATAATATATATATGGCACAGAAGGTTATAGACCAGCTTATATGCGGACTTGATATGCAGTATGAGATATCAGCTAATCTTTTCGTAATATATAATCATATGAAGAGGTCACTTATATCAGCATCTGTAAGCCTTGATAATAATGAGATTAACAGAATTACAAGGCTTTTAAAGAAACTCAGGGCATCTTTTTATGAGATTAGTAAACAGGATAATTCTGAGCCGCTTATGAAGAATACACAGGCTGTATATTCAGGTCTTACATATTCAAGAGGTGGAATTAGTAATGAAACACAGACTGATAATATAGAAAACAGAGGATTCAGGGTTTAGCCCCGAATCCTCTGTTTTCTATAATCTGCGTCTTCTTCTGTTATAGTGTCTTCTCTGTCTTTTTCTTCTTGCCCGTTCTTCAATAATGTAGATGATAAAAAGAATAACGGCACCAATTCCAACAAGTATCCATATATTAATTCTGATACATGTTTTCGGTTTATAAGATGATGAAACATCATTATTAATGTATGGCAGCAGGCTTCCGGTATCTGTTCCGGCAGCAGATATATTAAGTGTAGTTGTGCCGACAGTATTATCATTGTACAGGAACTTAAGATGTGTTGTCATAACACCATTCTCATTGGTCATGTCATAATTATCATCGACCGTCATTGATACATTTGACAAAGAACTTTTATTAGGTATTGTGATAAATGAAGCATTTAGTCCAAAGTTTAGCGAAAGAGTTGAGAAAACAGTTGAGTTGTAATAGTTGTCATTAGAGAACATTGCTCCGAGCTGGCTTCCGGTTGTTGTTGATTTCTGGAAATTGGCAAATCCCCAGTCAAAAAGGGTTCTTGTATCAACATATCTTATCTCATCTGTGGCTTCCTTAAATACAACGCATATAAGACGCATACCGTCTTTTTCTGCAAATGTAACAAGTGTATTCTGTGATTCATCAGTATATCCTGTCTTTCCACCCTTGCAGTATTCATAATAGTAGGCACGGCCCTTTAACATCTTGTGTCGATGTCTTATTGTACGCTGTGCAGACATGTTAGTTGCAGGAATTACATATGCATCGGCAGTTGAATCAATGCTGACAAAAGAAGCATTATTATAACAGCCTCTTGCAATCATTGCCATATCATATGCTGTTGTGTAGTGGTTGGTATTATATAATCCGCTTGCATTGGCAAAATGTGTATTCAAAGCACCAAGTTCTTTTGCCTTGGCATTCATCATATCGACAAATGCATCTATTGAGCCAGCCACATGTTCACCGAGGGCATAAGCCATCTCGTTGGCAGAATACAGCAGAAGTCCGTGAAGAAGCTGGTTGACAGTAAATTGCTCGCCTGCTTTTGAACTTAAGTTGGCATCCTCATATACATTAATTGAGTTAGCAGCTGACTGTGAAAATGTTACAACATCGTCCATATTACAGTTCTCAATAGTAAGGAGCCCTGTTAAAATCTTGGTTGTGCTGGCTGGATAACATTTTTCATGAGAGTTCCTCTCGAAAAGAATGGAACCTGTATCAGCATCAATAAGAATGCAGCTGCTTGAGTTAACATCAGGTGCATCCGGCCATACAGCCTCTGTGCTGGTTGTGTCTGTCTCGCTGTAGACTTTGTTGTATGCTGCAGCCTGGGTATCCGCTGCAAAAGCTGAGAATACCAAAACAGTGGCAGATACAGCGCTGGTTATCTTTATAAGTAATCCTTTTAAAAATTGCTTTTTCATTATAGAGATAATTCCTCCGATTAATAAAATATACAAATACATTGTAGCCCAGGATTGTACATAAGTAAACCCCGCTTGGCAAAAAGTGATATTTATGGTAAATATATTACAAAGAATCTGTGTAATGCAGCCACAGAAACATGAAGGCATAGAAAAATGCTAAATATTTATTAGAAATAGGAATGGAGTGGGTTATGAGACTTAGAAATGTACCCGGAGCAAGGGAAGTAATGATAGAGAATGAATATGTGTTTACAGAGCCAGAGGGGATGAAAGGCACATGGTCACAGGTTTTCGGTAACGATAATCCAATCCGTATTGAGATTGGTATGGGTAAAGGCACATTTATAACAACACTGGCAGCAAATAATCCTGATATTAATTATGTGGGTATAGAGAAGTATTCAAGCGTGCTTTTAAGAGCTGTTGAGAAACAGGATGAGCTTCAGCTTCCTAATTTAAGATTCATCAGAATGGATGCAGAGGCTATATGTGAGGTGTTTGGAGAGGGAGAGGTAGACAGAATATACCTTAATTTTTCAGATCCATGGCCAAAAGACAGACATGCGAAGAGAAGACTTACCTCAAGACAGTTCATGGCAAGATATGACATTATATTAAAGCCGGATGGACAGGTGGAATTCAAAACAGATAATAAAGATTTATTCGATTTTTCATTAGAAGAGATTAAAGAGGCAGACTGGGAGCTTCCTGTTGTCACATTTGACTTACATAATGACTCTGTACTTAACGAGGGTAATGTAATGACAGAGTATGAGACAAGATTTTCACAGATGGGCAATCCTATCTGTAAACTTATCGCAGTAAGAAATCATTAATAATAAATGCATATACTATATAAAGGCTTTTGGAGAATTGTTGTGAAGAATAAAGCATTTGCAAGGAAAGTATCAGAAGTGATGTATGTGCATAAAGGTGCGAATTACAGAGTGGTAAGATTTAAGAATTCCCTCGACGATGTCGTGAGAATTCTTAATACCAAAAAATAATCTAGAGGTCATCGGGCGAGTCATAAGGCTGCACGGTGACTTTTCTTTTGTCCAGAAAATGCTGCACTGTAATGTTTAACAGGTAGCTTAATACGGCAAATACGGGAACTCCAAGGAACATTCCAATTACGCCAAACAGCGCACCACCTACGGTTATAGAAAATACAACCCATACAGGCTTAAGACCTGTAGTGCTGCCGATGATACGCGGACCGATAAGCAGACCGTCAACCTGCTGGATGCAGACAATCATGATTACAAATATGATAAGTTTGATAGGGCTTGCGATAACAATAATCACACCACCAATCACACCACCGATGTATGGTCCAAAATACGGAATCATGTTAGTTATGCCGACAATCACGCTTATAAGCACTGCATATGGCAGCTTGAGAATCAGCATGATAATAAAGCAGATAATCATGACAATAATTGAGTCAAATGATTTGCCGATAATATAATTAATAAAAATGCTTGCACAATTCTTACAGATGATGCGAGTATTGTCTGCTGTTTTCTTAGGAAGCACAGCATATAAAAATCTCTTAAAATGATAAAAGATATTCTTATTATCAGAAATCATGTAGATGGATACAATAATTGCAATAATAAGGTTTAACACACCTGAAAGAATGGCCATGGATGTATTAAGAATGTAAGGAACCATATTGGTAAGTGCACCAGTCATGTAGTCAACAAGTTTAGGAAGAGCATCTTCAATCTTCTGATTAATGAAATTGTAATCAATAGAAGAATTGGCGTGCTTATCTTCAAACTCAGTGAACCAGTTGCGGATATTCTCGTACCATACAGGAGCCTGATTGGCAATCTCTGTAATGCTTTTGTATATTTGAGGTACAACAAAGCCTATTAATACTGCAAATGCGCCAACTGCTATCAGGTAAGCAACAAGAATTGAAAGCATTTTGGCAGCTTTCTTGGACTTGATATGGCATACCCCCATGAAGAACCTGTTATAAAGGATCTTGATAAACGGATAAAGAACAAGCGCAATCATGGCACCAATAAGAAATGGTGACAGTATATGGAATATATTGCCGAAATGCGCAGACAGGACTTAAATGTGATGAGCGAATTTCTCGTGATGGCGGCGACACTGCTTGATATCAAATCAAAAATGCTGCTCCCTGCAAAAGAAAGCGAGGATGAAGTATTTGCTGTTAGGCTGGAATACATTCTTGCCAACAGCTTTGTCAGGTTTTGGCGGCTGCTCCTGTTCAGAATCAAGATTAATAGCCTCAATTGGAATATTGTCAACGTGTTTTGGCTGTTGTTCGAATTTTTTTAACTTCATATCAACTCTCTTTTCTTAATAAATGTATATTAAATATAAATATTTTCTCTTAAAATTGGGAATATAATAGAATTATAAGGGGTATAAAGGCACATATCAATATAAAAAACATGGTAAAATGATGAAAAAACAAGAAAATTATAAAAAAAGATAAATTGTTCTTAAATAAATACAAAAAAGTGCTTGCATTTTATTAAACCATGCTATAGAATATCACTTGTGCTTGAGACAACACAAAAGCACAGAACAAAATAAGTTACGCACCGCTAGCTCAGTTGGTAGAGCACCTGACT
>ERZ779892.2098-NODE-2098-length-16254-cov-3.400395_pt1 | contig 16254 bp, 9 predicted proteins | sample MGYA00511552_ERZ779892 | MGnify/ENA primary metagenome ERZ779892 (study PRJEB29588, sample SAMEA2154561) | human gut metagenome | biome: human gut; feature: human-associated habitat; material: faeces | place: Denmark | collected 2008/2010 ... | reverse complement strand
ACGTCTTCTTCCGTCACCACCTCCCGGCCAAGCTTTTCCGCACGTGAGGGCTCCGTAGCCAGATAGGCTCCTATCGTGAACAAGTCACATTGGATGCCTGTCAGGAACTCGCGGTCTTCCTCACGTTCCAAATAAGTAATCAATTCGCCGATGTGGGCATTCAGCTCATCCACCGTCCCATACGCTTCCACGCGGACATCCGTCTTGGACACCCGCACGCCCCCGCTCAGGCTGGTCATTCCCCCGTCGCCCGTACGGGTATATACTCTACTTTTCTTCATCCTTCCGTATATTTAAAAATTCACAATATAATCTTGCCGTTGCTTGGAACGGTCATAAAACACAAGACCGTAGTCGTAGAGATCGAAAGTCACCACGGCTTCCGGCAAGCGTTTCACGTCGTTCCACGCCCGCAAAGCCGCTTTTGAAGCCCGTATGCCGAAAAGAAGGCACACCGAACACCTTGTCGACGGACGCGAAACCACAGCCGTCCAATGCCGGGGCGCAATCCCCCTCCCCACGACCATCAGTTCCTTCTGCCGCACGAAACCTCCGTTCTCCCGTACCCTCACCTTCCAAAACAAGTCCTGGCATACCGCGGCCGAACGGCATCCCGCTGCCAAGTAAGCCGTTTCCGCCTCTTTCACGTGCCCATATATCCGGATCAGCGAGGGATGCACGTAATTGGACAGACGAAAAAGAAACTTGCGGCATTTCAACCGGTGCAAGCCCCCACACAGGCAAACCACGGGATAACGTTTCTTCAGTTCCCGATAGGCGTAATATTCCCCACGCTCATACACCACATACGTCAGGAAGTCGAACGCAAAGGGAGAATGCACACCGTATCCGCGACGATGCCTGAACCTTTTCAACCAAATCCATTGTCTACAGAGCATTCTTGTATCATATATTTGTTCTTGTCCAACAAAGTTAGCACAAAAAAGCACTCCGTATTGATATAAATCAAGAAAAAGCCGTTTTTTCAATATTAAAAGCCGGATATTTTGCCGGAAAGCCGAAACTCCCTACCTTTGTATCGTGTTTTTCATAGTATTAGATTTAAGGTTAACAAAGGTTGGGTCAGAGCGCTGACCCTTTTTTTATGCCCTACGGTGAAGCCTTAAAAAAACAGGACATTACAGTCTCGCATCTCCGCTCTCTCCGCACATCACGCAACCACCTCACCCACAATAAAATACAAACCTACAGAGAACGGCAAAAAAATCTCCTGCAAATGATTTTCCAATCTCCTGCGAACGATTTTTCGTTTGGCGCAGAACAAAAAATCATTTGCCGCAAGATAAATCCGCCCACTCCTTGAGGCAGGATTTCATTTGACAAAGCCCTGCTTCCAAAGTCCGGCACGCCCACCCACGGTATGCACTTCGCAGCCCTCCCCGTCCGGGGTATCTTGCAAAAAAAATAAGGCAAACCTCACTGACTTTCAAAAAAAAAACGTTTCTTTATACCTCCAAACAGGAACTTGAACAAACCAGCATAGAAAAAGACATGGAACTACAGACGCATACCGACACTGCATACCGACAACTGCTTCCCACCGAAATCCGACAACTGGAACAGCAAGGCTGCACGGCCGAAAACTGGCAACTGATTGAAGTCCATCCGGATATCGACCTTCGCCATCTGGCGTACGTGCATTTTTCCGGCTCCAACCGTATCGGGAATTTCCAAAAGACCGTCACGCTGCCGGGCGGAATCACGTTCCATACGGGTATCCGCCATGCCACGCTGCACTGTACCACCGTGGGCGACGACTGTCTGATAGCCCACGTCCACGGGTATATCGCCCATTACGACATCGCCTCGGGCTGCATCATCCTCCATACGGACACCATTGCCATGACCGGCTCGTCCGCCTTCGGCAACGGCACGGAACTCCATGTCATGAGCGAAAGCGGAGGACGGGACATCCTCATTCACGACCGCCTGTCGGCACAGGAAGCGTACATGCAGGCCATGTACCGCCACGATGCCTTGTTGACGCAAAACCTCCGCCGGTTGGTTTCGGACTACGCCGCACGGCAAACCGGCAACCGCGGCAAGATAGGCGAGGGCACACGGATACTCCGCTGCGGCCTGATCCGCAACGTGAAAATCGGGCCTTGCAGCCGTCTGGAAGGTGTTGTCCGGTTGGAAAACGGCACGATATGCAGCCATCCGGATGCCCCTACCTTCGTGGGCGACTTGGTCATCGCCCGTGATTTCATCCTGCAAACCGGCAGCCATGTCGCCGACGGCGCGACGCTCACCCGTTGCCATGTAGGACAAGCTTCTTCCATCGGGCACGGATTTTCCGCCACAGACTCCTATTTCGGTTGCAACTGCCAGGCGGAGCAGGGTGAGGCATGCGCCATCCTGGCCGGTCCCTATACGGTGACGCACCACAAGTCCACGCTGTTGATAGGCGGCATGTTCTCGTTCATGAACGCCGGTTCGGGCACCAACCAGAGCAACCACGCCTACAAGCTCGGCCCCCGACACCACGGTGTGCTGGAACGGGGATGCAAAACCGCTTCGGGCAGCCACATCTCGTGGCCCGCGCATATCGGAGCGTTTTCGCTGGTCATGGGACATTGCGCCCCCGGTACCGACAGCAGCGAATGGCCATTCTCTTATCTCGTGGAGCAAGGCTCGTCCCATTACGTGATTCCCGGCATTACCCTGAGGGGCGTGGGAACGCTGCGCGACATCGGGAAATGGCCTGCACGCGACGGCCGCCTGCCCCAAGTGCCTCAAACGGACCGGGTCTCCTTCGAAGCGTTCTCCCCTTATACGATGGGGCGGGTGTTCCGGGCACGGATTACCTTGGAAGAACTAAGCGGACGCTTCGACGCGGATACCCAAGAAATCACATGGAACGGCCTGCGGCTCAAAGAGAAATCGGTGAAGCAAGGCATAGAATGGTATCGACTGGCTTTAGACCGTTACTTGGGCGAACAACTGATCCGGCAATTAGAGGCGCATGAGGGCATGCCCTCGGACGGGCTATGCGAAGTCCTGCATCCCCGTGCGGCATGCAGCGACCGCTGGGGAGACATCGGCGGCATGCTGGCACCCATAAGCGAAATCAATGACATTACCAGAATCATCGCCACAGGACAACTCGACCGCATAGAGAAATTGAGGGAACGGCTCCGGCTTATCCACGACCGGTATGACGACTTCGCCTGGGCTTGGACGTGGAACCTCTTGCACGAGATATACCCCGATTCCTATGGCAAGGACTTTATCCCGTCGCTCTGCCTGCCCGTCATCCGGAAATGGGAAACCGCCGCCACGACACTCAACCGGCAGATCATAGCCGATGCCACAAAGGACATCTCGACAGGTTCCCTTGCCGGTTTCGGTATCGACGGCGGTGAGGAAACCGCCGTGGACGACGCGTTGGCCGTCCGGGGCACCGTACAACAATGCGGTATCATCCAAGAGTTGGAAAAGCAACAAACGGAAATCAAAGAAAAGGCCGGATACTGGTTGCATAAATTAACCCTTTAACCCCATACGACTATGAACAGACAGCAAAACCCTTCACCGGAAAACCGTACTTCACGTGTAATGACAGCGTGGCCGGACGCCCTGAAACTGTTCTTTTTCGGCTTCTGGATGTTTTTCGGCATTTATTACGGCGACGTGCTTTACATCGCCCAACAGTACAGTTTCTTCAGCACAGCCCAAAGAGCCATGCGCCCGCTATGGGAAACCTCTTACGGTTCGTTGTGGATTATCGGGCGTGCCTTGCTCCAAGCGTTCCATTCGCCTTTCTGGGGCGGTGCCCTCCTCTCGGGCATGCTCACCCTCATCTCTTGGCTGTCCGGTTATGTCTTCAGGTTGCGCGGCCGGTTCGGATACCTGAAATACATCCCGGCATTCGTTTTTATTTATGTGGTCGTCTACCACGGTTTCGACATTTACTATCAGACGGAAACGGGCAAACTGCTCGGCATTCCCTTCTGCATCCTCCTCATTCTGGCCTGCCAAGCCGTCTTCGTTCGTTCTTTCAGCCGGAAAAAACTCTCGGGGTTGTTCACCCCACCGGCTTATAACCGTCCGCTCGACGAATGGAAAGCCATGGGATTCATCCTCATTTTGGGAGCCGGTGCCGTGGGTATGAACGAATGGTACCGCCCCTACGTACGCCCTACCGCCAAGATGCAGCGCGAACTGGAACGGCAGGACTGGAAGGGCATGCAAGCCACCGCTTCCCGCTCCGACCTGACCTACAGCACGGTGGCGGCTTACTACGCCATTTCGCGAATGGAAGACGAAAACGACGTGCCCAAGGTACCCATAGACATGTTACCGCCGACAAGCCGCCCTATTTACCTGCATAACCGCGAGGGCAACCTCGAAAACGCCCGGAATTACTTCCTGATGGACTACTGCATCGCTTCGGAACAATACCCCATCGCTTACGAACTGGGCAAAGCGGACTTGAATACCAACGGCCCGTCTCCGCTCCTGCTCAAACAGATGGTCCGGATTTGTCTGGCCCTGCATAAAAAAGAAGAAGCACGTTCTCACCTGAACGTGCTCCGTACGCTTCCTTTCGAGAAGGATTTCATCGAGACCTACGCCCCGGAGGCACAGGAATAGAAAAAAAAGATTTCCTCCTCCCCTCCGGGCTTATTCCGTCCGCTTGACAGGCAAGACCAGTTCGGCGGACTTCAGTCCTTTGGCTTCCGCTTTCAGGCGAAGGGTTCCGGCTTGTCCCTTTTCCGCCACGATGGCGGTCATTTGTCCGTTGAACACCGGCATTTGCGGTCGGCCGAACGGTTCAAGGCACACGGGGTTGCCGTTGGCTCCGGCCTTGTAATACCCGGCTCCACGGACAGAAAACTTCACCGTATGCTGTGCGTCGGGACAGAGGTTGCCCTCGCGGTCCACCACGCTGACCGTGACAAAAGCCAAGTCCTCATCCCGCAAATCCGCGTCCAACGTGTCCTTGTCGGCCTTCAATACGATGCGGTAAGGCTTACCTGCCGTACGGACGATCTGCTCCGCACGCTTCCGTCCGTTTTCGTCGTAGGCCACAGCCTTCACCTCGCCCGGCTCGTAGCGCGTGTCCATCCACATCAGCCGGTAACGTTTCTGGCGGGCCAAAGCACGGCGAGCCTCATCGTTTTCCGTCTCGTCGAGCTTGACGGTGGTGTCTTTCGTACGTTTCCCTTGGCTCTTGCCATTGATGAAAAGTTCCACCGTAGGGTAATTGGTGTACACAAATACCGGAGTCACCTCGCCTTCACGCCCCGGCCAGTTCCAGTGCGGAAGGATGTGCAAGGTTTCCGCTGCCTTGTTCCATTGGCTGCGGTAAAGGTAATAACGGTCCTTGGGCAGGTAAGCCAAGTCGATGATGCCGAACAGCGAAGAATGGCTGGGCCAATCGTCATAATACGGCGTCGGCTCGCCCAAGTAGTCGAAGCCTGTCCACACGAACTCGCCCATATCGTAGGGCAAATCCTCGGAAAGGATAAAATTGTCCTCCGGCAAGTCGCTCCACGAGCAATGTTCCACATCGTAAGAAGACGACTGATGGTCGTCGTATTTCGCCCCGGCCTTGCGTTCCACAGGGAACTTATACACGCCGCGCGAGCTTACCGTAGAAGCCGTTTCCGACCCCAGTACCACTTGCTGCGGCAATGCCTTATAAGCTTTCTGGTAAAGATTAGAACGGTAATTGAAGCCCGGGATGTCCATGATGGCCGCCACGTGGCTCTTGATGACGGCATCCACACGGTCCATGCCTTGCGTGCAGGGCCGCGTGGGATCTTCGCGGTGCACGATGTCCTGCATCATCCGACAAAGCTTTGCTCCCTGCGCCGAACCTTGGTCGGGCACCTCGTTGCCGATGCACCACATCACGACCGACGGGTCGTTGCGGTAATGACGCACCACATTCACCAAATCGCGTTCCACCCACTCGTCGTAGTACTTGTTATAACCGTTGGCCATTTTCTTGGCTTTCCACTCATCGAAAGTCTCCACCATCAACAGCATCCCCATCTCGTTGCAGGCTTGCACCAGTTCCGGCGACGGCATGTTGTGCGACGTGCGGTAAGCATTGCTGCCCATGTCCTTCAGCATCTTCAGCCGGTAACGGATGGCCTGCATGTTCACCGCCGTGCCCAACGGTCCCAAGTCGTGATGATTGCACGTGCCATGGAAAACCAACCTTTTCCCGTTCAACAGGAAGCCTTTTTCGGGGACGACTTCAATCGTACGGATGCCGAACGTAGTCTGGTAGGTGTCACTCAAACGTCCCTGATAGTACACCTCCGTGTCCGCCCAGTAAAGGTTCGGATGTTCGCAATCCCACAACAGGGGGCGGTCCACCACGAAATCCTGTTCGAACACACCTTCGTCATACGGCGACAAGGCGGTTTCGCGCTCCGCCACTTTTTGTCCTCCGGGGGCACGCAGGACGGTTTTCAGACGGATGTCCTTGCAGTCCGTGCCGTCGGGATATTCCAGTTCCGTACGCACCTTCACTTTCGCAAAATCCTCACGCACCGTCGGCGTGGTGACTGTCGTGCCCCATGTACGTACCCCGACTTTGCCCGACACTACCAGATGCACGTTCCGGTACAACCCGGCCCCCGGATACCAGCGCGAACTTTCGGGTTCATTCTCCAAGCGCACCGCCAACACATTGTCTTTTGCGTTCACGGCATCCGTCACGTCGAAATAAAAGGAATTATAGCCATACGGCCAATTCCCCACCTTCTTTCCGTTGACATAGACTTGCGCGTGGCTCATCGCCCCGTCGAACATCAGCACCACGCGCTTGTCCGCCCCGAAACCAGGCACGTCGAAATGCAGCCTGTACCAGCCTACGCCAACGAAAGGCAGTCCTCCCGTACGTCCGGACTGGTTCTGGGCTTCTTTCTGTCCGTCCTGCTCGATGGCCATGAACTGCCGGTCGTTGTTCGCATCGAACGGCCCGCTTATCGCCCAATCGTGGGGCACGGACACGCGTTCCCACTTTCCGTCGTCCACCTGCACTCCGCCGAACGACTCATTGTCCGCACGGGTAAACCGCCATCCGTCCCGCAACAGCACCGTTTCCCGTTCTCCACCGGCCTGCATCCCCAAACAGAAGAGCAAGCCCCACACATACAATAACAGTTTTTTCATATATCTCAGGTTAATGATGAACAGGTTCGTCAAGCCAACGAATAGACCACGTCCATGATTTTCTGCCCGATTTCCTCCGCCTCAGCCTGCGTGGTTGCCTCGGAATACACTCGGATAATCGGCTCTGTATTGCTTTTACGCAAATGCACCCATTTGTCGGGAAAATCAATCTTCACTCCGTCGATGTCGTTCACCTCTTCGTCCTTATACATGTCTTTTACTTTCTCCAGAATGGCATCCACATCCGTCTCCGGCGTCAGGTCGATACGGTTCTTGGCCATGAAGTATGACGGATAGGTGGCACGCAGTTCGGACATTTTCTTTCCCGTCCGGGCCAGATAGGTCAGCACGAGGGCAATGCCGACCAATGAGTCGCGCCCGTAATGCGCCTCCGGATAAATCACCCCGCCGTTACCTTCCCCGCCAATCACGGCACGGGTCTCTTTCATCTTGGCCACCACGTTCACCTCGCCGACCGCAGCCGCGCTGTATTCCCCTCCGCGCATACGGGTCACATCGCGCAAGGCACGGGTGTAACTCAAGGTAGACACCGTGTTCCCCGGCGTATGCTGCAACACATAGTCCGCCACCGTCACCAAGGTGTATTCCTCGCCGTACATCGTCCCGTCCTCGCAGAACATGGCCAGGCGGTCTACGTCCGGGTCTACCACGAATGCCAGGTCGTGGCCGCCTTTTTGCATCAAAGCCTTGATGTCGCCCAAGTTCTTTTCCAAAGGTTCGGGATTATGGCCGAAATCCCCCGTCGGCTCCGTAAACAGCCCCGTGACCTGCTCCACTCCTAATTGTTCCAACAACCGGGGCAGGATGATGCCGCCCACGGAATTGACTGTGTCTATGGCCACACGGAAATGCGCCTTGCGAATCGCCTCCACGTCCACTAATTTCAGGTTCTTGACCAAGTCGATGTGCTTTTGGTCGTACGTCTGGTCTTCCCGATAGTGCCCCAGATGGTCCACGTCGGCATATTCAAACGCCTCTTCCTCGGCCAGACGCAATACTTCGTTTCCCTCCTCTTGATTGAGGAATTCCCCTTTTTCATTCAATAATTTCAAAGCATTCCACATCCGGGGGTTATGCGAGGCCGTGATGATGATGCCGCCGCAGGCTCCTTCCATCGTCACCGCAAGTTCGGTGGTCGGCGTGGAAGCCAGTCCGATGTTGACCACATCGAACCCCATGCCCATCAGCGTGCCACACACCACATTCTTGACCATCTCGCCGGAAATGCGTGCATCCCGTCCCACCACGATGGTATTGCTCTTCACCGTAGTCGTCCGGCGAATCCATGCGGCGTATGCAGATGTAAACTTCACAATGTCCAACGGATTCAGCGTGTCACCCACGTGGCCGCCAATAGTTCCGCGTATGCCTGAAATAGATTTAATAAGTGTCATAATAAGAGTCTTTATGTGTATAATTGAGTTTCATAATAATTTTACTTGGGGCAAAGATAGATATAAAAACAATAAACGGCGGACATCACCTAAGAAATTCTTGGTAGAAATTTATTGATGGGAGATTTTATTACTATCTTTGTACTTATCAAACCTAAACGAAATATCATGAAACGTAACATTGCACTCGGTATTGCATTTTGCTCTTCTCTCTTCGTATGGGGACAAGGGGAAAACGCAGCGCAAACCTCTGCCACCCCAGAGGCCTTAAGCCAGAAAGTAGAAAAATTCGGTACGGCCATTCCCCAAGAAAAAGTCTTTCTCCACATCGACAACACCTGCTATTTCGTAGGCGACACGATATGGTATAAAGCCTACGTCACGCGCTCAGACCGGCAGACCCTGACCGACCTCAGTAAAATATTATATGTAGAACTGCTCACACCCGACGGTTATCTGGTAGAACGTCAACAGTTGGAAATGCCGGACGGGACGGGACACGGGGCTTTTGCGCTTACCGACTCCCTGTACGCCGGATATTATGAATTAAGGGCATACACCCGTTGGATGCTGAACTTCGGGCAGTATGAACACCCGCATTCAAAATGGACGGAACTGATGTTCTACTTTAAATCAATGGCCAAAGACTTTTTCCGGGATTATGATAAGATTTATTCACGCGTATTCCCGGTATTCGACCAACCGCAAACTCCCGGAGATTACGTCAAAGACATGACGCTCAGGCCGATGCGAAGATACTTCAAATCCGACAAAGGCAAGCCGAAACTCGACCTCCGCTTCTATCCCGAAGGAGGAGACATCGTGGAAGGCACTACCGGAAGAGTAGCGTTCGAAGCCAACACCGAGGAAGGAAAACACATCGACATCGAGCTATCCATACAGGATAAAAACGGGAAGGAAATCGCCCGGACCAAAACCACGAACCGGGGACGCGGCATATTCACTTTACCGGACATACCGGCCGGAGAGAAATATAAAGCCGTATTCCGATACGAAGGATATGATTATACATACGCATTGCCCGAACCGACAAAGGAGGGCTGCGCCATGGCTGTCGTACAAAAAGGGGAGGTCGTCAACGCCTCTATCCAAACTTCCGGCCTTCCGAACCCGAAACCGGCTATCGGCCTGCAGATCATGCACAACGGCGTATCGAAAGCCTATTATGACATCAAGCTCGACGACGGCGGCAAAGCTACCGTCGAAATTCCGTCCGACCAGCTTCCTACGGGAGTAAACCAGTTTACGCTGTTCGACGGGAAAGGACGTGTGTACGCCGACCGCCTGATATTCGTCAACCATCACGAATATGACACACCGCAATTAACCGTCGACGGGGTAAAAGCACAATACGAACCTTTCGAGCCCATCTCCCTGCAACTCCAACTGACGAACCCGACCACCGGCACGCCCAATGTGTCATTGGCTATACGGGACCATGCCACGGACGAACTGACATACGACAACGGCAACATCCTCACGGAAATGCTGTTGGGAAGCGAACTGAAAGGTTTCGTCGAGAATCCGGGTTACTACTTCGAAGCAGACGACAGTATCCGCCGCCAGGCACTTGATCTCCTCATGATGGTACAGGGATGGCGACGTTATTCGTGGAAAACCATGTCGGGCATCGAACCCATGACCGTCCAGCACATGCCGGAACAACTGCAAACCATTTCCGGTTGCGTGAACAGGATAGAAGACTTCCGGTTGGCCTACGGAACGTATGTCAAAGAAGAAAACTGGTTACCCGGAACAGGAACCATGCGCGCTCCGGACACTTCCGTAGAACGGGACGCTACCATAGAAGACATCATGGAAGCCGCAGACCACCCGAACCAAGAAAACAATGGACTTGAATCCGGCAACACCACAGACAATAACCCGCTGACCCAAATGCTTCAGGACAACCAACGTGATCCGTTCACCACGGGCTCCATCATGAGCAACCTGAAAGAAGAAGTCAATGTATGGCCCACATTCATACAAGGCAACCAGACCATGGACCTCATGCAAACGACGGAGAATGGAATGTTTTATATGAAGACGCCTTTACTTTACGACAAATACATCCTGTTCCTTCCGGCTGCGGACAAAGATAAAGGTCAGGATTACATCAAAGACAAAATGAAGAAGGACTTCACCAACGAGGAGGCTTATCCGGACTATTTTGTCAAATTGAACCGGTTCAATCCCTTATTCCCCAAACCGTACGGCTATTACCAGGATGCACCGCGCTATGACGCAGACGAACGGTTCGACAGCCAAGGCGGCCAAACATCTTTCACAGACCGCCAGCTTGCCACGATAACCGTACGCACCAAACGGGGAGGACTGCGCAAGCTCGACCTTAGCAAACCGGCCTTGGTAGTCGACGCTTACGAGGCATTCAACCTCACGGCCGACTATGGCATGAGCACCGGTACGCACAACTGGGTCACCTTTCCGCAGCAAGTCGCCCTAACCTATATCGGAGACATGGGCATGGACAGGGACTATTTCCTACAAGTCCGGTACGACGGTAAACCGATAAACCTGAAGAGTACCCGCAAAAACGTTGCTCCGCCACGCATGGCCAACGGCACGCAAATTGAGATTCCTCCCGTCATCACGGCCGGAGAAGGCAAAATGGAAGCTTACAGACACCTCCGAAACTTGGACAAGCTTTATATTTACACGGATTACGCTCCCCGCGAACAAGGCAGCTCCAGGTACAAAGGCGACAACCAACCGGATGTCATCATCGACTACCGTCTATTTCCCAACGACGGCTACCAGCCTACATACCGTGACCGACGTTACGTGTTGGACGGATACGCCGTATGCGAAGACTTCTACAGTCCCGACTACAGCCAAAAGCCCCTGCCGGATACGAAAGACTACCGTCGTACCTTATATTGGGTCCCGAACGTGAAATTCGATGCCGAAGGAAAGGCCACCGTCAATTTGTATAACAACAGCAAACCCACGGTACTCAGCATCCAAGCCGAAGGCATTACGACCACGGGGACCCCCATCGTATGGAACAGCAAAAATTAAAACCAGAACTTACCCCCAATCCCTAAAAGCCATGAGGAATTACACTTTTCTTAGCATGTTCAGGAAATACGTGAACTCCAGTCTGATTCTGATTATCGTCACGATTGTGGCCATGATAGTGGCCAATTCCGGTTGGGGAGACGCCTACCGTTCCTTGTGGGAGAAGCCGGTCAGCTTCTCTATCGGTAACTTCAATCTGTTCAGCCACGGTAAAGAAAGCCTCAGCCTGATGGACTTTATCAACGATTTCCTCATGGCTTTGTTTTTCTTTTCCGTAGGGCTGGAAATCAAAAGGGAAATCCTGGTGGGAGAGCTGTCTACACTGAAGAAAGCCTTGCTCCCCATCATCGGAGCCTGCGGCGGCATGGCCATCCCCGTACTGATTTTTTTTCTCACCTGCCCTGACGATGCCCTTATGCTACGAGGGACGGCCATCCCCATGGCTACCGACATCGCGTTCTCATTGGGGGTACTCTCCATGTTCGGCAAACGGGTTCCCATCGGCCTGAAGATATTCTTGGCGACGTTGGCCGTGGCCGACGACTTGGGCGGCATTCTGGTCATTGCCGTTTTCTATTCATCCGAACTACATTTGCAATACCTGGCTTATGCCGGTATCCTACTTGTGATTTTAGCCATCGGCAACCGACGCCACGTCATATCCAAGATGTTCTACATCGTCATCGGAACATTTGTCTGGTACTCCCTGCTGAACTCCGGCATTCACGCCACCATAGCCGGAGTGGTCGTAGCATTTTTCGTTCCGGCACGCCCCGGAGTCTCCGCCCTTCACTTTGTCAAACATCTGCGAAACAAAATCAACCGTTTCCCCATAGACCAGGCAACCACCAACCACAAGGGGACTACTATCCTGTCCAATGAGCAAATCATGTTGCTCAAAAACATAGAACATGCCTCGGACCGTACGATCAGCCCCTTACAGGATTTGGAAGACGCTTTACAGAACCCCATCAACTATTTCGTGATTCCGGTCTTCGCATTCGCCAATGCAGGAGTGAACTTGGAAGGCATCAGTATGGACAGTCTGCTCAACGGCGTAGGTCTGGCAGTCTTTTTAGGATTGGCCGTCGGGAAGTTCGTAGGCGTATTTTCGTTCTCCTGGCTGGCAGTCAAGTTGGGATTCGTCCAACTGCCCCAAGGCTGCAACTGGAAAAACTTTTTCAGCGTCTGCATGCTGACGGGCATCGGTTTCACCGTTTCCATGTTCATTGCCGACCTCTCCTATTATAATATAGGTATAGAGGGCGGCACGCTCCTCAATGATGCGAAACTGGGTATCCTTTGCGGTTCCATCGTAGCCGGTGTTTTAGGCTGGATACTGCTGGCAGTCAATCTTCCCCGGCAAGACCTTGGAGAGCACAATGAAGACCTGCCTTAAACAGAACCCTTATTTTTCCGCGTAAAAACTGCCTTTTTTCTTTTTTTATCCCCGAGATACAAAAAAAGAAGGCAGTTTTTACGTCTTTTACCGTCCTGCTGCGTCATTATTACAGATTGCAGTCTAAAAAACATGAATGAAATATGAAACAAACCCTAAACAGTCATCCGGAAGAGGAACCGAATCGGGAGATAGCCGCATTGATGGAGAGCGAAAGACCTCACTTGCTACGATACGCCTGTTACCGGCTGGGGAACGCGGACGATGCCGAAGATGCCGTACAAGACATTTTCCTGCAACTGCATACTAAAAGACAAGATGCAGGAGGGCAGCCCTTGGCAGACTTGCGCAGCTATCTCTATCGAAGCCTTTCCAATTTCTGTACCGACCGGCTACGCCGACGGCAGGTACGAGAATTCGTACCGATAGAACAAGTGTCGCACATCTGTGAAGAACAAGTGGAAAACTTCGAACGAGAGTTCCGGCTTATCTCGACCCTGCTGGCGGGAATCCCCGAAGAACAAGCCGAAGTCATCCGGCTCCGCATCCACGGCAACAACAGTTTCTCAGACATTGCCGCCATTTTGGACATTCCGGTCACGACCGCCAAATCCCGATTCCAGTACGGAATCGAAAAAATCAGAAAAGGAATCAAATCCTAAAGTACAAAACCCTAAAAAAACAGAACATCATGAAATGTGAAGATTTTAAGAAATATATGGCCGACTTATGCGACAAGCAAACCGACCCGGCCATTACAGAAGCTTGCAGACAACACATGAAAGAATGTGCCGCATGCCGTGCTTATTACGAAGACTTCATGCACACGGTAAACTTACTTACACCCAAATACGCCCCCTCGTTCGGGAAAACCCAACCGGCCGTCAGCATCTCTCCTCTTCAGACGACGGCTAAACCGAAGAAGCATCCGTCACACAAATGGATACAAATAGCGGCAGCCGTGGCCATCTTCATGGCAGGATTAGGCACGGGACTCAGCAACTTCTTCTCAACCCAAGCAGAGGCTGTTCCTTCCATCCCCCTCATTTTCGACCAGTCTATCAAGAGTTCACGTAGTGCGGTCAGCTTCTCCATGTCGGTTTACGCCCGTACTACGCCTAACGAAAATTTCGCCTACATCAATCCGGAATCCGGCTTCATGAGAATCAGCCTGGAATCCTTGCGCCAAAACCAAAAGACATTCTGGCGGTTGGAAAAAGAAGGAGGACGCACCATCGTTTCCGACGACGGGAAACAATACATGTGGACCACAGGCGGCCTTGCCGTATGTGGTGACGAGACGTGCAACTTTGCAGAAGGATTTTCTTCCTTGCTTCGTCCGGAAACACTCTTGGAGCAACAAAAAGCGGCACTATCCGGCAACCCGCAAGCACACGCGGAAATGACGGAGACCGATTCCACCATCACCATCGTGACCCACACCGATGTGTATGGCAACGCCATCAGTGCGTCCTTACTTGAGAAAGAAGAAAAAAGCTACCGGTGCACAACGGAAAATGTCTTCTCCAAACGGGACGGTCTGCTGCAACAGGTACAGATTTGGTGGGAACGTGACGGCCAAAAAACATTGGTGTTGAAAAGCGAACATATTGTCTACAACTTGCCACTCGTCCCCAGCGTGCTCGTGCAACGCCCCGACACCACACAAGTGACCTGGCTGTCGGCCAATACCCCGTCCGTCAAAGACCCGGCACACCTGAGAAAACTAACGAACGAAACCGCACAGGAAGCCGCACAAAGAATCCTGAAGGCCCTCACCGACGGCAAGCCCCAAATGGCCGGCGAAGCACTCTACTATTACACGGCCCAACTTCCTACACTCACCGAAAACATGAAAGGCTGCAAGGTTTCAGCAGTCAGCCAAGCCAAAGAAAAGAAAGACTATAAAGGCGTCATTGTGTTCTACAAACTGATGACTCCGGACGGAAAGACTGAAAACCGCCATATCGCTTTGCGTCGCGACAACCCACAGGGAATATGGATGGTAGACGGCGGACTATAAACAGAAAGGAGAGGAACCGGCCACGGTATCCTCTCCTTTTATGAAATACAGTCCATCGTCATTGACGGCCCTGACGTGGTCAGCAGACCTCAGAACCGGGCTTCACCTCGCGGTCTACGGTAATGACACTCAGCGACTCGTCATAGTTCAGCGCCGAGAGTATCATGCCTTGGCTTTCGATGCCTTTCAATTTACGGGGAGCAAGATTGGCAATGAAGCAAACCTGCTTGCCCACCAGTTCCTCGGGCTTGTAGAATTTGGAGATACCGCTCACAATCGTGCGGTTTTCCAACCCGTCGGCAATCTTGAAGCACAACAGCTTGTCCGCTTTGGGCACTTTGGTGCATTCCAACACCGTACCCACACGGATGTCCAGCTTCTGGAAGTCCTCGAATGCGATATTCTCGCGGACGGGCTTGGCCTTATAGTTGGCTTCCTCATTGGCTTTCTTCGTGTCCAGCAACTTCTGTACCTGCGCTTCGATTACGTCGTCTTCTATCTTCTCGAACAACAATTCCGGCTTGGCCAACCGGTGGCCGGCCTGCAAGAGGTCCGTCCGTCCTAACCGGTTCCACTCGAAACTTTCCATATTCAACATCTTGCGGAGCTTCTCGCTGCTGAAAGGCAGGAACGGCTCGAAAGCGATGGCCAGATTGGCCGTGAGCTGCAAAGAGATGTAAATGACGGTCTTCACGCGCTCAGGATCGGTCTTCACCACTTTCCAGGGCTCGCTGTCGGCAATATATTTGTTACCGATGCGTGCCAGGTTCATCGCCTCCTTCTGTGCGTCGCGGAATTTGAACGCGTCGAGCAATTCTTCCACCTTCGCTTTCACGTCCTTGAACTCATCCAGCGTCTGGCGGTCATACTCCGTCAGCTCGCCGCAGGCGGGCACCACACCGTCGTAATACTTCTGCGTAAGCTGCAAGGCACGGTTCACGAAATTGCCGTACACGGCCACCAGTTCGTTGTTGTTACGCGCCTGGAAGTCTTTCCACGTAAAATCGTTGTCTTTCGTTTCCGGAGCATTGGCCGTCAGCACATAGCGCAATACGTCCTGCTTGCCCGGAAAATCGCGCAAGTACTCATGCAACCACACCGCCCAATTACGTGACGTGGAAATCTTGTCTCCCTCCAGGTTCAGGAACTCGTTGCTCGGCACGTTGTCCGGCAGGATATAGCTTCCCTCGGCCTTCAGCATG
>ERZ779892.2092-NODE-2092-length-16284-cov-11.752973_pt1 | contig 16284 bp, 9 predicted proteins | sample MGYA00511552_ERZ779892 | MGnify/ENA primary metagenome ERZ779892 (study PRJEB29588, sample SAMEA2154561) | human gut metagenome | biome: human gut; feature: human-associated habitat; material: faeces | place: Denmark | collected 2008/2010 ... | reverse complement strand
CACCAAAGAATTCAGAAATGTATAAGGAACGTAAATTCTTAAAGAAACGATACAAGATAAAAGTGAAAGTCATCAAGTAGCATTTGCACTGTTTCTTGAAACATGAGTTGACAACTAAAAAGTGTATAACTACTGGCAGAGGATGTGACTAAAAGTACATCCTCTGCTTTTATTACGGAATAGGAAATTACTCGTGCTGTTACGTTATACCACCAAAAATTGCTTTAGCAATTCTTGCAAAGCAAAGCGCTGGCTTTGTTCTTATTAATGGAATTTATGAAATAAGGCTTAAAAAAGATGTCATACGAGATCATGACTGAATCTTACAATTTTGTGAAATGCTATGGAAAGGATGAAATTTTTATAGAAATATGCTATTATAATGCCGTAAAAAGTACGAAATATCATATAATGAGCCTCTTGGAGAAGCGAGCAGATCAGCTTGCGAGACGAGCTGGAAAGCTCTAGAAGAGTGGATTTGTGAGTTGTTAAGGGGAAATTGCTAAATGTGATACAGAAAATAAGGGGCGCAAAAAGTTGATATAAGACTGCGCAGAAAGAGGAGGATATGAGTGGATTTAGAGTAGCGGGGGACAAAAGTTCACACCGCAAAAAAGAGCGAAAGCATCCGAAGCTTCGGTTGGCGATGAAAATTGCACTGCTTGTTATATTATTGATCATCATGGCAGTAATGATTGTTTTTTACGTTAAATTTGGAGATGATCTGTTGCGTTGGCGCAATCAGGCAAAGCAGGATGTGCAGTCATCGACGACGGAAACGTTCCGTTCTTCGGAGACCAGTTTTATTTATTCGGCAGATAAAAAAGTGATCGCCAAGTTGCGGGGAGACAAAGATTCCTATTATTTGGCGTTTGATCAAATTCCGCAATCGGTGAAAGATTGTTTTATCGTGACGGAAGATCGAGATTTTTATGAACATGACGGAGTGAATATTCTCTCCACTATGAAAGCGGCAGTGCTGCTTGTAAAGAGCCGTTTGTTCCATGAAAAGATTTCTCGAGGCGGAAGTACGATCACGCAGCAGCTTGCCCGTAAGATCTATTTGACGGATGATAAAACGTATGAGCGAAAAGTGCGTGAAATTTTTTACGCAATGGAGCTGGAGAAGAAATATACCAAAGACCAGATTTTGGAATTTTACATTAATAACGTATGTTTTGCGAATGCAAAGTACGGTATCGAGTCAGCCAGCAGAGCTTACTTTAGCAAGGGAACTTCGGAGCTGAATCTTGCAGAGGTGGCATTTTTGTGTTCAATCCCGAACCGACCGGAAACGTATAATCCGTTGGAACATTATGACAATGCGATCAAGCGTAAAGACCGTATTTTGAAACAGCTTTTGCAGGAAAAGAAAATTACGGAGGCAGAGTACAGCGATGCTTCTTATACGGAGATTGTCCTGGATCCGGCAGAGGCGATCAAGAGTCAGGACTATATGGCTACCTATGCGATCAGTTGTGCGACAAAAGCGTTGATGCAGCAACACGGATTTGAGTTCCGCTATGAATTTGCCAATGACGCGGATCGCAAAAATTATCAAAAAGAGTACGATACGCTGTACGACGAGTGTAGAACACAGTTGAATACCGGAGGCTATCATATTTATACATCACTCAGTCGTTCCAGACAGAAAAAACTGCAGACGAGTGTGAATGATGCCCTGAAGGGATTTAAAGAAAAAACAAAGGATGGTACTTACAAGTTACAGGGCGCGGCTACTTGCATTGACAATGAGACGGGATTCGTAGTTGCAATTGTCGGTGGACGTAAGCAGAAATCAACGACGGGTTATACGTTGAATCGAGCTTTCCAGAGTTATCGTCAGCCGGGTAGCTGCTTTAAGCCGGTAGCGGTATATACGCCTGCATTGGAACGCGGCTATACACCGAATTCGATCGTGGACGATTCGAAGTTTAAGGGTGGTCCTAGCAACTCAGGCAACAGCTATCTTGGAAAGATCACGTTGCGCCGTGCCGTAGAGAAGTCCAAGAACGTTGTCGCTTGGAAGATCTTTAAGGAAATTACGCCGAAGGTTGGTCTTAGTTATCCGCTCAAAATGCATTTTGCCAATATTGTAGACAATGACTATTATCTATCTGCATCGCTTGGTGGACTGACGAACGGCGTGACAACGGTCGAGATGGCTTCTGCGTATGCGACGATCGCAAATGATGGCGTTTACCGCGAGCCGACCTGCATTAAGAAGATTACAGATTCCGAGGGAAATGTTATTTTGAAGAATAACGGAACCAAGCGGAAGGGAACGAAAGTCTATGAGAAAAATGCAGCACGTTCCATGACAGATATTTTGACCGGTGTATTGACAAGTGGTACAGCAGCAGGACATGAATTGAACAATATGTCTTGCGCCGGTAAGACGGGAACGACGAACGACAAAAAAGATGGATGGTTCTGTGGATTTACTCCATATTATACAACGACGGTATGGGTGGGATATGATTCGCCAAGAACATTAGAGGATCTGTACGGAAGTACGTATCCGCTAACAATTTGGGAAAACTTTATGAATGAGATTCATATCGGCCTGGAGAATAAGGATTTTGTGGAATCGGAATCATCAAGCAGCAAGTCAGACAAGAAAGATGGAAGTTACTCGACAAAACCACGTGAAACGATCGATCCTGAGGCTCGTGAGACAGAAACACCGGAGGAGACGGCAAAGCCAAAAGCAACCAAAAAGCCGGTTGTTACGGCAACACCAAAGGCAGAGCCGGAGATAACGGAACCACCAACGACTATTGATGATGATCCAAGTGATGTGCCGAGCGATAATACACAGCCGGATGATGTCGGAGGCGATACCGGGGACGACACAGAATAAGATGTATCAGGATGTGGCATGAGACACGCTGCGGTAGTGTGTGCATTGGAACAGGGCGCGAGACACTGCAGAATAAGTTGTGTCAGAATGAAGCGCGAGACATTGCGGTAGTGTGTGCATTGGAACAGGGCGTGAGACACTGCAGAATAAGTTGTGTCAGAATGAAGCGCGAGACACTGCAGTAGTGTGTGCCAGGGGGAGAAGTGCATGAAATTTAGCCTTTGTATGATTGTGAAAAATGAAGAGGCAGTTTTGAAGCGGTGCTTGGAGTCCATGGCATCAGCGATGGATGAGATCATTATAGTGGATACCGGATCTACCGATGCAACCAAAAAGATCGCCGCAGCGTATACCGATCAGATCTATGATTTTGCGTGGACAGGAAACTTTGCAGAGGCAAGGAACTATGCAGCTTCCAAGGCAACCGGTGATTACATTTATACGGCAGATGCCGATGAATATTTGGAGCCGGAAGAGCTGCAGAAATTATTGCAGCTCAAAAAGGTATTGCTGCCTGAGGTTGAGATCGTGCAAATGCTATATTGCACACCGCCGGAACTTAGTACCGTATATAATTTTGCGGAGGAGTACCGCCCTAAATTATATAAGAGACTGCGTTCGTTTACTTGGATCGATCCGATTCATGAGACGTTACGTTTGGAGCCGGTTGTGTTTGACAGTGAGATACGTATTCAGCACAGACCATCGCCCGGACATGCCAAAAGAGACCTAGAGGCACTGGCAGCCGCAGCGGATCGTGAGAAACTGTTGTCCGACAAATTGCGCCACATGTACGCAATGGAATTGTATCGCTGTGGAGACGTCAGCGATTTTAACAGAGCAAAGGGATTTTTCCAAAGAGTAATGGAGGATCCGGACAGTGGACAGGATGCGCTTCGAGAGGCAATCTGTGTGCTGACACGAGGTTATCGTTTGGAGGGAGATGTTTCGCATTTTTTGGCATATGCATTGCGGGATGCAGTGACGGCACCTACTTCTGAGCTATGCTGTGAACTTGGAGCTTATTTTGAAGAGTGTGGGGATCTGGCAGAAGCAGCAATGTGGTATCAGAATGCACTTAGCGAAACAGAGAGCATATTAGATGCCCGCACCGGCAATGAAATTCCGACACGGGCATTAGAACGTTTTTGACAACATCAAAGAGATTGTTCGATCGTATCCAATTCTTTCATCCAAAGAGCAGCGGAGGCATCACTAGGCATACGCCAGTCACCGCGCGGTGACAATGCAACGCTGCCGACCTTTGGCCCATCCGGCAGACAGGAACGCTTAAATTGCTGGGCGAAGAAACGCCAATAAAATGTTCTCAACCATTTATAGATGGTTTTATCATCGTATTCTCCCGCAAATGTATATTTTGCCAAACGAAAGATTTTCGTCGGTGTATATCCAAAACGCATTAGATAATACAAGAAGAAATCATGCAGTTCATAAGGACCTACAATATTTTCTGTTTTCTGAGCAATCTTGCCGTCCTTTGGAGGCAGGAGTTCCGGACTTACCGGGGTATCTAAGACATCTAATAACACAGCTTTTAGCGAAGGATCTTCCGTCGTTTCCGCATAATAGGATACCAAATAACGAACCAACGTCTTTGGAACGGACGCGTTGACGCCATACATGGACATATGGTCGCCGTTGTAAGTTGCCCAGCCGAGTGCCAGCTCTGACATGTCACCGGTACCGATCACCATACCGTTTGACTGGTTGGCAAGATCCATTAAGATCAGTGTGCGCTGTCTGGCCTGTGAGTTTTCATACGTAACATCATGGCTGCTCGGATCGTGTCCGATGTCCCGAAAATGAAGTTCAACTGCTTCGTGGATCGGGACTTCTTTTAGTGTTGCGCCGAGCTGCTTTGTGAGTGTGCAGGCGTTTTGGTAAGTGCGGTCGGTCGTGCCAAAACAAGGCATCGTGACGGCAACGATTCCACTTCGGTCAAGTCCAAGCAGATCAAAGGCTTTCGCAGTAACTAACAGAGCCAGCGTTGAGTCCAATCCGCCGGATATGCCGATCACAGCGCTGGTGCAATGGGTATGCGCCAATCTTTTTTTGAGTCCCATCGCCTGAATGTGTAAAATTTCATCGCAGCGGCGGTCGCGGTCTGCCTTACTGTTCGGGACAAACGGTGTTCGTTCATAATGTCTTGTGAGCGTTGTCTCTTCCACCTGCTGAAATGTAAAATGAATAATCTGATAAGCATCTTTCTCTGACTCGTCGGTGCCCGGAACAATTTGTGGAAACGTGGAAATGCGTCTACGCTCACTGGTTAAACGCCCCAGATCGATCTCAGACAGGATCATACCATTTTGGAAACGCTTGCTTTCGTTGAGCAGTGTACCGTTTTCGGCGATCAGATTATGCCCGGCGAATACAAGATCCGTAGAGGATTCGCCTTCTCCTGCATCTGCATAAATATATGCACACAAAAGGCGGGCAGACTGTCCGGTTACTAACTCACGGCGATAGATATCTTTGCCGGTTGTTTCGTCGCTGGCCGACAGATTAACAATGACGGTTGCACCGTGCAGAGCGTGTGCGGTAGAAGGTGGCGCTGCAGTCCATAAGTCCTCGCAGATCTCCGCACCAATGATCAATCCCGGCATATTGTCTGCTTGAAACAAGGTCTTGCTGCCAAACCAGATGAGATCTAATCCCTCCTCATCGCAAAGTTCCGGCATATGAAGGAAAATGCCCTCTTTCGGGGCGGCTGTAAAATGCCTTGCTTCATAAAATTCGGAATAATTCGGAATAAAAGTTTTGGGGATCAGACATATTACTTCTCCATGGAATACGACAGCGGCTACGTTATATAGCCGGTTCATATAAGAAAAAGGCAGACCAACAATGGTCATCATATCCATATTAGCGGACACTTTCCGAATACGGTTCAGGCCGGAGATGGCACCGTCTAATAACGCCTTTTGTAAAAAGAGATCGCCACAGGTATAGCCGGTCAGACAAAGTTCCGGCAAAACCAACAGCTTCGCATGCTCTGTATTTGCTTTCTGCATACATTCAATGATCTGCTCTGTATTGTAATCGGGATCTGCAACACGGATGTCCGGCGTTGCAGCAGCAACTTTCAAAAATAAATCGTTCATAGGCACTCCTTATTTTTCTATTATGATCTGGTTATCATTTTAAGCGGTAGTTCAAATGTACCACGTTGGCATGGGAATTGCAACCAAAGTTCAGTCTTGCGTCTTGCGTATTACGGTAAACAGCTTTATTCCTGCTTTCGTATTACGGCAAACCGATGTATTCCTGCTTGCGTATTGCGACAAACCGCTTTATAATGTGTAATTGGGCAAAAATGAAGGTGAATGCGGAGGCATAGTAATGCACTTGGATATTTTAATTGATATGAAATTGCTGTTGTGTGGCGTGACATCACCAAGAATTGCATTAGCAATTCTTGCAAAGCAAAGCGCTGGCTTTGCTTTTTCAATTTATAGGAAACTGCTGTTGTGTGGCGTGACATCACCAAGAATTGCTTTAGCAATTCTTGCAAAGCAAAGCGCTGGCTTTGCTTTTTTATATCGCTTTTTTTATATTGTGATCGCAATGGAAGCGGCGGCTGTGAGTTTGTTCCTGCCGCTGCTGTTTTTGCGTGTGGTTATAAGTGGTCTGCCAAAGAAATATATGGTATGGCTGTGGCGGTTGTATTTTTTGCGGATCGTGTGTCCGATCCAGATTTCCAGTACGTTTAGTATTGTTCCGGCGTGGAATCGCAGTTACCATCAATTTTTAGCAGATGTAGGACTTGATATCGATGCGCAGCATGGCGGACTGCTTCGCAGTCTGCGCGATGTATGGCAAGCGAACATACAAGTAACGTCTCTCTATCGGATCATGGCGATAGTATACTTTGCAGGAATGCTGTTATTGGCAGTTCATTTGGTGACTCGAGCGGGAAAGGTGCGTTCTGCGATCCGTATGCGGGAAAAACGACTGGAGGGTACTTTGTACCAGTCAGCGGTCGAATTGCCGGTCATGACAGGTCTGTTCGTGAATCGCGTGTTTTTGCCGGAAACGATGAATGTGCAGGAGGCGAAATATACATTAGCACATATGGAGTGTCGACGTGCTCGCAGAAGCAATCTTTGGAATGCGTTTTATGTAGCGGCGCTGCTTTTGCATTGGTACGATCCTTGCGTATGGGCTGCCGTATTTTTGGTTAGACGGGATGAGCAGATGGCGTGCGATGAATGTGCCGTGGACGGATGCAGTGCGGCAGACAAGAATGCGTATATACAAGGGATTTTGAACATTGTACCGCAGGAAAACCGTGTGCCATTTACTGCGTGTGCAAGCTTTGAAACAGACTTAGAGAGACGGTCGCAGCGTTTGCTGCATCAGGGATCCGACCGAATGCGTTATAAAATGACCGGTGTGATCCTTTTGCTTTTGATGTTTTTCTGGCTTTTTTTGTTACGTCCGGTTCAAAATGTATGGGCGGGAGGAACGTGGAATGCCGGGAGTGAGAAACTGTCCGCAAATAAGGACACGAGGAAAACGAATCTCATCATTTCGCAGACAGATGTATTGTCGCCAAGTGGACTGAAACAGACAGTTTCCTTGCGGCATAAGCGTAATGAAGCCAACGGCAGGATCCTGGCAAACAGTTATGAGCTGCAGCTTGCGGATGCAGCAGGCAGTGAATTGGCAGTTGTTGACCTGCAGAAAGTGTTTCGAGAGCAGGGGATTGCGAAGGATACGCTTTATTTCCCGGAGGGATTGAAGCTGCAGACCGGTGACTATAATAATGATGGGATTCAAGAACTGCTTTTGGGACAGCAGAGAGCGTGGGATGCAACAGAGCAAAAGCAGATCGGGAGATTGCTGTCCAACAAAACGGACAGCAAGTCAAAAACAGCGTCAAGCATGGGCAACGAGAACGTCACGCCGACACCAGCAAAACAGGTTAAGAACTTGCGGACGTATGTGTACGTAATGTTTCAGATGCAGGAGACCGGTTTGCAGATCGTCTCAGAGGCGGTATATGGGGAGCAGGCGGCATCGATGCAGTCTGTGAAGCCGAGTCAGGAATCGGACGTGAAGGACTTGTTTTATATGCAGCTCTCCGATGGAAAGCTGTACTATATTTGGGACAGCGATGCAACAAAGTTCCTGGCAAAGAAATTATCGTCTGATGAATTGAATCAGCATAGAAGGGCGTCACAGGGAACAGAGGAAGCGGGAGTCAGCAAGACAGAGACTTTGGAAGATGCCGATGGCAACGAGTGTATGCGCGTGCAGACGACCACTGACACGACCGGAAGTCCGGAAATCGGTCAGATCATGATGTCCCAAAACAAGAAAAAGATGAACGAGGTCAAGGGATATTTTTGCGAGTTGAAGTGGGTGCCGCAATCTGATGCTTCGTCCGGACGATATGCAGTATTGATCTATAATGGCACTAAAGCACAGACATTTGTGCTGTATGATGTTGATAAAGCTACGGAACTGTACCGGCAGGAAGACGGCAATGATATTCTCAGCAGTATCTTTGCCAAATATAATGACACACAGATTCAGTTTAAAAGTGGAGCAATTGCGGTGTACAAGCTCGCGGAACAAAATGGGAGCAGGCTAACGATTGATTTTGCGGCAGAAGCAGAAGATGGCGTAGATGTGAGTGGAAGTTATGTTTATGATATGGATAGTGAACAGATTTCCAATCTGCAGTATAACCAGTCGAATGATGATACGCAGACCAAGAATTCGTCAACCGGGAATGCCGGGACAGACAGCGATTCTTCTTCCTCAAATAAGGGAACAGACAGCAGCTCGAAACGTAAGAACACAACAACGCCACAGCCTGTTCCAACAATAAATAGCAATTTGGGGGATTATTTGGATCCGTGATGGTCTTGGACAAGCAATGTTCCAAATTTACGAAGTCTGGTTCGATCGTATCTTTTCTTGACGGTATTTTCGTAGAGTGCTATTCTTATAAGAGCAGAAAGTTCGTGGCAGCCGGCTTTATGAATAAAGGCAGCTGCAGTAATATGAGAAGAGGAGGGAAAATATGATCGTAGATAGAAATCGTTTTGGAGATTCGGAGATAAAGAGCTGTAAGCAGTGTGGACGCAGATTACATCCTGAATATAATAAAGATATATGTCCGGCATGCATGGAAATGAATCTGTTTAATGAAGTGAAAGATTATATTCGTAAAAATGATGTGAACGAATCTCAGGTGGCTGACCATTTTGGCATTTCCAATGCGAAGGTACGCGCATGGATCCGTGAAGGTCGTATTCAGTACAAAAATACAGATGGCAAAACAGTGTCGCAGGTGTATTGTCAAATCTGCGGTAAGCCGTTGGATTTCGGGAATTTATGTTCCGAATGTCGTCATTTGCAGGGATTGGAAGTTGTTGCAAAGCGTTATGGAGAAGAGGCAGGACAGATGCGTTTCATTAACAAAGACAGGACGTGAAATTACAGCAATAATTATAGAATGTTGCATTAAAATTTCCAGAAATCGGAAAAAAATATATTAGTAGAGGTAGAATTTTCCAGGAAGATTCGCCTCTTTTTTTATGATATGCTTTTTTGGGAGTCAAAGTATGTTGGGAGTCAAAGTATGTACAACGTGAAAAAGGAGGGAAATATGCAGCAAGTAAGAATTAAGTTGCAAAATATTTCGAAGTATTATTATTCCGAAACAGCAGTGACACAGGCATTGCAGGGTATCAATCTGGAGTTTCGCATGGGTGAATTTGTTGCGATCACAGGGGAAAGCGGCAGCGGAAAGTCAACATTGCTTAGGATCATTAGCGGTATGGATACGTTTGATGATGGGGAGCTTTATGTGGATGGACAGCCGACATTTCAGTATGATGAAGATGACTGGGAAGAATATCGTCGTACTAAGATCGGCTTTGTTTTTCAAGATTATAGTTTGATCGGTCATTATACCGCCAAAGAAAATATCGTCAGTGCACTTTTGATCATGGGAGTGCCAGAGAAAGAAGCTGGAGACAAGGCAATTCATTATTTGGAACGTGTAGGCCTGAGTGCACAGAGAGACCAGCGTGCGTCTAAGTTGTCCAGTGGTCAAAAGCAGAGATTGTCGATTGCTCGTGCGTTGGCAAAGGATACGGATATTATTGTGGCGGATGAGCCAACCGGTAACTTGGACAGTGAAACCGGAGCGCAGATCGTGAAATTGCTTCGAGATCTTTCGCAAGACCATTTGGTTATAATGGTAACTCACAATTATGAACAGGTAGAAAAATATGTTACCAGAAAAGTGCGATTGCATGATGGATCATTGATCTTGGACGTATCCGAAAATATGGACACGAATCAGAAGTCAGAAGTATCCGAAAATATGGACACAGATCAGAAGTCAGAAGTATCCGAAAATATGGACACGGATCAGAAGTCAGAAGTGTCCGAAAATACGGACACAGATCAGAAATCGGAGATGTCCGAGAATGTGGACAACAACGAGAAAACGTCAGACGGTAAAAAGTCTGAAAGCAATGAGGAACGACTTCGCGATCGTACCATAGGGCGGATCTTTGTGCGAATGAATGCAGTGAGACAGCCGGAAAAAATCGCATTGTTTATGGGATTTTTCTTAGCTGCTGCTATCGTATCGTTTTTATTTATCGGGCAGTTGCTAATGAATGCAGATGATATTTACACCAAAAAGTATTCAGCAACATCTTTTGCGCGCAAAGACGATAAGCGTATTTCAATTAGACGTAAAGATCAAAAGTTTATGACGAAAAAAGATATTGACCAACTCACCAAAATGAAGCACGTCGTTTCGGTGGATCAGTACGATATTGTGAATGACGTCAATTATTATTTTGAGGAAGGAAAAGATTATAGACAGGAGTACGGCTATAATAGGATGAGTACGAGCAATGAAGGGGGGCTGTACGACTCGCAGAACGTTGAATACGTCAAGAAAGATCAATACATGCGATCATCTTCCTGCTTGAAGAAATCGGATCTCGTAAAGGGCAGTCTGCCAAAGAAGATCGATGAAGTTGTACTGTACGATCGGGGAAAATATAAGGTTGGTGATACGATTACATTTTTCTATACAAGCGATGTGCTTTGGTCATCAACGGAGAATTATATACAGCGGAAGATGAAAGTAAGCGGACTGTTAAAAAATAAGGATAAACAGGTGTACTTTTCGCCGGAGATATGTACAATGCTGCAAAGTACCGTAACCGGTGGCAAAGTATTCTATGAATATGCCTATAATCAACAACTTGGCAAATATCAGGGACAGGCAACATTGTGGCCGATTGTTGGCGATATCGTGAAGAAGGATAACGAACTTTGTGTATCAGGTGCATATGAAGCAGCGGTGTATCGGGCAGAAGATAATGACTTGACTCTTTTAGATCAGTCCGGTTTATTGCATATTGATCAGTATGACAAGGATATGAAAAGCAAGGATGTCAAACAGATCGAGAATGTAGAAACCGGTGAGAAGATAAATGGCTGTGGGGCAAATTTTGCAGAGGTTTCTCAGAATATTTATGAGAAGTATTATCGCACCGAGAGCAGGCAGGCATCGGTATATATTACAAGTTACGCCAAAATGGATCATGTGTTAAAGGCATTGGATAAAGCCGGGTATGAGGCTGTGAGTACACTGCGTTTTGGTGCAGATGAATACGATTCAGATCTGGTACAGGAACGTTTAAGGACGATCGGCATTGCAGTGGCAATACTATTAGTGATGATGGCTGCTGAGATATTGATCTTACGTTCTATATTTAAGATTCAGATCAAAGACCAGAAAATCTTAAAATTCATGGGTATGTCCACAAAATTGATCGGCAAGATCAATTATATGGAGATGCGTCGATACAGTATTACTGCTATTATCGTGGTCGCGGTAGTGATGAATGTAGTTGGAATCTTTGTGCCGGCGCTGCGTGCTATGCTCTATTATTATGAATGGCCCGGGTACCTAGCGTACTTTATGTACAATTATGTGGCTGCGATGGTGATGGTAGCAGCGTTTAATCATTTGTTAAAAGGGAAGGTGAGCGAATGATCAAGATAGAACATTTACAGAAATATTTTAACCGCGGTAAACGAAGTGAGCTTCATGTATTGAATGATATTACATTGGAGCTGCCACAGACAGGTTTGGTATGTATTTTGGGGGAAAGCGGTTCCGGAAAAACCACGTTATTAAATACCATTGGTGGATTGGATGTGTTTCAGGGAGGAACACTTACTGTAGACGAAACGATATTAAAGAAGTACGAGCCAAAGAAAATTGAGCATTTGCGTTGTGAAAAATTTGGCTATATTTTCCAAAATTATTATTTGCTGCAGGATTACACGGTTGCTTATAATGTAAAGCTTGCACTTAGTCATTATGATCTGACGGATGAGGAAAAAGATGAGAGAGTATCGTATGTATTGGAGCAGCTTGGAATAGGCCGTTACAAAAAGAAGCTGGTATCCAAATTGTCGGGTGGACAGCAGCAGAGGGTATCTATTGCCCGGGCACTTGTGAAATCACCGCAGATCATATTGGCAGATGAGCCGACCGGCAATCTGGACGAGGAAAATACAATACGTACAATGAGTATATTGCGTGCGATTTCCAAGGAATGTCTGGTTATTTTAGTATCGCACGAGCGCCGTATTGCTGAGTTTTTTGCGGATCGTATTCTAGAGATCAAGGATGGAGAGATTACAAAAGATTACGATAATCATTCCGGCAGCAGTTATGAACGATCGGACGATGGTAATATTTATTTGCCGGAGCTCACATGTCAGGCCATGCAAAGCGATGAAAATGAAATTGAAGTGTACCAAAATGCGGACAGCAAAGAGGAACCTATTCGATTAAAAATGGCATGGAAAAGTGGGAAACTTTATATTCGGAGTGACATGGCAAGTGATGTGATCTTTGCGGGGGAAGAAGCCGGATGTGAAATCTTTGATGAGCCAAGACCAAAACTGGAGATGGAAGATGTTGAGAACTTCTCATATGAATTATCTCCATTGGAAATGAGTAAAAAATCCGGGTTGTCCTGGAAAGCAACCTGGCGAATGACACTAGAAAATTTGAAGTTGTTGGGGAAAAAGCAGGCATTTATCGTTGTCATCCTTTTAATAACAGCAATCATGCTTTCGCTGACGATATCGGACTTGATCACAGCAGTTACGGTGCATCGGGAAGAGATTGTGAAGGATGATTCACATTATGTACAGGTGGAGATGAAACTGGCTTCTCCGGCAGAAGAATATGCCGTTGGTGATACCATGCAGGAGTGTTATAATAAGGTGCTTTCGAAAGGGAAACGTAAGGATATGATGTTTTACGATGCAGCGCGTGACCTGGTGATACAGGCAGATACGTTATATCAGATGCGGGGGAGCAGCCAGGTGATCCGCGACTTTTCCTATGTGGACATATCGAAAGTTACGAAGAAAGATCTGTTATATGGACGGCTTCCAAAGAAATCGGATGAGATTGTTATCGATAAGCTGGTTGCGGATCGTTTCTTGAAAAGTGACACGGCTATTTCCGGTCAATATGCGTCCGCAAAGGAGTTGTTAGGAGAGACACTTTCTATTAACACATTCAGCAAAGATCTGACGGTAGTTGGCATTAGTGGCAACAACGAGGCGTCCATTTACTGCAGTCAATCAAAGCTGCTTGGAATGGTTGCGAGTTCCTATTCGGTCATGTCATTATCAGAGCTGCAGAAGCTGTATCCGGGTAAGTACGATAATGTAACCTTGCAGGATGATCAGATGCTGGTTCCGCAGTCAAAATATGATCAGATCAAAAGTTATCAGGAATTTCAGGGAAACCAGAAAGAATATCCGGTGCAACAGCTTGGTAATAGTTCCGTGTCTTACGAAGAGGAACCGGTTAGTAATGCAGGAGAAAATTACATTGTAGTGGGTGGATTTGACAATTCCTGTGATGTTGATTATGTTTTGACAGATGCCGCCGGTAAGCAATTAGCAGACCAGTTGGCAGTGGGAATGCAGAAGATAAAATATTATGTGGATGATTTGGAGCAGCGGGAAGAGCTGGTAAAGCAATTGCAAAGTGAACTGAAACCGTATCAAAAAATGTTTCGGGTCAAAGTGACGATTCCGGCAGAGCAACAAGTGAAAGCCTATCGGAACAAAATGAAAGACAAGACGAGAAGCAAGGCATTGTTTGCAATGATTGCTGTCATCTTGTCTGTGTTGATCATTTATTATACGATCCGCTCCAATGCATCATCACGAATGGAGGAGTTGACGGTGTATCGCCTGCTTGGAATTTCCAAGGCAAGTATTATCCGTTCTTTTATACTTGAAATGCTGCTGATCAATTGCTATACGACACTTCCCGGGGTTGTGGTCACGACAGGTGTTATGAAGTTCGCCGCATCCGTGCCATCCCTTGGAATGAATCTAAGCTTTCCATGGTGGGGCGCGATAACGTTGATAGCGGCAATTATGCTGGTAAATGCAATTGTAAGCGTTATTCCGGTGCACAACATACTGGCAAAGCCGCCTGCGGAGTTAGCTGTTAAGTAACGGTTTCGCCGTGCGTTCCGGGATCAGTTGCCGGTAACGGTCGGTTAGTTTGTTGGAGCTGCCGCTGGAGTTTCTGTTGGAGCAGTTGTCGAGCTGTCCGTTGGAGCATCTGTTGGAGTTCCTGTTGGTACTGCTGTCGGTACAGTGGTTGGAGCTGCCGTTGGCGTCGCAGTTGGTCCTACAGCATTTGAAGGTACAGTTTTCAGCAATTTTGTAAACCGCTTCATTTCTGAGCGTGCCGATTTGCGGATCAAATCGGAATAAGAGAACAACATAAAACCGCCACAACTGTTTTGTGAGCGTAAATATAGGAGCTGGCGTTTGAGATTAGTGCGGCTTGTGCCCCACTCTGCGTCCGCTCCTAATTTTGCCTCTCGTTTAGAGATGCCGGCACGGTAGCCGCCCAGACCGACATATACTTTTACGGATTTTGCGCGTGGTATCGCGAGCCATTTGTTTGTGGTTTCGCGGAAAGGACAAGTCTTTTGACTGAATGTCCAGTAAATCTGTGGGCAGATATAATCAATATATTTGGAAGAACGCATCCATTTTTTGACATCTGCGTAATAATTATTTTTTGCATATAAATTACGGATATTGCCTGCCGGGCTGATACCAAATACGCAATTATTATCCAATCTATGTACGATGGTTCGAACACGTTTTAACATGTTGGATACGTTGTTTCTGCGCCAAGTTACGATCGAAACTTTTTTCTTGTGTTTCTTTTTGCAGCGCTTTGCGTATGCTTTGTATTCTTTGTAGTCAAATACCTTTTTGTATTTCGCACCCAGATTCGGATAAAAATAATCGTCAAAATGAATGCCGTCTACAGCATAATTGCGCACGATCTCACGGACACCATTGCAAACAAGATTTTGAACATCTTTGGAAGCCGGGTTAAAGTACAGTTTCCCATCCCATTTTAATACATTGCGGCGTTTGGAAGCTTTCTTGGAAACAGCCCATTTTCGGGCAATGGATTTTTTCGGGAGTTTATATACGTTGGTCGTATTGCTGGCAATGCGATAAGGGTTGATCCATGCATGGAAAGCTAAGCCCCGCTTATGTGCCGCGCTGACCGCATAGGAGAGCGGATCGAATCCCGGATGTTTCCCGGCTTTTCCGGATACATAGCGAGACCATGGAAAATAGCTGGACGGATACAAGGCATCGGCAAATGGACGAACATGAACGATCACGGCGTTAAATCCATTTTTTTTGCAGTTATCAAACGTCTTGTTGATGAAATTCTCAAACTGCTTTTTGGTGTAGCGCTTTTCTCCAATATCCTGAAAAGAGATCCATACACCGCGAAATTCACCGGAAGCCGGGGTAAATGTCGTTTTCACAGGCTTTTTTGATCTGGTTGTTTTACCCTGTGCGACTTTGGCGGATCGATTCGTTCGGTCTGTCGGAATAATCTGCGAAACTGCCAGCGCACAGACCAAGATCAGCGTAATGGTCGTAGTGATTGAAGTAACAAACTTTATACCATGAGATGCTTTCGTGGTATGTCTTTTTTGATGAAATGGATTGTGGTAATGCATAATTTCCTCTACACTTTCTTATTTGTTTTGCACAGAAAAGCCGGTGTTTCAGCTTATTTGTACAATGAGATTACAGTGTCAAAAGGTTTGAATCTGGTGTTTGACATCGTAATTACAATGAGTAACTCCTGCGATATTATACTATACTCAAACTTCCCATACCTCAAATCCTCCACAACCACATATTGCTTATTATATCAATAACTATATGATATTTTGTAGCCGCCAAAGAACGGTTTCTGCCATCAGAGAACTATAGTAATTGCCTTGCCGCATTTTGTTTTTACAGTGATTTCTAAATTT
>ERZ779892.2089-NODE-2089-length-16299-cov-3.311684_pt1 | contig 16299 bp, 19 predicted proteins | sample MGYA00511552_ERZ779892 | MGnify/ENA primary metagenome ERZ779892 (study PRJEB29588, sample SAMEA2154561) | human gut metagenome | biome: human gut; feature: human-associated habitat; material: faeces | place: Denmark | collected 2008/2010 ... | reverse complement strand
CCGCCACTAGAAAGTCCGCTCATTGTCTCTGATTTGTCGGACACACTCCGGGAGTGTTCAAACGTGGAAGAGACACGGAATCCGATGCAAACATTCAACTAGAAGAAATGCTCACATTTTTCTCAAACGAATATTCCACCTACATTTCCACATGAATTTTCCAAGTGTGTTTCTAATAATATTACTTATCAAAGCAGGGCGCAATATGCTTATTGCGGCAATTCCATGCAAGCGCGTTCGCATGGAACATATCCGTCCGCTGCACGTAAGCATGCGCATCCGTCTTTGCTTCATGCTCACTTTTGTCTCCGCGAACATTATGTTACAAACCGTGGATTCGGGTCTATGCACGCAAAAACGTGCTCTCAGACCCGCAAAATGACAGAATAGTTGACATAACAACAGTATAAAAGAGTAAAACGGGTCTCAGACGCAAAAAAGCAGCTCTCAGACCCGCGAAATAGTCAAGAACGGGTCTCAGATGGCAAAATGCATCTCTCAGACCCGCCACGACCCAAAATGCAGTTTTTATAACCTCATTTTCTGCTGCATCCTCCCAAAATCAGTTTTTTATAACCTCATTTTCTGCTGCATCCACTCTGGATCAATTCATTATAACCTCATTTTCCTGCTGCATCCTCCCAGAATCAGTTTTCGTAGATCTCACCGTCCACAATTCTTACCACACGGCCTGCATGTTTTGCCACATTCAGATCATGGGTAATCATCACAATGGTATTTCCCATCTGATTCAGATTTTCAAAGAGCTTCAATACCTCTTTTCCGCTGTTCACATCGAGCGCGCCTGTCGGTTCATCTGCAAGCAGAATGGCAGGTTTTCCGACCAGTGCACGCGCAATGGCTACACGCTGCTGCTGTCCGCCGGAAAGCTCATTGGGCTTATGTCCGATACGCTGTGAGAGCCCGAGCATGTCAATCGTATCCATACCCGTCTCCTGCGCTTCCGCAAGCCCCATTCCGCGCATCAGAAGCGGCATAACGATATTCTGCAGCACGTTGTAGGTCGGAATCAGATGATATTTCTGAAAAATGAAACCTATTTTCTGATTCCGGATTTTTACCAGTTCCTTTTCCTTCGCCTGTTCGATTGCCACGCCATCCAGCAGATAGTTTCCGCTGTCCATCACATCCATGCACCCGATGATATTCATGAGCGTACTTTTTCCGGAACCGGAAGGACCCAAAATGGCAAGATATTCTCCCTGCTTTACGGTCAGCGACACATCTTTGAGCACATGGAGGGACTGCGTTCCCATGCGGTAGGATTTGTTGATATTTCTCATTGTGATTACGTCTGTATTTTCTATACTTTCTGCTTTTGTGGCCGCGCAGATCGCCGGCTCCATATCCATCACTGCATCCATATCTCTATAATAACCTCCTCACCGTCTTCGCTGGTCACTATCAGAAGCTTCAGCAGATCGCCAGCCGCCAGCCGCTGAAACGTCGTCTCGGTACCTGCCGTGGTGTGCACCACCGTGCTGACCGGAATCAATGTTGTCACACTTTTACCACTCATGCCGCCATTTCCGCCCGGTGCTCCTCCACCGTTACTTCCTGTTCCGTCCGATGTTGCATCGCCCGGCATGTCGCCATTTTCTTCCTGCGGCATCCCGTCCGACATCTCCGTGCTATCATTTGTTCCGGAAGTTCCCTGCGACATCCTGCCAGGCGCCCCCGATCCATCTCCCGGCGCCCCTGAACCATCACTTCCTCCTGGCGCTCCTGAGCCATCTCCGCCTTTTTCTGTATTCTCGGTGTCTTCCGTGCTGCTTGCAAGATATGCCTCCACCACCGATTCATCGACTTCCATATATGTCAATTCATTTCCCTCGATGCTGGTCACATAGGCATACACATATTTCTGATTATCCGCCAGTGTCTCCGTGTCTGCCGTCCTGCGGGTCCATGCCGCCGCCGAGCACTGCTGCAAGCGCCACAATGCCGCCCGCCACCGCTTTCTTCTTTATCATGCCAAACCTCTTTTCAATTATTTATTCCGCGCCAAGTGCCTCCACTGGAACCAGATTGGACGCCTTATAAGCCGGATAAAATCCGAAGATCGTTCCTGTTCCCACTGCAAACACAAGCGCAATCAAAAATGCTGACGCCGACAGTTCCACACGGACGCCGAGGTACTGTACAATCGGCGCCACAGCCAGCGATGCCAGATTCCCCAGCACACCACCGATGAGACTGATTGCAGCCGCCTCCGCGAGGAACTCCAGCAGAATGTCCCGCTTGGAACAGCCGATCGCTTTTAAGATACCGATCTCATTGGTCCGCTCTTTTACAGATACAAACAATACGTTCATAATGCCGATTCCACCGACCACGAAGACGATCGCCGCCATCGCAATGAGAAGCATCGTCAGAATCTGGTTGGAAGCCTCCGCCGCCTCCATCTTGCTTCCTGCATCCTCAAATGTGAACTCAGCGTTCGGGTAACTGGTGGCAAGCACTTCTGTCACTTCCTCGATCACGCCTTCCACATTATTCACATCTGCCGCCAGCACCGTGATCGTCGGGCCGACCGATGATCCGACCAGATATTTCACACCGGTCGCATAAGGGATAAAAATGGAATCATCCGGGCTGATACCGGACGCGACCGTTCCCATGCTTTCCAGCACACCGTTTACCACATAAAGCCGGTCGTCGATATAGATCACGCTTCCGTATGCCTCAATGGCACTGCCGAAAATCTCTTCGGCAACGCTTGCGCCGAGCACGCAGACTTTTTCTTTGTTCTCATCATCATCGTCGGTGATAAAGCTTCCGACCGCGAGGGAGAGGTTACTGATCGTCTCGTAGTTACTTTTCACTCCTGCGATGGTATAGGTATCGGCTTCATCGAGATCTCCGCCATCCACACTGGATTTTGTGGTGTAGGAAATGGTCGCTGCCGAGATGCCGGACGCAAACGTTTCGATGTCATCCACATCATCCTCGCTCAGCGTAATATTTTCCTGATTCATGCGTTCTTCCATATCGCTCTGTCCGCCGAAAAAGCTTCCCATATCCGGCATACCGCCGCCGTCACCGGAAGGCATCTCTCCCCCCGGTGATCCGCCCGGCGCCTCGCCTCCCGATGAGGAACCGCCTCCCATATCGCCGGAGGGTGCTCCGCCAAAACCGCCGCCAAAGCCTCCGCCGCCACCCGGCGCCATCATTGCCATGCCGGAATCCGAATCATCGCTGCTTCCTCTGCCGCCAAAATCTGTCCCGCCGTCATAGGAAATGTCCACCGCACCGGCATTTAAGTTTTTAAACTGGTCTGCCACGTCCGCCTGACCGCCTTTACCAATGGCAATGACCATCACGATGGTGGCCGCACCGACGATAATGCCGATCGAGGTCATGATCACCTTAAATTTGTTCTGTGTGATATTGATCCAGACCAGTCTCAATAATTCTTTTGGCTTCATTCTGTCACCTGACTTTCTATCAACACAGTTTCACCTTCTGTGAGCCCGGACATGATTTCCACGTTGACCCCGTCAGAAAATCCCGTCTCCACATCCACCGTGCGGATCGTTCCGTCCGCATCCTTCACTTTGACATAGGATGTCGTTCCGTCCGACTGGATCGCCTTGTTGGATACATATAGCACATCCGTCACCTGCCTGCTGATAAATGTGACATTTCCTGTCATGTCCGTGTATATTCCGGTGATGTCCCCGGTAAACGCGGCGGTCACATTGTAAGACACCGTGGAGGAACCGCTGGAAGATGAAGTGTCAATGCTCTCCACCTCCCCCGCAAACGTCTGGTCCTCATAGGCAGACAGCTCGATCTCCACGACGTCTCCGACTGCAATATTTGTGATGTCCTCCTCCGACACGGAGACGGTGATTGTCACCGCATCCGTATTGGAAAAAGTGGCAACCGTTGCGCCGGAAGAGATGGTATCCCCTGCCTCGTACGCCAGATCGGTAATGGTTCCCGTATACTCCGCATAGATCGTACCGTCATCCCCGATGGCAGCTTCAAATTCCTCAAGTGCCTCCTCCGCGTCGGACAGCGTATCTTTTGCATCGGTAATGTCATTGTCCGCCCCGGAGACATCCACACTGTACTGACTGGATGCATTTTTTGCCGAGAGTTCCGCTTCTTTCAACGTTTTCTCCGCCTCAATGGACTTCGTGGTATAGTTGTTTTTCGCTGCCACAAGCTTTGTGTACAGTTTGTCATAATTTTCCTGCTCCTCGGTAAGCGATGCGCTTAAGTCCACGCCCGCATCGATCTGCTCCTGATAGTAATTGATCAGAGACGCCGACGTATCCACCGCTTCCTGCGCGTCATCCACAGCCTCCTGCAGCTGCTTGATGGCAGCTTCGTAGGTCTCCTGTGCAACAGATCCCTCCGCCGTGCTCAGATTGTAGGAGTAACTTGCCGATACTTTTTGCTTTTCTGCACTTAAGCCCGCCTCGCTGACGGCTGTCTTCGCCTCCGTCACCGCTTCCTCAAGATCTTTTTTATAAGATGCCACGCTCTCCTCCGTGAGCTTTAAGATGGGATCACCCTCCGCAACCGTCTGTCCTGCGGTAACATAGACCGTTTCCACCTCAAGGGTCGATGCCGTGCTGGTGGACGACGTCGCATTTTCTCCCGCACTGTTCTGCGCGGACGAGTTGTTCTGCGTGCTTGCAGAGGAAGAATCCTCTGAAAAATCAAGAGTCTGATCCAGCGTGCCGATCGTTACGCTGCCGCTCTCCGTCACGCCCGTCGTCAGATTTCCCTTCTCCACGGTTACTTCCTTATATACGGCCTGCTCTTCGCTGTCACTTCCCGACTGATATGCAAAGGTGACGGTTCCTGCGGCAAGCACTGCCACCGCAGCCACTCCGGTCACCAGCCAAAGCTTTTTCTTCTTCATTCTGTCTTTCCTCCTGCTTCCTCTGTCTCAGACGCTCCGATCGTCTCGGTTTTTCCTGCGGTCTTAGTCTCTTCCATTTCTGTGGCTCCAGTCGCCTGTGTTTCAAACTTCACCGTTGCCTGTACGCCAGTAGTAAGTGTGCCATCTGTATTGTCCACGGCAACAATGACCGCATACGTCACATTGGACATGCTTCCGCCGGATGTTTTTTCCGATGCGATGGAATAGACGGTTCCGTCGATTGCTCCCATTCTGCTTCCACTGATCTGTACCTGCACGGTGTCGCCGACCGCAAGTTTTGCAATATCGTTCTGTGATACCTCCACAGAAATCAGAATCGTATCCAGATCGTAATAGCTTGCAAATGCGGTATTTTTGATCAGTGTATCCCCCGCCTCGTAAGTCACCGATGCAAGCGTTCCGTCACGGTCCGCACATACAACGCCATCCTCGATCTCTAAGAGTGCGCTCTGCTGTTCCTTCAGCTCATCCAGCGTATCCTGCGCTTCGTCCACAGCACTCTGCAAGGTTTCCAGCGAAGCTTCATACTCGGTATCTGCATATTTTCCCTCCAGAACCGCCTCTTCATACTGCTGTAAAAGCGCCGGCTGCGCCGTCGTCTCATTGCGCTCTGCCTCGTCGCAGGCGTCACTCAGCTCCTCCAGCTCGTCTGTCAGCTCCGCAATTTTCTCATTTGCCTCTGTCACCTTCGTGTTATATTCCTCAACCGCTTTCTGGAATGTCTGATTGGCTAGCTGCAGTGCACTGTTTGCGCTCTCCGCCTCTGTCTGGCTCTGCGACAGGGCGTCGGCTGCCTCCTGCACGGCGGTATAGTCCACAGCCAGCTGATCTGCCAGCGCCGCAAGATCCGTGTAGGACGCTCCGGCTTCAATCTGTGTTTTCAGATTCGCCATATCCGCGGCGTATGTCTCTTTTGCCGCCTGGCTGCTGCTCTGTGCATTGGAAAGCTGCGTCTGCTTTTCCGTGAGCATCGCCTGCGCCGTATCGACTGCCGCCTGTTTTTCATTGATCCCGACCTGTGTGTAGTAGGTGCCGTTGTCGATGGCATCCTGATAATCGGAGATCTCCTCCACCGCCTCATCGTACGCTTCCTGCGCCTCGCTGGTCTTTACCGACAGCTCGCTGACTGCCGCATCATAAGTATCCTGCGCGGTGTCCGCTGCAAGTTTTGTGGAGGAAAGCTCGCTTTCCGCCTCCAGCACGCCGCTCTCAAAATTGATCTGTGCGGATTGCAGTGCAGTTTTCGCATCCGAAATGGCATCCTCGTAGTACGCTTTTGCATCCGCCATGCTCTCGTCGTCGATCTTGAATAAGGCGTCGCCCTCCGCCACAGTGCTTCCCGCTTCCACGTAGACTTCTTCCACCGTCATGGTCACCGCATTCACAGAAAAATCAGGCAGCTGGCTCTCTGTTTTCACCTGTGTGGTTCCTGTCCCGGAAAAGCTGCCGTCTTCGTCTGTCTCATCTATCTGTGTGTCCTCCTCCGTCTGATCCGCTGTGCCCGAAGCCGCTATCACATGATAGCCGACTCCGCTTCCCGCAACTGCGGCAGTCAGAATCCCGGCAAGTATTCCGTAAAATTTTTTGGAATGTTTTCCCAGGAGTTTGTGTACCCACGTCATTTTCATTGTTTCATCCTTTCCCTTCCGGCATTTCATCCTCTCTCATGTTTCACGGTAAGGATAGCATCGCTTTCTAAAGGGCAGCTGAATGTAATGTGACGGTTATGTGACGGAACCGTTAAATATCTGTGTTTCGGGGCGGACATGGCGCCTCCTTTGACAGATTAGGTAAAAAGTATTACAATACTTCCGTTTCTATAGATCTGTTACATTGGAGATTATTCATGAAGAAAATTGCTTTTTTTGATATCGACGGAACACTGACTTCCGAGATTGACGGTTCGATTCCGGAAAGTGCCGTCTACGCCATACGGGCGGCGCGGGCAAACGGGAATCTGATGTTCATCAATACCGGGCGCTGTTTTCAAAATGTGGAACAGCGTTTCCGTGATGTGGGTTTTGACGGCTTTGTCTGCGGCTGCGGCACAGATATCTACTGCGACGGTGCCGAAATCCTTCATGTCGCACAGACGCACGAGACCGTAATGAAGCTGCTTCTCGCAGCCAGGGAGTGGGATATCGATATCCTGTTTGAATCCAGGAAAGAGGTTGCTTTTGATCTGGCAAGACCGCTCCGGCACCCGGATGCCAGACGGCAGTATGAGGCGTTTGAAGAACGCGGCTATGAGATGCCGGAGCACCTTGAGAATCCTAATTTTTTCTGTGATAAGTTTGTCCTATGGTTTGAGCACCCCGAGCAGCTTGCCGGTTTCCGTACCACAAGTGACCGCTATTTTGAGTGCATTGACCGGGGCGGCAATTTCCGCGAATTCGTTCCGCTCGGCTACTCCAAAGCCACCGGTCTTAACTATGTGCTTGATTATTACCAGATAGACAAAAAGGACGCCTATGCCTTCGGCGACAGCAACAACGACCTTCCCATGCTCACTGCTTTGACAAACAGTGTCGCCATGGGCAACGCCTCTCCTGCCACGCTTTTTGACAAGGTGTCCTATGTAACAAAATGTGCCAGCGAAGACGGCATCCGCCTTGCGCTGGAACATTTCGGTTTTATCTAAAGTCTGCGGTTATCCCGCACGAGCACCACAGCCATCACGATGGCTGTGAGAAGCTCGGATGCCGGGAACGACAGCCACACGCCATTGATGCCGAATACTGCGGCAAAAAGCAACGAGCAGCCGATTATGCAGACAAATCCTCTCATAACTGATGTCACAAACGATTCCCGCGCACGTTCTGTCGCGCTTAAAAATCCCGCTCCCACAATATTGATTCCGGCAAACAGAAAGCCGATAAAGTACAGCCGCATTCCCGTGTGGGCATACGCTGCCAGTTCCGCAGAATGTTCACTGTTAAACAGACTTACCAGAGAATCCGTAAATCCGTAGACGGCTCCGATGAGCACTACCGCGATGCCCAAAGCCGCGGCAAGTCCGAGGTTTCGTATTTTCCGGACGGATTTCACATCTCCTTTTCCGTAGCAGTCGCTCACGATCGGCTGCGCTCCCTGCGACACTCCGTTGAAGATTGCCATTGCCACAAGCGCAAAGTTCGCGATCACTCCGTAAGCCGCCACACCGATATTTCCCACAAGACCGAGCATCAGGAAATTGAACACGGTCGTGATGACTCCGGAAGAAATCTCCCCCACAAATGCCGGGACGCCAAGCTGACACGCCCCGAATAACTGGGCGATGGACGGCGCGTGCAGCCGGAACTGCACAGTATTCTTTTTTCCAAGGAAATGCGCGCTGCAGATCAGAATGCTGATGATCGGCGATGCCGCCGTGGCGAGCGCCGCTCCCTCTAGCCCCATGCCGAGCGGAAACATAAAAATATAGTCAAACAGAATGTTGGAAAAACTTCCCGCGAGGGTTCCCGCCATCGCTAAGGACGGCTGGTTATCGTTGCGCACAAATGCCATGATGACGTAGTTCATCATGAAAAACGGCGTAAACAGCAGAAAGATTCTCGTATACCCGGTTCCAAGCGCCACAATTCCCGCATCGCCGCCCATCAGCGCAATGATTTTATCCGGGATAAAAATGCCCGCAAGTGTAAACAGGATTCCAATCATCCACACAAAACAGATGGCGTTGGAAAAATAGTCGTGCGCCCGCTCCTCGCCCTGCGCCCTTAAGATCGTAAAGCGCGTCGCAGAACCGACACCGATCATCGAACCGATCGCAAAAATCAGATTGTAGATCGGTAGCACCAGATTTAAAACGGTAATTCCGTCCGTTCCCGCTGCCTTCGCAATAAAAAAGGTATCAGCGATGATATAACAGGAGATACCTAACATTCCGAATATATTCTGTGTGACATACCTGACAAATTGTTTTGTGACTGACATTTACTTTTCCCCGCAGTTCTTTTTCATGCTCATTGTTTCTTATCTTACATCCGGAGCGAACCGCATGTCAAGCTGTGGAGACGGCAGAATGCGGTGCTTCCCGGCTTGATATGAGATGGTATCTTTTTCGTTCCTTCGCTTTACTCTTCGTTTGTAGCATGGTTTAATAAAAACCAGTATATCCTCTTTTTGCGCTGTTTTCTGCGCATCCGAAGTTCCTTTCCCGTCTACACTTAAAACAGCAAAGGTCATTTTTAGCACATAAAAATAAACCGGATCCTCTTAACACACACCATCTATAGAATAGGAGAATACCATGACACCTTTACACACACAAATCCTCACTGCCCGCGACCGCAACGGGCAGGAACTCCGTACCATCCAGAAGCAGCTTCAGAAGCTCCCTCCCGGAAAGCTCATTTGCTCCCGCAACAGAACCACCGTCAAATGGTATCAGGGCGACGGTCACTCCAAGACCTATATTCCGAAAGCGAACCGCACTCTCGCCGAACAGCTTGCGCTGAAAAAGTATCTGCAGCAACAGGAGCAAATACTCTTGCAGGAGCAGGCAGCAATCACTGCCTATTTAAAATACTCCCCCGCGGGCAGCCTCTCTTCCGATGATCCACATCTTCTCTCTGATCCCGCCTGTGAAGATCTGCTTCGTTCTTATTCTTCCACCTCAAAAAATATTCCAGACATCTCGAATGTTTCGGATATCCCGAATATTTTGACTCGTTCCGCTGTCGAATGGTCTGCCGCTTCCTACGAACGCAATCCGCTCCATCCCGAGCAGCTGCTTCACAAAACCGTCTCCGGCGAGAGGGTGCGTTCCAAATCGGAAGCCATGATTGCCATGCTGCTCCACCTAAACGCCATTCCTTACCGCTACGAATGTGCGCTCTCCCTTGGCGGTGTCACTCTGTTTCCGGATTTCACCATACGTCATCCCGGAACCGGCGCACTCTACTACTGGGAGCATTTTGGTCTGATGGACGATCCCGCCTACGCAAAAAACGCCGGCTCGAAGCTTTCTCTCTATGCCGCAAACGGCATCATTCCATCCGTTCATCTGATCACCACGTACGAGACCAAAGCATATCCCTTAAACGCCGGCATGATTGAGCATCTGATTTCCTACTATTTTCTGGATTCCGCGGTCTGAATCCGTGCTTCTCTCTTCCACTGTCATTTCTTGCATTTTCGCCCGGCGCGGGTCTGGGAGGGCATTTTTCCTCTTCCAGACCCGACCGGCTTTCCTTTTTCTCTTCTTTTTTCTTCTTTTCGTCCGCTTCTCGGGTCTGGGAGGGTGTTTTTTCTCTCTCAGACCCGCCATTCATGCTAATACGGGTCTGGGTGAACCTTTTTCCTCTCTCAGACCCGGTTGGCTTTCTTTTCCTCTTCTTTTTCCTTCTTTTCGTCCGCTTTTCGGGTCTAGAACGACGTTTTTCCTCTCTCAGACCCCAAAGTCACAATATTTCGGGTCTGGGAGGACATTTTTCTTCTTCCAGACCCGCACGAAAAAGACCTTATACCATTCCCCACCATTTTAATACCCAATAGATCAATCCGAGCACCCAGCTTGAAAATATTCCGTATAAAATGACCGGTCCGGCAATCGTAAAGATCTTGCAGCCAATTCCGAAGACCTGACCCTCTTTCTGAAACTCTATGGCAGGCGCGGCCACACCGTTTGCAAACCCGGTAATTGGCACCAGCGCGCCCGCGCCCCCCCAGTTTGCAATCGAAGGGTACAGATTCAGACCGGTGAGCAGTACAGACAGCAGAATGAGCAACATAGAGCACCAACTTCCGGATGTCTTCTGATCCAGTCCGTAATTCTCACACACGTTCAGAATAAACTGCCCGATGCAGCAGATGATCCCGCCTGTCACAAACGCCTTCGCCATATTCCACCAGAGATTATGGGTGGGAGTCACCTGCTTCACATAATCATTGTATTTTTTTTGTAAACGTTCTTTTTCCTTATCCACTGCGCAACCTCCGTCTTTTTTGTCAGTATGCGCATTTTATTTATTTCTATTCCTTCGACCGCTCCTTCCGCCATTTTCCCACTGTAATGCCGTGATGCCCCGCTTTATGCGTTCTTACGCCCCTCCGGCCGCTCCTTCCGCCATTTTCTCACTGTAATGCTGTGATTCCCCGGCTTTATGCGTTCTTACGCCCCTTCGGCCGCTTCTTCCGCCATTTTCCCACTGTAATGCTGTTGTACCTGGGCTTGCTATGATGCCCCGGCTCTATGCGTTCTTCCGCTCTTTCGGCCGTTTCTCACACCATTTCTCCTCTGTGATGCTATGCTGCTCTACCTTTATGCGTTCTGCCAGTCATCCGGCAATGTGACCGTCCAGAGATATTTTTCAGTGCGTCCCCAGTCTAAAAGTTCCCGCATCTGCTCATCATATACATCTTCGGGACGGTAGTCCGCCACCATCCCGAACAGATACTTTTCCTTCTCATCCGCTGGTGTCAGCGTCGGTATCTTCTCCGACAGAAGCGCGAGCAGTTCCTCCGGCTTGATGTCCTCCGGGATCTCAACTCCGGAAAGGTTGGCGATAAGTCCCGCAGCATAATAAAATTCATAATTTCCTGTCAGAATTGACTTCTGCATATTGCACTTGATAATCACGCTCTGGCGTGCGATGGATGGTACCATAATTTTCCTCCGTAAAAGAACAATCTCCCATCATTGTACTACTGTGCCTTAAAATTTCCAAGGAAATAGTACAGCGATCCTGCCACTTTTCCTGCCGCCATCGCAAGCATGACCCAGAAGAGTCCGACCTTTAAGCCCATGCGCCGGAATGTAATCGGAAATGTATTCAGGATCTCCGCGAGCGCCACCGCGATGCTTCCCACAAATATCCCGGCAGAAATACCGTACACGCACAGAAGCGCCGGTCCGAACGGAATCCGGATCTGCAAAAAAACAGACGCCAGATTTCCACAGATTCCGCCCAGAATCACGGCATTTTCAAAATGCAGTGTCTCTGCCGCGCGGTTGCACTTTCCAATCATACGCGGAATGACACCGATGACGATCAAAAACGCAAATGTTCCCGCAGAGACGGCAAGTCCCGCGGCAAGCCCGCAGAAGCCCAAAAATATATGCTCAATTAACATCGATGCTGTGTCCCTTTCTCTCCGCGTTCTCTATGAATGTAGTATCTATGTCCTTCTCATATTTGCGCATCTCCACCTGCATCGGCGTCGGATCCGGCGTGATCTTCTTACTGCCCACATGATTGAAAAACAGCGTAATGCCAATGGCAAGTCCGATGCTGTAACAGATTTCAAGTTCTGTCACGCCGCTTGACTCCTTTCCCATCACCTGCCGATAGAATTTGGAAAAGACATCTCCCACGGATACATCGTTGTTGAACGCCATAATCGTGAACGCCGCCCCGAAAAAAATGACCACGCAGAGCGCGACGGTCTTTAACGCATTGATCCACTTCGGTTTCTCGGGATTGGGAATGTATTCAATGATAAAATCCTTCTCTCCCTCATTGCTGATGTCCACATTCGGATATTCCTCATGAATCAGTTCGACGATCTTTAATATGGAAAAAACCTTCATCTGGTTCTTCTGTTTGCGCGGATTCATCGCCTCCGCAAACGTATAGATTTTTTTCTGCTTCAGCTGGCGCACAATCGAAGCATCCGGGCACTCCATTTTCGCAATGTCCCCAAGCGTCACATGCCGGTCTGTCACGATTGTATTCTGGTCAATCTTAAGATACAGTGTCTCACTCTTTGCACTCATGCCGCAATTCCCGCTTCCCATGTAGAATTCCGTTCCACCAGCACGCCGTCCACCGGGGTCTCCCCCTCTCTCCCGTATTTCAGATATAAAAGTGCCCCGCAGATCAGCGCGATGGCCAGCACTCCCACAAGGCATGCTCTGTATTTTCTGCAATTCATATTCCTGTCCTCCTGTCCGTTTTTACATCACTTGCATGATTTATGCATTATTATGCCTGTCCTCACAGATATTATGTACAGGACAACTGACAAAAGTACCAGATTGCTTTTTTTATAAAAACGTGTTACTTTTTCATATGGACATTTTATTATCAGAAAGGCGGACATCCAAATGGCTGTAACCAAGGAAATTCTGGCTCTCGCCGTGGAAATCGGCGATGCACTGCTTCGGAATGGTGCCGAAGTCTACCGCGTCGAGGACACGGTCATGCATATTCTTGAGGCATACGAAATTGAAAATTATGATGTTTATGTGCTTTCCAACGGAATCTTTGCAAGTGCAAACGAGGATCGTGAAGATGCCTGCAGCATGATCCGCCACATTCCGCTCGGCACCACGCATCTCGGGCGCATCGCTGCATTAAACCAGCTTTCCCGCGAGATCTGTTCCCACGAATGTTCGCTGATCGACGCCTGGAACCGTCTGGAAAGATGTAAAAATATTTCGTTCGGTAAACCTGTCGTCCACATCTTCTTCTGCGGACTAGGTTGTGGCTGTTTTTCCTACCTTTTCGGAGGTACAGCCCTGGACAGCATCGTCGGCTTTTTTATCGGCATGCTGCTGCAGGTATTTCTGTTTGCCTTAAAGCGCCATAAGAATTCCAAGTTTATCACGAATATCCTGGGAAGTGCATTCGTAACGCTGCTGTCGCTGATTGTACTCTCCTTTGGTACCCCCATCCTCTACGATAAGGTCATCATCGGAGACATCATGCCGCTCGTCCCCGGAATCGCGCTCACTACGTCGATCCGCGACTTTTTTAACGGAGATTATCTGTCCGGTGCCATTCACATGATTGACGCCATCCTGACCGCATTTTGTATCGCTGTCGGCGTCGGCACCGTCATTACGATCTATCATTTTGCTATGGGAGGTGCAGCGCTGTTATGATTATCCAGTTTATTGTGAGTTTGTTTGCCACACTCTCTTTTGCGGAACTGTTTGGCGCGCCGAAAAAGGAACTGTTTTTCTGCGGTCTGACCGGTGCCATCGGCTGGGTCGTCTATGTGATCGGCTTAAACAGCAATATGGGCACGGTGCTTGCGAATCTGACTGCCACCTTCGCACTCACCGTATTTTCGCGTATTCTGTCCGCGATCCGCAGAAATCCGGTAACCGTTTACCTCATCGCCGGTATTTTTCCGCTGGTTCCCGGAGCAGGTATTTACTATACGTCCTACTATTTCATCATGAACGATATGACGCAATTCTCCAACTATGGCATGGAAACCATCAAGGTGGCGGGTGCCATCGTGCTGGGAATTGTCTTTGGCTTCGGTCTGCCGCAGAGCTGGTTTAACGCGCTGCAGCGGATAGAAAGAAAAAAGACGGCTTTGTAAAATGAAACGTTATATTCTTCATTCCTGCCCCGCAATCTTCGCCGCCAGCTCCTCCAGGTACTCCCAGCGCTCCATCTTTTCCTCGAGTGCCTGTTCTGCCGCTTCCTTTTCCGCCAGAAGTTCCCCAAGCTTCACCGAGTTCGTGGCGTTTTCCGCCATGTCGGCATCCAGCTGCTCCACTTTTGCTTCCAGGTTCGCAATGTCATCCTCGATCGTCTCGTATTCCCTCTGTTCCTTATAACTGAATTTCAGCTTCTTCTCACGTTTCCAAGTGTTTCTGGAATCCGCCTGCTCTGCTGCATCCTGCCCGGATGTCCCGGTCACACCGCCGGCCTCCTGTGCGCTTTCCGCCTCCGAGACTCCGCGTGCTGTCATTCCCTGAACTTCCGCCGTTTCGCCCGGCTTTCTGCCTTCCTCCGCCAGTCGGTTGACATAATCCGTATAACCGCCTTCATACTGCCGGATCTCTCCGTTTCCCTCGAAAGCAAAAATACGCCGCACCACGCGGTCGAGGAAATACCGGTCATGCGATACCACAATCACGATTCCCTCATAGCTGTCCAGGTAGTCTTCCAGAATCGCAAGGGTCTGCGTATCCAGATCGTTCGTCGGCTCGTCTAAAATCAGTACATTCGGCGCCTCCATCAGCACGCGCAGCAGATTCAGTCTGCGCCGCTCTCCACCGGAAAGCGTATCCACCACCTGATCCTCGGGGGGACACCTCAGCGCATCCATGGCCCGCTCCAAACGACTGTCCAGATTCCAGGCATCCGTAGCGTCTATCTTATCCTGCAATTCTGCCTGACGATTGATAAGAGCATTCAATTTATCCGGATTTTCCAACACTTCCGGATCTCCGAACTTTTGATTGACCTCCTCAAATTCCTTCAAAGCGTCCACAATATCCTGTACCCCCTCCGGCACAATCTCCTTAACAGTTTTGCCGGATTCCAGCTTCGGATCTTGCTCCAGATACCCTACGGAATATCCCGGAGAAAAAACCACTTCACCCTGATAATCTTTCTCGATACCGGCAATAATTTTCAACAAAGTAGATTTTCCCGAACCGTTCAAACCGATAATACCGATTTTCGCTCCATAGAAAAAAGATAAATATATATTCTTCAACACTTGTTTTTGAGGAGGAAATGTCTTGCTGACCCCCACCATTGAAAAAATAATTTTTTTATCATCCGCCATAATTCATGTAATCTTAATTGTTTTCTGCCCAATCTCCGGCATCGGGTACAAAGATACAATTAAAACGGCGAATTAAATAGGTTTATAAAGTCTGTAAAGAAATTATAAACCTATATAGTCCGACACCCCCGTCCCTCTGGTTTATCTTGCCAGTAAAGGTTCTATTTTTTCCCTATCCGATGGACGGGGAGCAAAAGCATTGATGATCCTGAAATTTTCATCGATCAACAAAAAACGGGGAATGGAAGTAATGTCCCAGGCATCGCCTACCACATAAGGATCGGCCAAAACTTCCTGAATATGAGCCGGCATACCGTCTTTCTTCAATTTCTTGACCCAAAGTTTTTCATTCTGGTCGGTCGAAATACCGATAAACCGGATATCCGGATACTTTTCACTCAGTTTCTCGAACTCGGGTAATTGGAACAAACAAGGCAGACACCAGGTAGCCCAAAAGTCGACATACAACACCTTTCCCTTAAAATCGCTCAGCCGCATTTCTTTCCCGTCGATATCCTTAAAAGGAATATCCGGAGCCGGCCGGCCTTCCATCAATTTTGCCCGTTCTTGCAATTTTGCCTGAAAAGAATTACGTAACTCTTTATTCCGGATCTGACGGGAAAAATCGGTATACATCCGATAATCCTTAAGCATCAAGCCCTGATCCAACAATTCTGCATTTTTTAAAACCGTCATCCATTCCCTAAAAGCCGGAGAAAGAGCAAACTGAAACACCTGGGTCTCATGGCATTCCCGTAATATATTCCGTACATCGGAGATTTCAAGATAGCGATCGGAAGCACCGATCTTCTTTAACAAAGGTTCGGCCAGTGTCGCTACTTCCCGATAAAAGGCCTGTTTCTTTTCGAGTTTTACCTCAGGAGCATCATCGTAGTTAC
>ERZ779892.2085-NODE-2085-length-16345-cov-3.565991_pt1 | contig 16345 bp, 12 predicted proteins | sample MGYA00511552_ERZ779892 | MGnify/ENA primary metagenome ERZ779892 (study PRJEB29588, sample SAMEA2154561) | human gut metagenome | biome: human gut; feature: human-associated habitat; material: faeces | place: Denmark | collected 2008/2010 ... | reverse complement strand
CCCTCATGGGAAAGCCCATGGTCAAAGCGTTCCTCGCCTATTTCCGCTGTCAAAGACAGGACTCCGCCTATCTGGAGGATTGGGCACTGGCGCAGGAGGCATGTCAGAAGCTGCAAAACCCTGTGGAAACCGGCGTGCTTCACCTCCTCGCTGCCAAAATGGCAGCAGTCTGTCCCCACGACTTTCCCAAGCGTGCGGCGGACTACCAGACGGAGGGCGAGGCAATCCTGCACTGCTATCCGCCGTATTTTCAGGACTGTCCGGAGACAGCGCCTGCTCCGGTGATGGGATAACGCCATCACAGAATCAAACAAAAAGCACGCAGCCTCCGGAATTAGACCAGAAGCTGCGTGCTTTTTTACGTATGGAAACGCACGTCACAAATGATACAATGCACACCCGAAAAGCAAAGGGAGTGCGTTCTGCACCCCACTCCCCTCAAATTTTCTGCACCAACTCCGTCCCATCTTTCAAAACAAACACAATTTTTCCATCTCGATGCCCCACTGCTCTTTCTACAGCAGCCAGCCACAATTGTGTATCAAATTCCGGCAGCATCCCATCTTGTCCGTTCAATGCTCTTTGAAAGCCCTGAATCTGTTCTCGTTTTGCCAACCGCTCTGCTCGCTGTTCCTGCAGGGCGGTTTCTTGTTTCTGCAGCGGTTCGTATTGTCCCACCAGTGCCTGATACCGTTCCTCATACTTTTCCTGATCCTGCACAATTTCACTGTTCTCCCGAACATATCCCTGTACCTGTTCCGAAATTTGCATTTTCTGCATTTCCAGTTCCTGTAATTGATACTCCAAATCCGTACAGTCCGTGAGCAATTCCAGCATCATCTGACAGTTTTCCAGAATTGCTTTCCGCTTTTGCAGCAATTCCTGAACGGCTGCCTGAAACCGCTGCTGTATGACGCTCTCCTGCAAATGGGGTGTCTGGCATTTGCACACCCCTCGGAATTTATGATTGCACTGCCAGATCACCTGCCGATACTTGCTGTTGGAATGCCAGACCTTTGCTCCGAAGAAATTTCCACAGTCACCGCAGACAAGCCGGGCAGCAAATACGCTCTTTCCATTGTACTGCCGCCGTAGGTTTTGTCTCCGCAGCAATTCTGCCTGCACCAGTTCAAATTCCTCCGGCACTATGATGGCAGGGTGACTTTCCTCAATGTAGTATTGGGGCACTTCACCTTCGTTCACCTTAGATTTTTTGGTGAGAAAATCCACCGTAAATCTCTTTTGTAATAGAGCAGAGCCCTTGTATTTTTCATTGGTCAGAATGCTTTTCACTGTGCTGGAACACCATTGCTCCTTTCCGGCAGGTGTCGGAACGCCCTGTTCTGTCAATGTTCTCGCAATGCCAGTCGGCGTTTTCCCCTCCATAAACCAACGATAGATGTTCCGAACAATCTCCGCCTCCTCCGGCACAATTTCCGGCAAGCCATCTACTCCTTTTCGATAGCCCAGAAAATGCTTGTACGGCAGGCTGACCTTGCCGTCCGCCATTCGCTTTCGCTGTCCCCAAGTTACATTCTCCGAAATAGAACGGCTCTCCTCCTGTGCCAGACTGGACATAATGGTGATCAGCAGCTCGCCCTTGGAATCCAGCGTGTAGATGTTTTCTTTTTCAAAAAACACCTCCACGCCTTTTTCTTTCAGCTTTCGCACAGTTGTCAAAGAATCTACAGTGTTTCGTGCAAACCGGCTGACTGACTTGGTGACAATCAAATCGATTTTGCCGTCCAGAGCATCTGCCACCATGCGATTAAAGCCATCCCGATGTTTGGTATTCAGGGCAGAAATGCCCTCGTCTGTATAGACTGAAACAAACTCCCAGTCTGCCCGTTCCTGAATGTACTTAGTGTAACGATCTACCTGTGCAGCGTAGGAGGTCTGCTGCTCCTCGGAATCCGTGGAAACTCTGGCATAGGCTGCCACTCTGCGTTTCTGAACCTTGGTTTCCGGCAAATGCGTTATGGGATGAAATTTTGCCGGTATTTTTAGGACTGTCGCCATTTTTTCTGCCTCGCTTTCTCTCGCATTTCCGCCGTCCAGCTTTCCGAACGGGAACGGTCTTTCCAAGATACGGTTTGTTCCGTTCCGTCTGAAAAGCAAAATTGCAGTTCATTGGGTGCCGGAATCTGAATCTGTTCGATTCGTTCCGCAAATTGCTCCGCATCAAATTCCGATATTTCCAAAACATCACAGCAGGCAGAAATCAGCGTATTTTCCGGAATCTGTTTTGCTGTTGGACAGTATTTTTTCCCTTTGGTGTTGTAAGTGGAACAAATCCAGACCACACCGGTCACAGTCGTTTTTCTGCGGTAATACTTGCCGCAGCAGGCACATCGTATTTTCTGCGTAAATGGATATCGGTTTGTGGTACAGGAACCGGCATATTTTTTCTGTCGTTCCGCCATTTGTTTCTGCACCGCATCAAACTGTTCCTGCGAAATGATGGCTTCATGCGAACCGGCAACGAAATACTGCGGAAGCTGTCCGATGTTAGCCACCTTTTTCTTGGTAATGTGATTTTCCCGAAAACTTTTTTGCAGCAACAGGTTTCCGGTGTACTTTTCATTGCGGAGCGTTCGCCTTACGTCCTCTGTCGTCCATGCACAGCCACGCACCGTGCATATCTGCTGTTCATTCAGTTTCTTGGCAATTGCCAGCTTGCCCATACCAGACAGATAATATAGAAAAATCATTCTGACGATTTTCGCCTCCTCCGGTACGATTTCCAGTTTTCCGGATTTGGTTCGCCGATATCCCAGCATTCGCATACTCCCGACTTTTCCCTGTTCAAAGTCCTTTCGCATCTGCCATTTTTTGTTCTCGCTGGCAGAATAGCTTTCCTCCTGTGCGTAAGATGCCAAAATGGAAAGCATCAGCTCGCCGTCTGAACTCATGGAATGAATCCGCTGTTCCTCGAAATAGACATCAACGCCCAGTGTTTTCAGTTCCCGTACCGTTTCCAGCAGGGTGACCGTGTTTCGTGCAAAACGGGAAATGGACTTTGTCAGAATCAAGTCGATTTCTCCACGCCGGCATCGGTTCAGCAGCTTTTGAAATTCCGCCCGATTTTCCTTTGTTCCCGTCAATGCCTCGTCTGCATAAACGCCGCAGAACAGCCACTCCGGATTGCTCTGGATCAGCTGATTGTAATAGCTGACCTGTGCTGACAGAGAATGGAGCATGGCATCCTTTCCGCTGGACACTCTGGCATAGGCTGCCGTCCGTTTCAACAGGAACGGCTTTTTCTGTGGAAATGCAACTTTTTGTATCACTCGTGCCGTGATAATCTCCCCCTTTCCGATGACATATTACCGTACGATCGGGCAGGAGTCAAGGAATATACTGCACAAAGATAAGCCGGAACGTTCGGCAATTATGGTGTTGATTTTTTGGAATTCCTCCGGCGTGACCAATCCAGCACGCATCCAGCTTTTCAAAATCGAAACTGTGGTTTGATACGTAATGATCTTATGGTAATGTTCTTTTTCCATGAGCCATTTCCTTTCTGTACTTCCCATAGCAAAGACGGGAACAATATTTTCGGTGCGAACTGGGATAGGCAAAAAACAGCTCTTTGCAGATAGGGCAGAGCTGCTGTAATTTGCCGTTCCCTGATACAGCATGGTGATTCCACCAAGTGTTGTGGCATTGTGTGGAACAGAATCGTTTCGGCTTTCGGTGCGGTGTCTGCACAACAGAACGCCCGCACTGCGGACAGTGTGGGCAGGATTCGCTTCCTCTCTGCCGTTTGCAGAAAGAAGCAACTGTGTTGACGGACAGCCCTAATTGGGCTGCGATTTTTTTGTAACCCAGACCGCTGCTGTGCAGCTGCCGGATCTGGTCTTTTTGTTCTGCATTCATCCAATCACCCCAAAATTATCCCAAGAAACATAACCGGTCACATACTGTCCCACCGGTGTCTTTCCGCAGAACTCCGGCTTTGTGGTGATCCGATAACGACCGTTCTTGCAGGCAATGCCGTCATACAGATAGTAAGTGCCGCTGATTCTTCTGGTTACAGATGTAGTTTCTGCACTGGCGAACAATGGTGTGTTGGCACGAATGAGAACCTTCTGTCCTTTGGTGAACTTGCCGCCATTGGTGTAGACCGCATTTCCGTTGGCATCAAATACAGAATATCCGACCTTGCAGGCTTTTTTCGCATTTTCTAAGGAAGAATATGCCCCCAGCTGCGACTTTGCATCTGCCCAAGACTTTCTCACTCGGTAAAGCTGCTTTGTTGCAGGAATAGGTGTTGTGGATGCAGAACCTGCATTTAAATAAGACTGTACCTTTTTCTTGAACTCCGCCCAATGGGGCAAGATGTACGCCGGACACATCTTGTACCGATTGTACATGGTGTTCATCTGGTCAACAGTTCCATTTCGTCCGTCACGAACATTGAGCCAGTGGGTATGCGTGTAGAGGTGGCTGATGTTCAATCCATACTGTTTCAGAAGGGCTGCGGCAAGTTTCGCTGCATTGTCCTCCGACTTCTTATCCGTAGAATTATACGCAGAGGACATAATGCATTCAATGGCAATGGTTCTGCGATTTCCATTACCACTGCCATCAGCGGCATGCCAGCCGCTCAGGCTGTGGGGCAGATTCTGCCATGCACATACATTATCCACATAATAGTGAACTCGCACGTCCTTCATGTTGTTATTGACGGTTGCTCTCGTATACTGTTCCGCAGGGGTCGTTCCGCTTGCTACGGTGATCCAGTCTGTGTTGTGAACAGTCACACCAATGATTTTCCCCGCCATGGAAACAGAGGGCATATCAATGTGGTTGGGATTGTGTTTGGTGAGTAAATACTCGTTGATTTTTACTCCGTTCAGAGTCGTTGTTGCATCTGGTCTTAAAATAGTCATATTACTTGTCCTCCTTGTCGGTGGTTTCTTCTGTTCTGCCGATTTTTGTTTGCAGAACATCAATTGCTTTTTGGATTGCAGGCGGATACGGGATCCCCATTAAACTTGTATTTTCCACAATGGAAAGCAGTTCGTTCAGGCAAAAGCTGATGCAGACAGCATCCCGGATGTAGTTGGTATTCAGCAGAATATCCATCCGAACTGCAACAACGATCAGCATTAAAGTGCAGACTTTTTTCGCCAGACCGAACCAGCCGGCTTTGGAAGAAAGTCCGCCGCTTTCCGTGTGTTTCGATTTTTTCATCATAGCGGTGATGATACCGGTGAAAAAGTCGATTGCCATAAAGACGACCAATGTCACCAGAGCGGAGTCCCACCCGCCAAAAATGGCAGTAAAAAAGCCGCCGACCAAGCCGACAGCCACGCAAATGGTATCTTTCATTTTCAACCCTCCAGTACTTTCAGGAATCGGATTTTCGGATGAGAGTTGTTGCTTCTGCCCACCCATGCAAGGTAATATTCGCCGTCAGAAATGCCAGTGCATTCTGTGATGGTGGTGATAAAGGTATCCGACTGCAGCCATTGGAAATCCAGAGAAACCGCACGATTTGCATCGATTTCTGTATTCACATACACGCCAATAGGAATGTCGATCTTCTGCGGTTTCTGCACCAGATACAGCCTTCCGGCTTCGCTGGAACCTGACTGATAGGACATCACGATTTCCGCATTTTTCGTCAGGGACAATGGCTTTGCACAAACGGTCAAGACCGACTTATCCCAGTTAAAACACGTCTGCGAATAGGACAGCACAAAATCATTTTCTATACTGCAAAACTGCGGATAGGCAGTCAGAAAATCCGCCATTGTCTGATACCTACCGTCCAGAATCATACTGAGATTTGGTGCGTAGGTTGAAATTGCATCCTGTCCGGACTGAAACAGAATGGTGTAATTTCTGCCGTTTGTCAGGTTGTCGAGTTGCTTTTGCAGGCTCTCCAGAGTGCGTTCTGCCGTTCCGATTCTGGAGGTATTACTCTCCACCTTTTCCGAATAGACCGTAACCTTTGTGCTAAGCCCGTTGATTTGTGTGCCGAAACCATCCCATTGTGCGATTTTAGCGGCAGTGATTTGATCCAATGCAGATTGATTTTCGTGGGTATGCGATTTATCTTCCAGATGCATGATGGAAAGTGTGTGTTCCTGCAAGGTATACGTCAGACTGTCGGACAGTTCCTGCACTTTTTCATCCACATAGTTGACCTTGGCATAGGGTGTAAGGTCTACGGCTGCACCCTCTGTTAATGTCACTGTAGTTGTACCATTTTTATCTGTAATGGTGATTGTGATAACACTGCCATCTTTCACAATATTCGCAATCGGGGAAAAGCCGTCTTTACCAGCTACGCCAGTATCTCCCTTTTCACCTTTTTCTCCGGGAATGCCCTGCAGCCCTCTATCTCCGGGATCACCTTTTTCGCCCTTTGGACCTTGTTCTCCCTGCTGACCAGTTTCACCCTTTTCACCACGCTCACCAGTATCACCTTTTTCACCTTTCAAGGATAAAAGCCATTCGTCTTCGGAATTTTCGTAGCCATGCTCCACTGCAATTGCGTATGCTGACTTTCCCTCTGCACCATTTTGACCGGGATTTCCTTTGGCTCCTGTATTGCCTTTTTCACCTTTATCGCCTTTCAATGAAGAGAGCCAGTCTGATTCAGAGCCTTGATAGCCTTGTTCTACCGCAATTTGATATGCAGATTTACCGTCTGTGCCTTTTTCTCCGTTTGCACCATTATGAAGCGTTGCAGAAGTTTCACCATCGGCATCGACAATGGTAATTACAACACCAGACTCCATTTGTTCTGCCTTTACTTTTGGGGAAAATCCGTCTTTTCCATTTTGAAGTCCAGCAGCCTTTTCATCCAGTTTTTTCAAAAGCTGTGTATATAAATCCGGAGTCGGCGGAATGGATGTTGCACCGTCCTCCACAAAGCCGGACGGTCGAATATGCAGTGTGACGGGTACCGTGGTCGCACGCAGTGTAGTATCACTTTCTGCATCGTAGCCAAACAAACTCATCTTCACCGCACCGGGATGCAGTTCGGCAGGCAGCAAGCAAGTCGTTCCCTCTGTGCCAAGCACCAAGTTGTATGTTTCTTCGCACTGCGTGAACTGCACCACTTTGTGCAGCGTTTTCCAAGCCCCATCGAACACGAATTTCACCGAAACAAATGCGATCTGGTCAGAAGCAAGAACCTCTCGCTCCACCACTTCAATCTTTTGATTTTTTACTAAAAATTTCATCATCCGTTTTTCACCTCGTTCCACATATCATTTTCAGGATTATATTCCAAATAGCCGTCTGTACACTGAACTTTTTGCAGATAGTCATTGTAAAAATGCTTTCCGGAGGACATCCAGTTGCTTGGCTTGGTGATGGCGTTCCACTGTGCAATCGTACCTTCATAGGTGATGCTTTTTAGGCTCTCGCAATACGTTAGCATATTTTCTCCAAAGGTTCGGCAATTTGCTGAAATCGTAAGATTGGACAATGCTGTACATCTTGTAAACGCAAAAGAACCAATGGAATCACACGCAATACGGGCAGTCTTTAGCTTTGTACAGTCGCCGAAGACATACTTTCCCCACGTTTTCACGCTGGCAGGCACAACGACTTCTGTAATGGCGGTGTGATGAAATGCATACGACAGGATCGTAATAACAGACTGCGGAATTGTGACAGAAGTCAGACCAGCAGTATAGTTGCTTACGGCATCTTCCTGTGCAAAAGCGGCATTTCCAATGCTGGTCAACGTAGCCGGCAGAGATACCGTTTTCGCATTGGCACAATGATAGAACAGGCGGTCTCCCAGACCAGTAATGCCATTGCTGAGCACGATCTCCTTGATCTGATCGTTTTGATAGAACACAGAATCATGAGAAGTATAGTCGTAGGTTGCACCCGTGCCACGCAGCAGCAGTTTGCCGTTGTCATAGAGAACATAGTAGATGTTTTCACCGCACTGTCCGGTCGCCAGGATTTCTCCTGCGGTCAAGTCATCTACCTTGGTTTGCAGTTCGGAAATCTGGCTGTTCATCACATCCAGCCGCTTTTGCAGTTCGTCCAGTGTGGCATTTGTCTTTGCCATTTCAGCAAGCATTTCCGTCACTCTGCATTTGCCAAGAATGCACTTGCAGTATCCGCATTTACTATCGTCCGCACGGCAGTCTGTTAGGTCAGAATCCAGAATGCTTGTCGTTCCGGCACGCAGTCTTACAACTGCCAGAGTTAGATAAGTCGTCACATTGTTGTTGGTAAAGGTGGGAATGTTTGGACTTGTGGCTGCTGTACCTGCCAGAACACGAATCCCACAGGTGCGAGTGGAACGATCACAGTAGATTCCGATTGCTACATAACGATTCAGCGATTCATCTACATAGGAAGAAAGGTCGATGGTATACAGGGTATCACTGATAAAATAGTGTCCATCGATCCACGCCTTACCCGTACCGAATGTAACGGATAAATTTTTGACCGTTGGTGCAAAGCACTGCCGGTAAGTATCCAGAATCCCATTGCAAATCAGACTGGACAGATATGCGGTGAAATCCTCTGCGGTATACACCCGGTCAAGGTTTTGTGCGTTAAAAAATCCATAGGAAAATGCCATATGCTCACTCCATCTCCTTAAATGTCGGGGTCAGACTTCTGCCGTTCTGGTCGAAACTCTCCACCATGCCGATCAGCTGGATTCTGGGTTGAATCAAGCCGAATCTTCTCTGTTCCACGGTCACATAGTCGCCCACAAAGTAATCCTTGTTGTACTGATACTGGGTAGAAAAAGCAGCGATGGCAGATTCCGATGCCGTTTTTGGCTGCACCAGATGCTCCGCACCGCTGCTTTTCAAAATTTCCAGATATTCCGCATCGGTCACATCCTCTTCCTGTGCCGTGTTTCGCTCGTCTACATACACCTCATAGCGGTCAAGATAAGTCGGCTCTGTACCGGAACAGAAGGTGGTTCGCTTTCTGGCATTTCCTTCGCCGCAGCCCAGCACATAGGCAAAGTTTTTCTGCACCGCATCGTCCGCCGCATAGGAGAATGACAGCAGGTTGTTGTACGCATCAGAGAATACGATATGAGGATTGTCATCCTGCAGCAAACTGCGGTCTGTTCCGGAAAACAGATCGCATTTCAGAGCATTTCCATCCAGCCGCACATTTGCCGAACCGCCGATGGTTTCACAAAGGCTGTACAGCCATTCCAGAATGTTGTCATAGCTGACCTGCATTCGTGCGGTTTTCTGCCAGCAGTCACCGGAAACCGTACCCATGGAAAAACCGGGCAGATTGCGGATTCCGGCAGAGATGACATTGCGGGACAGCACCTTGCGGACGATGTCCTCATAGCTGCCGTTTGCAGTGATGGTGGGATAGATGATTCTTCGTTCCAGCAGGCAGGCAAGAAACCGCCCGGTGACCGTCAGGTAATCGCCCTTTTCGGCATCGGTCTCCAATTGCAAAGATTCAATGATGCCGAAGTGCTGTGCATCATCGCTCCTTGCCACAATTCTGCCACACTGAAAGATAGATACATTCTGCGGACTGGCGGCGATATACACCTCAAAACAGCCGCACTGGTAGAACTCAATGTCCCATAAGAGTGAAGAATAGCTGTCGCAGATGGCTTCCAGTGACACAGAGATCTGGCCTTTCAGAGCTGTCAAGCTGTAAATTTCCAACTGCATAGCTATACCCCCAGATAAGAATTGCGGTGCATCAATGTCACTCGCAGCTTTTTCACCCCACGAACTGCCTCGACCCGAAAAGTATTTGTGCCTTCCTTCAAGGTCAGCCAAGTCGAACCGGAAACCAGCCGGTTCAGGATATTGCTGTCTACGCCGTTGCGTGTCAGCGTAACGGTCTTGTTTCCGGTTTTCGTGGTAACCGTAATGACATCACCGGTCAGAATATCGCCTTTGATTTGCAGATACTCGCCGTTTTCGTTATAGATGGTCGGTGTCACGGCAACCACTTCCTGCGGAATGTCGCTGGGCAGTGCCTCGATTCGCAGCGTGAATCCGGTTTCATCGCCATCATTGGTAATGGAAAACAGGTTGCTGTTAGAGTACACACCCAAAGGAAACGGAGCATCGCTCTCCGGAAAGGGAAAGTGAAATGCTCCGATCACGCCACTGTAGTAGGCATAGAAAATATCCCGGCTGTACCAGTAAATGTCCGGACAGAGAATGGAGATCTGCCCGCTGATCTGCTGCTCGAAATGCTCCACTTCGCAGGTTTCTACATACCCTTCGGCATAGACATCGATGTTCACCGTCTTGTACCAGATCTTGATGTATCGGGACGGCTTGACCACACGATACAGCTGATGCCGCCGTTTCTCGATGCCAATGCCACGCATGGAAAAAGAAATGACTACGTTTCGCTTTTCGATGAAAGCATTGTTGAGGTAACTGCCGTTCATGCCTGCATAGGAAGAGGTGGAAATCGTTCCGGCAGGCGGATTTAGACCTTCGATTTTGGAGGTCATGTATTGGTTGGCGGTGGTGGATAGGTTCACTTGTTCGCCGGATTCGTTTTCGAGGATGAGTGTGAAATACATGGGATGCCTCCTTGACTTTTTTTGGTGAGGTGTGGTATAATACGAGTAAAGTTGTATTTAGAAAGAAGGGTGGTTTATGGAATTAAATATCGAACAATTTGGTAAAGGAAATGAACTACAATACCTCAAAGCTGAAAGTGAACACATCATGGCACAAACTGAAACATCAAAGCACTATAAATTATGTTTCTCAGATTTTAAAAGATACAATGCAAGAGTAAATAAAATCGGAGAACAAAAACAAGTTGAAATAGATATCGGTGTGGTGCTTGAAATTTTTCACATGTCATATATAGTATTAATGAACGAACATTTTTTCACAGAATTAGGCAGTGGGCACAACATGGAACAATACAAATTCTGGGATATGGAAATGCCATCAATCGATTCATATGACAATAACTTGAAAGCAATCAATTTTTATACAGCACCTGATAATCCGAAAAGAATTGCTGCTGCACAAGCAGTTGCTAGACTAGGCATAGAATTTATCATTTTTCATGAACTTGGGCATGTTCTAGGTGGCCATTTTGATTACATAAATGATACATTAGGAATATCTGAGCTCCAAGCATATGGAACGGAACAAGAGGTAAAACAAAAAACAAAGAATAATGTTACTTACCAAGCAATTGAAATGGATGCTGATATAATTGCAATACATTTGTTGCTTGAAAATCTTCTCTGCAACAAAGAAAAATTGACCACTTTTTATTTTAAAGATTTTAAAATGGATTGGAGTAAAATAATTATGGTTGCTATAACTATAGCATTTTTCCTTATGGATCCAGATACTAAGATACATCAATCTTCATTAAGATACTTGCCTCGTGACTATCGATATCATTTAGTAATATCTAAACTATTTTCCAAACTGAAAAAAGAATATATTGAAATTCGAACCCCCTTTGAAAATGAAGAGTTGTCTATAGCACCATGTCTTTTATGTAACGATTTTTTATCAAAATTCTGCAACAAAGAAAAAATATGTGAGATTCCATTATCGGAAACCGATAAATATTATGAAGAAGTCATTTTAAATCAATGGAAAAATATCAGAGAAGATATACAAAAGTATGCAGGCATTTGTTTACCAGAATAAAAAGGAGAATTTTATGTTTAAAGCAATGGGCTCAAAAATGGAAATTATAATGCAAATGATAGAAGAGTTTCCAATAACAACAAAAGAAGCAGTCTTAATTTTTGATTACCTTAAAGATCATCCTGATGCATTGAACAGTGATAAAGAAGTTATTAAAAAAACGTTCATTTTAAACAGCAATTCGTTTAAGGAAAATGATAATGTATTGGAGTTCCTTATTCCCAATACAGGATATTACATAAATGTTAAAAGGGCAACTATAATTATACTTGCAACAATACTTGACTACTATCTTACAAATGGATTTGCAAATGCGTTATTGACATTAACTGGTGTGAATGGTCATGCTATAATGAATTTGGAGGAAGAAAAGCTCTGCATTACAACAGAAATAATTCATGAACATAAAAAATTACACGATGCAACAGATTTATCACGATATGAGCAGGAATGCATTAATAATCATATAAGATGCTCATATAACGTTTCAGGTATATGTACTCTTAAAGAAAATGAAATTGCAAATTCTTTAGAATATTTAGCAAAAAGAGGAGTTTTAACGTGCATAGATAAAAAATACAAGGCTTCTATTCCATAACAAAGAAATTTTCGATATCTAACCTCACACATTCAATGCATTCCGTGTCAACCGATAAATCTCCAACCGTGACAGTGCCTTTGGCGATTGATTGGTCTGATTCACCGTTTTCCGGTTGTCCGTGTTGTAATAATTGTTCACCGTCCCACCGGAACTGTCGGGCAGCATTGCTCCGGAAATCCCATGCAAGCTGTAATTCAGATCAGAATCCATGGTCAGCTGCATGGCTTTCGCCACACCGCCTACGGCTTTCTCCACATACTTTTTGCTTTTGTCGATGCCGTCTGCCAGACCTTTCATAAAGTCCGGCATCCAACTCTCGTAGTCTGTCAGCGGACCTTTGTCCGGTACAGAGAAGTGCAGGAAATCCCGAATGGTATCGGCAACATTGGTGACGCAGTCCGCCAGCCAGCCGATGGCACTCTGAATGCCGTCAATGATTCCCTGAATGATGTCCCGTCCCCAGTTCCAAGCATCAGAAGCCAGTCCCTTGATATATCCCACAGCGGCATCAAAACCATTCTGAATGGTGGATTTGATGCCGCTGATTTTATCAGAAACTGCAGAACGAATGTTGTCCCAGATGCTGGACACCGTAGAAGAAATGCTCTGCATCACGTTGGAAATTGTGCTCTTGATACTGTTCCAGACAGAAGATACCACCGACCGGATGGCGTTCAGAACATTGGAAACCGCAGAAGAAATCTGATTCCAGATAGACGATACCACAGAAAAAATGGCATTCATCACGCTGGAAATCGTGACGGAGATGCTGTTCCAGATGGAAGAAACCACATTCCAGATCGCAGACAAAACAGAAGAAATGAAACCAGATACCGCATTCCAAACTGTAGTCACCACATCTTGAATTGCCGTCAAAACCGTGGAAATCGTATTGGAGATGGCATTCCAGATGGTTTCAAAGGTCATTTGAATGCCCTCTAAAATGGGCGTTAAAAACGCCACGATCGCATTCCAAATGGCACTGATCTTCTCCGAGATCCAGTCCATCACTCTGCCCACAATGATTTGAATGGCTTCAAAAATCGTCTGAAACAGATAGCCAAATGCTGTGATCAGCGGTTCTAAGGTGGTGTAAATGGCATTCCAAACGGTCGTAATGACGTTATAAATTGCCTGAAAAACCGTAGAAACCACATTGTAAATGGCATTGAAAATCGTGCTGAAAAAGTTGTAGATTGCCGTAAAAATGGTGGTGAAGAAATCCCGAATCGCTGTAAATACGGTCGTTGCCACCGCCTGAATGGCAGTGACAATGGCAGGGAAGGTATTGGAAATGGACGTCCAGGTGTTGACGAAAAAGTCCCGGATTCCGGTAACGATTCCCGTGAAGAAGGAAGCAATGCTGTTCCATGTATCTACGAAAAATGTTTTGATGGAAGTCCAGACTTCATTCCAGCTTGTTCCGAACCACCCCAGTACCACATCTGCAATGCCTTTCAGGGTATTCATAATATTGCGGAACGAGTTGACAATGAAATTCCAGATAGAGGTAAAAATTTCCTTGATGCCGTCCCAGCATTGCTCCCAGTCACCAGTGAACAGACCAATCAGTACATCAAGTGAATTTAAGAGAATATCTGCAAATCCAGAGAAAATATTGGAGATATTCTGAAAAACGCCTTCAAAAATGGGAGCCAGCAGATTGCACAGCCCGTCCCGCGCTGCTTTCAGCACATCGGTGAAACTCTCAAAGTCGAATCCCAGAGCATTTAGCCGGTCAGTGATGCCCTGTGTCAATCCGGTAAAGGTGTTTTTGATTTGCTCCCAGATGGCGATGATATTGTTTTTAAATTCGTCATTGGTTTTCCAGAGATGCACAAAAGCAGCCACCAGAGCGGCAACAGCTGCGATAATGGCAAGCAGCGGACCTAATGACACACCCAACGCTCCGGTAATGGCTCCAATGCCACTTTGCACAGCAGAGAACAGGGCAGGCAGCTTGGAAATGGCAGAAAAGACCGTTCCCACGCTGGAGATGGTTTTTCCCAGCACCACCAGCATCGGCCCCAGAGCAGCAGCCACCAGTGCAATTTTTGCAATGGTTTCTTTGGTCTGCGGGTCTAATTGGTTCAGCTTGTCCACCAGTTCCTGAATGCGGGAAACAATGGAGCGAATGGTAGGCATCAGAATGTCAGAAAAGGAAATCGCCAACTCTTCCAGCTGGGACTTCAAGATGGTCACTTGTCCGGCAAGGTTATCCTGCATGACCGCCGCCATTTTTTCGGTCGTGCCATTATAGCCGTCTACTGTATCTGAACAGGTATCAATGGCATTGGACAGTTTTTCAAAGTCCGCCGGGGAACCGTTGATGATTGCCAGCATACCGGACATGGCCTCTTTGCCAAACAGCGAGGCAGCTGCCTGTGCCTGTTCTGCCTCAGAAAGACCGCCTAATTTCTGTCGGAGTTGTTCCATGAGTTCCCGCAGAGAATACATTTTGCCGGAACTATCTGTCAGAGAAATGCCGTACTGTTCCATGGCAGATGCTACCGTATCTGTTGGCTTTGCCAGATTGGTGATGGCGGAACGCAGTGCTGTACCAGCCTGTGAAGATTTGATGCCAGCGTTCGCCATCAGTCCGATGGCAATGGCAGAGTCTTCGGCAGAATAGCCCAAAGAGCCAAGTACCGGAGCGGCATACTTGAAAGTTTCACCCATCATGCTGACGTTGGTATTGGCATTGCTTGATGCAGCTGCCAGAATGTCCGCAAAATGTCCGCTGTCCGAGGCAGACAAACCGAAAGCGGTCAGAGCATCTGTGACAATGTCTGAAGTAGATGCCAAGTCCTCACCGGAAGCAGCAGCAAGATTCATGATGCCTTCGATACCGCTGAGCATATCGTTGGTTTTCCAGCCTGCCATCGCCATGTAGTTCATGGCTTCCGCAGCTTCACTCGCTGAAAATTTTGTTTTGCTGCCCATTTCACGTGCTTTTTCCCGGAGAGCATCCATCTCTGAACCGGTCGCACCCGAAACAGCTGCCACCTTTGACATGGCAGAATCGAAATCCGCACCGGTTTTCACGGCAATGGTTCCCAGAGCTGTGACTCCGGCAGTGACGGGCAGCAGCTTTTGTCCAACACCGGAAATCTTGTCTCCGGCGGACTGCAGTGTTTCACCCAGAACACCCATCTTTTCCAAGGCGGTGTGAGAATTGTTTGCTTCTGTAGTCAGGCGTTTCAGTTCGTTTTCGGTTTCGATGATTTCACGCTGTAGAGCATCATACTGATGCTGTGAAATCTCACCATTTGCAAGAGCCGTATTTGCCTGTTCTGCGGCAGTTTTCAGCACTTCCAGCTTTTCTTTGGTGGCAGATACCGCATCGGCGAGGAGCTTATGCTTCTGGGATAGGAGTTCCGTGTTGGTGGGATCAAGCTTCAGCAGTTTCTGGACATCTTTCAGCTGCGTCTGCGTGCCCTTGATGTCCTTGTTGACACCTTCCAGTGCTTTGGACAGCTTGGTGGTATCGCCGTCGATTTCTACGGTAATGCCTTTGATGCGGTTTGCCATGTAATCACCTCAGTTCTAAAAAATTATCAGCTTTTTTATCAGTAAATCTATTGACATTTATGTAAAAATGACGTATACTATAAGTGGAGGTGTAGCGTATGAATATTATTGCAGCAATTCAAAATACCATTTCTATTTCGCAGTTCAATCGTGGACTTGCAGGAAAAATTTTTCAGGATGTCAAAAACAGCGGTGCAAAAGTTGTTATGAAAAACAATGCACCGGAATGTGTGCTTCTTTCTCCGGATGAATATGTCAGCCTGATGGATGAAGTGAATGATGCCCGCTTACTCACTCTGGCTGTAAAACGAATGGAAAAATTCAATCCGGAAGAAACGATTCCGGAAGAAAAAGTTATGAAAGACCTCGGAATCACAGACGACGATTTATCCGACTTTGATGAGGTAGAATTTGAATGAATTGGGAAGTAGAATATCTGCCGGAAGCCGAAAGTGATTTAAAATCGCTTGACGGAAGTCAAAGAATACTGGTCTTAAAAGCAATCAAGAAAGTGAAACAAAATCCGCTTCCTGTTTATGAAGGCGGATATGGGAAACCGCTTGGAAACAAAAACGGCAATGATTTAACT
>ERZ779892.2078-NODE-2078-length-16384-cov-3.410129_pt1 | contig 16384 bp, 12 predicted proteins | sample MGYA00511552_ERZ779892 | MGnify/ENA primary metagenome ERZ779892 (study PRJEB29588, sample SAMEA2154561) | human gut metagenome | biome: human gut; feature: human-associated habitat; material: faeces | place: Denmark | collected 2008/2010 ... | reverse complement strand
AGCTCGTTGGCATACCAGCGCATGACACCCTCCACCGTCAGACCGTGCAGAATGTGGAACGGTTCCTTATTATATTCTTTCAGGGCGGCCAGCGCCGCTTCGCGGGAGATGCACTCTTTCATCTTCCAGACCTCCTTTGTGGTGTTGAATTGCCCCCTATTTTAGCAGGTTATTCCCTGTTGTCAAGCTGCTTTCCAACACCTTCCTTGAAGCGCTCAAGCAGATCATTTACGGTAAGCTTTGAGCGCTCTTCATTTGCTGTATCGAAAATGATGTGTCCGCTGTTCATCATGAAGGTACGATTGCCAAGTTCAAGAGCTGACTGCATGTTATGTGTGATCATCATGCAAGTTAAATGGTGCTCAGCAATAATAGACTTGGTTAGATTTAGCACCTTCTCGGCAGTGCCGGGATCAAGAGCTGCAGTATGCTCATCAAGAAGCAGCAGCTTTGGAGGGTTGATGGTCGCCATTACAAGAGTAAGAGCCTGACGCTGTCCGCCAGAGAGAAGTCCGACAGGCTGATGCATGCGATCTTCAAGTCCCATATTCAAAGGACGGAGCTTTTCACGAAACAGTTCCTTTTCTTTTTTGCTTACGTGAGAGAGCCAGCCGCCTTTTGAACCTGCGAGAGCCATATTTTCTTCAATGGTCATGCCAGGAGCAGTGCCGCTCATGGGATCCTGAAACAGATGACCGATCACTTTGCTTCTCACATGCTCCTGCTGATAGGTAATATCCTCCCCACCGAGCATGATCAGACCGCGGTCCGGGAAAAAAGCTCCGGTAATCGCATTGAACAGGGTGGATTTTCCCGCGCCATTGCTGCCGACGATCGTTGCAAAATCTCCGGCGCCAAGCGTCAGATTGACGCCGTTTAGGGCACACTTTTCATTGACGGTGCCGGGATTAAAGGTCTTGCTGACATTTTTCATAATCAGCATGGATTCTCTTTCTGCTGCCATATCACGCATTTCCTCCTTTTCCCTTCCGTTCTTCTCGCAGTAATTCCGCAATATACTGCTCATTCTCCGCTTTTGCCGCCCGTTTCTGCCGGTAGAACACCGCCTGCTTCTTCAGGTAAGGGAAAGCGATCGCCACCGCCACAATAATGGAGGATACCAGCTTTAAGCACTCTGCCGGGACATTCAGGCGAAGCGCCACCGCCACGATAAAACGGTATAGACAGCTTCCCAGAATCACGCCGATGACCCGCTTTAACATGCTGCCCTTTCCGATGATCGTCTCTCCGATAATCAGACTGGCGAGCGCGATCGTCACCATGCCGGTTCCAAGGTTAATATCACAGGACTTCTGGTACTGCGCGAGCAGTCCGCCGGAGAGTCCCGTCAGCGCATTGGCGACGCACAGACCGATCGTAATCATCATTCCCGTATTGATGCTGGATGCCCGCACCATATCCGGATTATCCCCGGTTGCCCGGATGGAAAGTCCGAGTCTCGTATTTAAAAACAGAGAGATCAATACGCCGACCAGTGCGACAATCACTGCCGCCACGATCAGCTTATACCAGGTTCCGCCGATCGCGTCTTTTGCCCATGTAAATACGGAATCACAGGCAAACAGATTCAGGTTGGAGGCGAATCCCATCACCGCAATATTGATCGTGTAAAGTCCGGTGTTGACAATAATTCCTGCCAGAATCGACTGTATGCCGAGTCTGGTCTGCAAAAATGCCGTCACAAAACCGGAACACACACCGGCAGCCATCGCCGCCAAAAGCCCGAGTACCGGATGTCCCGCCAGTGTGACTGAAGCGCACACTGCACATCCCAACGTAAAGCATCCGTCCGTTGACAGATCCGCTATATTTAAAATACTAAACGAAATGAACAGTGCAAGCGCAACCAGTGCATAAATAAATCCCAGTTCCAGTGCACTCTGCACGATCGATAAGGTGATGATTGATCCCATATTATTCAAACTCCTCTGCCGTTACTGTCTCAATAACTTCCGAACACATATCTTTAAACATGGAGTAGTCCAGTCCAAGTGCTTCTGCCGTCTCTGTATTTACGGTCACAATTCCCCGCTCCAAGGTCTCGATCGGAGTTGCCGCCGGATCGGCTCCGTTTACCAGAATATCGACTGCCATATCGGCTGTCTTTGTTCCAAGCTCCTCATAATTGACTCCGTAACCGCAGAATGCTCCGTTTAATGCGAAGGAGTCCGCTCCTGTGTAGTGCGGGATTCCCGCATCGATGAACTTCTCAAAGATGGCAAGCTCTGCCGTCATGACGGTGTTGTCCTGCGGGGTAAACACTGCGTCTACGCCCTCTGCCACCAGGGCATCCGCTGCCGCCTGCACCTCCGCAGAGGTCGTACCGGTCTTCTCCACATAGGCGATTCCCTTCTCATCGCAGTATGCCTTTGCGTCCTCAATCGCACCAAGGGAGGAAGCCTGGCTCTTATCATAGAGCAGTCCGACCTTTGCGGTATCTGGATTTGCCGCCAGCATCAGATCAAAAATCGCTGCCGTGTCGATGGCATCCGACGTTCCTGTAATATTGGAACCCGGTGCGTTCACATCTGCCGCCAGTCCGGCGCCCACCGGATCCGACACCGCGGAAAATACAACCGGAATCTGATTCTCCTCGGTCGCACTCTGCATCACGACTGCGGTCGGCGTCGCAATCGGGATAATCAGATCCACATCATCCGCCACCAGATCCGCTGCAATCTGTGTCAGAATCGACTGATCTGCCTGCCCGTTGAACGTGTAATCCGCATAATCAAAGGTAACTCCGAGCTCTGCTCCTTTTGCTGTGAGTTCCGCTTCAATCGCTTTTTCAATCTGATTTAAGGAAGCATCATCCACATACTGTACAATACCGACTTTATATACGGTTCCCTCCGCCGCTGTCTGGTCTGCCTCTGCCTTCTGTATCTCCGCCTGCGCGTCTCCTCCTGCCTCATTGGTCAATTCCACGGTCGTACCGGAGCCGGAACTGCTTCCGCAGCCTGCCACCGCTGTTGCCACCATCGTCATTGCAAGAACTGCTGTCATCATTTTCTTTTTCATAATCATTTCCTCCTTTTTCCTATTACATAAAAAAAGCCGTCTCAAGCTATTGCTTGAGACGGTAATAAACTAATATTATCGCGGTACCACTCATCTTGACAAAATGTCCACTCACTTCATGCACTATCATACATGCCGGATGGATAACGGGTCCGGTTCCCGGCGGCTCCTACCTGCGTATCCACTGTTCAGGCCGCCCTCAAAAGTCCATTCAACAAATCCCTCCATACTGCAATCCCACCGCCTGCAGCTCTCTGTGATCTCGGATAAATGTCTACTACTCTTTCTCAAAGGTTTATCGGTATGTCATTTACTTTAATACATTAACGTGTATTTGTCAACCTTATTTTTAAATTTCCATCAGACGGAACTTCTCGATCGTCTGCTCCAAATCCTGCGCGATATTCTGAAGTGTCTTTGTGTAGTCCGTGATGTCTGCCATCGTCGTGTTGACCTGATCTGTGGATGCATTGACCTCTTCCGTCGCCGCTGCCGACTGCTCCGATACGGATGCAATCGCCTCCATACGACTTACGACCGTATCCTTGTTGGATGACATGTCCGCATTGAGCCGGTTGATGTTCTCCATGCCGGCATTCAGCTGCTCAATCTGCGTGATAATCTGACGGAATACCTCTTCCGTGCGCTCGATCGCTTTCTGCTGCTCCGACTGAAGCTCCTCGTTCTCCTGCATGGTCTCTTCCACCTGCTTGGACTTGTCCGTAATCTCGGTGATAATCTTCTTGATCTCATCCGTTGATTCCTTTGACTCATCCGCCAGCTTCCGGATCTCGTCTGCAACGACCGCAAATCCCTTGCCCATCTCTCCGGCTCTCGCCGCCTCGATAGAAGCATTCAGGGAAAGCAAATTGGTCTGTGCCGTAATATCCGCAATCGCATCGGAAATATAGAAAATCTTGTCAATGCTGGCAATCATCTCATTCATCACTGCAAGGGACATGCTCGACTTCTCTACGGTCTTCTGTGATTTTTCGATCAGATCCTTCACGCTGCCGAGTCCCTCCGAACTGATCCGGTTCGTCTCCTCGGTCATCTGGTTGATCTCGCTGACACAATCTCTGGAGGACTCCAGACTGTTCTTGAGGTTGTCCACCTCACTGCTTGCCTCCTGCGTGCTCTCCGCCTGCTTCACCGCACCGTCAGCCACGCTCGAGATCGCCTCCGCGACCTGTCCCATCGTGCTTCTGGTATCTCCCGCGATCTCGGAAATATGATCCGAAGTCTCTAAAATATGTCTGGACTTATCCTCCACCTCACGGATCACTGTGGATACATCCTTGACCATATCGTTAAAATGCGTCTCCAGCGCACCGAACTCGTCTCCTCTGGTGACCGCAATCGTCTGGGTAAAATCTCCCTCTGCCACAGCAGCTGTCGCACGCTCAATCTTTTTGATCTCACGCACAAGGCTGTACGCGGTAATAAGCGCGATCACAATACCGAAGATCACTCCGAACGCACCCGCAAATACCAGCGCACCGTTGATCTTCGCAAGATTGCCGGTGTTCTCGACATCGCTGATGCAGCCCAGAAGAATCCAGCCTGTCACCTGGTCTGTCATCGCGGTCACCGCACAGTCCATGCCATCTGCACGCATCGTGTATACAGACTCCAGTGTGATGTCGGAAGCGCTCTCATCGCCCGCTTCCTCCAGGGCGCTCTTCTGCTCCTCCAGAGACTTCAGTTCTCCGGAAATCGGCGTCCAGAATTCCAGACCCGTCACATTTCCGTCCGCAAAGGTATTTTTGTCACTGTCGATCACAATATTGCCGTCCGCATCGATCAGCATGGCAAATCCCGTGTTGAGAATGCGGATATTCCTGATATAATTCTCCAGTTGCGCCGCATCAATATCCATCGCCACAACGCCCATTAAGACATCTTTGTATTTGACCTCCTGCGCTACGGTGAAGATCTGCCCGCCTGTCTGCGGATCCTCATAAGGCTGTGTGATATAGCTGAAAATAGAATTTACTTTTGCCTTTCTGCCCTGGCAGTTCACATACCAGTCTTCCCCGGACAGATCCACATTTTCCTCGATGGTGTTCATCGCCGTCTTATCACCGTTGTCCTCGTACTTCACCCATCCGGTGATGAGTTTTCCGCTGGACGTCGCATAATAGCTTCGCACCGCTCCCTGCGTTACCTTGCACGCCGCCACCAGTTCATCCTGCACGTTGGCAATATAGTCATCAAACTGATCCTCGTACTCCAGCTGCTTGATGGAAGTCTTGCGCGTCAGCAGATCCACCGGAAGGCTGATCGTCTTCTCATACGTCTGCAGACTGTTCAACGCGCTCTCTAACGTCTGCTCGCTTGTGAGCTGCATGTTGCTGTTTAACACATTCTTCGTACGGCTGTATGTAATCACTCCACAGATCACAACACTTCCCGCAATCGCCACAAGAAAGCTCAAAATCATTTTCGGCCCTAAACCCAATTTTTTCATCTGTTTCCTCCGTTCATACTGCAATATGACACTTTATTACTTACATTGTAGATGTTTCGCACATTTTTGTAAATATCCGGTATTTTCTTTCATTGTATTACATTCTAAACAAAAACCTCCCTGCCGGCATTCTGCCAGCAAGGAGGTTCTCAAAAAATGCCCACGCACTCTGCTCCTATGAAAAATAAACAAGTTCGTCTTCCGGCTTTTCTGCAGGTGTAATGGAAATCGGATACAGTACCGGTCCTTTTCCCTTGTACTCTCTTGCAAACTCCACCTTGATCTGCGCGGTAATATGAATCCAGGACTTGTGCGGAATCTTATCCTCATCCGGATATTTGCACTTAAATCCGATGAAGGTAATATCCTCCACACAGCAGGTCATCGCAAAACGTCCCGGAACAAAAATGCCCTTCTTGAGCTTGTCAGGATTGTATACAAGCGCCAGAAAGCTGACTTTCTTCCCCTCGTATTTCTTCGGGTTGTCCAGGCAGTCCATATACCAGATTGCATAATCCGCATCTGTAATCTCTAGTTCATCTCCCGAGATGTCAAACGGCAGCTCCTCCTCGCGCTCGTCGAGCGATCCGTCCGCGCGCTCATACACAAGCTGTGCCTTACGGTTGAGCGCCTTGACATTTCTGCGGTATTTTCCCTTATCCGTGCTGTCGTCACAGCGGTTAAAGATCACGACGTCCGCCTGAAACAGCTGTTCCATAATCATCGTGCGCATATTGGCAAGATACATATCAAAGGTGGTCGCATCCACGGTCGCAAGGGACTGCACCACCATCCACCCGCGCGGAAGCTCCGTCTCGGTGAGCGTATCCATTCCCCAGGTTCCGTTATATTCGATGAACACCTGATCCGGCAGATATTTCATATTGATGGCATTGAGAAAATCAGCAGTAAAATCTTCCTCATTCTCCACCATCACGAGGCTTGCATTGATTTTTTTCAACTCTGCCTCATCATATTCCACCTCTCCGTCTTCACAGCAGATGATCAGGCTCTTTCCCTGATCGGCAAACCCGTTCTCCAGCAGCGTCTCCTTGATCAGAGTCGTCTTGCCACTGTCCATGAATCCGGTAAATAAATAAATCGGTATCTCCTGCATGTTCTATTCCTCTCTGTCTTATCTCACTATTAAAAGGCAGTCTTCACAGCTTAAGCGATTCCAAATAACTCCTCTAATCTGTGCTCGTCGATATCTGTTCCGATCACGCACAGACGTCCCGTATAATCCGGCTCGCCGTCACGCAGCTCGTACTCCCCCGGCACCATGTCAAAATAAATCCAGGAGCCGTTCTCATCCTCCACCATGCCCTTCGCACGGAGAATGGTTCCATAGTCGTCCGTCTCGCACAGAGTCTTTAAGACATCCTCAATCTTTGCCTTGGTAAACTTATGCGGCGTCTCTTTTCCCCAGCTTGTAAACACCTCATCCGCATGATGATGGTGATGCTCATGATCGTGATCGTGGCAGCCGCAGGGACAGTTCTCGCCGTGCTCGTGATGATGCTCATGGTCATGCTCGTCGTGGTCGTGGTGATGCTCATGATCGTGATCCTCATGGTCATGCTCGTCATGATCGTGATGATGCTCATGATCGTGATCCTCGTGGTCATGCTCGTCATGGTCGTGATGATGCTCATGATCATGATCGTCGTGGTCATGGTGATGCTCATGGTCATGCTCGTCATGGTCGTGATGATGCTCGTGCTCATGCTCCTCGGCTTCTTCCTTCGCATGCTGCTCTGCCATCAGCTTTCTCTCAAGAGAATCCTGTCCCTCTACCACCTTTAAAATCTGCTCTCCGCGGATGGAATCCCACGGGGTTGTGATGATGGCGGCCTTATCGTTGATGGACTGAATCTGCTTTACGCAGAGCTCCAGCTGCTCCGGCGTCGCATTCTGGCTGCGGCTTAACACAACAGTGGTCGCATATTCGATCTGGTTATTGAAAAACTCGCCGAATGCCTTCATCTGCTTGCTCGCCTTTAATGCATTTACAACCGTGATGAGACCGTTCAGCTTTACATCCTCTTCCTTCTCCACGTCAATCACAGACTTCATGACATCCGAGAGCTTGCCGACGCCGGACGGCTCGATCAGGATACGATCTGGATGATACTTGCCGATCACCTCATGCAGGTTTCTGCCGAAATCGCCAACCAGTGAGCAACAGATACAGCCAGAGTTCATCTCAGTGATCTGAATTCCCGCATCCTTTAAAAATCCTCCGTCAATGCCGACCTCCCCGAACTCGTTCTCGATCAGCACCAGCTTCTCGCCTGTGAACACTTCATCAATCATCTTCTTGATGAAAGTCGTCTTTCCGGCACCTAAGAATCCTGAAATAATGTCAATCTTTGTCATATCTATCTCTTCCTTTCCTTACAATACATCATTTGTTCCAAAACACATATATTTTACTCGTTTTTCCTCCATTTTGCAAATCATATGCATTTTTTTCATATATTTTTTATAATATTTCTCCGGTTCACTGCTTCTGAAACTGCATGTGATACAGTTTTTCATAAATTCCCTTCTTTGCGAGGAGTTCCTCATGCGTTCCCTCTTCCTCGATGCTGTTTTCGGTCAGCACAAGAATCTTCTCGGCATTCTTGATCGTGGAAAGGCGGTGTGCAATCACGAATGTGGTACGGTTTTTCGCCAGTTTTTCCAGGGAGTCCTGAACCACCTTTTCACTCTCATTGTCGAGTGCCGACGTCGCCTCGTCAAAGATCAGGATCGGCGGGTTTTTCAAAAAGACGCGCGCGATTGAGAGGCGCTGCTTCTGTCCGCCGGAAAGCTTGATGCCCCGCTGTCCGATGTCAGTCTCATATCCCTGCGGCAATGACATAATAAATTCATGGGCATTGGCATTTTTCGCCGCCTCGATGACTTCCTCCCTCGTGGCATCCGGTCTTCCGTAACGGATATTCTCATACACGGTTCCGACAAACAGATACACGTCCTGCTGTACCATTCCGATGTGGTCGCGCAGACTCTTTAAGGTGAGGTCCCGCACGTCCGTTCCGTCGACCTTCACCGCCCCCTCCGTCACATCATAAAACCGCGGGATCAGGGAGCAGAGCGTACTTTTTCCCGCACCGGAGGCTCCGACAAGCGCCATGTAGGAGCCCGCCGGGACTGTCAGATTGATATGCTGCAACACCTGCTCGGTGTTCTCCTCGTACTGAAACGACACATCCTCAAAAGTAATGTCCCCGCGCACATCGGTAAGCTCTTTTGCATCCGCCCGATCCTTGATGTCCGGCTCGATCTCCATGATCTCGCAGAAGCGCTCGAAACCGCTGTACCCGTTCTGGAACTGCTCTGTGAAATCGATCAATGTCCGCACAGGATCGGTAAATACACTGATGTAGAGCACAAATGTGACAAGATCGCTGACATTGACCTTACCATTTGCAATGAGGATGGTTCCGGCGAGAATGACGTTAACCTGGATCAGTGTCGTGAACGCGCCCAATCCCGCCTGAAAGCTTCCCATATAATGATAGCTGTTCTTCTTGGCGGACAAAAATCCCGCATTTCCAGTCTTAAACTTTTTCTTCTCAATCTCCTCGTTGGCAAACGACTTTACCACGCGGATGCCGGAGAGGTTGTCCTCAATCTGTCCGTTGATCTCCGCGATCTTCACACGGTTCTGGCGGAATGCACGCCGCATTTTGCCATTCAGGTAATACGCGTACGCAAACATAAACGGCAGGACGATGAACGCCGCCAGCGCCAGAAGTGGGCTTATATTGACCAGGATCACAAACGCACCGATGATCTTGATCGCCGAGAGAATAATATTCTCCGGTCCGTGGTGCATCAGCTCCGTGATGTCAAACAGATCCGTCGTGATCCGGCTCATCAGCTGTCCGACCTTCTGGTTGTCATAGAAAGAAAAGGATAACTTCTGCAGATGCTCAAAAATCTCGGCACGCATGTTGTACTCGATTTTCGCACCCATCACATGACCGTAATTCGAGATAAAGAACTTGCTGTAGCAGTCCGCGACCACCATTGCAAACAGCGCAGCTGCAATGATTTTGATCTGGTACATAATCTGCGCCTTATCCTCGTACACGAGCGTGTAGGTGACATAGCGTATCACCAGCGGGATCGCGAGCGCAACGGCAGCCGACACCGTCGCAAAAAACATATCCGCCCAGAAAATGCCGCGGTATGGCTTATAGTAAGACAACATTTTTTTGAAATTTTTACTCATTTTCACACTCCTTATCTTCTTTTTCAAAAGACCCTTCTATTTTATCTGCTACGCGAAAAATGTCAAGCGACACGCTGCACGAACTGTGCTATACTATACATAGTTACGATTACCATTTAAGGAGGCATCATTATGAACCCAAGACAAATGCATTATGAAACGCTTGCCGGTACCATCATCAAAAATCTTGCCAGACGCCGCATGGAAGGCTACTACTGTGCCACCGTCGAGGACGCTGAAAAGATGGCATTCTCTTTCCTTACCCCGGGCTGCACAGTATCTTTCGGCGGCTCCATGACCCTGGAGGATACCGGAATGCTGACCGCCCTGCGCCACGATCCGGGAATCACCCTGCTCGACCGCGCCCAGGCAAAGACACCGGAGGAGGCAAAAAAGATCTATCATGATGCTCTTTCTTCCGATTTTTATTTTATGAGCACCAACGCGATCACCAAAGACGGCGAACTTGTCAATATCGACGGCACCGGCAACCGTGTGGCAGCCTTAATCTACGGTCCGGAACACGTGATCGTCATGGCAGGCATGAATAAAGTGGCTGCAAACGTAGACGAGGCATTAAGCCGCGTTCATGGCACCGCCACACCGATGAACTGCAAGCGTCTCGGTAAAAATACGCCTTGTTCCGCTACCGGCGTCTGTTCCGACTGCCTGTCCCCAGACTGCATCTGCAACCAGGTCGTTATCACAAGACGAAGCGGCATCGAGGGACGCATCAAAGTCATTCTGATCGGCGAGGAACTTGGATACTAAAATCCAGGTTTCCACCCGACAAGGCAGAAAAAATCCTGCTTGCCGGATTTCCACGCCGCGCATGGCTGCTTGCGACCTGAATTCTATTACGAAAAAAAGAGTTACCGCGAAACGGTAACTCTTTTTGCATACATTAGTTGTACTTTCTTTTTCTTGCTGCTTCAGATTTCTTCTTGCGTTTTACGCTTGGCTTCTCGTAGTGTTCTCTCTTACGAATCTCCTGCTGAATACCTGCCTTTGCGCAGTTTCTTTTAAAACGACGTAAAGCGCTGTCTAAAGTCTCGTTTTCTTTTACAATTACACTAGACATTATCTCACACCTAACCTCCCTCCAGTTGCGTATTGTGCATATTCAACTGTTTGGGTCATATTCATTGCACTATATAAGATTATAACACATATTTTTTTCCCGTCAACTGTTTTTCTAAAAAAGCGAAAAATTCAGACAATTTACTCTTCCCGCAGTTTGAATTTGGTAATCAGACCATCCAGGGAATCTGCCTCCGCCGAAAGTTCCTCACTGGTAGCAGATGTCTCCTCGGAAGCTGCGGAATTGCTTTGAATAACATCCCCAATATCCTTCACGCCGTTTGCAATTCTCTTAACGGACTCTGCCTGCTGATCGGAAGACACACGGATATTTGCCACTTCCTGAATAATATCGTCAAGTTCCGTCAATACCTTGTTCAGGGATTCTGCCGTCTGCTGTGTCACGGTGTTGCCACGGTCAACCTCACTCTGATTTGCCTCCAGAAGATGTCTGGACGTCTCAGCCGCCTGCGCACTGTTCTCCGCAAGCATACGGATCTGTTCTGCAACAACCGCAAATCCTCTTCCTGCCTCTCCGGCTCTCGCCGCCTCGATGGATGCGTTTAAGGAAAGCAGGTTCGTCTGGGAAGCAATGCTCTCGATCTGGCCGATCACACTTACAAGCTCCTGGGAGGTGCCGGAAATACGCTCCATGGCCTCCGTCAGTTCCTGCATCTTCTGCTGGCTGACATTCGCCTCCATGCCGACTTCCTTTGCCTTGTCATGCACCACATCGGTGGATTTACTGTTCGCCTCTACCTGCTCAGATACGGTTGCGACACTCTCCACAAGATCATCAACCGCACTTGCCTGCTCCGTTGCTCCCTTCGCAAGATCCTGAGAGCTGATAGCTAGCTGCTCTGCGCCGGCTGCCACCTGATCGGAAGACTCGCGGATCTGCTTAAACGTGCCGCTCACATCGGTCACCATGCTGATCAGATGTGTCATGACATTCTCAAATTCGCCGACATAAGATTCCTTGCAATTGGATCTTACCGCATAATTGCCCTGTGCAAACTCTTCCAGAATATATCCAAGATCCTCAATAATCTTGTTCAATGTAGTGACCGTCACTCGGAAACTGTCCGCCAGCTTTCCCAGCTCATCATCCGAGCTGTACTGCACTTCTACATCCAGATTTCCTTTGGAGATCTCTTCCGCTACTTTTGTCAGCTCCGTCACCGGATCCACCACTGCATCCACGATCTTCTGGCTGTTCCTCTGGATCAGTCTCGTATCATTGACTGCCGTAATAAGAAATACAATAAGAACCAGAATCGTGTAAGCGAGTGAAAACTGCTTCGGCACATAAGCCGCCGCAAAAACTGCAATCGCTGCAATCACAAGCGTCACATACATTACCACACTGACTCTCCGGTAACTTCCTTTTACCTTATCACTCAGACTACCTTGTCCCCTATCTCTTTCGTCCATCCCTGTCCTCCTGTTTTATCAGATATGCCCATATCCCGATACATAAAAACGGCATATTGCCGATACCTACGTACCATTATACACCGTTTTTACTATTTGTAGCAACAAATTATAAAATATTTTTTTGAATTCTAAATTTTATAAATATACGCAATCATGTATTTCTGTCGAGTTTTTATGCAAGCTGTGCCTCAAGTGCCGTTTTCGCCTCGGCAATGGCATCCGGAATGCCTGCCGGATTCTTACCGCCTGCCTGCGCCATGTTCGGACGTCCACCACCGCCTCCGCCGACTTTACCCGCAATGCTCTTGATGAGATTGCCGGCATGTGCGCCGTGCGCCATCGCATCGTCTGTCGCCATGGCAACCAGATTGACTTTTCCGTCTGATGCAGATGCAAGAACTATCACGCCTTCTCCCAGCTTTCCCTTTAACTGGTCGCCCAGATCTCTCAGACCGTTCATATCGACGCCGTCCACGCTGACAGCGAGGAGCTTCACACCCTTCACTTCCACAACCTGATCCATGACATCTCCAAGTGCTTCCTTGGCTGCCTTGCTCTTTAAGGATTCGTTCTCACTCTGAAGTGCCTTTAACTCCGCCATCAGATGACCGATCTTCTCAACGAGAGTTGCCGGTGTTGCCTTTGCAGCCTTGGCTGCAGCCTCGAGTTCTTCCTCTTCCTTCTTATAATATGCAAATACATTGTCTCCGGTCAGAGCCTCGATACGGCGCACGCCCGCAGCCACACCGCTCTCAGAGATAATCTTAAATACAACAATATCGCCGGTGTTCGCCACATGAGTACCACCACAGAACTCCTTGGAAAAATCTCCCATGGACACGACTCTTACCGTCTCACCGTACTTTTCACCGAAGAGTGCCATCGCACCTGTCTTCTTCGCTTCCTCGACCGTCATGACATCGGTTCTGACATCAATCTTCTCAGCGATCTTCTCGTTGACGATCGCCTCCACCTTCTTAAGTTCTTCCGGTGTCATCGCTGCAAAATGGCTGAAGTCAAATCTGGTGCGCTCACCGTCCTGATAGGAACCTGCCTGCTCTACATGTGTGCCGAGCACTTCGCGCAACGCTTTCTGTAACAGGTGGGTTGCAGAGTGGTTCCTGCAGGTATCCCTGCGCAGCTTTGCATCCACACTGAGATCTGCAACATCTCCCGCCTTAATCATACCGTTTGTCATCTTGCCGATATGGCCGACCTTACCACCACGCAGCTTGATGGTCTCTTCCACCTGAAAGATACCGGAGGCGGTGCGGATCTCGCCCTTATCTCCCTGCTGACCACCCATCGTCGCATAGAACGGCGTCTTCTCCACGATGATCGTGCCGACCTCTCCATCGGAGAGCGCCTCCACCAGCTCTGTCTCGGTGGTGAGCACTGTGATCTTTGAAGATGCTGTAAGGCTGTCGTAGCCTGTGAACTCCGTCGTGATCGAAGGATCGATCTCATCGTATACCGTAGCATCTGCGCCCATGTAATTCGTTGCTTTGTGTGCATCATGTGCTTTTTTCTTCTGGATCTCCATGGCTTTCTTAAATCCGTCCTCGTCAATGGAAAATCCCTTCTCCTCCAGGATCTCCTGCGTCAGATCGAGCGGGAAGCCATACGTATCATAGAGCTTGAATGCGTTCTCTCCGGACAGCGTCTTCTCTCCAGCTGTCTGCATTTCCTTCTCCATCTTCTCTAAGATGGCAAGACCCTGATCGATGGTCTTGGCAAACTTCTCCTCTTCCTGCGTAAGCACTTTGAAGATAAAGTCCTTCTTCTCCTCGAGTTCCGGATAACCGTCCTTGCTCTCATCGATTACCGTCGCTGCAAGCTTCGCCATGAAAGTACCACCGATGCCAAGCATTCTTCCGTGTCTCGCTGCACGGCGTATGATACGGCGGAGCACATAGCCGCGACCCTCATTTGACGGCATGATACCATCGGAAATCATGAATGTTGCGGAACGGATGTGATCGGTAATCAGACGGATGGACACATCATCGAGCGCATCCTTCTGGTAAGACTTTCCGGACAGTTCACAGACCTTGTCGCGGATTGCTTTCATCGTATCAATGTCGAACACGGAATCCACATCCTGCATGACAACCGCAAGGCGCTCAAGTCCCATACCGGTATCGATATTCTTCTGGGAAAGCTCGGTATAGCCTCCCTTGCCGTCGCCCTCAAACTGGGTAAATACGTTGTTCCATACTTCCATAAAACGGTCGCAGTCACAGCCGACCTTGCAGTCCGGCTTACCGCATCCGTATTTTTCTCCGCGGTCATAATAGATCTCGGAGCACGGACCGCATGGACCTGCGCCATGCTCCCAGAAATTGTCACACTCTCCGGTCTTGGGGTCACGGTAGAATCTTGTGATACGCTCTGCCGGCACACCGACTTCCTTCGTCCAGATGTCGAACGCCTCGTCATCCTCCCCGTAGATCGACGGATAAAGTCTGTCCTCCTCCAGTCCGAGCACCTTTGTCAAAAACTCCCAGGACCATGCGATCGCTTCATGCTTAAAATAATCACCAAAGGAAAAGTTGCCGAGCATCTCAAAAAAGGTCAGATGTCTTGCAGTCTTTCCTACATTCTCAATATCACCGGTACGGATACACTTCTGGCAGGTCGTCACTCTTCTTCTCGGAGGGATCTCCTGTCCTGTAAAATACGGCTTTAACGGTGCCATACCTGCATTGATTAAGAGCAGACTGTTGTCATTGTGCGGCACCAGTGAAAAACTGTTCATTTTCAGATGTCCCTTGCTCTCGAAAAATTCCAGGTACATCCTGCGCAATTCGTTTTCTCCGTAAAACTTCTTCACGACTTCTTCCTCCAACATGTTTCTTTCTATTTTAAATCTATTTTGTCTCTTCGACGTTTCCGGTCTCACCGGCATTCTTAGCATCCTTGCGGTCGCTCAACTTCTTTCCCGCAAAAATTCCAAGTCCCGCCACCACGACCAAAACCACGAAAATCAGTACATAATGTACAAACCATCCCAAAAATGCCATAGTCAAGTCCTGCCTTTCCCCAATTCTTCACACCCCGTGTGAAATCTTCTATAACTAAATCAGTATAGCGCAACCGTTTTATGATCGTCAAGTACCGCTTTTTTGAAATTCCTCTCATTCCTCAAGGATCTCAAAAATCTGGTTTTCATGCTTTATTTCCACAACCCGCTCCGCCATCGCAGCGTTCGAGATCCTCTTCCGGTAATCCGGAAGCGCGCTGTAATCCTGCCACATATGCATCGGAAATACGTAATCCGCATCCGTGTGCTCCAGGAAATAATTCATGCCGTCAAACTGGTGCTCCATCAGCCTCGGATCTGCCGGCACAAACGCCAGATGAATCTTCCTGCCGGAAAGCCTGCGGATCTGGCTGCGGTAATTTGTACGCATGGATCCGTTGATCAGATCGCCGGCTCCGTCCCAGTGCCAGTCATTCAGATCGCCGGCATGGTAAAATGCCGCGCCGTTCGTCTCCACGTAAAATGCCACGCCCGCGTCCGTCGAGCGCAGAGTCTCAATATTCAAGTCGTCGACCCTGCATTTTTCATCCGCCCCCACATAGTGAATCCGCTTCGCTACCTCCGGTGCGAATCCATGCTTTGTCAGAAAGTGCGGGCTCATCTTACAGTCTTTTGAAAAAATAAACCGGATCTTCGGATATTTTTCTGCGAGATGCAACACATCCATATCAAAATGATCCCGATGCTTGTGGCTTGCGAACACGTAGACGGGCGTATCCGGCTCGTACTCCGGCAGCACACCGCCAAAGTGATACCCCTCCACCCGGTCTCCATCAAACCAGTCAAAAATCAACACCTTCTCATCCACCTCGACCAGAAAACAACTGTGATGAATAAAAATAACCTGCATAATTCTCCTCGTTTCTCCGCAATGTCAGAAGTTCTGCCCTGCAAATCTAATGATTTCTATTTCATGCGGCCGATGATCGCATTCGCACGCTGATAGATCTCTTTCGGATCAAACCCGATCTCGAAATGATTGTCTTCATAGAGAACTTTGCCGTTAATCATCGTCATCTTGACATTCTGCTTGCTGCCGCTGTAAACCAGATTCTTGGGGATGTTGTGA
>ERZ779892.2075-NODE-2075-length-16396-cov-2.666850_pt1 | contig 16396 bp, 8 predicted proteins | sample MGYA00511552_ERZ779892 | MGnify/ENA primary metagenome ERZ779892 (study PRJEB29588, sample SAMEA2154561) | human gut metagenome | biome: human gut; feature: human-associated habitat; material: faeces | place: Denmark | collected 2008/2010 ... | reverse complement strand
TTACGGTCAGCGCAGCAAGTGCCCAGACCTACTGAACAGTTACCTGTATTCTTTCTATTTTACTTTCTGTATCTGCGTGATCTCTCCCTTTTTTCTCTCACTGAGAAATCCGGGCCCGGTCATTCTCAGATCCTCTCGCAGATCAAGTTGCCCATCTCGGTCGTTCCAACCTGCTTCATGCCCTCATCCATGATATCCACAGTGCGGTAACCGTCCGCAAGGACTTTTCTCACTGCGTCTTCGATCGCATCTGCTTCCTTATCAAGGTCGAAGGAGAAGCGGAGCATCATCGCTGCAGAGAGGATCGTCGCGATCGGGTTTGCGATGTCCTTGCCTGCGATATCCGGTGCGGAACCGTGGCTCGGCTCGTAGAGACCGAATTTGCTCTCGTTTAAGCTTGCGGAGGACAGCATTCCGATGGAACCTGTGATCATGCTCGCCTCGTCGGATAAGATATCGCCGAACATGTTCTCAGTTAAAATGACGTCGAACTGGCGCGGATTCATGACAAGCTGCATTGCGCAGTTATCGACTAACATGTTCTCAAGTGTAACTTCCGGATAGTCCTTTGCGACTTCCGCTACAACTTTTCTCCAGAGTCTGGAGGAATCAAGAACGTTTGCCTTATCGACACTCGTCACTTTCTTTTTTCTCTTCATTGCGATCTCGAAGGCCTTGATCGCTACGCGGCGGATCTCCTTCTCACTGTATACAAGAGTATCTGTTGCCTGCTCCACACCGTCTACCGTCTCTGTGTGGCGCTCGCCGAAATACAGACCACCTGTAAGCTCGCGGACGATGACCATGTCAAAGCCGTCCCCGATGATCTCTTTCTTTAACGGGCATGCACCGGCAAGGTCATTGTAGAGGTACGCCGGGCGGATGTTTGCAAACAGATTTAAGCCTTTGCGGATCGCAAGAAGACCTGCCTCCGGTCTCAGGTTCGGAGCCACATCATACCAGCGGGAGTTTCCGACATTTCCGCCGACTGCGCCTAAAAGAACGGCGTCGCTCTTCTTTGCAGTCTCAAGCGCCTCATCTGTCAGCGGCACCCCGTAGGTGTCGATGGAGATTCCGCCCATGAGGACGTCCTCGTAGTTGAATTTATGGCCGTATTTCTGTCCAATTTTATCTAAAACTTTTTTTGCCTCTCTTACAATTTCCGGACCGATCCCGTCGCCGGAGATCGCTGCGATCGTGTATTCCATCTCTTTTACCCTCCATGATCCCATGGACTTGAATCCAGGGATCTTCTTTTTATATTCTGGATCCATCCCGACCCATTCTTTTCCATGTAATCATACTCTAAATTTTCTTATTTTTCAAGAAATCGGGAGAAATTACCGGCATACATGTTTTCTATCTGTTGTATGAATCAGGGTTATATTCTGATTGTTCCTCAAAAATGATTCGACATCTTTAAAAAAGTTAGTCCTATCCGGCCAAGATAAAGAAAGGCAGATCCCCCGGAAAAATCCATCGGTATCTGCCTTTGTTCTCTTTTTCTTTATTCGTGGTACATCTCCGGTCTGCGGTCACGGAAAAGTCCCCAGGAGAAGCGCTCGCGCTCCAGCTCGTCCAGGTCGAACTCCGCTGTGATCACGCCCTCGCTGTCGCGGTCCATGGACTCGATCACCTCTCCGGCTCCGTCCGTGATGAAGGAGGAACCGTAAAACTTCAAGGCAGATTTCTGGTTTCCGTTTGCCTCACATGGTGTTACCTCTTCCAGTCCCACACGGTTTGCCGCGATCACCGGCATCAGGTTCGAGGCGGAATGTCCCTGCATGCAGCGTCTCCAGTGCGGCATACTGTCGCACTCTAAGATCGGTTCCGATCCGATCGCCGTCGGATAAAAAAGCAGCTCCGCCCCTGCAAGCGCCATACAGCGCGCGCTCTCCGGAAACCACTGATCCCAGCAGATTCCCACGCCGATTCTGCCGTAGCGCGTAGAAAATACCTGAAATCCGGTATCCCCCGGCGTAAAATAGAACTTTTCCTGATAATAGTGATCGTCCGGAATATGTGTCTTGCGGTAAACGCCGAGCACCGTTCCGTCCGCGTCGATGCAGGCGATGGAATTGTACAAGTTATTCACATCCCGCTCATAAAAACTGATCGGAAGCACCACGCCAAGTTCCGCGGCAAGCCGCATGCCCATGCGCACCGCATCGTTCTCCATCACAGGCTTCGCATAATGATAAAAGTCATACCGGCGCTGCTGGCAAAAATATTCCCTCTCAAAAAGTTCCGGCAGAAGGATCACATTTGCTCCCTCTGCCGCCGCCTTTCGCACCATGGCTTCCGCCTTTTTTAAATTCTCCTCCAAAGATGCCGCACAGCGCATCTGAATTGCCGCCACTTTCACTCTGTTCATGCTTTTTTCCTCATTTTGTCTCTGTCCTCTTTACCGCAGCTGTATTTTTGCAGCTGCCACGATTTTACCGCAGTCACTCTTTTGACATGCTCACTTTTTTGCTGCCGGGATCTGCTGTGTAATACAGTGGATATTCCCGCCGCCGACTAAAATTGCACGCGCCTGCACCGGAATGATCTTCCGCCCCGGATTCCACTGCGCAAGCAGTGCGGCAGCGCGCCTGTCACTCTCCTCATTCTCCCCGCCGAACGCCGGAAGGATGACTGCCTCGTTGGAAAAATAAAAGTTCACGTAGGATGCCGCAAGACGCTCTCCCGCCTCCCGCTCATCCTCCCCTTCGGCAAACGAATAACCTGCCAGTTCCTCCTCTGTAATGCAGACCGGATGATCGGGAATCGGAAGCTTGTGAATGACAAGCTTTCTTCCGCGCGCATCCGTCTCGCCCTCCAGGTACGCAAGCGTCTGCTGTGATAGCGGATACTGGGGATCTGTTTCATCGTCCGTCCATGCAAGCACCACCTCGCCCGGGCGCAGGAACGCGCAGACGTTATCCACATGCTCGTTCGTCTCATCCTGATAGATTCCACGCGGCAGCCACAGCACTTTTTTTATGCCAAGATACGTTCTAAGCTTCTCCTCGATCTCCTCGCGCGTAAGCCCCGGATTGCGCCCCGCACTCAAAAGGCACGCCTCCGTCACCAGAAGCGTCCCCTCACCGTCGCTGTGAATCGATCCGCCCTCCAGTACAAACGGCGCGGCATCGTAACACGCATAGCCGTACTTTGCGGCAAACGCCTTTGCAAACGCATCGTCCAACGCCCAGGATGCATACAGTCCGTCCACCGATCCTCCCCAGGCGTTAAATGACCAGTTCACTGCCCGCACCCTGCCGGCGCCGTCTTTCACAAAGGTCGGTGCCACATCTCTTGCCCAGGCATCATCTGTCTCCAGTTCAAAGATCGTCACCCGCTTTTTCCACGGCGCGTCCTCACCGGTCAGCATCTCTCGCGCGGAGTCAATGGTATCCCGCCCGGCTGCCACATATACGTTTTCACTCTGCGCAATCGCTGCAATCACATCCCGGAATGCAATCCGCGCATCGCGTGCGCCGTAAATCCAGGAACCCGGGCGCGACGGCCAGATCAGAATGCAGCCGTCATGCGGTTCGTACTCCCCCGGCATAAAAAATCCGTCCGCCTGCGGCGTTGTCATTCTCTCTTTTGGATCTTCTGCACACTTTTGCATCTTTTTCTCCATTTCCTCTACCCTCATCCAAGCCTTCTTTCCTTGTCCCGGATGTCTTTCAAAACCGGTTATGACAACCGCCCTTTGAAATCTTCATAGCCGAACTGCTTTAACATCTCAACCTCCCCGTCTTCCCGGAGCATTGCGATCGACGGAAGCGGAATTCCATTAAAGGTATTATTCTTCACCATCGAGTAGATTGCCATGTCCTCAAACACCAGACGGTCGCCGATCTGAATCTCGTGTGTGAAACTGTAGTCCCCGATGACGTCCCCCGCCAGACAGGTGAGCGAGGACAGCCGGTAGGTGTATCTCTGCTCCCCCGCCGCAAATCCGTCCCGAAGCGGTGGACGATACGGCATCTCAAGAACGTCCGGCATATGACACGCCGCAGACGCATCCAGAATCAGAATATCCATCCCGTTATGTACAATATCGCACACTTCCGTTACCAGATATCCCGCATTTAAGGCAACCGCCTCGCCGGGCTCCAGATACACGGCAAGTCCGTAGGTCTCCCTGATATAGCCGATAAGCTTCTTTAAACGCTCTATCTGGTAACCCGGTCTGGTGATATGATGTCCTCCGCCCAGATTCAGCCACCGGACCTGTTTTAAATAAGAAGCAAACTGCTCCTCAAACGCCAAAAACGTGCGTTCCAGATCATCCGCGTCCTGCTCGCAGAGCGTGTGAAAATGGAGTCCCTCCACATCCTCCGGCAGTTCATAGCTTCCATCCTCCTGCCGTCTCATGCCAAGTCCGGCAAGTCCTTTCTCAAACGCCTCTCTTGTCATGCCGAGTCTGGAACCGGGCGCGCAGGGATCATAGATCGCATGTCCCTCCTGCGTGGAATACTCCGGATTGATCCGAAGTCCGATGCTGACACGGTGCTCCGTACCACTGGCGGCATTCTGCGCCGCCACCTTCTTCCTGTGTCTGACATACTGCGCAAAGGAATTAAAAATCACATGGTCGCAGAGCGTGACCAGTTCCTCCATATCGCTGTCCTTGTACGCCGGAGCAAACACATGGTTCTCACGCCCCATCTCCTCTGCGCCGAGACGCGCCTCGTAGAGTCCGCTCGCTGTGGTACCGCTGATGTATTGTCCGATCAACGGATAGAGCGCATATGTGGAAAACGCTTTCTGCGCCAGCAGGACATGGCATCCCGTATCCTGCTCCAGATTATGCAATATTATTAAATTCTCTTTTAATTTTTTCTGATCCACCACATAGCATGGTGTCGGAAGTTCATTCCACTTCATTGCTCTCGTCTCTCCCTGTCCGGCTCTTTTTACGAACGGCTACGCCACCGTCTCCGGGTTCTCATCGACAACCCACGGCAGTCCGTACTGGTTGAGCATATCCATAAACGGATCCGGATCAAACTCCTCGATATTGAAGACGCCGTCCTTATCCCACACCTTATCTACAACAAGCGCTGCACCGATCATTGCCGGAACTCCTGTCGTGTAGGAGATCGCCTGTGAGCCAACCTCCCTGTAGCACTCCTGGTGATCGCAGACGTTATAGATATAGATCGTCTTTTCCTTGCCATCCTTCTTGCCGGTAAAAATACAGCCGATGTTCGTCTTGCCAACGGTTCTAGGTCCCAGTGACGCCGGGTCCGGAAGCAATGCCTTTAAGAACTGGATCGGCACGATCTCTCTTCCCTCATACTGGATCGGGGAAGTGGAGAGCATTCCGACATCCTCCAGACACTGCATATGAGTCAGATAGCTCTGACCGAAGGTCATGAAGAAACGGATGCGCTTGACTCCCGGCACATTCTTTGCCAGAGACTCGATCTCCTCATGATGAAGCAGATACATGTCTTTCTCGCCAACCTGTGAGAAATTATATTCTCTTTTAATTTCCATCGGTTTTGTCTCTACCCAGTGTCCGTCCTCCCAGTAGGAGCCGTTTGCGGATACCTCGCGGAGGTTGATCTCCGGGTTGAAATTGGTGGCGAACGGATAACCGTGGTCTCCACCGTTGCAGTCTAAGATATCGATGTACTCGATCTCATCGAAATAATGCTTCAGCGCATAGGCGGTAAACACGCTCGTCACGCCCGGGTCAAAACCGCTGCCAAGAAGCGCCGTAATGCCGGCATCCGCAAAGCGTTTCTGATATGCCCACTGCCAGGAATAATCGAAGTATGCGGTGAAGCCCTCTTCCTTGCAGCGTTTCTCATAGATCGCGCGCCATGTCGGATCGTCGGTGTCCTCCGGCTCGTAGTTTGCGGTATCTATATAGTTCACGCCAGCCTTTAAGCATGCATCCATGATCGTCAGGTCCTGATACGGGAGTGCAACGTTTAACACTGCATCCGGCTTGTAGCTTTCCATTAAAGCCACCAGCTCGTCCACGTTGTCAGCATCCACTTTCGCGGTCGTGATCTTCGTCTTTGTCGTTCCCTGAAGTTTCTCCTTTAAGGCATCGCACTTGGATACGGTACGGCTTGCGATCATGATTTCTGTGAATACATCACTGTTCTGACAGCACTTGTGGATCGCTACGGACGCAACACCTCCGCAGCCGATGATCATTAATCTGCTCATGTTTATTTTTCCTCCTCTTTTAAAAGATCCTCAACATACTTCGGCAGCATGAACGCTCCCATGTGAAGATGTGTCGTGTAATACCAGGTTTCGATATTTAATGCATCCCATTCCCGGGGCTTGAAATCCTTGATGGGATGATATTTCTTTGAAGCGAAGCCGAAGAGCCAGTATCCGGACGGACAGGTTGGAATATGCGCCTGATACACACGGCTGATCGGGAAGGAGCGGAATGCCTTTCGGTGCATACTGCGGCAGGCCAGCTCGTCCTCATCGTAGAATGGGCTTCCGTGCTGGTAGACCATGATCCCATCCTCCTTTAAGGCGCTGTAACAGCTTCCGTAGAATTCCTTCGTGAACAGTCCCTCAGTATGGCCGAAGGGGTCTGTGGAATCGTTGATGATGAGGTCATACTTTGCCTTCTTGTTTCTTAAAAATCTCAGACCGTCATCATAGTGGACCTCGACACGCGGATCATCTAAGGCACAGGCTACCTCCGGGAAAAATTTTCTTGAAACCTCCACAAACATCTCATCCGTCTCCACGACATCGATATGTTCCACGCAGTCATACTGCAAAAGCTCTTTCGCGACACCGCCGTCGCCGCCGCCGATGATCAGTACGTCCTTCACACACGGATGGACCGCCATCGGCACATGGGTCACCATCTCGTCATAAATAAACTCGTCCTTCTCGGAGAATACGATCTCCCCGTCCAGAGAAATAAATTTTCCAAATTCCTCGGAATCGAACACGTCGATCCGCTGATATTCACTCTCCCCGGAAAACAGCTGCTTTTCGATCTTGATGGACAGCTTGACGTTTCCGGTGTGCAGTTCTGAAAACCAGAATTCCATATCTCGTGACTCCTTGTATCGTATTGGCCAAAGCCTATATGTTTGCCAGCACCATCAGATGATCCACCGCCGGATCTTCTGTTCCCTGCATGGAGCATCCCTTTTTCTTCGCATACAGGATATACTGGACCACGTCGTCCGTGATCATCTCCCCCGGCGCCAGGATCGGGATTCCCGGCGGATAACACATAACGAACTCCGCACAGACTCTTCCTGAAGACGCTTCCACCGGAACGGAGACCTTCTCGGAGTAGAACGCTTTCTGCGGGGACATAACAACCTTTGGAGAAATGTACTCGCCAGAGAGCAGTCCGGAGCTGTCTTTTTTGTAGAGACGCTCGATATCATCCAGAGCACCAACAAGGCGCTCGATGTCCTGGATACGATCTCCGATGGAGATGTAAGCCAGAATGTTGCTGATGTCACCGAATTCGATCTGGATATCATACTCGTCGCGCAGAAGATCATAGACCTCGATTCCCGCAAGTCCGATGTCTCTTGTATATACGGAGAGCTTCGTCACATCGTAATCGAAAATGCTGTCACCGTTCACCAGTTCTTTTCCGTAGGCATAATAACCGCCGATGGAGTTGATCTCCCGTCTCGCGTATTCTGCCATCTCAACGACCTTCGCGAAGGATTCCTCACCGCGGAGAGCCAGATTTCGTCTTGAGATATCAAGGCTGGAAAGAAGCAGGTAGGATGCGCTTGTGGTCTGGGTCAGGTTGATGATCTGGCGCACATAATCGGTGTTCACTCCCTTATTTAAAAGAAGAAGCGAACTCTGGGTCAGGCTTCCGCCGGACTTGTGCATGGATACTGCCGCCATATCAGCTCCCGCTGCCATTGCGGAGATCGGAAGATTCTTTCCGAAATACAGGTGGGTTCCATGAGCCTCGTCCGCGAGAACCTTCATGCCCCTCGCATGGGCAAGCTGTACGATCGTTTTTATATCAGAGCAGATGCCGTAATAGGTCGGGTTGTTGACGAACACCGCAACCGCGTCCGGATTGTCCTCGATGGCCTGTTTTACTTTTTCGACCTGCATTCCCAGCGAAATACCGAGTCTCTGGTTCATCTCCGGATTTACGTAGATCGGGATTCCGCCGCAGAGCACCAGCGCGTTGATGACGCTCTTATGTACGTTTCGCGGCAGGATGATCTTATCTCCGGCTTTTACCACCGAGAGGATCATGCTCTGGACCGCAGATGTCGTTCCGCCTACCATCAGATAGGCGCTGGCCGCTCCGAATGCCTCCGCCGCAAGCTCTTCCGCCTCACGGATCACGGAGACCGGATGACAGAGGTTGTCAAGCGGCTTCATGGAGTTTACGTCCAAAGATACACATTTTTCGCCTAAAAGCTGTACCAGTTCCGGATTTCCGCGTCCTCTCTTATGTCCCGGTACATCAAACGGGACAACTCTCTTCTTTTTAAATTCCTCGAGCGCTTCATAGATCGGGGCTTTCTTTTGTCTCTCTCTGTCCATGGTTTTGTTCCTCACGCATTTTATTGATTGCGCATCATCTGAATAATAAAAAAAGCAGATGACGCCAAAACCATCATCTGCTCAAAACGATTCTATTCCATTGGGGTCTGGGGCGCGTCACTCCGCTCCCGTCTGCCTCTGAGCTTTATCGTTTTTTCTTCCAAGTCTGCAATCGCAAATATATTGTCCCTGCACTTATTGACCGATTCACAAGATGATGTGTTTTTCAAACACTGATTATAAAGTAATCAACTTATAAATTTGAGCTTTTAACTCAATCAATAATGTGGGCTTAACCCCACGCGGCGCTTGACCCGCCTGTCCGATGGGCTTAACTTCCGTAGTCTGTTCTGCGGGAGTGGTCATTACATACATTTGCATGAAAACGATAAATGTCTCTTCACACTATTTCTATCATACATGAAAAAACATAGAACTGTCAAGTAAAAATTTCCATTTGTCCTATGAGAAGATAAAAGCAGGGATCCATCAACCATAAAAGTTGATGGATCCCCATGAAACAGAATCACACGCTATCATTCTGTATGTTTCCGGTCACCATTGCACCGGTCTTTGGATCCAGATAATAGAGATGTCCATCCTGCGGATCTGTAAACCAGCCGGTCTTCATCGCTCCCTTGGTACCGTCAGATACCGGGTTCAGATAATACCAGTTTCCATCCACATCCTTAAACCAGCCGGTCTTCATCGCTCCCCGCGTACCGTCAGATACCGGATTCAGATAATACCAGTTCCCGTCTGTGTCCTTAAACCAGCCGATCTTCATGGTTCCCTGCGCGCCGTCAGATACCGGATCCAGGTAATACCAGTTTCCATCCGCATCTTTAAACCAGCCGGTATCCATGTACCCGTCCGCACCAAAGTGATACCAGTTCATCATTCCATTGTCCGTTATCTGCTTCCATGCATTGGATACACGACGTCCATCGCTATCATAGTATCTCCATCTGACTACGCCATTGACTTTCTTTGTTTCCCATGCATTTCTGGTCACATTCCAGTCAGTATCCTCTCTGTCACTGCCGGAACCGGTGTTCCTGTCACCTTTCGGATTATCAGGAGTTGCAGAACCAGGTTTATTGTCTTCCTTCGGATTATCAGGAGTTTCAGGACTGCTGCTTTCCAGAACTGCCTGCGCCGTCACACGGTGTCCTTCTGCCTGATCCAGCGCATCCAGGAGTGCTTCGTTCACAGTTGTATACAACGTGCCGTTGATCTTCCAACCCTTGAACACAGCTCCATCCTTGCTGACTGTCGGAAGCGCTTCATCCATCTGCTCCAGGCTATAGCTCCGTTCTCCGACTCCATGATCAAATGCAACCGTTCCCTTTCGGCTGTCTGAGAGCAGCTCAAAGGTACTAAAGCCATCCTTGTTTACAAACTCTGCCATCACACTTCCCTGCGTTTTCTTTACTGTTACCGGATAATAAGCAATTTTTCCGCTATGTAACAGATGCCGGATAAAGAGATCTTCGGTCGGATAATCTGCCGGGAGCGGCAGGGTGATCGTAACCGGGGTTCCAACCTTCTGCGGGATTGCTGTGCCGATCAGAATGGTATTTCTACCGGTTCCTTCCTCCTGCATGGTCTCATTCTTTCCGGCTGTTGTGGCTTTTACATTGTATAATGCGGTGATTTCAAAAGTGATCACATTCACTCCCTGTTTTTCGGTCACACCCTTTACTTCCACCGACATATACGGCTCAACCACCAGTCTTACCTTCTTTCCTGCGGTATTGACTCCTTCCTTCTGAAGTTTTTCCTTCGCTTCCACTCCGGAAATCGTCTGATCTTCTCCTGTTTTTACGATCACATCCCCGTTTTCTGTTTCCCGGATCAGATCTGCTGTGACAGTATCCAGTCCGGTAATCTCCGGGGTCTTCTCTTCCAAGAGGTTAGCAATCTCTTTTACCTCCTCCGGTGCATCTGCCGGAACCGGTGCAATCTTCGGCGCTGCCACCGAAACCTCCGGGGTCTGTGCCTTTCCAATGGTAATCTCTCTTGTTACCGTTGTTCCATTGTAGCCAGTATCCCCGGCAACCTCAGCTGTCACGAGGACCGTTCCGGCTCCGATGATCTTCGCCTCTGTTTTTCCGTTCACTTCGGATAACTCCAGAACTCCATTGTCAGCAGGAACGGAGAATTTCACAGCTCCGGTTCCCTTCTGTCCGGTAAGTTCCAGTTCGAATGGATCATCACCGTAAAGCTTCCCGTCCACTTCTTTGATCTGAATCTGATCCTCATCTGCTTTTTCGACCTCGAAGCTGCAGCTTACCTGTGCAGGATCATTGTAATTTTCCTTCTCTGGTCCATCGGCCGGAAGCATATATTCTGCCGAAATTTCATGCGTACCGGCAGAAGGAACCGAATATTCCATGGACGCGGTTCCATTGGTCAATGGGATCGGCGTCTGATTGAGTTGCTGTCCATTTTCATAAAATATTACCGTTCCGGCCAGCACATCCTGATAAGCTCCCTTCGCTTCCAGAGTCAGAACATAAGTATCTTCCACATTTCCAAGAACTGCCAGGAGTCCCTGCATCAGACCGGTTTTCTTTCCGGCTTTCAGATTCAGGGAAATGGTTCCCTTCTGAACGGTGATCGGTCTGGAATTATTACCTGCCGTGTAATTGGTGCCACTTGCCACACTTATCGTTACCGTTGCCGTACCTGCTCCATGGATCGTTGCCCGGCCATCTGCATCAACCGTCAGTACATTCGCAGAGTCGCTTGTCTTGGTCACCGCTCCGTCTCCAACGGTGGTAACTCCGGTCAATGGAAAATCAGGATCGCCATATGTTTTCGTTCCCGGCCACTCTGCATCATTGATCGTGATCGAAGATGCTGCTTTTTTAATCGTTGCGGTTGCACTGGAAGGAATGTTGACCTGGTAGTTATCCGGATCGGCTGTTGCTCCGCCACCGCTCGCTGCTGCTCCTGTTATCACTGCCTTCGAAGCATCGATCACAACCCTTTTATCGGTTCCGGCATTTGCATCCTCAAAAGCGGCTGTTAAGCCTGTGATCTGCAGTTTTTCATTTCCGGCACCTGTTTTCACACCAGTGTTTATCATGAGTGGTTGCTGTACAGTTGCTTTTGTCGTGCCATCATAGGTCTTATCTTCTACCGCAACTGATGATAATTGCAGTTGGTACTTAGAAATTTCCGGTACCACGGAATCTGTTAATGTCCTATCGTATGAAGCACTTGAATCTGTCGGTGTAAATTTCACGGTATAAGCCTTGTTACCTTTTACATTCGGATAAATACCAGATGCTGAACTACTATTTTCCGGTTCCCAGCTCCAGGTTCCGGCTACCAGTTGATTTGCACCATTATACACACCATAACCAGAAGCCAGGGAAACCGGAATCTTAGCAAGTGAATCCCCATAAGTCCCCTTCGCATTCCACTTTTGTGTTCCGTTTCCTACAATTCTCAGTGTATCCTTGGTAGACACATTAAGCGGTTCCGTTCTCTCAGAAGCAAATGCATTCTCTTTCGCCTTTATTCTGCTGGTTACCTGATATCCATGTGCCGGATATAATCCCTGAATTTTCGTACCGTCAATCCATGTAAATGCTCCGTCTGAATCTACATCACGGTATCCATACTCAATGTCATTTTCCGGATTCGTTCTGTTTATGGTAATCGTCGTACCGGTTATATCCACCTCATTCTCAGTTATTGCAGCCGGTGCTGCCGTTCTTTTAAGAATCCTGATACTTTCAGGTTTTCCGGCAAATTTCTTATCCGTGTTGCTTGCAGCATACCGATAATAAACCGTACTCTCATGATCGGAAGAAATGATGTCTGTAATCGAAATTCCTGATCCACTGCCCATTTTTGCAGATGTCCAGCTTGGAGAGGTATTGGTTCCGTTTACAATCACATACTGTAAAGATGAGGAAATTGTGATTTTTTCCTTCCGATAATCAATATTCGGCTTGTTCGATTCTTCCGGAATCGCCTGTGTTTGCAAATCCGCCGCCAAAACCGCTTCACTGGCTGACATGGACGAGGATGCTTTCTTGCGAATATAGAATGGTACAGACCCACCATTTTCACGAATGTTATTCAGCAGCCCTGTCAGACGAACCTTACCACCCTGTCTTATAATTGTCCATGACTGTGCATCCTTAGAAGCAGCATACTCCAGATCGCAGGAAGCTTTATTCTCTAAAGTCTCCTGTTCGTAATTGATAGAAACATCAGCAGCATTAGGTGCCTCCTGCCGCACTTTTTCTGTCTGGAAATTTACATAGGTTACATCAAGAGATAAGTTACCATCCTTTTTAATCATCAGTCTGACATGATATTCTGTATCCGGAGTTAAATTCTCAATAGTACACTCATAGTTTCCGGAAGAACTTTCCCTAAGTGGCGTTCCATTCGAGAACATATCATCTAATGTCCCTGTCTGCTCATCCTCGTCGGAGGTTAAGAAAAACTTAACCTCTGCTCCGGGAGTTCCTGTTGCCTTAAGTGTAGCAGTCGCTTTTGTGTCAGAAATCGTCTTAATATCCGTGACAGCTGCGGAAGTGATACTTGCCGACTTATTATTAGAATATGTCTGAGTAGCTGGATCATAATATACCGTCTTACTGTACTTGCGGAAATGCGGGTAATCCTCCGTTCCGATCACCTGTCCCCACGTACCATCTGATCGATCACCGTTTAATTTATAGGCAATTTCTCCGGATTTCAGTTTTTCTTCGCTTATAGTAGTAATTCCACCCCAAGAACTAAAATCACCCTGTGTTGTCTCATAACAGTTCGTAAAAGTAGTCCTACGATCATTCGGGCGCTTAGTTCCTTCCAGTTTTCCTGATACAGCCAAGCAATTAGTCACCGTTCCGTTTGAACAACTATCTGAAAAATCTGTTCCTACTACAAAACAATTCTGAATTTTGACATCATACATAGCGGTACGACACAATCCACAAGTCCAATCACCTTCAAACACCAGCCCTATATTTTGTACACTCCCATGTTGAATCCTTCCCACCAGTCCCCACTTATAACTTTCACCGTCATTAGCAGGTCGCAGTCCGGAAATTACATGGTAATTTCCCTCAATAGTCCCCTCGAAAGACCTAGTACCAGATTTGTCTCTAATGCTTGTCCAGTCATATCCGGCCGGGATCTTAATATCCTTCATCAGCTTCAGATTGCTCTTCTTATTAAAGTTTTTATCATCATTAAACTGCTTTGCAAACCAGAAAAGCTGACCGGCATTATAAATCTCATAATATTCCCCCGACTTTATTGCCTTCTGATATGCATCACATGCTTCACAAAATCCATCTGCATTATAGTACTCATGACTACAAACGGTATCATCATGAAACATCTCGATTTCATTTGGTGTTGTTGTCGAAATCGTCTTACCTGATACTGTGATCGGATTGCCGCCATTTAAGCCTGGTACCGTCACCGAAATCTCTGTGTTTCCCTCATTTTCCGGCAGATATACCGTCAGATGTCCCGTGTTCGCTTCATCATACGAAATCTGCATGGAAGGAATGACCATAGCTGCACTTTGACCTTCTTGATTGATCAACGGTTCACCATCCTGCTTGATCGTGATATCGGTTGCCTGTAATATCTGATCGCTCGTGATCGCCGTGGAAACAAATTTTAATCTTGTCTCATAAAGAGGAGTTGCGGCCTTCAAAGTGATCGTTGCATTCTTATCATCAACATCAGCAACGTCAGCTTCCATCTGATAAACATAGTCTCCAACCGTCACCGTTACCGTTACCGGTGTCCCTGGCGTTAATGGCTTCAGATAATTGGATGCCTTAAGTGTAACTTGATAATCGCTCACCTTCATCGTTCCTGCATTCCAGGTAATCTCTCCCACGCTGATTGTCACCGGATAAGTGCTTTCGGTGAATCGTACATCCGCAATCGTGCCCTGAATGGTATAGTTTTTCAGTCCGGAATTTTCACTTTTCGGGAAATAATCACCACCATTTAAGTTGACTACTGCCTGATCACTGATGGAAATAGAGCCATCCAAGGTACTGCCCTCCGGCAGCACATAATCCGGTTTCACTGCGATACCGATCGCATATACTTCATTCTGATATGCAATGGCTAAAACCGTTCCACCTTTGATCGCAATATCACCATACTTGTATCCGCCTTCTACCGCTTTTGCTCCACCACCGCCACAGCCGATTGCGGCTCCGGGGTGTCTTCCTGCATTCGTAGCATATCCTCCACAGGCCGTCACATTGCCGCCATTGATCTCAATCTTATCCACGCAGCCGTTCGCTCCACCGCCAATTCCTGCTCCACCGTATACATTATTAATATCCTGGTAGTAGCTTCCATGTCCGCCCTTGGCATACACAGTTCCGCCGTTGATGATAATGGTACCGCTGTCGCCCTCTGCACTGCCGCCAATACCTGCCGCCAGCGCGCCGCCATAAGCTTCGATATCGCCTTCTTCGATCACAATCGTTCCCAAGGAACCATTTCTCCTGCTTGACGCACCAATTCCTGCTCCTTCTCCACCGGTTGCTTTTAAGCTTCCCTCTCCGCTGATCGTCAGGGTGCAGCCTTCCGGCACCTCAATAGCCGCACACATATCACCGCCCTTGAGCGTGTTTTTCCCCTCCAGAATCAGATTCAGGTTTGCACCATTTCCCAGTCGGATTGCCGGTACCCAGGTACTCGCTGTCTCATCGTTCTTAACAAGCGGTATCTGGATATCCAGATTCGAAATCGTGATTGTAGCCTCCACACCATTAACCAGAATAACATTGGTCGTACTGCTTCCCGTGATAGTCGCATGATTATACTGTTCCAATGTGTTGCTGTTGATGCTGATACCGCCATCCGCAATATTATAAGTATCTGTTGATGCCAGCAAAGCGATTCCGCCGTCCATGCTGACCTCGATCTCCGGAAGCTCCACGCCCGCTGCCAAAATATACTCTCTCGGAAGAACCGGAAGATAATAATAGAAACCACTTTCATCTTCCCGGTTCTCATCCGGCTCCCAAGTAACGCTGATATCCGTCAGCACCGGGATATCTTCCGAGATTTCCTCATCTTCAAACTCATTATCCTCAAGAAAATCCCCGGCATTGCTGTCGGTCGCGATCAGAAACGTACCCTGCTGGTCTTTCTCCTGAACTTCCTGTTTATCTGCTTCCTCCTCATCATTGCTATCCGGCACGTTTTCTGAATTTTCTGTTTCCGGAGTTTCCTCCTCATTCAGATTTTCTTTCTTTGCATTACTGCCGGTAGCAATTCCAAAGTCTTCTTTCTTATCACGGTCGTCTGCTGCCGCTTTCTCATCTTCCGCGCCCTTATCGCGATCCGCATTATTTTTCTGATGATCCACGTTCTTATATTCCACCACCGAAGCCTCGATCGTCTCCGGGAAATTCAGATAATCCTCAAAGTTTTCTCCGGCATCCGCAGGGATCTGAATATGCGCGACCTCCTCCGGTAATTCCGTAAATCCCGTGATCACTTTCAACTTTTTTGTAGGAACTGCAGCAAACGTTGCAGACGGTATGCATAACTGCATCGCCATCACTACCGCCAATGCTGCAGATACGATCTGCCGTTTCTTCTTTTTATACCTCATATCCATTTCCTCCTGTTGTCATTATTTTCTATATAGCGTGACGGTTTTGTTCTCTCCGGTAATATTTTTTATTCATACTTTTCCTCCTCACCTGATTCATTACTTCCCCTTTTTCCCTGAAGAAGCCGGGAGACTGCTTCCCCCAGCTGATGCTCTGTAACGGGCTTCACCCAAAAGTCATCTACCCGCAGCCTGCGGCTTTGGGGTTCAAACTCTGCCTGGTCGCTGATCCAAAGG
>ERZ779892.2056-NODE-2056-length-16517-cov-8.776759_pt1 | contig 16517 bp, 15 predicted proteins | sample MGYA00511552_ERZ779892 | MGnify/ENA primary metagenome ERZ779892 (study PRJEB29588, sample SAMEA2154561) | human gut metagenome | biome: human gut; feature: human-associated habitat; material: faeces | place: Denmark | collected 2008/2010 ... | reverse complement strand
GGACGACCGCGATAAGCGGAACGCGCGTAAGAGGTATCCACTCGAAGCCCTCGGCGCAGGTCTCGTCAACTAGTGCAAGCTGCACCTCGCCCTTGTGAAGAAGCGCCGGCATCTCATAGCCGCGGATGGTCACATCTATCTGGATATCGGGGTAAAGCGCCTTGAACTCCTGCAAAAGCTGGGGCAGCGCAGAGCGCGCAATGCTCGCAAAGCAGCCGAGGCTGAGCTGGTGGCGCTGGGTGCGGCTTTGCGCGGCGGCTTCCTGGCGCAGCGCATCGCATGCATCGATAACGCCTTTTATATAAGGAAGAAGATGCTCTCCCTCTTCCGAAAGGCGGACGCCGTGACTGCCGCGATTGAGCAGCGTGCAGCCCAGCTCTGCTTCAAGATTATTCACAAGATGCGTCATTGCCGATTGCGTGTAGCCAAGCTCCGCTGCGGCCCTGCTGAAGCTGCCGCGATCGACCGCTGTCAGCACTGCGCGCAGTCTTCCGTCATCCATAACGCTCACACCTTTCTTATATCTATAATTATTGCTATGCAAATATAACACGCCAAATCGACACATTCAATAACATTTGGTTAACATTTTATCACGCGTAATATGAAATTATTTTGTGCATAGTATTAAAGTTTTTAATACAGAGATGAATAAGAGTGATTTCCGCAATCATGAAAAAAATGATATCCTTTATTCATAAATTTCAACGCATGCGTTGAAGTGTAACAGTGTGCAGCGTTTTTACAGAGGCGCTGCGCAGCAGATGAGAAAGAAAATGATGAAAGAGGAAAATTGAATGAATCTTCAGAACAAACCCCACACTGTCCGCGACATTATCGTCGTCGGCTTTGCGTTGTTTGCGATGTTTTTCGGCGCAGGCAACGTCATTTTTCCGCCGTATCTCGGCGTTGAGGCAGGTCCCGAGTGGCTCGGCGGCTTCTCGGCATATTTTATTGCAGACATCGGTCTGGCTATGTGCGCAGTGTTTGCGCTTCTGCGTGTCGGCAGCAGCGAGGCCGTCACCGCGCGTCTGGGCAAGGTCCCGGCCGCAATACTCATGAGCGCGCTTATCCTTTGCATCGGTCCCATGGTTGCGATCCCCCGCACCGCTGCGACCACCTTTGAAATGGCAATCGTCCCGAACATCAGCGGCGTTTCATCCGTTGTGTTCTCCATAATATTCTTCGCGATCATCCTGTTTTTGTGCATCCGCCAGTCGGCCGTCGTCGATATCGTCGGCGCGATCCTCACTCCGCTGCTGCTTATCGGCCTTGCGGTCATCATAATCAAGGGCGTTGCAACGCCGCTCGGCGAGATAGCGCTCACCCCGAACGCCGACAACGTTATTCTCGGCGGCATCAAGGCTGGATATCAGACAATGGACGCGCTTGCGGCGCTGCCCTTCGGCATCATAATTCTCCAGAGCGCCGCCTCCAAGGGCTACACCACCAACGGCCAGAAGTTCAAGATCGTCTCCGGCTCGGCAATCCTCGCAGCCGTGCTGCTGCTCGGCGTTTACATGGGCCTGTGCTACCTCGGCGCTACCGTTTCGACTCAGTACGGCCTTGAGATCGGCCGCGCAGAGCTTGTTATGGCCATCGTTGAGGCGCTGCTCGGCAAGGCCGGCATGATCATCTTCGGTGTTGTCGTGGGCCTTGCCTGCGTCACCACCGCCATCGGTCTGACCAGCTCCGCCGCAGCCTACTTCACCGAGCTGTGCAGCGAGAAGGTGCCCTACAAGGCATTCGTTATCGCCATCTGCGTATTCAGCGCAGTTGCATCCAATCTCGGCCTCGACCGCATCGTTTCGATCGCAGCTCCCGTGCTGGACATCGTTTATCCCCCTGCGCTTGTCGTTATCTTCATCTCGCTCATTATCCCCAATGCAAATGACTATGTCAGCCGCGGCGCGGCTCTCGGCGCAGTCGGTGCGAGCATCCTGTGCGCGTTCAAGGTCCCCGCAATGGAGAATCTTCCCTTGTACGACATGGGTCTGTACTGGATTTTCCCGGCCGTCGTTTTCGGTCTGCTCGCCTTCGGCCTCGCGGCTGTCGTAAAGCCCAAGAAGAAGCCCGAAGCGGAAGCAAGCGTCTGATATTTCAAGCCACGAGCTTCGGCTCGTGGCTTTTTCACGCAAAATACGCACAACAAAGCCCCGGAGCTTGTCCGGGGCTTTGCCGCAAAGTGTGCATAAAGTGAAGATAAAAGGAGTATAGAACTTTGCTATGGTAAAGGGGAAGGGAGAACCATGCCTTTCGGCTGTGGTTCGATATCGCGCAGAGCGGAGACCTGACCGCCCTGCGGACAAAGAAGATACATATGGGGGTTACGATATGCATTCTACCTTATGCGCCGCCCTTTGTCCGCTCCAAAACGTCATTCCTATGCTCCAAATAGGTTTTAGCGGCGCATTGAAGCAGCTACGGATACATATATTGCGGTATCCCGGTATCGAGACTGCCGACAAAACCGTGCGTGCCGCGCCATACATTAGTGCGCTGCTGAGTTTTGCACCGCTTGTATCGGTTTTGCCTGCATCCACCGGTCGGGCAACAGAAAAAATGTATCGGCACAGATTGGATGCGCCACTGAAAAGTAGGGGCGAGCATTGGAGGCACTCACTTAACGACAGTTCAAATTAACTGGTTTTAGTGGCGTCTTCAAGCGGTGCCAACAGAAAGACCACATCTTTGGAGTAAAGTCCTTGGATGTGGTCTTTCTTCATTTTATGATAGCTACTATCAGAGCTGCAATAGAGATTAGCACAGGAACAAGGAATTTGCCCCATTCAAAAGCAAGATGTCGGCGGTATTTTGCGATCTCTTGTTTTTTATTCTGAAAATAAACCTTCCCAGCGTATGTTGGTCTAATAATGTATTCCCATCCAGTCAAAGAAGCCAATCCTCATCCGAAGCATAGTTCTCAGCGTTTTTGCGGATGTCATGCAGGAGACTTTCATATGCTTCTTCGGAAAAATAGCTAAGCAACATCAGTCAACACCTCCGATCATCTGTGTTTCTCCGTTGTTTACTTCACTGTCAAGCGTATATTTGAAGCTTCTGAGTGCGTCCAAGATCTGCTTTGCAGCAGACATTCAGCGACAGGCGCAAGCCCTCCGCATTCGATAGGCTTACCTGTATGCCTGTTAAATTGAGAGTGTCGGCTTCAATGACCGATTCGTAAAAATCAAAGATGGCGATAGCCGTTTTGCCGGAGAGCATAGAGAGAACTATCCACTGCAACGCTGGGCATGATTCTGTGCGGCAAATATCCCCTTGAGTATTACGGCGGCGGTGACCCGTCTGAGTATAATTTCATGGATCAGTCGGCCTTTGTCGGCTTTATTGCAGTTGCCGTTGTTTTGGCAATCCTGTATGTCCTGCCGTTCATCTTCTCCAAGAAGCTGAGGCCGGGCTGGCTGTTATTTACTCTGGTCATTTTCATCCTTGACACGCTGTTCATGCTCATCGATGTCGGTGTCCAGTCCGACATGCTCGTCGACTACCTGTTCCATATATGGGTCATTGTGAGCCTCTTCATCGGCGTAAGTGCAGGCTACAAGCTCAAGAAGTTGCCGTCCGAAGAGGAAGAGCAACCGGAGTGGGAGCAGCCCGTCAGCTGCACGAACACATTCGAGGACTGAGCTTAAAATTAAAATCGACAAGTCGAAAAACGACTTGTCGATTTTTTACTGCTTATTTGAATGAGAGGGGAACGCCCGTATCGTGCAGCACAGCCACAAGCGCTCGTAGGTCTCGCGGTCAGACAGGTCTGCCTGCATGATCTCCTCGCACTTTTTGATGCGGTACATGAGTGAGTTGCGGTGGACATAGAGCTTGGCCGCGGCCTTTGTCATGTCGCAGCGCTCAAAGATATAACAGCACAGCGACTGGTAGTAGTCCGAGGAGTTTTCCTTGTCAAAATCGATGAGCCGCTTAAGCTCCGGCACGACAAGACTCTCGGGGTAAATATTGTCGTAGCCGTGACGGAGAATTATCTCGGCGAAGTAATCAAAAAACGAATGGATGCAGTTGCGGCCCCCCTGCTCGATGCTGTGTTCCAACGCCAGCCGCGCCTGCTCGATGTAAGCGTCACGTTTCTCGAGATAGGCAAAGGTGCCCGAAGCGCCGCAGATAAACGCGGCCTTGGCCGAGGCCTCGGCTTTGATATCCGACAGTATCTTTTCACGCATCGCGTCGTCATTAATGTTTTGAAACAGCATGTACATGTCGTCGGACTTGTTGACATACAGCATGTTCGGGTGGAGTATCTTGATGCTGCTGACGATGTTTTGCAGCCTGCCGACACTTATCTCGTCGGTATGCATTGCAACGACCATGTAGCCCGGGTTAAGGCCGACATTTTTGTAAAACGCCGTACTCGTCAGAAGCTGGATGGGCGCGTCGGTGTTTTCAAGAAGCACACGGGCAGCGATAAGCCTGTCGGGCGCAGAGCCCATGGGCTGGCGACGCATCTTGCCGCCGAGGAATATCTCAACCGCGGTCTTGACTGCACCGTTGAGCTTGAGTGCAAAATCCAGCTTTTCCCGCTCACGATACATGACCGAGCAGCAGCCTTCAATGCTGTTGCCCAGATACACCGAGCATGTCGTCTGCGGATACTCAATATTTACGCCCCAGGGGACATCGATAGGCTCGCCTGCGGCAGACATTTTGTCGGTAAAGCCCTCGCCAAAGTAATAGTCGATAACGGTTTCGGGAGCGGCAGCACCTGTGGTGATGAGCGCTTGCCAGAGCGGGTCGGGGCAGGGGTAGGGGCCGCCGTATGCAATCAGATGAAAAGCAATGTCGGTCACAATGACCGGCATGTTGTAGCGCATATAGATCTTCTGAAGAAAAATATTCAAGTCATCTGTCTGCGGTATGAGCTCCATTATATATTTGTAGACATCGTCGCCGGCATTCTTGTCGATGTACCTGTTTGCCATATAAAAACGCCTCCGTTTAACGGTTTATCAAGGGAGCTTTGCTGCATCGGCTGATAAAAGATTAGCAAATTATTATCGATTTTTCAAGTAAGCTGCACACAATTTGTATGATTGCAAAAATACAGCGTTAATAGTTTTACAAAATTAACAGTGTATTTAGACAAACTATGTGATATAATTAAAATTTTACGAGTTCTTAATGCCAAAACCGCAACAAGATATTGTCACTAATTTAACAGATTATAACCAAATATAAGAATTTACTGTCAAAGCAGCACCAAAGCTTGTAAAAAAGCGACGGTGCTGCTTTTATTTCCCTCAGATATTTCCTGATTTTTCTTTGTGCAAATGATAAATCACGATTGACACTTTTTTGGCGAAATGCAGTTGAACAGAGGCAAAAAAGCATGCTAAAGTCTTAACAAAGGCAGCACGGTGGAGCTGTTTCGACGGGAACGGCAGAGAGACCTTAACGCTGCGGCACTTGCAAGCGTCAATTTCAACCGAATAAAAAATGTATAAAGGAGTTTGAAACAATGCAAAAAAGCGGACTCGTAAAAAGCAGCAAATACGCATGGGTCGTATTGATACTGCTTGTACTCATGCAGTTTGTATATGCCGGCATCACGCTGAGCACCGTTACCCTGTACATGGAGCCCATCCTCAATGCACATCCCGAGGTGTCCCGCACAGCATATGCTCTGACCATCACACTTAACGGCGGCGCAAACGCCATAGTAAGTATCTTCTTCGGCAAGCTCGTTGATAAGTTCGGCCTCAAGAAGATGATTTCGTTCTGCTCGATCCTGATGATCGTCGGCGTTATTCTGTACGCAAACGGCACCGCCATCTGGATGTTCTACCTCGCAGCTATCCTTCAGGGCATCTCCCTTTGCTTCTGCTCGGGCGCATCCTGCTCGATCATATTCAGCAAGTGGTTTGCCCACTCCACCGGCACCCTGCTTTCCGCGACCGCTATCGGCTCCGGCCTTGCAGGCGTTATCTTCAGCCCGATAGTCTCCAACTGGATCAATACCATCGGCTGGACCACCTCCCTCTACATCAACTGCGCTATCGTTGTTTTCACCGCTATCGTCCTCATAGTGTTCCTCAAGGACAGCCCTGAGAAGTACGGCGTAAAGCCCATGTGGAACGACAAGGTCAAGATCGCCGACGAAAGCGGCGCGATCATCCCCTACGGCGTAACCGCCAAGGAAGCATACAAGTCCGTGCAGTTCTGGTGCGGAACTATAGGCATCGGCCTGTTCGGCCTCATCATCTACGGCGCAATATGCAACATCGCAATTTTCTCCTCCGACCTCGGCTATGACGGCGGCGTGATGCTGTCTGTCATGTACGCAGCAAACATTGTGCTGCAGCTGCCGTTCGGCATCCTCGCCGACAAGCTTGGCATCCGTACCTGCATGGTCGCGTACTCGATCATGGCTATCGCATCGGTGTTCATCTATGCTACCGCACCTGCCATCGGCATGATGTATTTCGGCACCATCCTTCTCGGCGGCTCGTTCTGCATCCTCAAAGCAACCCTCCCCGTTTACACCCTGCAGATCTTCGGCAACCGCGCACAGGGTCAGATCATGGGCATCATGATCGCCGTTATGAACTGCGGTGTTGCCTTCGGTATGCCCGTACTGAACGCTGCATATGACATCACCGGCTCTTACAGCGGCATGTTCAAGCTCTTCGGCTTCCTCGGCATCGTCCTCGCTATCATGATCTTCGTCGGCTGCAAGCCCATCAAGAAGGTCGTTGACGAGAAGAAGGCCATCGAATCAGGCGAGAAAGCAAGCGCAAACGCATAAACACGAACCACAGGCTGTCGGCTCATTCGAGCCGACGGTCGGGACGACGATATTTAGCAAACAAGAAAAAACAAGCAAAGGAGCATATCAAAATGGAAAAGAAAGATTACAGCCCTCTTTTTACCCCGTTTAAGATAGGCAAAATGGAGATCAAGAACCGCCTAGTGCTTTCTCCTATGGGCCACAACGCATCCCTCCCTTACGGAGCAAAGTCCGACTGGGAGATCGATTACTTTGAAGAGCGCGCAAGAGGCGGCGTCGGCATGATAATCACCGGCTGCACTCCGCTCACCGAGAAGATCGCACAGGGCTCCCACGAGGGCACCCTTGATAGCGACATCCCCATCCCCGCATACACCGACCTTGTCGAGAGAGTCCACCGCTGGGGCGCAAAGATCTGCCTCCAGATGACCCCGGGCACCGGCCGCAACGGCTACCCCAACGAGTTTGGCGACAAGCTCATCTCCTCCTGCGAGCAGCCCACCTTCTTCAAGCCCGATGTCCTCACCCGTGAGATGACAAGGCAGGAGATCAAGGATCTTCAGGAGACGTTTAAGTACGCAGCAGGCGTTGCCCGCGACGCAGGCTTTGACGCTATCGAGATCCACGCCCACGCAGGCTACCTCATCGACCAGTTCATGTCCAAGGTGTTCAACCACCGCACCGATGAGTACGGCGGCTCTGCCGAGAACCGCACCCGCTTTGCCCGTGAGATGGTCGAGGCCGTCCGCTCCGTAGTCGGTCCGGACATGCCTATCCTGTTCCGCGTCGCTCTTGACCACGGCTGGGAAGGCGGCCGTACCTTCGAAGAGTCCAAGGAACTCGTCGAGTGGCTTCAGAAGTGCAGCATCGACGCATTTGACGTTGACGCAGGCTCCTACGAGCGCCTTGACTACATCTTCCCGCCCTCTTACCAGGGCCCTGCCTGCATGAGCTATGTCTGTGACTTTGCAAGAGAGAACATCTCCAAGCCCATCCTTAATGGCGGCACTCATGACCCCGACACCGCACTTGATCTTATAACCTCCGGCAAGGCAGACTTCGCCATCCTCGGCCGTGCGCTCATCGCCGACCCCGATATCCCCAACAAGCTGCTTGCAGGCCACCGCGAGGATGTACGTCCCTGCCTGCGCTGCAACGAGGACTGCATCGGCCGTATCTGGAACCGCCGTACCAAAATCTCCTGCTCTGTCAACACCCAGGTAGGCGAGGAGAGAGCGTTCAAGATCGAAAAGACCAACGACCCCAAGAACATCGTTATCATCGGTGCAGGCCCCTCCGGCCTTGAAGCTGCCCGTGTTGCCGCACTCAAGGGTCACAAGGTCACCATATACGAAAAGGACGGCCACCTTGGCGGCACCGCCCGTGTCATTGCGACATCTTCGTTTAAAAACTACATCCGCGCCCTGTTCGAGTACTATGCAGTACAGATGGATAAGCTCGGCGTCGAGATCCACCTGAACACCGAGATCAAGGCCGACGACCCTGTCCTCGAGGCTGCCGACTGGATCTTTGTCAGCACCGGCACCGTTCCCGTGTGCCCGCCGATCCCCGGCCTTGACGGCAAGAACGTTTTCAATATGTACGAGGTACATAAGGATCACGGCCTTGTCAAGGGCGACAACATCGTCATCTGCGGCGGCGGCGAGTCCGGCTGCGACGGCGGCTATGAGCTGGCGCTCGACTACGGCAAGAACGTCACCATCGTTGAGATGGCAGACATCATGGCAAAGGATGCAATGTTCATCAACCGCGACTGCATCTGCGCAAAGATGACCAAGCTCGGCGTTCGCCTGATGACCAAGACCAAGGTGCTCAGTGTCGACGAAAACGGCGTCACCGTCGAGAAGGAAGACGGCAGCACCGAGTATCTCCCCGCAGACACCGTCATCAACGCTCTCGGCATGAAGCCCAGAACAGAGCTTGTTGACGCACTCAAGGCAAAGTACTACACCAAGACCATCGCCATGGGCGACAGCGTGAAGATGGGCAAGATAGGCACTGCGGTACGCAGCGGCTTCTTTGCGGCAATGAGCATCGATCGCTGAATATGAAACTGTTGTCCATGCCGGCTTCCGGCATGGACAAATCAAAAGAAAGGAGCAGAAATCGTTATGAGAGATCTCATCCCTTATGAATTAGAGTACCTTTTCTCCTACGCAGCAGACTGCGACCCCAATTTTGAAGTCTACGACCCCTCAATCTTCGGCGGCTTCCGCCTTACAGGCTACATCGTAGGCGGCTGGGTAAAGGGCGACAAGATAAACGGCAAGCTCAAGCCCTTCGGCGGCGACTGGTGCCACGGCACACCCAACGGCACGCAGAATGTCAATGTCCGCGCAACCATCGAGACCGATGACGGTGCAAAGATCTACATGCCCTATCAGGGCAGAAACGACATCGGCGGCTACGAGGATGTTCTTAAATATAAGAAGTTTATCTTCCCCGAGCAGGTGCGCAATGCGATACATTATCAGCTCGAGACCGACGATCCCCGCTACGAATGGCTCAATCACACCTTCTGCATCGGCTTCGGCGTTGCAAAATTCACCGACCCCGTTGTCGTGCGCTACGATGTTTACGCCGTTCGCACCAAGAAGTGAGAAAGGAGATAAAACATGGCTAACGATTTGAACAAGACCCGTATTGACCATCTTTTTTCCGCTGATATCGACCTTGAGTGCTGGGGCTTTTACCCCTCTGTCGGCGGCGGTGTTCGTGTAAACTCCGTTCCCAAGTCCGGCGAAGTGTTCACCCAGACCGAGATCATCGGCGAGGTTGTCCCCGGCGGCGAGGTCACGCAGCTTCTGCGCTACAACGGCGTTTTTGAGCTCGACGGCCGCATAACATTAAAGCTCAATGACGGCACTCTGGTCTATGTGCCCTACACCGGCAAGGCCGATTTCTGCACTGTCGACGAGATAAAGGAGTTTGCAGCAGGTAATATCGAAAAGGGCGTTGATGTCTATTTTGCAAGCCCCATCGAGTCAACAGACCCCAAGCTTGACAAGATGTTCGTTTTTGCAGTCGGCAAGCTCGATAACGCAAAGAAGCCCGGCAAGCTCATGCTCGACCTTTACGAGTATGAGTGTCTGCCCCTGTAAGGCAAAGGAGGTACGATATGTTTGATCTTCATGGTAGAGTAGCAGTCATCACCGGCGCATCTAGCGGCCTTGGCCGTCAGTTTGCGCTCGCACTGGCAGGTCAGGGCGCAGATATCGTCCTGCTTGCACGCCGCATGGAAAAGCTCGATGCGGTCGCACAGGAGGTAAGGACAAAGGGCGTTAAGTGCCTGCCCGTCAAGTGCGACATCTGCGAGCTTGACGATATAAAGGCAGCCGTCAAGGCCACTATCGACGAGTTCGGCAAGGTCGATATCCTCGTCAACAATGCAGGCGGCGGCCCGTTCTATCCCATCACCGAGACTCCCGATGATTTCTGGCAGCACGGTCTTGACCTTGAGCTCACCGGCGTGTTCCGCTGCATCCGCGAGTTCGGCAAGGAAATGATCAAAGCCGGCTACGGCCGCATCATCAATAACGCATCTCTGTTCGGCCGCATCGGCACGGGCGAGATCGCCATCTCCAACTACTGTGCAGTCAAGGGCGGCGTTGTAAACCTCACTCGCGAGGTCGCCTGCGAGCTTTGCAAGCACGGCATCACCTGCAACTGCGTGTGCCCGGGCTTCTTCCCCTCGGAATCCAACAGCCCCGAGGCAATGGAAATGCTCGGACCGTGGATAAATTCTCGCGTGCCCATGGGCAGAGCCGGCGTTGACGGCGAGCTAGACAGCACGATAATTTATCTGGCAGCGGACGAGTCGTCGTATGTAAACGGCGCGATCGTGTCCTGCGACGGCGGCTGGACCTGCTGCTGATAACAAGTTAAATTCAGAAAGGATATAATCATGGATCTTAAGCTTAAAGATAAAGTCGTTCTCATTAACGGCGCAACCGGCGGCATCGGCAGAGCAGTGTGCTTTGCACTCAAGGCAGAGGGCGCAAAGATAGCTCTCTCCGGCCGTGACGCAGATAAGGTCGCAAAGCTCGCAGCTGAGCTCGAGCTCGGCCCCGACAGACTGTGGACAAATGTTGCCGATGTAACTTGCGAGGAGCAGGTCAAGGCATTCGTTGACGGCGCACTCGCTCACTTCGGCCACATTGACTCCGTCGTTCCCAACGCCGGCTACGAAGGCAAGTGGGAGTTTAATAATCAGATGAGCAAGGAAAACTTTGAAAAGGTCTTCAGCATCAATGTCCTTGGTGTGATGTACATGCTCAAGTACGGCGGCGATGTTCTTGCAAAGCAGGGTCACGGCTCCATCGTCATCACCTCGTCCATTGGCGGCGTTGTCGGCAGCCCCGGCATGGCCATCTACTGCGCATCCAAGCACGCAGTCCAGGGACTTATGAAGTCCGCTGCCCGTGAGCTCGGTCCCCAGGGCGTCAATGTCAACAGCGTTAACCCCGACGGTGTCGACACCGACATGCTCGCTCGCATCGGCAAAAACGCACTTAGCGACGCGATGAGCCCCGAGGAGCGCTACGCGGCTCTCGTTTCCGGCACCTACGATAAGCGCGCCGCGACTCCCGAAGAGGTCGCATACCTCATCCTGTACTACATCTCCCCGTGGGCATCCCACATTTTCGGCACCAAGACTGTTATCGACGGTGCAAACGGCGACGGCGAGACCGTAAGACCGTAATTATCTGTATACAATTCTTCTTTCAGATCAGATGTAATTTTCTCAGCTCCACCCTCCCCAAACCGAGGGGCCCTTCCTCCCCTCAAACGCCGTCGGGTGCATACGTCGGCAGTGATCCCCTAAAAGCGTACCGGCATCGATTTTCGATGTCGGTATGTTTTTGCTTCTTTTTGGCGATAGCTGTTGTATAATGGCGGCATAGACAAAAAAGGAGAGAGCAAAATGACATACAAGGAAGTGCTGGAGCAGGCGCGGTCATGATTTGCCGCCCGTGCTCGTGAGCTACTACGGCGGCGGCACGGAGGGCATCGTCACCTACGTGGAGAAGTTGCGCGCGGAGCTGACGGACGCGATGTACATGTGCGGCGCGCGCTGCCTCAGCGACATCACGCGCGACATGGTGCGCGAACTGCGGTGAGCGCACAGCAAAAAGCAAAACAGCTGCGAAGCCTTGGCTTCGCAGCTGTTTTTGCGCTCACAGGTGCTGGTTGCGCGGGATGCGGTCATAGTGCCGCAGCAAAATGGGCTCGAAGGCCGACAGCAGCTTCATGTCGAGATTGAAAAAGTAGATCGTAAACGTCACGGCGAACGCCCCTGCGCCCACGCCGAGCAGCTTCCACGCGAATTTCGGTATTTGCATCGTTCCCCTTCCTTTCTCACCACGCGTTTTCGTCCGGCAGGACCTCGATCGACGGGTCGAGCGGCTCCTCACGCATGACGGTGCGCATATAGGCGTTGAGCTGGTCGCGGATGGCCTGGCGCGTGTAGACGCGCGGGTCGCACAGGTCGTGGCAGACCCAGACGAGGTGGATGCCGCGCGCGCGGGCCTGCTCCTCAAACTGGCCGTGCATGCCGGTGAGCGCCTTGCAGGACATGTGCTCCCACATGATGACCATGTCGGCGTGCATCGTCTCGCAAAACTCCCACAGCTCGTCGACGAGCACCTTGTAGCCGCCGTGCGTGCGGTTGCGCATGATCATGTTTTCGTTCAGCCACGCCATGTCGTAGAACGCCTGCTCGCGGTTTTCGGGCGTGTCAGTGTCAGCGATCATGCGCGTGTTGACCAGCGAGAGCATATCCGTCAGCGGCACGATGCCCCAGCAGTGCACCATCCAGTTGAGCATGTCGATGCAGTATTGCGGCTGCACGCCCCAGACGATGGCGCGGTGGCGGTACTCTTTGGCCATCATGCGCCGTGCGCGGCTGCCGCGCTCGGCATAGCGCATGATCTTGCGGTCGATGGGCGGGAATTTTTCCGACCGGCCGCAGTTGCCCATGTAGTTCGTGTCGTTATAGAGCGAGAACGGCGCGCCGACAAACTGCGGGAACGGCGTGCTGTTCATCTCCAGCCAGGCGAGGCGGTTGCGCGTGGTGTCATTGACGCGCTTGGCGCATTCAAAATAGTGCGACCAGTCCCAGTGCTGGCCCGTGTGCTCCTCGACGAAGGCGATGGCGTTTTTGATGTCCTGCGCGGCGTAGGCCTGCACGTCGTCCTCCTGATGGCGCATGGGCGCGACGAGCTGGAACGTCGGGATACTGTATTCGCGCTCGAGTCGCTTGGCGATGAGGCCGTTGCCCATGAGCGAGCCGTCGCACGTCGTGTTGCACTGCACGGCGCAGACGCCGAGCACGGCGAAGTCGTCGTCGATGGAGCAGCCGGCCTCGGCCTCCGGCATGGGGCACACGTCGCCCGCAATGCCGAACTGCTGCGCCACGTCGAGGTAGTGCGTGGAGGAGTTTTGCGTGAGCAGGTTTGCCACGAACATCGTCGGCACCTCACGCAGGATGGCCTTCACGTTCGGGAAGCCCATCATGAATGCGGTCATCTCGTTTTCATCCGTCAGCACGCAGCGGTTGGAAAACTCCACGTCGTTGCCGGTGCGGCGGTCGCCGCGGAAGATATCGTCCATGGTGGAGGCCACGTCGTAGACCACGAAGTCCATGGCCGTGTGCACGATGCGCAGCGCCTCATCGCGCAGACCCATGGTGAACTTATCGACCATGTGCGGCACGGCGAGGTAGTTGGCCATCCAGCGGTAGCGGAACATGGCCTTGATATTGCGCGGCTTGACGATGAATTTTGCAAGGATGGAGAGAATGTACAGCCAGCGGCCGTAATCATAGAGGGTGTCCTTCACGCCGCGCCATTCGCGCCGCCGACGGACCTTGCCGCCGTCAAAGAGCACGCCGAGCTGCTTGTCGCCGATGCGCTGTCTGCCCTGAATCGCCGCCATTACCGGACACCTCCCTGTATTTTTTTGATCTCCATGCTCTCGATGAAGGCCTGCACGCGCGTGCGCATCTGGCCGATCGAGGAGCGGATGTTGTACGGCCGGTCCACGGACAGCACCGGGAAGCCGTAGTCGGCGCGCAGCATCACCGAGCCGAGCGTGCGCTCGTACGCCCACGGGTCGCAGAACTTGATCTGCTCGTAGAGGATGCCGTCGGCGTGGTATTCTCTGGCGATGTCGGCCACGTACTGCTTGCGGCCGTAGACCTTTTCCATGTTCATCGTGCGCGGGCACTGGCCGCGGTAGACATACTGGCGGCAGACCTGCGTGAGTGCGTCCTCGTCGTCCGTGAGCACGATCGGGTCGCGCCCCGGCAGCGAGCCGAAGCAGAACCGGTCGGCGCAGACATAGGCGCCGGTGTCCTCGATGAGCCGGATAAATTTGCTGTCATCCACCTCGGAGCCGACGAGCGCGATGCGCGCGCGGTACGCCTTCTCTTCCGGCTCGCGATGGCGCACTTCCTCAAGCGTCTCGGCCAGCTTGTCGATCAGCAGGTATTTCGGCGCGACGTAGGTCGCGAGCGTCAGCACGTGGAATTCATAGCCCGTGATGCGCGGCCGGGCCTCCTTGCGGAAGTCGCCGAGCGCGCGGATGAGCGCACACACGCGGTTGTGCTCGGCCACCGCCCTGCGGATGGCGGCGTCGGACACGTCCGTGCCGAAGGCGTCGTGCAGGGGCTTGAGGATGTGGTTTCTGCACTGGAGCACAAGCAGGTCTACACCGTTGTCATCGGCCTTGAGCGGGATCTCCATGTACTCATAGAAGAAGCGATCCTTGCCGGCGCCCATGGTCTTGAGCAGCTCCATGTTCTCAACGCAGCGGTTGATCATCGTGCAGCCGTCGGGCGCGATGACGCAGTCGGCAAAGTTGAAGCCGCCCTCGACCGCGCGCTCGAGCAGGGAGCGGCTGGTCTCGCACAGGAGGCTCGTCATGTAATAGGTCGCGATGTCCATCGACCCGGTGTTCGGGGCGTGCAGGCGCACGCCGAAGGTGTTGTCCAGATTCATCAAGGGTTCGGGTGTGTTCTCGCAGACAAAGGCGACGCATTTTTTGCCTTCTGCCTGGGCTTGGACAACAAGTGCGTTGTTGGCCTCCTGCAGGAGGTCCTCGAAGTAGGTCAGGTGCTTCAGGTCTCTCATTGCTGCATTCCCCCATTCTGGTTACACGTTATTCTGTTTTCGTCCTTTCCATGCCGGCTGTTGTGTTATAATTTTAACTCCAATATATGACATGCGTCAATCGTGTGATGATTTTTCATCACATTGCGAAAGAAATGTCAATGATCATTGTGCAGAATATACAATATTTTGGACGCGCTTCCAATATACGTGTTGAGAATCTGCTTGCTGGTCTGGCTGGCGGCCAGAAGTATATGCAGCCTTCCGGGCGGCAAAAGGCCCCGGGAGGGAACGCATCGCGTTCCCTCCCGGGGCTTTGTTCGAAATGGTATGCTCAGAACGCCACGTTCATGAACAGCGCCACGCAGCACAAGATCACGGCCAGCGGCACATAGACATAGCGGCCGACGCCGTACCAGAGCGCACCGCGCTGGCGGCGGCTGCCGGTGTTGACGGCGGCGAGCAGGTCGTCCTTCTTCATGACGTAGAACCACGACACGGCGCCGAGCGTCGCGCCGATGGGGATGATGTAGATCGACACGAGGTCCATCCACGGGCCCCACTTGGAGATGGGCTCCATGAGCAGGCCAAAACCGAGGCACAGCACGCACAGGATGCCGAGCACGGCCGCGCGGCTGAGCTTCGGGAACTTGTGCAGGAGCGACTCGGCGACGGCCTCGAACATATTCTGCAGCGAGCTGACGCCGGCGAAGATCATGGCGACGTACAAAATGACGGCGAAGAGCCGGCCGAGCGGGATGTCCTGCAGGATGGTCGGCAGCGTCACGAACAGCAGGCTCGGGCCCGCGCCGACGTCCAGCCCGTAGGAAAAGCAGGCGGGAATGATGACGAGCGCGGCGACGACGGCGGCGATGGTGTCAAAGATGGCCGTGTGCTGCGCCACGCCCACGACGTCCTCGTCCTTGGACAGATACGCGCCGTAGACGATCATGCCGCTGCCGGTGACGGACAGGGAGAAAAACGCCTGCCCCATGGCCCAGATCCAGATCATCGGATCCTTGAGCGCCTCCCAGCGCGGGGTGAACATGAACTTATAGCCCTCGGCCGAGCCGGGCAGCAGCGCCACACGCACGGCCAGCACCAGAAAGATGAGGAAAAACAGCGGCATCATGACCTTGTTGGACTTTTCGATGCTGTGCGCACCGAGAAAGAGCGTCAGCAGCGTGCCGGCCACGACGATAACGTGATAGGGGATGACGGAGTACGGCTGCGTGGAAAACGACGCAAACCACACGGCGGCGTCGCCCGTCATGAGCGTGCCGAGCAGGGAGTCGACGAGCGCCTTGAGGATGTACGTCACGATGACGGCGTAGCCGATGGCGATGCACAGCGACCCGGCCAGCGGCAGCCAGCCGAGCAGGCCGCCGACCTTTCCGGCGGTCTTGCCGCGCGTGGCCCACGCGTTCTCATAGGCGCCGAGCGTGCCGGTGCCGGCGCGGCGGCCCATGGCGAACTCCGTCGGCAGGCCGACGGTGCTGAAGATGACCACAAACAGCAGGTAGATCAGCAGGAAGGCTCCGCCGCCGTTGCTGCCCATCTTGTTCGGGAAGCCCCAGACGTTGGCCATGCCGACGGCTGAGCCGACGGACGCCAGGATAAAGCCCCAGCGG
>ERZ779892.2042-NODE-2042-length-16603-cov-21.438059_pt1 | contig 16603 bp, 13 predicted proteins | sample MGYA00511552_ERZ779892 | MGnify/ENA primary metagenome ERZ779892 (study PRJEB29588, sample SAMEA2154561) | human gut metagenome | biome: human gut; feature: human-associated habitat; material: faeces | place: Denmark | collected 2008/2010 ... | reverse complement strand
TAATTGCATCTTCAAAACCTTGCGGTGGTCTATAATACTGTAACTTGACAAAACCGTATCTTCCAGCATCCACAATAAGTATATTTTCAATCTCATACAGCTCTGCAAAAGCATCTGCAACTTTTCTGCATTTCTCCCTTTCATCGTCTGTAATGTATTTTTCTTTCACAATTAACCATCCTCCTGTTTCAAAGCCAAACTACCTGCATCTATATCCTCATTCTTCAGAAAAAATCATTATCATCTTTAGCATTTGCATATTTTGTGGTGCATACACGCACCATATTGTTATAAGTTCCCTGCCATTAAAATACAAGGTAGGAAAGGAGTTGCCAGTATGATTAAATACGATCCCCTTTGGCAAACGCTTAAGGCTAAAAACATCAGTCAGTACCAGCTCATTAAGGACTATGGCATTGACAAAGCACAGCTTCAGCGGCTCCGGCAAAATATGGTGGTAAAGACCATTATTCTGAACAGGCTATGTCAGATACTTGACTGCCGGATTGAAGATATTATGGAATATGTTCCAGATGACAAGTAGAGGTATTGTTCATGATTGATTGACAATGCCTTTTTTGTTTCTCTTTTTTCTTTTACACCTTTGGCCATTGTGTCCTGCTATTACTTTTAGTATCTCCGTAAATATAACGATAATCCTCACAACAACAATAATACCACCAAGAACTCTCTTGCCCTGCTTTGCTAATCCAATTCCTAAGTTGCTTGTTGTGGTGGTCTTTCCGACTCCACCTTTCTGATTTGCGATTGCTATAACTCTACACATGATAAATTCTCCTTTGCTTTCTACTGATTTTCTTTTACGTTGCTTTTTCTGACTTCCACATAAGCCCTGTGGAATTTCTTTGTACCCTTGTTCGGGTATAAATCTGAAAACTCTGTTACTTCAATCTTGGGATTTCTCTGCAAAATCTTTCCAAACCATTTAATATCATTCTTTGTTCCCATCAATCGAACCTTTAACATCAATCTGCTCCTCCAAACATGGCATACAGTTTTAGGTTTACGGTTGCATATTCCGGATACCGAATCTGTATTGCCTGCCAAAAAATGGTGCATAGACACAGCATAATAGTTCTTCCACCGTATACTGCCTACACTCATTGATCTGTTCCTCTGCGTCCTTGTAATCATCCACGCTTGGTGTACTGTTGCAGTACAGATTAAACGCCATTCTGACTACTTTGACGCTGCCACTGGTCTGCCAGTCTTCATGCAGACACTCAGTTTTTACACATCCCGTCTTAAAATCATAGATGCTATCAACATTTCTTCTCGTATCATCGCTGACACCAAGGCAATAGCAAAGTGCCTTGTGGTACACATCCTGATAGCGTACCTCTTTTAATTTTTCATAGTAGAATTTTTCATGTGCTTCGCTGATAAAATTGATTGTCTGTTCCTTTTTGTTTTCTGCTCTTAACGCTGTGTTGTTCATGTTCTGATCCTCCTTTAGATAAATAAAAAGGACTCTACTAATTGTTTTTCACAACTAATAAAGTCCTAAGTTTCATATTCATTTCTAAATTCGTGCTAGGGATTTCTTACTAATTTTTTGTTCTTAGTAAATTCTTAGTAAATTGCTCCCTCAGAGTCCAAAACATACGATAATTCAAGGGTTTCAGCGTTTTCGGAAAATACTGCCGTGGCAGATAAAAAGTACTTTTATCATAGTTTTTTCTCCTTAATATAATAACCTCACCAGACAACAATCCAGTGAGGTCATATAATCACGCTTTCTGTTTAGTTACAAACTCAATCTTGAGAGCCATCCCCATACCATCCGCTAATCTTTTAAGCAAATTAACAGAAGGATTTCGTGTTCCATTCTCAAGCTTGCTGATATCTGCCTGATTAATACCAGTACGTTCTAGTACATAATGTATCTGTGCTAACATCTCAGTATCATCCAATACTCTTGTCAGACCAACAAGTTTTTCATCATCCCAGACGGTAAGCACAGTTGAGGAATTCATAAGAGCCTTATACCGCCAATCCGGATAATTTCCTGATATCCAATGAACCGATAGAAATAACTTTTGAATCTGTTCTTTCGTAAACTTTTTTTCTTCTGTATATATAAGCATAATCTATTTCCCCCTATCTGTTATGATCACATCTCTGGCATTGCAGCATGTCATTTTCAACATCATCTTTATAAAAAACACCTGACCATTGGCAAATATTCTGCAAAATAGGCACAACAGATTTTCCTTTTTGTGTCAACATATACTCTACCCTTGGTGGGATTTCATCATAGGATTTTCTTTCAACAATCCCAACTTCTATCAGGTCTTTTAATGTTGCGGCAAGTACTGCATCCGTAATATTGCACATTTCTCTTCGAAGTTCACTGTATCGAAGCTTTTCGGCTGCAGATAACACACATATTATGCGTGATTTCCATTTTCCACCAAATATTGCCAATCCATATTCAAGTGGGCAACGTATATCATCATCTAATTTTTTCTCATATTTTGCCATTAAAAATCACCTTCCAGCTCTACGCATCGCTGCTAAAGCCTCTTGTCTATTAAACTCATTCTCTCCTTTTTCTTTCACATATGCTGTCATTATAGCTTGATGGTGATTCTTTTTAAAGTTACTATGAAATTTATTAGCAGCTCTTTGTTATATTTCTTTGTTATATTTCCTTCTTATTCCCAGCACCTCCGATTTACGCTTTAACCCCTCTTCTACCTCAATACATTTGTATTATTATTGCAAAGCACCTCAAAATGATTTCGATGCGTTTTTATAAAACCTTCTTTTTGCAGCTTTGATATCTCAGTAGACATTGCTGCGCGGTCAATGCAAAGATAATCTGCCAGTTGCTGCCTGTCAAAAGGAATATCAAAGGACAAGGACGAATGTCTGATAGATTCTGCTGACAGGTATGACAATAATTTCTCCCTTGTTGTCCGCTTGCCAACATGTGTAATCTTATCATTCAGAATCAGTATCTTATTTGCCAGTACACTGACCAGATTGCGAATCAGCTTCTGATGATGCCCACATGCAGTTGGACAAGTAACCAGAAGCTTCTGTATATTTAAAAAAACAATCTCACAATCCTCATCTGCTACCACACTGATGTTCAAAACAGCACCAGGGCTTGCCGCATATGGTTCTCCAAAAAAATCACCAGCATGACATTTAGACAGAATATTCCGATGTCCCCAGAGATCCTCCTGAATAATAAGAACACAACCTGACAATACTAATCCCATTACCTGTGTAGAATCTGCCGCTCTGAAAATATAAGAATCCTTCTCTTTAGAAACTGTTACTGCCTCTACACAGTGCAATACAGATAATATCTCATTATCAGTAAGACCTTTAAAAAAAGGACTGTTTTTTAAAATAGGTAAATATTTTTTCAAAATCTCACCTCCTGTTGGAAATCAAACATACAAGTTGTATTTATTATAATATGATTCTAACAGAAACAAAAATAAAATTCTATTAATGGAGGGTAAAATGATAAGAAAAATTATACGAATTGATAAAGAAAAATGTAACGGATGTGGTGCATGTGCAACTGCCTGCCACGAAGGTGCCATTGATATTATAGACGGAAAAGCCGAGCTGATAAGAGAACATTTTTGTGACGGATTGGGGGATTGCCTCCCAGAATGTCCTACAGGAGCTATTTCATTTGAGGAAAGAGAAGCACCTGCATATGATGAAGATGCTGTAAAAGAAGCACAGAGTAAAATAGCTGCCCAAAACCATGCAATGTCACCTCACACCGGCTGTCCAGGATCTAAAATCATGCAGATACAGCGAACAAAAACGCCTGAGACCGCAAAACCATTTTCAGGTGCAGATTCGATATCACAACTTGAGAACTGGCCGGTACAGATCAAACTTGCACCTATCAGTGCACCATATTTTAATGGTGCAAAACTTCTGATAGCCGCCGATTGTACTGCTTACGCTTATGCTGGATTTCATCAGGATTTTATTCAGAATAAGGTAACACTAATAGGTTGTCCGAAATTAGACCAGGTTGATTATAGTGAGAAACTGGCTGCTATTATTCAGAATAACAACATTCAAAGTGTGACAATCGTAAGAATGGAAGTTCCATGCTGTGGTGGTCTGGAGATGGCAGTAAAAAATGCACTTCAAAATAGTGGAAAATTCATACCATGGCAGGTTGTAACAATAAGTATTGATGGAAAAATCATTGATTAATAAGGAGATTACTGGAATGAATAAAAAAATGTTTTGTTTTCAGTGTGAACAGACAGCCGGATGTACTGGCTGTACAGGAAATGCAGGTGTCTGTGGAAAAAATGCAGATACAGCCAAATTACAGGATGAGCTGACAGGTGCATTGATTGGTCTTGCAAGAGCTGTAGACAGTGCATCAGCTATTTCTAAAAGAACCGTACAAGTCATAATTGAAGGTCTGTTTACAACAGTTACAAATGTAAGTTTTGATAATGCAGCAATCGAAAATATGATACAAAAAGTCAGAGCTGAGAAAGAACGACTGGTTCCTGACTGCAGCAAATGTCAGTCGCCATGTGGTAAAACAAACGAATACGACATGCAGCAGATGTGGAATGCCGATAAAGATATCCGCTCTTTAAAATCTCTTATTCTTTTTGGTATTCGTGGAATGGCCGCCTATGCTTACCATGCAAATGTTCTGAATTATGAAGATGATGAAGTAAACCGATTCTTCTGCGAAGCATTATTTAAGATTGGTTACGAAGAAAGTATAGAAACACTGCTTCCTACAGTACTTAAAGTAGGCGAGATCAACCTTAGGTGTATGGCACTTCTTGATAAAGCAAATACAAACAGCTATGGAATGCCAGAGCCCACTGATGTTACACTTACCATCGAAAAAGGACCTTTTATTGTCGTGACAGGTCATGATCTTAAAGACCTGCAGCTTTTACTTGAACAGACAGAAGGAAAAGGAATCAACATATATACTCATGGTGAAATGCTCCCTGCCCATGCATATCCACTCTTGAAAAAATTTCCACACTTAAAAGGAAATTTTGGAACTGCATGGCAGAATCAGCAGAAAGAGTTTGATCATCTTCCAGCTCCGATTCTTTACACTACCAACTGTCTGATGCCGCCAAAAAGCAGTTATGCTGACAGAGTATTTACAACAGAGGTGGTTGCTTTCCCTGGCGCTGTTCATATTGATGAGAAAAAAGATTTTACGCCAGTTATCAAAAAAGCACTTGAACTTGGTGGCTATAAAGAAAATCAGACATTAAAAGGCATCAATGGAGGTACGAAGGTGACAACCGGATTCGGTCATTCAGCTATACTGTCACATGCCAATACTATAATAGATGCTGTAAAATCAGGTGCAATCAGCCATTTCTTCCTGGTTGCCGGATGTGATGGTGCTAAACCGGGTCGAAACTATTACACAGATTTTGTTAAACAAACTCCTTCTGACAGTATCATCCTCACCCTGGCATGTGGCAAATTCCGTTTCAATGATCTTAATCTTGGAGAAATCAATGGTCTGCCACGACTGATGGATATGGGGCAGTGTAACGATGCTTATGGGGCGATTCAGGTTGCTCTGGCACTTGCGGATGCATTTGGATGTACTGTAAATGAGCTTCCACTCTCCTTCGTTCTTTCATGGTACGAACAGAAGGCAGTCTGCATTTTGTTAACACTTCTGCACCTCGGAATCAAAAACATCCGTCTTGGTCCTTCTCTACCTGCGTTTTTGTCTCCTAATATTCTGAACTTTCTTGTGGAAAAATATGGCATAGCACCTATCACCACACCAGAAGAAGACATCAAAGCGCTGATAAACACTCCATAACACCAATAAAGCCAATAAAGCCGATACAGGAATAAAACCCTGCCTCGGCTTTTTCTTTTGTCATTCTCCAGGACACAAAATATCCTCATTCTCATCATATTTTCTTCACTATTCCCACCTACACTATAGATAAGATGTAAGGGGCAGAAGATCAAAACATTGTTTATGCCTGCATAATAAAACTTTTAACTTTAGAATCCACCTGACATAGATATTGATATTGATATTAATGATATATGCATTAACGATATCTATCCGACAATATCTATATTAACTAAAGAAATAATGAATGAGAGGATGAATATATATGATTAATTTAAAAAAAGTAAACAAATCATGCGTAGCCGCAGTTATTCTTGCCATGTGTCTTATGACATCAGGCTGTGGTTCACAAAACTATACAACCAACAGCAAAAATACCGATACCACTGTAACTTCCAGCATTACTGCCCAGGATACCAATGTAACTCACGCAGATGATGCCGATAACTACAAAACTGAAATAACAGGAGAATTCAGCATTACATCAACTGATGGTTCTACAATAACACAGAATGATTCCGTATATACCATAACACAGGCTGGCGAATATATCGTTACCGGACTCTTATCAGAAGGACAGATTGTAGTTAATGCTGACGATAATGCCGAAATCACCATTGTATTGAATGGTACATCCATCACATGTTCTAACGGTGCACCTATTTATATTAAAAATGCTGATAATGTAAAAATCAAATCTGAGGAAAACACTTATAACTGTATAGTTGATGCAAGAGCTGAAGCTGACGACAATTCAGACAATTCTTCCAGTGAAAACGGTGATGCTGCCATCTATGCAGCATGTGACCTTAAATTGGTTGGAAAAGGAGCATTATCAGTAACTGGTAACTATAACAACGGTATCCATAGCAAAGATGACATTTCTATTAAAAATGTTACCATCAAGGTTAATGCTGTAAATAATGCTATAAAAGGAAACGATGAGGTAGCTATAGAATCTGGTGAAATAATAGCTATATCCAGAAAAGGCGATGGCATCAAAACATCAAACAGCAGTCTTTCAACCAAAGGAAAACAGAAAGGAAATGTAATAATATCTGGTGGAAATATTGATATATATGCTGCCTGTGACGGCATAGATGCTGCATATGGTGTAGATGTTTCAGGTGATGGAAATCTGAATATATATACAGATACTTATTCTGATTATAGTGAAGCCGTAGCTGCCGACAACTCCGGTTCTTCAGCCAGCAGCTCTGGTTCTTCAATCAGCAACCCAGATTCATCAGCCAGCAACCCAGGTTCATCAAATCAGAATCAAGGTTCATCATCTAAATCATCATCCAATGCAACTATGATGACATACACAACAACTGCCAATACAGACAACCAGAATAACAGCAGCGTGGGAACTCCACCCGATATGAACAATGCTCAGAACAATGGGAACATGGGCACTCCTCCTGATATGAATAACAGTAGCAGCAATTCTGGCAATAATCCTGACATGAAAGGTAACTTTGGCGGTGGAAACAGAACTGCTAATGGTATGCCTGGCAATAACAGCTCAGGAAATTCATCTAAAAAGTCTTACTCTACAAAGGGAATCAAAGCCGAGAGCGAGATAAATATATCTGGTGCAGCCATTAACATAAGTTCAACTGATGATGGTATTCATGCCAACTCAGATTCTGGTGTTCTTGAAACCGGCGAAGATGGCAAGGGTATAATATCTATATCAGGTGGAACTATCACAATCTCTACAGGTGATGATGGAATACATGCAGATAAAGAGCTTAATATAACTGATGGATATATAAATGTTTTAACATCCTACGAGGGTCTTGAGGCTATAACAATCAACATCAGTGGTGGACAAAGCTTTGTATATGCAGCTGATGATGGCATTAATGCATGTACCGGAGATGGCACATCTACTCCTCTTATTAATATAACTGGTGGATACGTTGATGTAACAACCGGTTCTGGCGATACAGATGGTATAGATTCTAACGGCAGCTACACACAGTCTGGCGGTATGGTTTTTGTGAAAGGCGGCAGTTCATCAGGTCAGGTATCTGGTTCTATTGATGTTGACGGAAATATTACTATAACCGGTGGAACATGTGTAGCTTTAGGCGGTATATGTGAAACTCCTGTAAATTCAGTTAATGCTTACGTATTCAGCTCTGTATCCTTTAACGCAGGAAGCTACTCAGTAAAAGATTCCAGCGGTAATGAAATAATAAGCTTTACATTAAACAACAGTTACTCAAATAGCTGGATATGCACATCTGCTCTTACAACAAACACTGAATACACTCTTTACTGCGATGGTTCTTCATTAACAAACTGGACACAATCTGCAGGAACTATGGGTGCATCCAATGCCGGCGGCTTTGGCAGCAATCCTGGCGGTTTTAATGGTGGTGGCCGTGGAGGTAACATGAATGGCGGAAAAAATATGAACGATAACAGAAATATAAATGGCAATAATACACCAAATAACAATAATGTACAATAACAATTGCAAACAATAGTTTGATTGAATTTTAGTTGGTGACGGACGAACGACAAATATAAGATACAGGCAGTCCTGCATCTTATATTTGTCTGGTTGTGGTGTAATTTACTTACTGATATTCAATTCCGCCCAGTGTCGCTCCTCTGATTTAGCATAACATTCATTTTTCGTGAATTAAGTCAAAGTCAGACAGCATATTACGAATGTATGCTAAACAACAATATGACTTCATCTAAATCATCTGTCTGCTTTTAATATGTAATATGGTGTAAAGTCATACTCTAATGTATCTGGCTTTTCCACCTTCAAAACTTCCCATTTTGAAATACATGGATGTGTTTTAGCATACATATCTTTTCTTTCAGCTTTCTCATATTTAAAGCCATGTGTTATCATGAAAATATTCCATCTTCTGTGTTCAATTCTTTCAAGCTCTTCTCTGTTATCTGTAAGAGAATATGCATGTTTTTCATAAATAATCCATTTTTTAATATCCTGATGCAATGATTGTGCTATACTTGATTCCCTGTCAAATATGCCCTTATTATGCCATACCTCATCTATTTCTTCTGATATTTTCTTATTCTCTTTAAGCTCTATTGAATCTTTCTTAAGACGTTCCTCTATATCTTCAGATAACATAAACTTATCATCCACAACAATATTTTTATCTGCTTTATATCTGCTTATTATTTCATACAACATATTGTATCTATGATTAAATATCTTTGCATCATTTACAATATCACGATTAGTTATAGAAGCATATGAAAAAATATCTTTATTCTTGTTTATTGTAAATAGATTCTTCTCACCATAAATATTAGCAAAATCATTGTTTTCCTTAGCCCTGACAACTATAGGAATATTAATACAGCTATCACCCTTATTGTATAACAGCTGCTTCAATTCAATAAGTGTATTAGACATTAAATGTGTATCACTCATTGCCACAATAAGATATGTAAATAATTTGTCGTCATTACATCTTTTAAAAATACTGTTAAACTGTAATGTCCTTGCATCCGTATTAAAAAATCTTAAACATACCTTTCCATCTATACCAAATTGATCTGGTATTGTATCAAATGGAAATTTCAATTCATAATATTCAATACTTTTACCTTCATATATATCTTCTTTTATGAACTTCAATCCCTTCAGGACATCAACTGAAAAATTCTTCATGAAACTTCCTATTATTGATTCCATATCCTTATCAAATACATCTATACATATAGTAGACTCTGCTGATAAAACCGACATATTAAGTCCTTGTATTAATGCACTCTGGCCAAAATCACCAAATCCAATGATTCCTATATGAACATCATAATCATCACCCTTATTAGCTGTATATACAGGATGTTCTTTATACATTTTATTGACAGCCATTTTATTAACATCTACTATGTCAAGATCAAAAGTTCTTGTATCTATTTTATCATAATACTGTCTTATCAGTTCTGCCATTGAATTGTCATTGCAGCACAGATGAATCTGCAGATACTCTTTATTTTCAGATGCATTTATATTTTTTTCAAAGCTCTTTGTAAATGCATTTAAACATTCAATATTTTCTATTGAATTATCATCACACAGAAAAACATCACTGAATTTACACATATCAAGCATTTTTATTACACTTTCCATATGCATATCCTGATACTTCTGCACAAACTTTACACCTTTGTTTATATATTTAAGCTTCTTATCATCAGAAAGTATTGTGCTTTCAACCACTGTAACACGACAGTCTTTAGTCAATGCATCTATAAGAGGAAACTTATATTTTCCTTCACCAATAACCAATACGCGCTTTTTATTTCTCTGGCTAAACAGTCCTCTGACATAGCTTGCTGGCTTTCTGATAAGAACGGTTAATGCACCTATTGTACAGAATGGTGCAACAATAACAGCAATACAATACACATATGTTATTATTCCACTTAATATGCCACCACCTGTTGCCTGCATATACGCAATAGCTTCTTTCTGCTTTATATCCGGATCTATCTTATACGCTTTAATTGCATTCTGTATGTTTAATGTTACTTTAAGAAACGGATTATCTACATTATGGTAGAAAAATATACCTTCAATCACACATATAATAAATACTGCAAGTGCCGTATACCATAGATAATCTTTGTATTTATTTCGCTTCATATTAATCTCCATTTCTGTGCATGAAAATCAACATTTTCATACCCTCTCCTTAGTTTTTAAAATCAAAAAATCATTTTTAATTATATTAATTATGAGTAGCCTTTATCTGTATTAGCAGTAATATCGCTTACAACTTCCTCTCCGCATACATCTTTTATTGTGCTGACTATATCATTTATTGTAACGCCAACACCATTCACATTGTCATTAAGCATTAACATAACCAAGAACCTCTCTACACATAGTTGCACATAGCTCTTTGTATATGCATCATCTATAAACGCAACAACTCCACGACAATTACCCGACTCCATATTCTCTGGAAACTGATCTGTCCATAATGGATTATGTCCACTAAAATCTCCATCGAAATATACATTCAATCCATGTTCTTTTACCAACTTATATACAATATCCCCTAATACAGTTTTCCAATCATCACTCTTATAACTTATAAAAACATATGGCTTGCTGTTAATCCCATTTTTATCTTCTCCTTATAATACACTCGTATTTTATATTAAAAGTCCCCACTAATAAGGTACTTTTTGTGTTCCTATTCTTCAATCAGTAGTAACTCTTTTCAAATTTCACCTTGCATATGTCAATTCTTCATTTCCCTTATCGTAATCAAACCTACCATCATTCTTTTCTTCTATCGCCTTAATAATATGATAAGTGTATTCGTTATAAGGCGTTGGTATTCCAAATTCTTCTCCCATACGCATAAGTGCACCGGAAAACATATCTATCTCGGTATGTCTTTTAGCATCTATATCCTGAAGTGTAGAGTATCTTGCTGTTGGCGGCACTGCACTTCCACGTGACGATGAATTATCAATAACACTTAAATCTATTCCTTTTGCCTTAGCTATTGTTTCAAGCTCATGTCTTAAACCATCGCTTATAGCCTTCATATGTTCACTATCCCTGTAACATCCAACACCTGCACCAAGTACTGCCTGTGGAAGATTATTACTTACATTAAGTCTGAACTTACTCCACATTTCTTCTTTTATATGCTCTGTCACTCTGTAGTTAAGCCTGCTGGCTGCAAAAAGCTCATCTATCAACTTTATCCTGTCACTCACAAGTGTCTGTTCTGATATTTTGTCTGATGCAGATACCTTATCTGCTGTTTCCCCAAAAATAATTCCTATTGTTGTATCAGGATTAAAGTAATATCCCCTACCATCTCTATGAGAGGCAACTTTTATAAGTGAATATACAATATGTGACATGCCTATCCTGTCTGCAATGATATCTTCACTGTCAACACCATTCATAAGACTCATAACTATAGTGTTTTCTCCAATAGCTGTAGCAATGTTGTCAAGTGCTCCTTTTAAAGCTCCATACTTTAACGAAACTATCAAAAGGTCAACGCCTGTATTATGCGCTTCTTCGGGTGTCCACACCTCTGGTCTGTATACTTCATCGTTTATAAGACAACCTTCTTTTCTCAGCCTTTCTTGACGTTCTCCCTGTGCTATTAGCCCCAGCCTTACATCCTTTAAGCCTGCAAGTCCCCATATAACATATGAACCTACAGCTCCTGCTCCTAATATAGCAACGGTCTTTATCTTCATGATGTTCTCTTTCCTCTTTTCTATAAAATATATTTCTAGTTATACTTATGGATACATTTCTGAATATACTTGGCCATATACTTATATTTCTTACACCAAAAATATCTTATTCATATTTATTATATTTGCAATCTGCTGCTTTATCAACCTATTATTTCATACTATTATTTTCAATACTGTTATTCATATCCTATTTTATTTTTTACCTATTGTTCATACTATTATTTTACCAAAAAAGCGGATGTCTGAATAACAAACATCCGCTTATATTTTATAACTGATATGATGTAAACGTCATAAGACAAAAAGTCTTTCTTAACCTACATGATAAGATTTTTTAACGCTTACTTAGTATGCAACTCCATTAGATACTTCAACATAGTAAATATTAACTCCGCCATTCTCGGATATAAGATAATATTCACCTGCAACTGGCACTCTGAATGAAACTGACTTAAGTGAATTTCCTGGAATCTTTGATGTAGATGTAATATCCTTTCCATTCTTATCAACTATCTTAATAAGTCTTGATTCATCTGTGCTTGAGCTTGTTGCATATACCTTCACCTTAGCTTCTCCAGCTGTTTTAAACGCAATAGCTCTTCCACTTGTACTGCCTTTACCAGAAAGCTTGATTCTTCTTGTAAAGTCTATTCCTTTATATTCCTTTCTGCTCTTATCTACTGTAACTGTTGCTTTGCTTCCGGCAACAATCTTAAAGCCATCAACAGTAAGTGTTGATTTTAACTTTCCTGTATTTACATCATTAGCATTTAGAACAAGCTTGGTACCGCTTACAGTCGAATCTGTCTTTGATTCTGTAGCTTTAGTTGCTTCTGTTGTTTTTTCTGTTGCCTTTGTTGCTTCTGTTGTTTTCTCTGTTGCCTTTGTTGTTTCTGTTGTTTTTTCTGTTGGCTTTGTTGTTTCTGTTGTTTTTTCTGTTGCTTTTGTTGTTTTCTCTGTTGGCTTTACTTCACCAGATGTCTTGCCTGTAACACTTATAACCTGATTAGCTACACCAAAATGTGCTCCAAGTGTTGAATAACTTCCCTGTGTTTCGTAAAGTCCCTTCATATTAATAGTTCCATCAGAATTTCTTAACTGCTTGTCTACATTACCATTAAGATTGATAAAATCAACAGCATTTTTAAACATTCCTGATACTTTAGATGGATTATCAACTACTGTACCCTTCTTGTCGCCGCTAACAACTGGTATTGGTAATAATCCTGATAATCTGTAATACTTACCTGTATTATAGTATATAGAATCACTCATATTACCTGTAAATTTATCTGAGTCTATAGCATTTGCTGAAACAAGACCTACGTACACTGCCTTATTTGATGCTCTGTAGCATAAGAAGTTGCCCTTCTTTGCTGACTTACCATTGCCCCATGCTGTGGCATTCATGATTGTAAGACCTGATGGATTGTTGTTGTCAGTGAATCCTGTTGCCCCATTGTTAAACGAGAGACAGTTAAGTACAACATGAGGTGTACCTACACCTGAACCACCGAGCTTAAAGCCATTCATATCTCCGTTAGCATAATGAACTCCGTTAGATAATGTTCCATTGCCGAATGAAACACAGTTTCTTATAGTTATCACACCGATAGGACCTGTAGCTGACTTAGCGAAAAGATCCCATCCATCATCAGAGTTGCAATATGATATACATCCATCAAATACATTACCTTCGCCGCATGTAAGCTTTGCTGCAAAACCATCTGCATTTTCACCTGTACCACCCTGGTCTGGATAATCACAGTTATCAAATGCTGTACAGTTGATTATAAGGTTGTTTGATGGCCATAAATCTTTAGTTGCTGCTGTTGTGTCATATCTTGATATCTGAAGTCCTGAATCTCTGTTTGCTTCGAATACACATTTTTCAAATATGTTGTTGTTACCAGCAAGTAACACGCCGTTATCACCAGCTCCATAGAAGTTGATTCCCTCAAAATACCAGTAATCTCCATCTACAACAACACCTCTGTTTGCGCCATTAAGTGTCTGTGCTGAGAAATCAAACTTAACCTCTGCACCATCAGCTGCTTTTACAACTATATAAGCGCCGCTGTTTCCATTCATGGCATTATTAATAACTATCGTATCTGTAAACTTGTAAGTTCCAGCCTTAACTATGATAACATCTCCTGCCTTAGCACTGCTTATAGCTGTAAGAATATCAGATGCTGACGAAACATACTTTGCATTCTTAAAATCTGAATCCTTCTTTGTACTTAAATCTGTATATGCACCTGAATATGAGAGACTTGTCTTATCATAACTGTTTTTAGTATCTGAACCTGCACCTGTAGTTTCCTTCTCAGTTGCCTTTGTTGCTTCTGTAGCTTTAGATGTAGTAGCCTTCTCTGTAGTCTTAGTTTCTTTTTCTGTTGCCTTAGATGTAGTAGCCTTTTCTGTAGCCTTAGTTTCCTCTTCTGTTGCCTTTGTTGTTTCATCTGTAGAAGGCTCTGGAGTTACTATGTTGGCATTAGTTCCACCAACAGCCACAAGCTCTGTGTTTTTATAATTCGTAACAGCTGCTTTTAAATCCTTATCTACAACATAAGCTGTGTCGTCTTCATCACTGAACTTCCAGTCAATAACACCACCGCCAAGGCTTCCTGCTCCCTTAGAAGATGTAACAAGTGCTGGAACATCCTTTGCTGCTACAAGGCTTCCTGCCTTTACTCCAAGATCCTTAATTGTATCAAAGTTATCGTATGTTGTGCCACCAACTACTGTCTTGTATGATGATGGTACCTTTTCACCTGCAGAAGCAGCCAGATATGCATCGAATGTTGCTGCATTGGCAGCTTCACCTGTAACTGATGCTGCATTAGCATATATGATACCTGTTGCTCCAACTATTTCGTTGCCATAAGCTTTTATGATGCCGCCGTTCTCACCTGAGAATGTGCCTTCGCCTAAAGCATCAGAACCCTGATTAGATGAAAGCATAGGATACTTGCAGTTTCTGAAGTAGTTGTTCTCTACATATACAGAAGAACCCATAGTTGAACCTACACCATACTTTGCGTTACCATCATAATAATTGTTATACATATGTACTGACATAGTTCTTACTCTGGCATGTCTTGAGTCTGAATGATCAAACCAGTTATGATGATAAGTAATGTAGTTAGGACCACTCTCGCTCTTCATACCACACAATGAACATTTACCTGAATCATAGAAATGTACATATGAAACTGTTATATACTGTGAATTACCCTTTATATCTATAGATCCATCACCTTTAGCCTGGTCAGCGTCCCCACCAACCTTGCCATAGTAAAGGTCTACGTTATGTATCCATACGTTGCAGTTAGCTGTATCTAGTGAGATACCATCATCCATAAAGTTAAGTATTGAGAGGTTTCTCATTTCTACATTACCTGCATTTCTTAAAAGGAAACCGAAGCCGCTTATGCTTGCGTCCTCGCCAACTCCTTCAAAAGTCATGTTAATATTAGAATAAGCACTTGCTCCTTTTATCTGCACACCCTCAGATGAGCTTGAAAACTTATCCATACCCGAATCTGTAAGACATCCTATTACTCTTACATCAAGTGCCCTTGTTTCTACACCCTTACTGGCACTCTTTGTATATGCATCAATAATTGTCTGGAGTCCTGTGTACTCCTTCTCGCCCTTTCCTTCCATAATGCCTGCTGTTACAGTTTTAGCATTATCATTAGTTACATAAAGAACGATTGAATCACTCTTAAGTGTTCCATCTTCGTTATATGCTCCTGAACCTGTCTTGTATCTTGATTCAGAAGAAAATGCAAAGCCTGATCTGTCATATGAGCTTACCTTAAGAACATCTGTAACCTTAGCCTTAGCTGTTACTTCTTTTCCATTCTTTACTGGTACTACCCTGATAACATAGTCTCCTGCCGAAAGACCCATGGCATCTACCCTGTAGTAACTCTTGTACCTTCTTATAAGTTCATTGTCGATTCTTGCATATGCTGAATCTGACTGTGAAGCCTTTTTGATATATGCTGTATATCCATCGGCTTCCTTGTCAATAGACCACTCAGCGTAAGCTGATTCAAGCCAGCCCTGCGCTGTTCCATTGAACTGTACTGTTCCAACCTCCGCCTTTGCGGTAGATATTGTAGTTGGAATAATGACACTTACAACCATCAATGCTGCAAGTATCAATGCCCATCCTTTGCGGGCACCTTTGCTAATGTTAGCTTTCATGTTTTACCTCCTCATGCATATGTTTGTGCAATATGCTTTAGCATATAATGTCTTACTTGCTAATCTTAGCAATATCGCACAAAAAAGTACATAGGATAACATAGTAAATTAGTACCATTTATTAAAATTCTGTTTCGTATTTATTAAAAGATTGTTTCCATATAAATATATTCTATATTGTTGTTTAATTGAATATTAGCTGGTGACGAACGGACGACAAATATAAGCTACAGGCAGTTCTGCACACTATGTTCA
>ERZ779892.2041-NODE-2041-length-16604-cov-2.621065_pt1 | contig 16604 bp, 10 predicted proteins | sample MGYA00511552_ERZ779892 | MGnify/ENA primary metagenome ERZ779892 (study PRJEB29588, sample SAMEA2154561) | human gut metagenome | biome: human gut; feature: human-associated habitat; material: faeces | place: Denmark | collected 2008/2010 ... | reverse complement strand
GGGACCAGGTGGTGGTTGTTACCCACCAGACAGGCCGGCCGGATGGCATGGATATGGTCGTACAGCCCGCGGAGTTTCCAGTCGAAATCCGGGTTCCGGTCCTGGTCCCACACCCCGTCGAACCAGATGGCGCCGACCGGGCCGTAGCCCGTCAGCAGCTCCGTGAGTTGGCGTTTCATAAAGTCGTAGTAACGCTCGTAGCTGATCGCCGTGCCGGGGCGGCCCGTTCCCAGCCCGGTCCTGCCGCGCGGGCAGTCGTCGCGGTACCAGTCGATCAGCGAATAATAGAGGTGCAGCCGGATGTCCTGGCGGGCGCACTCGTCGGAGAGCGCCTTTACAATATCCTGTTTATACGGCGTGGCGTCCACGATGTCGTAATCCGTCTGCGCGGTGTCCCACATCGAGAAGCCGTCGTGGTGGCGCGTCGTGAAGCAGACGTATCCTGCACCCGAGGATTTGATGGCCGAGACCCACTCCGCGGCATCGAAATCATGTGGATAAAACGCATTGGCCAGCTTGGCGTACTCCTGATAATTGATATTGCGGTTGGTCATCGTCCATTCGCCCGAGCCGAGCATGGAGTAAAGTCCCCAGTGGAGGAAAATGCCGAATTTGGCGTCCTGAAACGCCGTCCGGGCTTGCAGGTTTTCAGGCGCCGGGGCATAGGGCGCAGTCGTCTGCGCGGAGGCCGTCCAGCAAACGGCGGCGCAGGCCGCAACGATCCAGCGGTTTTTCATCGTATTTGGTTCGGATTATATACTTTATTCAAAAGTAATACAAATTCGCGACAATCATGCCGCTTTTTCCCGTTTTTTCTTTTCGTTTGTTACAATCGGAGCTTTTTAACGTCGAAAAAGTTACTTTTTATTGCGATGTTCGGGCGCAACTGTCGGGCTTACGATCTTCCTTCCGCCCTTCGCTCCCCCGGAAGCAAAATCGCAGGCTCGGATCGCATGTTTCGAGAGAGGCCGCTCTGGGGCTTTCCTATGCGCTGGCCAAGGGCAAACACTTCACGCGCGAGGAGTTTGTTTCGATGCTGCTCACCTCGGTGAACGACATCGACTCGCGGTTTGAAGGGTCCAAAACCTCCGGCGGGACGATCAATCTCGAAAAATACCGCGGCAAAATGGGTACGGGTTTGACCGATGCCTACCAGTTGCTGATGCAGATCGAAGGAACGCCCTGTCTGAAAGTCAAGACCGGCAAACTGGAGCTTGTCACCCTTACGAAACATTTCGGAGGTTCGGCCAAGGATCTGACCTATATGGGTGTCGAAGTCTCGGCGGAAGATATGCAGAAACTCGGCATGGCCGTGGAACCAAAGATGTACAACGGTCAGTTGATGATCAAATGTACGAAGCCGGGAGTTGCGCACATCACCGTGAAGGCGGTGGGCGGCGGCAACAGGCCCGGAACAGGATCGGTTATGGGCGGCATCGAAATTACCAAGACGTTTGCCGTCATTGCCCGCGAAACGGGTGCTGAAAACGGAGGCTGGTTATAAACGATAGAGTTAAAATACAATGAAAAAATATATTTATTCCCTGTTTGCGGCTGTTTTGTTCCTGTTTTCAGCCGGTTGTTCGAAGGATGACGACGGCTCGAAAAACATTGATTCGGGTGTTGTGGGCGAGTGGCACCAGACGAAGTGGAGCAACGAGGCATATGCGGATTTCGATGTCTACGTCGAGTTTCTGTCCGACGGGACGTTCAACATCTTCCAGAAGGTGGAAACTCCGACCTTTGTGTGCTATTCCGGCGATTTTGCGGTCAACGGTGCGCAGCTTTCGGGCCGTTACCGCGACGGTGAGCCTTGGGGCGCCAGCTACGCCTTTGAGTTGAGCGAAGACGGAAAAACGCTGACGATGATCAGCCAGACCGATAAGGCCGAGGAGAGCGTCTATACGAGAACTGCCATTCCCGAAGAGGTGCGGAACGCTCCCGAAGTGCGCTCCGCGCTTTCCGGTGCGTTGCTGCGGATTTTCTAATACGACGACGTTGAAGTCCAAAAGCAGCCTGACCATATGGTCAGGCTGCTTTTGCGTTGATTCTGATGGGTGCGAAAAAGGGGACACAGGCCTCCATGACAACGAATACACAAACATTGCAAAATGGCGTATTGGGTGGCTATACTATTGTTTACATTGCCCTCTTTACGCAGGAACAGTTCAAAATCACGCAGGAACGCTAAATCTATTTCATCGAACCGAGTGTTCAGCGACCTAAATTCAGACAGGCGGGAAAGTAGGGAACGGTGTTTGGATGCCGAGCCGTATTTGCCGAGCGTTTCAAGTCTTTCTATTGTTTGTTTTAGATATTCGCCTATGGAACAATTCAGTCGTTTGCTGTTCTGTTCAAAGAGATTTTCAAAGGTTACGGGAATATCCATAATCTCTAAACGTCGGATTTTCTTCTCGTACTCTTTTACTTTGGCTGTTATCTGAAACTGAATATTGTCCCTGTCGGGGCAGTCGTCTGTTACCTTTTGTGCTTCTGCGTCCCAATGTTTAAGCGCAACGGAAACACCCAATCCGACTGCCTTTTTGCGTTTGCCTTGAAAGAATAAAAGGCACAATGGAGAGGTGGAATTTTTATAAATAATTTCTTTGCGGCATATAACTCTGAATGTCATTTGATTACATTGTTATATGCAGTTGGATGTGTAGTTCCCTATGTGGAGCCTAATGTGTACCCTGCACCCTCAAACGGGCTGTTTTTGCCCTGAAAATGCCAAAGAGAAAGGAATGGTATAAACGCAAAAAAGACCGATAATCATTGATTATCAGTCTTTTGCTTTGTACCCCCTCAGGGGCTCGAACCCTGGACCCCAACATTAAGAGTGTCGTGCTCTACCAACTGAGCTAAAGAGGCATCAATCATTATCTGATTGCGAGTGCAAAGGTACGTTTTTGTTTTAAATATGCAAACGTTTCGACTACTTTTTTGCGAATTTAATCTAACATTTTTGGATTGAAGATCAGATAACCAATGTTTAAGCCAAAGTTGAAATTCTCCTTCGGATAACTGTATCCGTTGGCGTACAGACTGATACATAAGAATGGCAATTGCAATACGACCGACGCTTCACCCATATAATTAAACGAGTGCAAAAACTTACCATAATGCGGGATTCCGACATACGGGTTGTTTTCCGGCACCGTCTTTTGTATTTCATAGAGCGGAGCGAAGCCATACATATCCAACCGGAAGTGCAGAAGCTTGCTTAACTTCAAGATCGGGGAAAGCCCGAAAGCCACATATTGGTTCGCCCGGAACGCCTCGTTGAATACAATCTCGCTATGGGGTGTCGGGGTAAACGCCGGGGCCTGTAATACGCTAGCCGTATAGTTATTCATGAGGTTCTTGCTGGATATGACCATTTCCGCCAAATAACCTAAGTTGAAACGGTTGCTCAGCGTCTGGTATTGGTTCCAGCGCCCTTTCAGTTGCAGCCAGCTATGCACTTTGCGACCAATCGGGGCTTCCGTCGTGGCGGAAGTGGGGGATGGGGTATACTTCTCCGTACCGGTTACGTATTGGGCGATTAGGAATTGCTGTTTTCCGCTTATCGGGTATTGTTTGGTGTTGAGTGAGTTTTGCTCGATACTTAACGAGCCGCTGAATAAATCGTACCAGCTATGGTCGAAAGAGGCGTTCGGGAAAGGTATCGTGGTGCTCTGCAAATAGAAATCGTTCAACCGTCCGTAGGCGAACCCGATCTCCGCTTTCGCGTGGTTGAGGAAGGGGAAGCCTAATTTTAGTTTCATGTACAGTTCTTTCTGCTTAATCATGGCGGGCACTATATCCTCATAAAAGAGGGATTGGCTTTCCGTGTATTTCTTGTCCGAGAAGACTCCTTGCCAATTTAAATAAGTGGGGATTTGCGTTTGCAGGTACATCCGGCCACTCAACATGACACCACTAAAGGAGTTACCCACTTGAAAGTTCGAGTTTACGTCGGCGGCGAACCGTCCCAGATATTGATACCCCAATCCTAGGTATAATTGATTCGCTTGATGAGACGATACGTTTCCACCGAAGCCAACCGTGATCTCTTCTTTCATCTTCACGTCCAGATAAAGATCGAATTTCTTCTCTTTCCGGTTATAAACGGCATGCGGCATGATTTCCCTAATCTTGGAATAGGTCAGCATCTTGAAATAAGCCCGCTTGAACTCTTCCATGGAGAATTCGTTATTGATATCCCTGTGTAATTGGGCCTCTATGTATTTACGCTGGGCCTCGGATACGCCCGTCACGTAAATATTACGGAAGATCAGCGGGGGAAGGTTCTCTTTATAGGCTTTTCTTCTTTCGGTAACCTCATTTAAAGGCACTTCCCGGGGAACCCGTTGCTTGATGGAGTCGATCATGGAAAGGGTACGTTTATACCCGATGTCCATAAGCTCCTTGCCTTTCTGGAAATCCAATAAGGAGACGGTGGGAAAACTGAATTTAATCATCATGCCATCTTCCTCCGGTACCTCGTAATCGGTCTTTTGCATGATCATGGTCTCGATCTGGTTATAAGGATTCTCCGAAGGCTTTTTATTCCCTCCCGATACCGTCGATCCGAAAATGAAATCCGGGTGGAACGCGTCTTTCATCGGGCCTACCGGGAAATTATCGTAGATACCTCCATCGAATAAAGGAATACTGTCTTTCCATATGGGCTGGAAGAAAAACGGGAAAGTCATGGAGGCACGTACGGCGTCTCCCAGATCCCCATTCTTAAAGATGATCGGCTTTTTAGTATATATATCCGAGGCCACGCAACGGAAAGGGACAAACAGGTTGTCGAAATTCCACCCCGCCTTTGCCGTCGCCTGCGAGAACAAGGCCATGAACGCCTGATTCATCTGTATGGGATTGATCAAGCTTTGCGGTAAGAAGCTAGCCTTGATCTGTAGGGAATCGGACATATCGATGGAGAAATGCGCGAATTCCGGGGTCGGGTAAGGCTCCTTGAAATAATAGGTATATTGCTCCTCCACCGTACCTGTTTGCCAATAGGAGAACTCCTTGGAAAGCATCAGCTCCAGCATCTCCTCGGGGGAATATCCCATGGCGTATAAACTACCGATAATCGCCCCGATGGAGGTACCGGTAATGTAATCGATCGGTATATTATTTTCTTCCAGCGCCTTGATCACTCCGATATGTGCCGCTCCTTTGGCACCGCCGCCACTGAGTACCAACCCTACTTTCTGGGCGGAAACAATCTGAATGGCAGCAAGGAATAAGGCTATGATAACTGTTATTTTCCTCATATGAACCCAATCTGTTTTTCTTCTCCAAATGTAAGAAGTATTTCTTTAGAAACATAAACATTTTGTTTTTTCGTATTGTTGAGTTATCAATACAATTAAAACAGAAGATGTTATGAAAGAGAAAGAATTGAATAGGGAAGAGCGGAATAAGACCGTTATGGAGACTGGTGCTTTGGTCATGGCTGAGTTTTATGCGGATTGGTGCCCTCATTGCCAGAAAATGATGCCGATCGTGAAGGAGTTCAAGGAATTGGAGAAAGGAAAATTAGAAGTGGTACAAATCAATATCGAGGAGGAGAGCGCTCTTGCCGATTTGTATACGGTGGAATCGATTCCTACTTTTATCCTGCTACGGAAAGGGGAGGCTTTGTGGAGACAATCCGGCGAGATGAACTTGGATAGGTTGCGGAAAGTGGTCGAGGATGTCGTGGGCTGAAACTAAAAAAACCGTTCCCCCGAGAAGGAACGGTTTTTTATATATGTGAGGATTGGTTTATCCGATCAGTTCTACGCTACGTTTGATGAATTGGCTTAAGGCCTCTCCCTTCAGCATACCGTTTCCTAACAAAGCAAGGTCGATCAACTGACTAACTGTCTTGTTCGTGCCGGCGTATTCGGCGAGAACTTGGTTGCGTTGCTCACGAAGCTCATCCAGCTTATGGTCGGTGTTGGTCATATCCTCTTTCTCTTGCGCCGTGATCTCATCTTCTTTCTTTTTGCTTTGAGCCTCACGTAAGTCGGCTTGACGAGCCTCCCATCCTTTGATATCGCTAAGGATCGGTTTTAACTTCTCGTCGCAAGCTTGCTCCTCTTCAGTTAATACTTTCTTGATCAACGGATGATCCGTATTCAATACGAAGTTGAAGCTATCCGGCATCTCGCCATAGAAAGACATACCCGGTTGCATAGCGGACATCTCACGCATTCTTCGCATATACTCGCTTTGTGTCAACATGACAGGGTTCGCGTTTTCGCCCAATGCCTCGAATGTTACGTAGAACTCGGTCTTGTTCAATTTCGGCATCTGACTCTTGAATACTTCCTGCATGGCCATTTTCTGCTCCTCGCTCAAGGTTACCTTATTCGAGTCTTCCTTGCGGATCAGGTTATCGATCGTATCGCTATCCACACGAACGAAGCGGCTCTTCTCGAACTTCTGCTCCAATTGTCCGATCAAGTGTACATCCAATTGTCCGTCCATTTCCAAGACGCTGTAACCTTTGTCCTTTGCGGCTTGTATATAGCTGTATTGCTCGTCTTTATTGGTGGTATACAGATAGATTAAGTTACCCTCTTTGTCTGTCTGGTTGTCCTTGATCAAGTTTTTGTATTCCTCGAAAGTGAAGTATTTGCCTTCGACGTCCTTGAATAAGGCGAACTTAACCGCACGGTCGTAGAACTTCTCATCAGTCAACATACCATATTGGATGAATAGTTTCAAGCTATCCCATTTCTCCTCGAACTGCGGGCGGTCGTTCTTGAAGATCTCTTCCAAGCGGTCTGCCACCTTCTTCGTGATGTGGTTGGAGATCTTCTTCACGTTCTGATCGCTTTGCAAATAGGAACGGGATACGTTCAACGGGATATCCGGCGAATCCAATACACCATGCAATAATGTCAAGAACTCAGGAACGATACCCTCTACGGAATCCGTAACGAATACTTGATTGCAATATAACTGGATCTTGTTACGATGCAAGTCGATATTGCTCTTGATGCGAGGGAAATATAAGATACCGGTCAAGTTGAACGGATAGTCTACGTTCAAGTGAATCCAGAACAACGGCTCATCCGTCATAGGATATAAGTCACGATAGAACTTCTTGTAATCCTCGTCGGTCATATCGGCCGGTTTGCGAACCCATGCCGGTTTGGTGTCGTTGATTACGTTATCTTCGTCCGTATCTACATATTTGCCATCCTTCCACTCTTGCTTCTTGCCGAACGCGATAGGAACCGGTAAGAAACGGCAGTATTTTGTCAATAAGCCATTGATCTTATCCTTGTTCAAGAAATCTTTATTCTCGTCGTCTATATACAGGATGATATCGGTACCACGATCCTCTTTCGTCGTTTCCTCCAAGGAGTATTCCGGCGTACCGTCGCAGCTCCATTTCATGGGAACAGCGCCTTCTTTGTATGATTTCGTCACGATCTCTACTTTCTTGGAAACCATGAAAGAGGAGTAGAAACCAAGACCGAAGTGACCGATGATAGAAGCGGCGTCGTTCTTGTATTTCTCAACGAACTCCTCGGCGCCAGAGAAAGCGATCTGGTTGATGTACTTATCGATCTCCTCGGCCGTCATACCGATACCCCGGTCAGAGATCGTGATCGTTTTGTCATCGAACTTAACCTGTACGGTCAAATCGCCGAGTTCGCCTTTAAACTCGCCTACGGAAGAAAGCGTTTTTAACTTCTGGGTAGCGTCTACCGCATTAGAAACAAGTTCACGAAGGAAGATTTCGTGATCACTGTATAAGAACTTCTTGATAATCGGAAAGATGTTTTCCGATGTTACTCCGATGTTACCTTGTTTACTGCTCATAGTCTGAATATCTTATTATTTTTATTGTTATTTTGTGCGTATTCCTGATCCTGATCATTCTCAAGATCCGCCTATTCCTATACAAAACGAATGCCAAAATGTTTCGGATAAACTATAAATGACAAAAAGGCAGATGCCGGCTGATAGATTTGCAGCCGGGCATAGTTTGATCAAACCATATCATCTCCTGTCTTGGCGAATGTAACACGGATGGTTTTATGGAATGGGATAAAACGAGATACGATCGCTATGAATAAGGAGATGACTAATAAATACCCCAGTATCTCTTTTAACGCCAATAATAAGCTTTGTTGCTGTAACGTATTATAGAGTGTATTGGTAGCCATTTGCGCTGCCTCGTCGTAGGGATGCCCTTGGGTCAAGGCGTTGCCAAGCGCCTGATTATAGCGTGAGGCGGCTAGAGGATCGGCCAGCGTAACGGTTTCTGATAAGGAATACATATATTTTTGTTCCAAGCGATATAGTATATTACTGTAAAAAGAAGTCGCCATGATAGGGGATAGTACCGAACGGAAAATGATGAGAAAGAAAGCGTTTGACAATAAATATTTAGGATTTAAATCTTCCACGGCAAATAAGGCGAAAGCTATGATTAGAATCATCATGCCCAATCCCCTGAGGAATATAGGAAAGTAGAGTATCTCGTATCTGCTATCCGGTGAGATCCCGAAATAAAGGCTCCCGAAGAACAGGACGAAACAACTCATTCCTCCCGCTATCAAGAAACGAAACCGCCAACGTTGCCACCGGAACCACCAAAAACAGATGAACGCCCCCAAGACATATCCCGGAAGCAAATAAGTATAAAGGGAATAGGTATGGGTACTGTCTACCTTTAAGATACTGGTCAGGTAGCTGGTCAACAAGGTAGTCGAAGTACTGAAAAACATGACAAGCATCATATAGAAATAACCGATAATGGCTTTCGGCTGGTATAAAGGCGCCAGATTCACGTACGGACGTTCCGAATGATATTGATACCAAATAAATAAAGCGATCAATATCGGGGCGATCATGATATAAAGGCAAATCTTGGGGGATGCCATCCAGTCGAGTACTTTCCCGTAATTAATGACATACATAAGCATTAACAATCCGGTGGATATGATGAACATTTCCCGGATGTGTAGATCGGCCAAGGGGATGGACTTGATCGGCCGGTTATGGCGGAAGCAGATGATTACCATTACTATGGCCAATAAAATCATTAGCATCATGAAGTAATACATATATTTCCAGTCGTAATGGTAGGCTAACTGTGCGGTAACAAGCATGGACGCTTGTCCCCCTCCGAAAACAAAAGGATAGAAGTAGGAATAGAATTGGCTACGTATATTTTTAGGGCTGAATATCTTTTGTGCGTACCGGATAAACCACAGCATGAGAAACCCTTTCAGGAAACCGATCGCGAAACTACAGACGATCAATATGTCGGCGTTCTGGGAGCGGGCACAGATCCAGCTTAAGAAGAACTGGGCGACTAAATCCGCTAACAATAAGAATTTTATAGAGAAGGCTTCTAATATCTTCGGAATAATCGGATAGGATACCGCCATTCCCGCCGCTGCCGCGTAATATCCCATGGTTATATCCTCGGTGTTCGTGCCTAGCGTGTTTGATACCTCCAGCATACTGCCGGTGTACGAACCGTTTAGCATCGTAACCGGAAGGATAACGATGAAGATGCAAATCAATCCTAACCAGTCCGGCACCCATTGGCGGATCGGTGCCCCAAGCTCTTTCATCGTGATCATTTGCGTAAGGCTTCTGTTTCAACCATCATGCCTGCTCTTAAGTATTGCGTATCTTCTTGCGATAGATTTTCCAAGTCTATCCGTACCGGGATACGTTGTTGTACCTTGACGAAGTTTCCGGCGGAATTGTCGGTCGGGACCAATGAGTATTTGGAGCCTGTGGCGTCGGAGATTGCGGTTACCTCCCCGTTGAATATCTTTCCCGGCAACGCGTCTACCTTGATACGTACTTTTTGCCCGATATAGATGTGGGGGATCTGGGTCTCCTTGTAATTGGCCGTGATCCATTTGTCTTTATCTCGTACGAGGTAGGATATCGTTTGTCCGGCTTGCACGTATTGTCCGGGCTCTAAGGTCCGTCTGCCTACATGACCGTCGTAAGGGGCGGTTATAACGGTATAGGAAAGGTTTAACCTCGCTAAATCCAGATCCGCTTCTTTTCGTAAGATCGCCGCCTCGGCTCCTGTTGTCTTCTTGCTGGTTTCGGTGAATTGGGAGAAAGCGGCTTTCTTTTGTTCCACCAACGCCTGATATCGGGCTTGCGCCGCCTCGAAAGCGGCTTTGGATTGCTCGTATTGTTGCTCGGGGACCGATTCTTCTTTCAGCAGCCGCTCAAATCGGTGATAATCCTGTTCCAGTTGCCAAAGCTTGGCTTTAGCTTCGGCGATGTTGGCGTCTTGTACGGCGATGTTCGTATGGGAGGTCTCGATACCGGAACGAAGTACGTCTTGTGATCCTTGGGCATCGATCAACGCGGCCTCTGCCTCTTTTACCTTGATCCGATATTCCCGATCGTCCAGTATGAGAAGTGTGTCCCCTTGGTGAACGTACTGGTGTTCCTTGAAACGGACCTCTTTTATGTAGCCGGAGGCACGTATATTTAGTGGGGCGATATATTGGTCCACAAAGGCATCGTTTGTCACCTCATAATTGATGTAACGCCAGAAATAATTGGCTGTCCACCAAATGCCGGAACCGGCTAAAAGGATACATATGGAGTTTAATACTATATTCCGTGTCCTTACTTTCTTTAGTCTTTGATGTTTCTCTTTTAATTCGTTTGCCATAGTCGTTGTTTCTTTTTAGAGACGGCCGCAAGCCTTCTGTAGTTGATAGTAAGTGTAAATCACGTGGGTACGGGCATTCGTGAGCTGTAGCTCCGCGTTGAGGAGAACCGAGTTCGCGTCGAGTAAGTCGGTTAGGATCGCCAATTGGTTTAAATACCGGTTTTGCATGATCCTGTAGTTCTCTTGAGCTTGCCGTACGGATAACTTCAAGGCTTCCACTTCTTGTAGGGCCTCCTTATGACGTAAGAACGCGGTGCGTACTTCCATGCGGATTTTCTGCTTTTTCTGTTCCTCCTCGTTTTTATGTAACGAGACCATCCATTTGCTTTCCTTTATTTTATGGTTGTTTTTATATAAAGAGGATAAAGGGTAGGAGAGCGACAGTCCTATGTTCCAGTTGTTATTGTACATATCCGCTAATGTTCGGGAGACCGGACGTGCCAATGTGTTCGACGCATATAGCGATAGGCTGGGTAGCGAGGAGGCTTTCGTCAAACGTATATCATTTTGGGCTAACTCTGTTTGTTTCCGGAGTAGACGTATCGCCGGATCATTGGAATAGGCTTGGGCTACATAATCTTCGTAAGTTTCTAAAGATACGGTTTGGTCCAGTAACGTGGTATCTGGTTTGAGCAATAGATTCTCATCGAGACCGATCAGGATATCCAATTGCTGTGATACCAGTATGAGGCTATTATCCGTTTCTTGCAAGGATAGGCGGTCGTTGGTTAATTGCATCTCGCTTCTTAATACGTCGTTATTGGTTATCAGTCCCTCTTTTTTCATACGCCGGATATCTTGCAGGCGGCGTTCCGATTCCTCGATATTACGGGAAAGCACCTCACGTTGTTTAAACAGGCTGAAAAGACCGATGTATTGATTTAATAGACTGAGCTTGATCTCACTCTGGTCTGTGAGCGTTTGTAAAGAGGCGACTTCTTTCTCCAGATCCGCTTTCCGGATGGAATACCGGATTTTACCGCCTTGGTATATCGGTTGGGTAAGGTCGATGGCATAGTTCTGGGACCAATCGGGCGCTTCCGGGCGAGTCGGATGGGCGAGTCCTTGCTCAAAGAGGATCGGTTGCCCTACATATCCACCTTTCAAGCCGATTTGCAGGTCTGGCAATTGTGCGGAACGTGCCGTATGGGTTCTCTCTTGCGCTATCGATTCTTTTAAGACGTCTGCTTGGATCTGCAGACTATGCCGTACGCCTCTCTCGAAAAGCTGGTCGATGGTCAAGAAGAGCGAATCGGTTTGGGCGATTGCCGGAAATGTAGCGACCGTCATACAAAAGAGGCTCAATACGTGCTTTTTATATATTCTCAAGGACATTATGTACTGCTTTTAATTCGGATAACATGGTTTCTACGTTCTCTATTCCGATAATATGCTCCGCATGTACATAAACCTGATCAAGGATCGGGCGAATTTGCTTTTTGAATTCTTCTCCTTCCGGGGTTAGGAAAACCAGTTTGTTCCTCCGGTCCTCGGGATCTTCTTTCCGATGGACGTAGCCTTTCTTCTCTAAATTGTTCATTAGGTTTGTCAGACAAGCCTTATCCTTTGCCGTTCTCTCTGCCAAGACCTGTTGGGTGATACCTTGTTCGTGCCATAGGCAACTCAAGATTTGAAGCATCTCAAATGTTATACCGGCGTTGTTCTTTTTCAGCGTTCGTTGCATAGACCGACGAAATGCCATGCGTGTGCGGACAACTTGTAACATAAGTTCCCGGAATTCTTTACCTTCTACCATTACTTATAATTCTTTTAAACTTGCTGGGCGCGAAGATAGCGTTTTTTCTCGGATTAGTCAAATGTTTAACTAATTAGCGTCTCGCTAATAAAGTATGTTTACCATCTAGGTGGCACAGCTTTGCCATCGGCGTGGCACGGGCTTGCCATCACTATGGCACGGGTATGCCATCAGCGTGGCACAGCTGTGCCAAGGCGATGGTAGATGTTGGCACAGTATGTGTATGAAAGACAGGTGTATAGAATGAAGGCGTAACAAACCTGTGGAGTGATTCGTTACGCTTTCTGTTTAGTTCTCGTTTACGAGTTTAAGATGCATTCTTCTTTATCCAAACGCCTCCTTCAATTGCTTCACCCATCGCTCGATTCGTTTGTCGGTTTGATCCGGTTGGTTTTCCAAATCGAGGACTAAGCCTAGTAGCTTGCCATTTTTCAAGGCTTTGGAGGCATTAAAGAAATAATCATCCGAAGAGGTCTCGCCTACTAAAGTCGCTCCACAGGAGGTGAAAGCGTCTGCCAATATGCCGACTCCATCGGCGAAATTATCCGGATAATTCGTTTGATCTCCAAGACCGAAAATAGCGACCTTCTTATTTTTAAGGTCTAAAGTGACCAGTTCCGGGATGATCTCGTCCCAATAGGTGGGAAGCTCGCCATCGAACCAAGTAGAGGTTCCTGCGATTATATGGTCGTAAGCCTCGAAATCTCTTTTCCATGCGCTTTCAATAGGGATGATATCGATCTGATCCTCCCCGAAAGCTTTTCTTATTTTATTGGCGACAAAGGTTGTTTTCTCTGTGCCCGTTCCGTAAAATAATCCTGTTTTCATTGTGATACTTTTAAAGATTTAACGAATGTGGATCTAATAAAGCAGCAGTTCTTTTGCCGCATGATAGATGGTCTCCTCGTTGGGGAGGATGGCCCGTTCCAAGACCGGATGGAAACCAACCGGAGTGAATAGGGAACCTACCCGTTGGATCGGAGCATCCAAGTACTGGAATAGTTCCGAGCCGATGATGCCGGCAATTTCCGCTCCGAAGCCAGAGAAGACCTTGTCCTCATGTACGATCAATACTTTACTGGTTTTCTTCACCGAGTTGAAGATCGCCTCTTTATCCAATGGTATCAAGGTACGAAGATCGATAACCTCCAGTTCCCAGCCTTTTTCTTTGTAAAGAAGCTCGGCTACGTTGAGGCAAAGATGGGTCGTATTGCCATAAGTGATGATCGTCAGATCTTTTCCCGGACGGCGGATACGGGCTTTCCCAAACGGAACCTCGAAATCCTCGGGGACAAAGGTGGAGGCTTCTACCGCGTTGTAGAGCGCTTTCGGTTCCAGATAGAGAGTAAAGCCTTTAGAACGCATACTCGTCCGCAACAGTCCGGCGGCATCATCTGCGAAAGAGGGATAAACAATCCGGGCACCGGGTAATGAGGTCAATGCGCCCTCAATGGTCTGGGAATGATAAAGCCCTCCTCCGATATAGCCTCCGGAGGCTAGGCGCAAAGTGATGTTTGGGGTAAATTGCCCGTTGCTGCGCCAATACTCATGCGTACATTCCACGTATTGCTCGACGGCCGGCCAGAAGTAATCGGCGAATTCCGCACCCTCGATCACTACATGGATCTTCGGGTCAAAGCGGCACATACCGTTCGCTGTCCCTACGATATAATCCTCGGCGATAGGGGCGTTGAAGACTCGCTCGATACCGAATTCTTGCTGCATGCCTTTCGTGATGTTGAATACGCCACCCTTTTCTTTATTGGCTACATCCTGTCCCCAGATAAACGTATCCGGGTTGTGCCGGAACTCCGCTTTCAACGTCTTGTTGATCGCCGTAACTAGCGTTTCTTTCTCTCCTTCCTCGTTTTGAACACCTTCTTTGTATTTTTGAGGTTGATAAGGTTCCGGGAGGACGTAATCCTTGACGGTAGACGGATCGGGATCGGGGGCGGCCATCGCTTTCCGATTGGCGGCTTTCAGGTCTTTAGCCGCTAGATCCGCGATCTCTTTCAATTCTTCCTCGGTGAAACGTCCGTAACGAATCAGCATGCGATGGAATTTGTATAAAGGATCGGCGGATTTTACATAGGTAAGCTCGTTCTCATCACGATACAAGGTATGTTTATCGGAGTTTGAGTGGGAGCCTATCCGTACGCAATTGGCCTGAACGATTACGGGAGTCCGGTTGGCGATCGCGTACTCTTTGGCCTCGGTCATGGCATTCATGGAATCGAACACGTCTTTTCCATTGCAATGGATAATACGTAAATTCTTGAAGCCAGAGAAGTTATCGGCAACTTTACGATTGGCCGTCTGGTCCTTTTTGGGGACAGAGATACCATATCCATTGTCTTGGAAGACAAAGATAACCGGCAGTCGCTCATTGCTGGCGCCATTGATTGCCTCATACACATAGCCTTCGGAAGCGGCCGATTCACCGTGCGAGGTAATCGCTACGCCTTTCTGTCCATAGTAAACCATCGCCCGTGCCACGCCGGCGGCATGGAGATCGTGAGTCGCCGTAGCGGAAGAAACGTTCTCGATATGCCATTCCATCTTAGAGAAGTGGTTAGACATGTGGCGGCCGCCACTGGTCAGGTCGGTCGCCTTGGAGATACCATTCAGGATGATCTCCTCGGCGGTCATTCCCGCCGAGAGAACCGTCAACATATCCCGGTAATAGGGGAAGAGAAAGTCCGTATCCTTATCGAATACTTGTCCCATGGCGAGTTGTATCCCGTCGTGCCCGGCATACGGGGCATGATAAGACCAGCCGAGAGATTGCAATAAATAGGAGGGAGCCTTCTCATCGATCGCCCTTCCGAGCGTCATAAGGTAAAACCATTTCCTGAGAGTCTCCTTATCTGTTGTTTTTATATCATACTTTTTCATGTTGTTCTATTATATATAGTAATGTATTAAGCGTTCCAATTCTCTAGTTCGTCGGCGATGGAACGTAAAAAGGCTCCCGCCAAAGCTCCGTCCACGATACGATGATCGTAGGAGAGTGAGAGGTACATCTTGTGACGGATAGCGATCGTATCTCCCTCGGGCGTCTCTACTACCGCAGGCTTCTTCTCGATATAACCGACGGCTAGGATCGCTACTTGAGGCTGATTGATGATCGGGGTGCCGAACAGACTCTTGAAGGTTCCGAAATTCGTAATCGTGAACGTTCCGCCTTGGATGCTATCCGGGGCGAGCTTATTCTCACGGGCTTTAGCCGCCAAGGTATCTATTTGTGAGGCGAGGCCACTTAGGTTCAGCTTATCGGCATCGTGTATAACCGGGACAATTAAATTTCCGTCGTTTAAGGAAACCGCTATACCTATATTAATAGGCTTCTTTAGGATGATATTGTAACCGTCCACGGATGAATTTACTAATGGATAGGCTTTCAACGCTTTGGCTGTCGCTTCGGTAATAGCCGGCATATAAGTTAGGTTGATGCCTTCTTGCTTGAAGAATTGATCCTTCACTTTTTTACGCCAGTTAACCAGTCGGGTCACGTCTACCTCGATAACCGACGTCACATGCGGAGATACTTTTTTCGATAATACCATATGGTCCGCAATGATCTTACGTACACGATCCATTTCTCTCACCTCGTCTCCTTGGGCGAGTGGAGCAGATGGAGTGGCCGCTGTCATAGGCATGGAAGGAGCGGTCGGCGGCGCTACCGTAATTGTTGGCGTGCTCGTAGCCGTTTGCTGCATGGAAGAAACAGGAGCCTGTTTCGGCTTCGGCATTTCCGTACCTTTATTTTTGTGATCGATATACGTTTGAATATCTTTCTTACTGAGACGTCCCAGATATCCGGTACCCGGAATATGATCCAGTTCATCTTGCGATACACCGGCAGCTTTCGCTAATTGCAATACGACGGGAGAATACCAACGATCTTCCTCTTGGGAATTCTTTGATAATTCCTCTGGGACGGGAGCGGGGACTTGTTCTTTCGGTTGAGTAGCCTCCGAGGTTTCCGGCTGAACTCCGTTATCCTCTCCTTCACCTTCGATCTCAAGGATCGCTACGACTGTACCGACCGCTACGGTGTCTCCCTCATTAAAAAAAAGTTGTTTTACTTTTCCCTCAACGGGGGATGGAATCTCAGCGCTTACTTTCGCTGTGCTTACTTCGAAAAGGACATCATCTTCCTCTACGGTATCACCTACCTTTACCGAC
>ERZ779892.2030-NODE-2030-length-16669-cov-4.109967_pt1 | contig 16669 bp, 8 predicted proteins | sample MGYA00511552_ERZ779892 | MGnify/ENA primary metagenome ERZ779892 (study PRJEB29588, sample SAMEA2154561) | human gut metagenome | biome: human gut; feature: human-associated habitat; material: faeces | place: Denmark | collected 2008/2010 ... | reverse complement strand
TAGAGCACGCGGTTCATACCCGCGGTGTCGAGGGTTCGAATCCCCCTCTCGCTACGAAAGAGAGAGCTCCTGCGAAAGCAGGGGCTTTTGTTGTTTTACGTTCGGAGGGGGGGCTGCCAGTGGCGGGCCCTGCAGATTACAATACCATGGAAAATGACAGGGAGGCGCTTATGAAATTATTCCACTTATCCGATCTCCACATCGGAAAGCGAGTCAATGAATTTTCGATGATCGAGGATCAGAAGTACATTTTGTCGCAGATTCTGCATGCTGCAAAAAGAGAGAGACCAGATGGCGTACTGCTTTCCGGAGATATTTACGACAGTACGATTCCAAGTGCAGAAGCGGTTCAGGTTTTTGACGTGTTTCTGACAGAGCTTTCCACCAATCGGATTCCCACTTTTATCATCAGTGGAAACCATGATTCCGCCGAGCGTCTGGCATTTGGATCCAGCCTGATGGGAAAAAGCGGGATCTATTTTTCAAAGGTATACAATGGAACGATAGAGAAAATTCCGCTGCAGGATGCGTATGGCACGGTGTGGATTCATCTGCTTCCGTTTTTACGGCCTGCGGTGGTGCGCCATGCCCTGCCGGAGCGTGCGGAAGAAGTAATGTGTACAGCGGATGCAGTTCGGATTGCATTGGAACAGGATCTGGTTGATGAACAGGATCGAAATGTGATTCTGGCCCACCAGTTCGTAACCGGGGCAAAACGATGTGATGCAGAAGAACTGCAGGTTGGCGACTTGGATCAGATTCCGGCAGAATTGTTTGAAAAGTTTGATTATGCTGCACTGGGGCACATCCACAGCCCACAGAAGGTGGAAAGAGACACGGTTCGCTATTGCGGTTCGCCGCTGAAATATTCTTTTTCGGAAGCAGGACAGGAAAAAACGATTACGGTGATCGAATTAAAAGAAAAAGGAACGGTGGAGCTTAGAACAATTCCATTAAAGCCCTTGCACGATCTCAGGAAAATCCGGGGGACGTATCTGGAAGTCACGGCAAAAACATTTTATGAGAACAGCGACTGCGAGGATTACCTTCTGGTGACGTTGACGGATGAAGAAGATGTGCCGGATGGAATGGCAAAACTCCGAACGATCTATCCGAACCTGATGCGCCTGGAGTACGATAACAAAAGAACCCGGTCTGCTGCAGACATTGGCACGGCGGAACGAGTGGAGGAAAAATCAGAACTGGAACTGTTCCGGGAATTTTATGAATTACAGAATAATCAGAGCATGACCGCACAGCAGAAAGCGCTGGTGGAAGAATTGTTACGGGGGATGAAGGCATGAAACCAAAGAAATTAGTCATCAGTGCATTCGGACCGTATGCGGACCGGATGGAACTTGATTTTGACCGGCTGGGCGGCGGTCTGTATCTGATTACGGGGGACACCGGCGCTGGAAAAACAACGATTTTTGATGCCATCACGTTTGCGCTTTACGGGGAAGCGAGCGGTGAAATCCGGAAAGGCGAAATGTTCCGCAGTAAGTATGCAAAACCGGAGGTGCGTACCTTCGTAGAGCTTACGTTTACGTATCAGGGAAAGGACTATACGGTAAAGAGAAACCCGGAATATCTGCGCCCGAAGGACCGCGGACAGGGCATGACGATGGAGAAATCGAATGCAGAACTGATTTTTCCGGATGAGCGGCAGCCGGTTACGAAAACTTCGGAAGTGACAAAGAAAGTGACAGAACTTCTCGGGCTGGATCAGCGTCAGTTCCGACAGATTGCGATGATTGCGCAGGGAGATTTCCAGAAGCTTCTGCTGACAGGAACAGCGGATCGGAGTGAAATTTTCCGGAAAATGTTTCACACAGAGATTTATCAGGAGCTGCAGAAGAGCCTGCGGGAAGCAGCAAAGGAGCGCTGGAAAATATATGATGAAAAGAAACGCAGCATCAGCCAGTATCTGGAAAATGTTGTCTGCCCGGAAGAGGCAGAATGGAAAACAGAGTTTGACCGGCTGAAGAAAAATAAATTCGACGGCCAGGTTATGCGCGGTATGGAACTGCTTGCACGCTGCATCGAATGGGACGATGAGAAATTAAAGGCGCTGCAGGACGAGCAGAGTACGCTAAATGAAGAGATCGAAAAGAAAAACCAGCTTTTGGGAAAAATAAAAGAGCGACAGACGAGACAAAAAGAGAAAGAGCAGAAAGAAAAAGAATGGGAGACTCTGCTTCCGAAGGAAGAAGAAAAGAAAAAGAGAAGTGAGCAGGCAGAGAAAGAGGCAGAGATTTGTAAGCAGTTGGAAGAGCAGATTCGGGAAGAAAAAGTGTGTCTGGAACTGCTGCGAAAAGTGCAGCAGGAGCAAAGTGCAATGACACAGCTGCAAAAGGAACTGCAGGCAGCAACAGAAGCAAAAGAACAGCTTCAGACAGAGCAGGAGCGTGCCAAAAAAGTCCTGGAACAGAAGAAAGCACGGGAAGAACGTCTCTCTGATGCGGAGGTGAAACTTGCACGGACGGGACAAAAAGAAGCGTATGCCGCAGAGCAGATACAGCAGATGGAAGCATACTGCGAGACAATTGCAGGCGCAGTCAAAGAGGAAGCGGCAAACAAAGAAGAGGAAAGCGTTCTTTGTAAAAAAATAAAAGAAACAGAGGAGACAGCGGCCAGGGCAGCCGAAGAGGCAGAAAGGCTGGCCGGGCAGGATCAGGTCTGCGAAAAACTGCTGGATGAAAAGAAAAATCTGGAACAGAAAATCCACACTTTAGAAGAAACGAAAAAACGGCTGGAGAGAACGACGGCTGAAAGGACGCAGATTGCCGCGCAGGTGACACAACTGCGAAAGGAAGAAGAGAACTTACAGGCGGATATCACGACAACGGCAGAACATCTGGCCGAAAGAGACGGAGCCGCGCTGCTGCAGGAAAAATACCACCAGAAGCTGGAAACGCTGGAAAATCTGCTGGAAAGCTGGGAGCAGGGACGCAAAGAACTGGAAGAAAAGCAAGGTGCATACCAGCGTGAAATCAAAAAGAGAGATGCTTTACGGGAAACATATCAGGCGATGGAATCTTTATTTCTGGATGCACAGGCGGGAATTCTGGCAGAAAAACTGACAGAGGGAGAACCATGCCCGGTCTGCGGCGCTATTCATCATCCGCAGCCTGCCAGACGAGCAGAACATACGCCAGATAAAGAAACGCTGGATCACAAGAAAGAAGAACTTCGGATGCAGGAGGAAGCAGCTGCGGGACAAAGCGAGGCTGCGGGCAGCTGCAGCAGACAGGTACAGGAAAAACGTGCACAGCTAACGGAATGGCTGTTAAGAGAACTGCCAGAGAGTCGGAAAGAACACGAACAGAAGCGACTTTCACAGATGCCGGATGTTTTATTTCAACAGGAAGCGGTCGAGAAGGCAGAGCAACTTCGGAAGGAAGAAGAAACACAGAAAGTACGTCAGATGGAATATGCGGAACTGGAAAAAAGACAGACAGAACAGCAGAAAAGACTGGAAAGCATAAAAAAGACCATTGCAGCGGAACAGACACAGCTTGGCCGGGCAGAAGGAACCAAAAGAGCACTGGAAGAACAGTTGGAAAAAGAAATTGCGGAGGCGCAAAAAACGACTGCTTTTATGGAAAAAAAGAATCCTGCGCAAAGAAAGGATCCGGGGGAGAGCGAGGACAGAAACTCCCTGGCTGATCAGATTGCCCAGGTGATTTCCTTCCGGAAAAACAGACAGAAACAGTGTGAGGGAGAGATTGCTGCCACGCGGGCAAAGGTGAGCCGCCGTGCAGAATGTATCGCACGGCAGAAAAAAGCGGAAGCTGAGCGAAAAGAGGATCATGAGCGGCTGCAGAAGGTGCGGAGCCGTCTTGAAGTACTGCAAAGCGATCGGAAGAGATGGAAGAAACAAGAAGAGAAACTGCTGGAAAATCTGGAAGAGCAGAGAGCGATCTGGGGAGAACAGGATCAGCAGAAAACAGGAGCGAAATCCGAAGGCAAGCCTGGAGATGGGAAGGAGCAGCTGAAGGATCTGGTAAGTGCAGAAACGGTGAAAAAACAGATAAATGAATTTACGGGATCGGAAATCGCAGAAAAACTTGTAGATGCGGAAAGAGAACTGTGGATTCGGTCTGTATGGGAACAGCACTGGCTGAAACAAAAGCAAAAAGAACTGACAGAACAGAAACAACGCATTCTTGCAGAACAGGAGGAACTGAAAAAGATCCGACAGGAAATCCAGGAGGAAACACAGAAAACGGAGCAAAGAGAACAGGAAATTCGCAAAAAAGAGCTGCGGGAAACGGAACAAAAGGCTGAAAGAAAAGCACTGCTGGAAAGGATCCGGGAAAAAGAGGCGCAGCTTGCGGGAAAAGAAGAAACAGAACTTCTGGAGCATATTGCAGCCTGGGAAGCACAGAAAGAACGGCTGGAAGAAGCACAGAAAACAGCAAAAGAGGAACTGGATGCCATACAGAAAAAACTGACGGAAGTGCAGGCGGCGCTTACGGCGATTCAGGCGTTAGAAACAGCGGATTCACAGGAACAGCCGCTCCCGTCAGAAACAGAATTACAGGAAGATTTAAGGGGACTTTCCGAACAGAAACAGATTCTGGATCAGCGTTATAACGAGCAGTATCACGCGGCAAATACGAATCAGAACACATATGATGCCATTCGGAATCAGCAAAGTCAGATGCAGACCGTGGAAGAAGAGTACAAATGGGTCAATGCGCTTGCGGATACCGCATGTGGAAATGTGAGCGGAAAGCAAAAGATTGAACTGGAAACGTATGTGCAGATGGCGTATTTTGACCGGATTCTGCGAAAAGCCAATGTGCGTTTCCTGACGATGAGTCAGGGACAGTATGAGCTGAAACGGCAGGAAGACGGCGGAAATATAAAGAGCAAAGCCGGACTGGAACTGAATGTGATTGACCACTATAACGGGACGGAGCGAAGTGTCCGCACGCTTTCCGGCGGAGAATCTTTCCAGGCTTCCCTTTCCCTGGCGCTTGGCCTGTCGGATGAAATCCAGTCGTATGCGGGCGGCATTCAGTTAGACTCTATGTTTGTGGATGAAGGTTTTGGATCGCTCGATGCAGAGTCTCTGAACCAGGCCGTAAAAGCACTGGAAGGTCTGGCAGAAGGAAACTGTCTGGTCGGAATTATTTCTCACGTACCGGAGTTAAAAGACAGGATTGAGAAAAAAATTGTTGTGACGAAAAACCGGAGCCGGGATGGAGTAGGCAGCCGGGCTGTGATAGAATAAACGGCACAATCTGAAAATGCACCAGAAGTGTAAAAAAGTGAAAAAGAAATGTTACAGCTTGCGGGTTGCCAGTGAGCTGTAACAAGAATGCAGCAAGAGATCAGCTGGATTCGAGAGAATTCCTTGTCAGAAGGAATAGGAAATGCTATAATGGGTCCGTTGGGCAAAAAAAGTTGAACAAACAGAGCAAATCCGGCGAACTTGTGCCGGCTGCCATAGAATGGAGGAAACAAATGAAAACATCAGATTTTTATTATGATCTGCCAAAAGAACTGATTGCACAGGATCCGCTGGAAGACCGTAGCGCTTCCCGCCTGATGCATCTGGATAAAACGACAGGCGAATACAAGCATGGCCATTTCCGTGATATTCTGCAGTATCTGAAACCAGGCGACTGTCTGGTTATCAATGATACGAAGGTAATTCCAGCACGTCTTTATGGTTCCAAGGTCGGAACGGATGCGGCAATTGAGATTCTTCTTTTAAAGAGAAAAGAAAATGACATCTGGGAAACGCTGGTAAAACCGGGCAAAAAATGCAAGGTCGGAACCGTAATCTCCTTTGGAGACGGAATTCTGACAGGCGAAGTAGTCGATATCGTGGATGAAGGAAACCGCTTGATCCAGTTCCACTATGAAGGCATTTTTGAAGAAATTCTGGATCAGCTTGGTGAAATGCCGCTGCCGCCGTATATCACACACAAACTGCGGGACAAGAACCGCTACCAGACGGTATATGCGAAACACGAGGGAAGCGCAGCCGCTCCGACTGCAGGACTGCACTTTACAAAAGAGCTTCTGCAGCAGGTACAGGATGCCGGTGTAAAGATCGCCCATGTAACCCTGCATGTCGGCCTTGGCACCTTCCGTCCGGTGAAAGTGGAGGATGTCACCCAGCATCACATGCACTCTGAGTTCTATGTGGTAGAAGAAGATCAGGCAAAACTGATCAACGATACGAAAGCAGCAGGCGGCCGTGTGATCGCAGTCGGAACAACGAGCTGCCGTACTCTGGAGTCGGCAACCGGCGAGGACGGCATTTTAAAAGCCGGAAGCGGCTGGACCGAGATCTTTATCTATCCGGGTTACCGCTTCAAGATGATCGACGGACTGATCACCAATTTCCATCTGCCGGAGTCCACACTGGTGATGCTGGTATCGGCACTGGCTGGAAAAGAGCATATTATGGCAGCTTATGAAGAGGCTGTAAGAGAAAAATACCGCTTTTTCTCCTTCGGCGATGCCATGATGATTGAATAAAAAATTCGTTTATGACAAAAATACGATGCTGAAAGAAAACGACCATATAGGAACACCCGTGAAGCCCTATATGGTCGTTTTTTTCTCTGCGAATCTTCTAAATCTTTCTTTTTTCCTGCCGAAAAACAGAAGATTTTATTAAGGTTTCTGAAAACGAGCAGAACTGGGTTGTGTCAGGGAATGTTTTTGCGTATACTGATACGTGTTTGAGACAAGGGAGGACGGATTTTGAAGAGAGACGAGAGAAGAAAGTTTCCATACTATGGTATCCTGCCGCTAATTCTGACGCTGACAGCGAATTTTATCGCTTATTTTGGAACGCGGCCGTTTACCAGTTCGTGGAAACATTACAATATAGAAACGGTGCTGGACCAGCAGATCCCGGTGATCCCGTGGACGATCGTGATTTATTTTGGCTGTTATCTGGTCTGGATTGTAAATTATCTGATTGCCGCAAGCAGAGAGAAAGAATTTGTCTGGCGGTTCTTTGCAGCAGATGTTCTGGCGCGGCTTGTCTGTATGGCATTTTATCTGCTGCTGCCGACAACGAACGTAAGGCCGTCGATCCCGGAACAGGGATTCTGGAATCAGATGCTTGCCTTGCTCTACCAGATGGATGCGGCGGACAATTTGTTCCCATCGATTCACTGCCTGAACAGCTGGTTCTGCTATATCGCAGTCCGCAGCAGACGGGAGATTCCGCGCTGGTATCAGCGGTTCTCTTTCTGGGCGGCACTTGCCGTGTTTGTCTCTACGCTGACAACAAAGCAGCATGTGATTGCAGATGTGATTGGCGGAGCGCTTCTGGCAGAAGTGACGTGGCAGATCGCGGGACGCACGCATCTTGGTGCATGGTATGGCATGATATTGGAACGAAGGAGGTGGAAACGCCGTGCAGAGTAAGAAAAAAATGATCGTGAATACCGTTTTTCTCGTTGTGATTTTTGCGTTGACGATATACGGTGTTTTCCACGGCGAAGACCTTGGCGCAATGATGGAAGCAATGCGGCGGGCAGATGTGCGGTGGCTGTTGCCGGGACTGTTCTGTGTCGTGTTTTTTATCTGGGGAGAATCGATCATCATCTGGTACATGATGCATTCCTTCCAGATTCCGGTGAAGAAGCGGACATGTTTTCTGTTTTCTTCCGTCGGATTCTTTTTCAGCTGTATCACACCGTCCGCAAGCGGCGGCCAGCCGATGCAGCTCTACTATATGAAAAAGGAGAAAATATCTCTTCCGGTATCAACGGTGATTCTGATGATCGTCACGATCACCTACAAAGCGGTGCTGGTCGTGGTGGGACTTGGGCTTGTTCTGTTCGGACAGGGCTTCCTGCACCGGTATCTGACGGAAATCCTTCCGGTTTTCTATCTGGGAATCGGTCTGAATGTCTTCTGTGTCACAGCCATGCTTATTCTGGTTTTTCATCCGGCGCTTGCGCGGACGATTCTGGTTTTTGGACTGAAAATCGTGGAAAAACTGCATTTGATGAAACGAAAAGAAAGCCGCCTGAAAAAACTGGAAGCTTCCATGGAAGTCTACCAGAATACGGCAGCGTATCTTGGCACCCACAAAATGGTGCTGGTCAATGTCCTTGCGATTACCTTTGCACAGAGGTTTGCTTTATTTGCAGCAACATGGTTTGTATACCGCGCCTTCCATTTATCAGGCATTTCCTTTATCACCATTGTGCTGCTGCAGGCGGTCATTTCCGTATCGGTTGACATGCTGCCGCTTCCGGGAGGAATGGGAATCAGCGAGACACTGTTCCTGAAAATTTTCCCGCCGGTCTTTGGAAGCGCGCTGCTTCTTCCGGCAATGGTGCTTTCCAGAGGGCTCGGCTACTACGGGGAGCTGCTGGTGAGTGCAGTCTTTACCATCGTCGCACAGCTTACGATCGGGAATACGAAAAGAGAAAAAAGAGGGGGAACTACATATGATAGGGTTCTATGATTATACCGTAATATTAACATATATCAGCTTTGCATCGTCCATCAGCGGCATTTTTCTTGCAACGCGGGGACACTTTAACTGGGCGATTTTTTGTCTTGCTTTTTCCGGACTGTGCGATATGTTCGATGGAAAAATTGCTCGGACGAAGAAAAACAGGACCGAAGATGAAAAGCGGTTCGGCATTCAGATCGATTCGCTCTGCGATGTGGTCTGTTTCGGCGTCTTTCCGATCGTGCTCTGCTATGAGCTTGGCATGACACATTTTTACAGCATTCCGATTCTTATTTTCTACGGTCTTGCGGGCGTGATCCGTCTGGGATATTTTAACGTGATGGAAGAGAAGCGTCAGAATGAAACTTCGGAGAACCGGAAATATTACCAGGGACTGCCGATTACCTCGATGTCAGTGGCTCTGCCGCTGCTGTTCGTCTTTGCGCCGCTCTGCCGCGGATACTTTCTAATCTGGCTGCATCTGCTGGTGCTGGCGGTCGGCGTCCGGGCAAACACCGGGCTCGTTCGCGAAATCGGCGGCACGTGCTGGCGGTCGGCGTTCTGTTTATCACGGATTTCCGCTTCCGCAAGCCGACGAATAAAGAGCTTGCTGTGCTGGTAGCGGTCGTTGGAGTGGCTGTGCTCCGCGGACTTCTGATCTGGAAGGGAGGAAGAACGATTTGAGACTCTGCGCTTATCCTTACCGAAAACAGGGGAAAAATCATCCAAAGCTTGATCTGATCCGCGAGGAAAATGATCTGCAGGACCGTTTTCTGCACATGATGTACAGCCATGCCGCCGGAAGAGCCGCGATGCAGCCGCTGGTTCAGTCATTTGTATCTCGTGCGGCAGGCTGCTTTCTGGACAGCCGCTTATCGGTGCCGCTGGTTGCACCGTTTGTAAAGAAAAATCATATTTCACTGAAGGAATGTACCGCAAAGCAGTTTATCTCGTTCAATGATTTCTTTGTGCGGAAGCTGAAAATGGATGCACGTCCGTTTTCCAATGCGCCGCAGGATTTTATCAGCCCGTGTGATGCGCGGCTTACGGTTTATCCGATTCATGAGAACGGGAAGTTTGAGATCAAGAACACAGAATATACGCTGGAACAGCTTCTGCGCGACCGGAAGCTGGCAAAACGGTATGAGGGCGGAACGTTATTTCTGTTCCGGCTTTCCGTGGACGATTATCACCGGTATCTCTTTGTGGATGACGGCGTCTGTTCGACGGAACGGCGGATTGAGGGTGTGCTCCACACGGTCAATCCGGCGGCGAATGATTTTTGCCCGATCTATAAAGAAAATACGAGAACCTACACGCTGCTGCAGTCCGCAAATTTCGGCACACTGCTGCAGATGGAGGTCGGCGCGATGATGGTCGGAAAGATTGTCAATGAAAATGCCGGAGCGGCGAGACGTGTACAGCGCGGCGAAGAGAAAGGCTATTTTGCCTTCGGTGGTTCGACAGTGATCGTTCTGGCACAGAAGGGAAGCGCAGTGCCGGAAAAACGGATCTGGAATTATTCGCGGCTTGGAATCGAAACGCGGGTACGGCAGGGAGAAACGGTTGGGACGGCCGGAAGAACAGGGTAAAAGCAAAAAAAATGGATTGTGAGGAAATGATCTTCACAATCCATTTTTTGTTTAAACGTTTTTTATGCCTGCAGCCGTGCCAGATCCTGGTAGAATGTCGGATACGAGATATCCACACAGCCGGCGCGCAGGATTTCCGTCGGTGTCTCTGCGGCAAGCGAAGCGATTGCAAACGACATCGCAATGCGGTGGTCGAGGCGGCTGTCGATTTGGGCGCCGTGGAACGGTTTTCCGCCCTCAATGATCATGCCGTCGTCCGTGCCTTCCAGGGAAACACCCATCGCGGTGAGTTCGTTTACCATGATATCAAGACGGTTCGATTCTTTGACTTTCAGCTCCTCCGCATTCCGGATCACGGTTGTACCGTTCGCTGTGGCGGCAAGAACCGCGATGATCGGGATTTCATCGATCAGGGTCGGGATCAGTTCGCCCTCGATGACAGTGCCGGAAAGAGACGGCGTATAGCGCACGAGAAGGTCTGCAACCGGTTCTCCGCCGGAGTTCTGCTCATTCAGAAGTGTGATGTCAGCACCCATGGCGCGGCAGACGCGGAGCATACCGTCGCGGGTCGGGTTGATGCCGACATTTTTCAGGAGCACCTCAGAGCCTGGAACTATCAGCGCGGCGGCGATGAAGTAGGCGGCGGAGGAAATATCTCCCGGCACACGGACGAGATTTCCATGGAGATCCGGGTCCGGCAGAACCGATGCGGTCAGCCCTTCGGAGGCAACGTCGGCGCCGAAGAATTTCAGCATCAGCTCCGTATGGTTTCTGGAAAGAGCCGGTTCGGTAACGCTTGTTTTTCCGTCAGCATACAGTCCGGCAAGCAGGACACACGATTTGACCTGTGCGGATGCGACCGGCGAAAGATAGGAGATGGCGTGGAGCGGATGGCTGTTGATTGCAAGCGGCGCACAGCCGTTTTCCGGAATACTGCGGATGGAAGCGCCCATCTGGGTCAGCGGATTGATGATGCGTCCCATCGGCCGTTTCTGAATGGAGGCGTCACCGGTCAGTGTACTGGAAAAGTTCTGGCCGGCAAGAATGCCGGAGATCAGGCGTGTCGTTGTTCCGCTGTTTCCGCAGTCGAGAACGGCGGACGGAGCCGAAAGTCCGTGCAGGCCTTTTCCATGAACGAGGATGCGCTCCGGCGTGTTCTTGATCTCAATGCCCATACTGCGGAAGCAGGAGATGGTGGAGAGACAGTCGGCACCCTGTAAAAAGTTTGTGACTTCTGTGGTTCCCTCTGAAATGGCACCGAACATGACGGCGCGGTGGGAAATGGATTTATCGCCCGGCACGGAGATTTCTCCGCGCAGAGGACGTACTGCTTTCTGGAACTGCATAACGTAACTTCCTCCTGTCAAGATATACGCGCTTTTAATTGCGGATATGAATGGTATAGCCATGGTCTTTTAAGACCTTCCGGGCAAGAATGCCTGCCTGCTCTTCATAAAATTCAATGCGGAGAGCACCCTCTTCGAACTCGCGGTTATGCGTAATGCCGATATTTTTAATACTGATCTGGTTGATGGCAAGAATTGTTGTAACGGCTGCGATTCCGCCGGCTTCATCGAGCAGGTCGCAGTAAACGACGTATTCTTTCTTTGTCGGTCCATAGGAAGAATCTTCCATGGAATTCCGGTATTCGCGGGAACTTTCAAACATATTGTAGAGCTCGTGGCCTTTTTTGTTGTCAACCAGGTATTTTGCCTGGACGAGAAGGCGGATATAGGAATCCAGCACATTCGAGAGCTGCTTCTGGTTTGAGAGACAGATCTGCTGCCATACCTCCGGGGAGGAGGAAGCGATGCGGGTGATGTCCTTGAAGCCGCCTGCAGCAACGGTTTTCATCTGCTCTTCCGGTGTGTCTAGGGATGCGAGTGCATTGACCAGGGTAGCGGCAACGATATGCGGCAGATGACTGACACCTGCGGTGATGTAGTCGTGCTCTTCGTATGTTAAAACCATCGGGATCGCCTTTAAGGACTGGACAAGATCAACGAAAGCGGAAACTGTCGCGATCTCAACATCTGGTCCGGGTGTAATCATATAGTAAGCATTTTCCAGCAGGTAATCGGTGGCGCTGGAATATCCCGTCTTTTCGGAGCCTGCCATCGGATGGCCGCCGATAAACTGGTGCGTCATGCCGAGGGTTTCCACCGCCTGATGGATTTCTCCTTTTACACTTCCGACGTCTGTGATGATACAGCCCGGTTTTGCGATGCCTTTCACGAACGGAAGATAGGAGATGTTGGTGCTGACAGGAGCACATAAGAAGATATAGTCACAGTCGGCAAAGCGGTCGTCCCGTTCTTCCAGCGCGATATCAATCACGCCTTCCTGAATTGCCTCTTCGATCGTCGCTTTGGTGCGGCAGTAGGCCATCAGTTTATACTCCGGGTGAACCTTTCTGAGGGTTTTTGCAATGGAGCCGCCGATGAGGCCAAGGCCGATAAAGCCGATACAGATTCTTTCGGATGTATCACACATAATTCAAGTAGTCCTTTCTGACAATTTTCGTAGGTAAATTGTATAAAAGACATTGTAAAGCATCTGAAATCAAATGTCAAAGATTTCTTGCTTTAAAGTGACAAAGTATTTTTGAAAGGCAGCAATTTTGCTTGTTTTGCAAAATCTGACAGATTCCACAGAAAAGCCAGACAGAAAAGCCAGACAGAAAAGCGGAAGAAAGGCAGAATAACCAGCTAAAATACATATAAAATTTAAAAATTCAGAAATATATTGTGAAATATGAATAATATACTTGCAAAAAAGCAAAAACTTTAGTAGAATAGTGACTATGATAAGAGGAACGGAAGACGTGAATCTTGATAAAAAGCAGAAAGGCGAATAAGAGCGGCCTTGCAATCTGCAAATTTACTTACATGGGAGGTATTACATATGGACGTTTTTAGAACTGACCGAATCAGAAATGTGGTGCTGCTGGGGCACAGCGGCTCCGGAAAGACAAGTCTGACCGAAGCTATGGCTTATCTTTCCGGTATGACAAACCGTCTCGGAAAAGTGACAGACGGAAATACCGTCAGCGATTTTGACAAAGAAGAAATCAAGCGCAAATGCTCTATTTCCACAACGCTTGTCCCGGTCGTATGGGGAAAAAATAAGATCAATGTTCTGGATACTCCTGGAATGTTTGATTTCGTAGGAGAAGCACAGGAAGCCGCTTCCGCAGCAGATGCCGCTGTAATCGTGGTATCCGGAAAGGCCGGCGTGCAGGTCGGAACCCAGAAAGCATGGGAACTCTGCGAGAAATACAATCTTCCGCGTATGATCTTCGTAACGGAAATGGATCAGGACGATGTCAGCTACCGAGAAGTCGTTGAGCAGCTCACCGAACTGTACGGAAAACGAATCGCACCGCTTCATATGCCTCTGCGTGAAAATGGTAAATTTGTAGGATATATCAATATTGTAAAGAACAAAGGCCGCAGATATATCGAAAAAGATAAAAAAGAAGAATGCCCGATTCCGGATTACTCCGTAGAATATCTGGAGAAGTACCGTGAAACCCTGATGGAATCCGTGGCAGAAACAAGTGAAGAGTTTATGGACCGCTACTTTGGCGGAGAAGAGTTCTCGGTAGCAGAGATTTCCGCAGCGCTTGCCATGAACGTAGGAGACGGCACCATCGTTCCGGTATGCATGGGCTCCCCGGTCAATCTGCAGGGCGTATCGAACCTTCTTGATGATATCTGCGGATACTTCCCGGATCCGTCCACCCGTCCGTGTGCCGGCATCAATCTCAATACGAACGAAATTTTCGAGGCAAATTACGACTTTGCGAAACCGAAGAGCGCGACCATTTTCAAGACGATCGTGGATCCGTTCCTTGGAAAATATTCAATGATTAAGGTTTGCTCCGGCGTTATTAAAAGCGATGATGTGCTCTATAATGTAGATCAGGAATCCGAAGAAAAACTGAGCAAGCTGTACGTGCTCGAAGGCTCCAAGCCGATCGAAGTACCGGAGCTTCATGCAGGAGATATCGGTGCCATCGCAAAACTCGGCGATGCAAGAACCGGCGATTCCCTTGCGACAAAGAACAATCAGGTCCGCTACGGAAAACCGGATGTTTCGACTCCGTACACCGCAAAACGATATAAACCGAAGAACAAAGCCGATGTAGATAAGATCTCCCAGGCCTTTGCCAAGATGATGCAGGAAGACCTGACAATGAAGGCAGTCAATGATTCTGCAAACCATCAGACATTGCTGTACGGCATGGGCGACCAGCACATCGATATTATCGTCAGCAAGCTGCTGGAGCGCTACAAAGTAGAAGTAGAGCTGTCCCGTCCGAAGGTAGCCTTCCGCGAGACGATCCGCAAAAATTCGGATGTAGAAGCAAAATACAAAAAACAGTCCGGCGGCCACGGCCAGTACGGTCATGTAAAAATGCGCTTCTCCGCTTCCGGAGATCTCCAGAAACCATACGTTTTCGAGCAGGAAGTTGTCGGCGGCGCCGTTCCGAAGAACTACTTCCCGGCTGTTGAAAAAGGTATCCAGGAAGCCGTACAGAAAGGCCCTCTGGCTGCTTATCCGGTAGTCGGCGTCAAAGCCGTTCTGTATGATGGTTCTTATCATCCGGTAGACTCCTCCGAGATGGCATTTAAGACCGCAGCGATCCAGGCGTTCAAGAAAGGCTTTATGGAAGCATCCCCGGTTCTCCTTGAGCCGATCGTTTCGATGAAGATCACTGTAGACGATAAATACACCGGCGATATCATGGGCGATCTCAACAAACGCCGCGGCCGTGTGCTCGGCATGAACCCGGATCACAAGGGCCATACGATTATCGAGGCTGATGTTCCGGAACTTGAGATCTACGGATACGGCACAACACTCCGCTCCATGACAGGCGGAAGCGGTGATTTCTCCTATGAGTTTGCGAGATATGAGCAGGCTCCGTCCGATATCCAGGCAAAAGAGATTGAGGCAAGAGCTTCGAAGGTTGAAAAAGCAGAAGAATAAAGCTTTATAAAATAGTGTGATAAAACAGAGAAAATCCGGTTTCGGGAGCAGAATTCGCCCGGAAACCGGATTTTTCTGCTGTTTTTGAAGAAAAACGGAGGATATAGGAAAAAATAAATTGTAAAAACAGGGAAAGAGTGATAGAATACAGCTATATGTTCAAATGTGCATGCTGTCCTATGCGGCAGTGTGAGAAAAAAGAACTTTGAACTTGAACATGCAGGAGGTTACCCATGAGTAAAAGATATGAGCCACAGAACATTGAGAAAAAGTGGCAGAAGATCTGGCAGGACGAGAAAGCCTTTGCCGCCACAGATGATTATACAAAACCAAAATACTATGCACTCGTTGAGTTCCCGTATCCGTCAGGACAGGGACTTCACGTAGGCCATCCGCGTCCGTACACCGCACTGGATATCGTAGCCAGAAAGCGCAGAATGCAGGGCTACAACGTACTGTATCCGATGGGATGGGATGCATTTGGTCTTCCGACTGAGAACTATGCGATCAAGAACCACATCCATCCGAAGATCGTTACCAAAAGCAACGTACATCACTTCAAAGATCAGCTTCAGTCCCTTGGATATTCCTTTGACTGGGACAGAGAGATCAACACCACCGATCCGGAGTACTATCACTGGACCCAGTGGATCTTTCTCAAACTCTTCAAAGCAGGTCTTGCTTACAAGAAAGAAATGCCGATCAACTGGTGTACTTCCTGTAAGGTAGGTCTTGCAAACGAGGAAGTTGTAAACGGCGTGTGCGAGCGCTGCGGAAGCCCGGTTGTCCGCAAAGTAAAGAGCGAGTGGATGCTGAAGATCACCGAGTATGCAGACAAGCTGATCGACGGTCTGGACGGCGTTGACTATATTGAGCGTGTCAAAACTTCCCAGAAAAACTGGATCGGACGTTCCCACGGAGCAGAGGTTGATTTCTCCCTGAAAGATAAACCGGAGAAGCTGACTATCTACACCACACGCCCGGATACCCTGTTCGGTGTTACGTACATGGTACTCTCCCCGGAGCATCCGTACATCGACCAGTACAAAGATGAGATCAAGAACTGGGATGAGGTCTGCGCATACCGTGAGATGGCAGCCAGAAAATCCGATTTCGAGCGTTCCGAGCTTGCAAAAGACAAGACCGGTGTCATGATCGACGGACTTTCCGCAGTCAACCCGGTTAATGGAAAAGAGATCCCGATCTGGATTTCCGATTATGTACTGATGAGCTACGGCACCGGCGCCATCATGGCAGTACCGGCACACGATGAGCGTGACTGGGAGTTCGCAAAGAAATTCAACATGCCGATCATCGAGGTTGTTGCAGGCGGCGACGTACAGAACGAAGTTTACACCGACGTTGCAGAGGGAACTCTTGTCAACTCCGGTTTCCTGAACGGACTTTCCGTTGCGGAAGCAAAAAAGAAAATTCTTGAGTGGCTCGAAGAGAACCACGTTGGAAAAGCAAAAACAAACTATAAGCTGCGTGACTGGGTATTCTCCCGTCAGCGTTACTGGGGTGAGCCGATTCCGATCGTACACTGCGACAAATGCGGTTACGTTCCGGTTCCGGAAGAATCCCTTCCGCTGGAGCTGCCGGATGTAGAGAGCTACATGCCGACCGATAACGGCGA
>ERZ779892.2021-NODE-2021-length-16741-cov-6.278377_pt1 | contig 16741 bp, 13 predicted proteins | sample MGYA00511552_ERZ779892 | MGnify/ENA primary metagenome ERZ779892 (study PRJEB29588, sample SAMEA2154561) | human gut metagenome | biome: human gut; feature: human-associated habitat; material: faeces | place: Denmark | collected 2008/2010 ... | reverse complement strand
CTGTATTTCGGGACAGCCGGAGCTGGCGGCTATTTTTACATTCTGAATATCCATACCGGCGTCCCAATCCTCAGCCTGCGGACCGGCGGCACGACTGTGATTCAGCGGCGCGGCTCTCATGCCTATCTCTACACAGGCGTGGGACAAAGAAAATCCCAACTGATCTGCGTCGACCTGATCAGCGGCAGCATTCTGGACGAAATCGAGCTTCCCGGCATCGCGTCGGACAGAAGCGCGCTTGGCATGAGGGAAAATCATGTTTACACGATAACGTTCACATATAAGAAACGTTATGGCGCCGTAAAAGATGCGCTTTACAGCTGTATTGCGCTGGATTAGTCCTGCTTGTTATGTAGTTCTCTGAAACGACGGATTACAGTGAGTAAAGTTTCAGTGCCAATCAAACTGCAAAACGGGACGGTTCCTGCTAAAGATGATACTTTCATTTTTAGCAGGTTCCCGCTCCGACACCAGTGCACCGTAACGAGATGGCAAAATCCGCGACAGGCTTGACAGAGTGACGCGGATGGTGTATTCTGGCGGCAGGTATGTGAATTACCGTTACAATGCAGAGGGTTCCCTTGCTGAGCTGGACTACGGCGAGGGCGACGCGGCCCCGACGGCGACGTACCGCTTCGAGTACGACTCCCTTGGCCGCCTGATCCGCAGCCAACAGCGCGACGGGAATACCGTCACGCAGCGGACGGAGCAGCTTTACGACGCTGCGAACCGCCTGTCCGCGCAGGGCTGGACGATCGGCGGGACGAGCTACCGCGAGTCGTATGCCTACGACGCGTCAGACGGCAGCCTGACCACGCTGAACACGGCCGTCGGCACGAAGATCGGCTACAACTACGACGCGCTCAAGCGTCTGCGCAGCCGCGCAATTTATCAGGGCAGCACGCCGCTGTTCGAAAACCGCTACGCTTATGCCACGCAAAGCGGCAATCAGAGCACGGCGCTCGTCGAATTCTTCAACTACCGTCTCGCCTCGGACGACGGAAACGGCGATATCATCGTCGGCTACCAGTACGAGTACGACAACGGCGGCAACATCACGGACATCAAGGCCGAGGTCGACGGCGCGCTGATCCCACTGGAGCACTACGAGTACGACGAGAAGCAGGGCCAGCTCAAGACGGCCATCCGCTATGAAAATGGCGAAGAAGCCGACAGATGGACCTATTCCTATGACACGGCAGGCAACATCCTGTCAGAGGACCATGAGGGCGCCGTGAGCGAGCTGCACGAGTACGCCTACGAAGACGGCCGCTGGGGCGACCTGCTGACCTCCGTCGACGGCATCGACCTCGAGTACGACGGCAGCGGCAACCCGACGCTTTACGCGAACGGGACGGAGCTGCTCTGGAACATGGAGTGGCAGAACGGCCGCCAGCTCAGCCGCGCGGCCACCGAGCGCGACAGCACGACCGAGGACGTCCTCGACTTCGCCTACGACGCAAACGGCATCCGCACGAGCAAAACTGTTACGCGGAATACCTACCGCCCTGTTCAGACTTATAAAGTTACTTTCATGGCCGACGGGAAGACCGTCAAGACCATGAACGTCACGGAGGGCTATACCCTCAAGGACAGCGATTACCCGGCCGTCCCCGAAAAGGCGGGCTACACCGGCGCGTGGCAGCGCTATACTTCGCCCGTCCAAAGCAATGTGACGGTCAGCGCGACCTACACGAAGATCACGACATATTACACGGTCACCTTTGTGGCGGATGGCTTCACGGTCAAGACCATGCAGGTCTACAGCGGCTACAAGTTGAAGGACAGCGACTACCCGAGCGTTCCGGAAAAGCTGCGCTATGAAGGGACCTGGCAGAAATACACCGCTGCGGTCACGAGCAATGTGACGGTGCAGGCGACTTACCGGAAAATGCTGCCGCTGCTTGTCCGGTTCTATGCCGACGAGACGCTTGTAAAGACCATGCAGGTCGATTACGGCTACCGGCTGAACGATCTGGATTATCCGGATGTTCCCCCGAAAACCGGCTTCACCGGTTCGTGGCGTAAGTACACGCAGCGCATTACAAGTGACCAGATCATCCGCGCGAATTATACGCCGATCGGGATCATCGACCCCGTCCTGCCGAGCACAGTCGACTCCGAACCGACGGAGGACCCGTGGGAGCCGATCGAGCCGAACCCGAACGCGGCCCCGGCGGAAGAGCCGGTTGCCGCGGAGCCGGGCTTGTCCGAATCCGACTGGACGCTTGCCTCGACCGAGACTGTGACGCATGACTATCTCACGCAGAACGGCAAGGTCGCGAGAGAAACGATCCGGCAGGACGTCGGCGGGACGGTTTTGAGCACAAAAACGCTGGACTTTTTCTACGATGATTCCGGCCGCCCGTTCGCCTTTAATTATTCCGTTGACGGGGGTATTGCGAGCACCTATTATTACATCCTCAATCTGCAGGGCGATGTTGTTCAGATCATTGACGCAAATGGCGTCATGCAAGCAGAATACGTCTACTCCCCGTGGGGCGAGATAATCTCCGCGGAGGGTGATCTGGCCGAGATCAACCCGCTCAGGTATCGCGGATATTATTATGATAGTGAAACGGGATTCTATTACCTGCAAAGCAGATACTATGACCCGGAGAACCATCGTTTCATCAATGCGGATAGTTATGCGAGTACGGGGCAAGGATTTCTTGGCGTAAATATGTTTGCATATTGTAGTAATAATCCCGTTAACAATTTTGATAACGACGGGAAACGGCAAGGCCATGCAAGTGCGATAGCGAAGGCGAAACGTAAAAATGCTCAAGAAAAGTATAATGAAGATACAATTAATATTTACATGGAGGGAAATGGCGTTGATGATGCTAGTAAATTGAATGTGCGCTTTTACATTGCTGACGCAGAAAAGGGATACGTTAATATTAACATTGATAAATCACTGGAAATTACCGATGTATATGATATGTACGCTGTTCTAACGGTAATCGTTAATAGCGAATATTATAGCGAAGAAATGTTTGGAAGCGTTGATTATATGATTGGGCAATGGATTGCACATAATGAGTGCTACAACATAGCGTCTGCGAGCGATTCTGGCTATACAATTATGCAACGAATATCTGGCGCGACAAATCCCATTGAAAGCGCAAGATCGCTGGATTTAAGATGCAAAAATAATGTCTCTAATAGAGCTAAGGTAATTTATAAAATAATTCCATTCATTTATGCCCTACTTAATTAAATTTGAGAGGTGATAACAAATGAACTGGTGGAAGCGAAAGCAGATCACGCATGTTTTACTCCTCCTTTTGTGTATTGGCCTTTTTTCCTGTACAGCGGACCCTCCTGTCGGCGGGGCCGAAATCACCGCGCCGGAAGAGTACCTGAATGTCAACCATTATGTCGAAACGGCCCTGCACAGCGACTTTCCAGACTTTTTGCCTGACCGAGAGGCGCTCGACCCTTCCGCCGATATTCTCCGTTACCATTATGAATATTGCTGTGGCGTGTTGGGAGATCCGCAGTTCGCCATCTCTATGCAGGTAGAATTCCGTGACGATGCGGCCTATCAGGCAGAGTCCGGCCGGATCATGCGGTTCACAGGGGAACCTGCCGATGAAGTCACCGTCATATGGCTGAAGGGAAGCCTCGAAGAGCTTGCTGCCTATCTGGACGGCGAGCCGCAGGATGGGACGCGCTATGTTCTCGCATGTGTGCAGCTCGACCCGGTGCAGAAAACGGTCTACTACTTTGTGGCGCAGCTATATGATGGGCAGAAGCCGCTTTCTGCTGTTTCGGATATCCTGCATGGTCTTGGCTTGAATACCTAATGTAGCGGTACTTCCTGCTAAAGATGAAACTTTCACCTTTAGCAGGTCTGACCTACAGATAATGTATAGGAAGTGACACCTTGAACCAAACAAAAATCTATTTCCCACTGATCTTTATTTCTCTGGAGGACGAGCCGTGGGAGCCGATCGAGCCGAATCCGAACGCGGCTCCGGCGGAAGAGCCGGATATCGAGGAGCAGGATTTGTCCCAGTCCGACTGGACGCTTGCCTCGACCGAGACTGTGACGCATGAGTACCTGACGCAGAACGGAAAAGTTGCAAGGGAAACGATCCGGCAGAGTGTCGGCGGAACGGTTCTGAAAACGGAAACTTTGGATTTCTTCTATGACGAATCCGGAAGACCGTTTGCGTTCAATTACTCTGTCGACGGGGGTATTGCAAGCACCTATTATTACATCCTCAATCTGCAAGGTGACGTGGTCCAGATCATTGACGCAAATGGCGTCATGCAGGCAGAATACGTCTACTCCCCGTGGGGCGAAGTGATTTCTGCCGAGGGCGATCTGGCCGAGATCAACCCGCTCAGGTATCGCGGATATTATTATGATTCCGAGACGGGATTCTATTACCTGCAAAGCAGATACTATGACCCGGAGAATCATAGGTTTATCAATGCGGACGTTTACACCAGTACGGACTCGAGTGACGCGATTGCCTGCAATATGTTTGCATATTGTAGAAATAACCCAGTGATTGCCGCTGATGAAAACGGTGAATGGCTCAACATAGTCGTTGGCGCAATTGTTGGAGCCGTAGTTAATACTGTGTCGGCCGTTATTCAGCAAAAGCCAATAGACGAGATCATTGTGTCTGGAGTATGCGGCGCGGTAAGCGGCGGCTTGACAGCTATGGGCTTTGGCGCTGCAGTCGGTGCAGTAACAAGCTTTGTTGACTCTGCTTATAGTAATACGAAAGCTGTAATACGCGGTGAATCAACAATTGGAGAAGCAATTGTCGGAACTGCTGTAGATACTGCTGTTGGCGCAGCCTTTGGCGCAATGGGAGCAGCAAGCACTAGTGAGATCGCTGCAAGTCGTCAAATAACAGAAGCGGGCTATAGTGGATTGAAGACTTTATGTCAAAAAGGGCTCCATCCAGTGGTGAAAGAGGCAGCCAAAAAGGCAGTGAAATCAGTTGCCACATATGCAGCAAAACGCATTTTAACGGATGCTGCATCAGGGCTTACAACAGGCGCTATTTCATACGGAATAGCTTGGTATACGAGTAAGGTTTACAACAATTATGCATCGGTGCTGTAATCTATGAGAAAACAAAAAAAGCACATTAGATTTTCCGCCCGTGCCGCGATTGCGCTTCTTTTGCTGAGTCTGCTCACCCTGACGGGTTGGCGCGATATCGCGATCTACTTTGGGGCAAGATCCGGAAATACGGAAGCAATAACAGAAGAATGTGTTAATATCCAAATTGGCAGAACAGACGAACTGAGGCAGCACACGCCTTATCGCGGGCTTTATGTTCTCACATTAAAAAATGGAACAAACCTTGCCGTCTATTTAGACGACGCGAAGTCACCGTTTTCATCGCTAGAAGACAGCCGACAGCATTTTATCATTGGGAAGCCAATCATGTTCACCTACGTCCGAAAACCGGCTTTTTCCAATGGTGCGTTTGCCCTTCTTTCTGCATCGTGCGGAGAGCGCGAACTTTATCCGGTATCGATTGGTATTGCACCCTTTAAGGATCGTACCGTGACGTGTTTGATGTTCGATTTCTTTTTTTGGGGAATCGCATTGCCACTTCTTATTGTCCCGCCGCTTCGGTCTGCCATACAGAAACGAAAAAGTAGACTCAAAAAGGAACAGCGAAAGCAGGCGCGAAGAGAGAGAACGCGATCTTAGTCCCGATGAAATCACCTGCTAAAGATGAAACTTGCATCTTTAGCAGGTCCATCCCCACCCCACAGAAAGGAAGTGATCTCTTGAACCAGACAAAACTCCTGTTCCCGCTGATCTTTATATCGCTGGAGGACGACAGCAGCATTGTCATCCCGACCCAGCCGACCAGCCCCGGTGAGATCATGTCCGGCGGCGAGGGCGAACCGGTAGAAGAAGAAGCCGCTGCACCGCAGTGGATGCACGTTACCGGAACGCAAACGGTCACGCACGAATATCTCACCCTGAGCGGCAAGGTAGCCAGAGAGACGATTAAAACAAATGATAGCTTGACAGCCGTGCTGGATTTCATCTATGATGAATCCGGGAAGCCGTTTGCGGTGAAATATTCCACCGATGGCGCTACCTTTGATACCTATTACTATGTCCTGAACCTGCAGGGCGACGTTGTCAAGCTGATTCAGGCAAATGGACATGTTGTTGCGCAGTATACTTACGATGCGTGGGGCAATATTCTGGACAGCGGCGGCGACCTCGCGGCAGTCAATCCACTGCGGTATCGCGGGTACTATTATGATAATGAGACGGGGTTTTACTACTTGCAATCTCGTTATTATGATCCCGCAAACCGGAGATTCATTAATGCGGATTTGCTTGCAAGCACAGGTCAGGGGTTCACTGGCACCAATATGTTTGCGTATTGCGTAAATAGTCCTGTCGTCTTGGGCGACTACGAGGGCACAGATGCAATTCTAATAATAGACGAGGATGCCGTTCACGGCAATGGCCACGTCTGCTTTATGGTTCAGAACAACGAAGGTGCGTGGAATTACTATTCTTTTGGCCCTGGAAGGCCTGCTTGGTTTACGGGAGCCGCGTGCCTTTTCGGCGGGTATGTTAAGGGCGTAATATATCGAAGCAAATTAGGAACAGCAGATGGTTTCGATTTGACGACATTCTCTGGCTGTGCAGATTTTATGAAGACAGATGCAACTGCAAACGGCTTTGCAAATAGCGCCTCGAAGAAAATGGATGATGTAATATACCTTACTGGTGACTTCTCAAAGAGTTTCGAGGCTGCAGATAGCCTATATACCAGGCAAGAGGAAACTTTACTTGGTAAAATATTCCCAATTCAGTATAATCTGCTTGATTATAACTGTATGCATTTTGCCTTGGATATGTTGTCTAAAAGTAGCAATGCCTTTACACGAGAGCAGAACAAGACGCTAAAACGATTAAAAAGATGGAGCGTTGTGCCAAACAACAACATTAAGGATATGGCCGGTTTGGGGGTGTATCTCAATTGAAAGCCCTACCGAATTATCGCGAACACCCCCGCCGCAAGCGTATCCTTGCCATTATCGCTGGCGCGGTAGCCGGTGTTCTGCTTGTCGCATTTCTGGTGTTCTGGCTGCTTGGGACACCCACCAATAAGATCGTGCCGCAATATGACCCTGCCCTTGCCATACCTGCGCAGGAGGCCGGAGCCTGCTTCACCGCTGCGGATGGGACGGTCTACTCCCTTTCCAAATTGTGGACGCTGAAAAGCAGCGGCGCAGACGGAAACCATATCATCAGTCTGTTTGTATTCCGGATGATCCCTGTCAACAACGGCGTTGCATATATAGTTATAGATAAGCTATATTATTATGAGAAAGGGGAACGTACGAAGATAGCCGAAAATGTGCAGACAATCGCGCAGTATCAGTCCCAATTGATCTATGCTACGGCTGATGGGAATCTGTATTGCTGGAACGGTGCAGAGAGCTCACTTCTAGTTTCTTCGCGGGACAAGTCGCCGCATACGTTCTATATGCTTGGAAATGCAGATTATCTGCTAATTCAAACAAACGACGCCAGTTATGTTTACCATCAGGGAGAGCTGCGCGACATGGATATCGGGCATAGTTCGTCACGGTCCGACTTTCTCTATGGGGAATATCTGATTACACTCGGAGCCGGAGCATACGGCGGGGTAGTCTATCACCTTCCGGATATGGAATATCAACCGCTGGTTTTGGGATGGCCGACACACGAGAGCGATAATCAGATCTCGATCGCAGCGGATGGAGACGCGATATATCTGTCCCTCAGCACGACACTTTGGCCGTTTTTGGGGGATGAGAAACACACCGGAACCTTCCGTCTGGACCCGCAGGACTGGCACGCAGAAAAACTGGACGAGGAATATCACCCCGATATGATCCTTGGCCAAAATGGATTGTATTTCTTTTCCCCGTTGACGCAGCGAGGATACGAGATCATGATGCTGGAGTAGTTTTTAGGGATGTGCCTGCTAAAGATGAAACTTCCGCCTTTAGCAGTTCCGCCCCATCCCGCAGAAAGGAAGTGACATCTTGAACCAGACAAAACTCCTGTTCCCGCTGATCTTTATTTCTCTGGAGGATGAGCCGTGGGAGCCGATCGAGCCAAATCCGAACGCGGCCCCGGCGGAAGAGCCGGTTGCCGCGGAGCCGGGCTTGTCCGAATCCGACTGGACGCTTGCCTCGACCGAGACTGTGACGCATGACTATCTCACGCAGAACGGCAAGGTCGCGAGAGAAACGATCCGGCAGGACGTCGGCGGGACGGTTTTGAGCACAAAAACGCTGGACTTTTTCTACGATGATTCCGGCCGCCCGTTCGCCTTTAATTATTCCGTTGACGGGGGTATTGCGAGCACCTATTATTACATCCTCAATCTGCAGGGCGATGTTGTTCAGATCATTGACGCAAATGGCGTCATGCAAGCAGAATACGTCTACTCCCCGTGGGGCGAGATAATCTCCGCGGAGGGTGATCTGGCCGAGATCAACCCGCTCAGGTATCGCGGATATTATTATGATAGTGAAACGGGATTCTATTACCTGCAAAGCAGATACTATGACCCGGAGAACCATCGTTTCATCAATGCGGATAGTTATGCGAGTACGGGGCAAGGATTTCTTGGCGTAAATATGTTTGCATATTGTAGTAATAATCCCGTTAACAATTTTGATAACGACGGGAAACGGCAAGGCCATGCAAGTGCGATAGCGAAGGCGAAACGTAAAAATGCTCAAGAAAAGTATAATGAAGATACAATTAATATTTACATGGAGGGAAATGGCGTTGATGATGCTAGTAAATTGAATGTGCGCTTTTACATTGCTGACGCAGAAAAGGGATACGTTAATATTAACATTGATAAATCACTGGAAATTACCGATGTATATGATATGTACGCTGTTCTAACGGTAATCGTTAATAGCGAATATTATAGCGAAGAAATGTTTGGAAGCGTTGATTATATGATTGGGCAATGGATTGCACATAATGAGTGCTACAACATAGCGTCTGCGAGCGATTCTGGCTATACAATTATGCAACGAATATCTGGCGCGACAAATCCCATTGAAAGCGCAAGATCGCTGGATTTAAGATGCAAAAATAATGTCTCTAATAGAGCTAAGGTAATTTATAAAATAATTCCATTCATTTATGCCCTACTTAATTAAATTTGAGAGGTGATAACAAATGAACTGGTGGAAGCGAAAGCAGATCACGCATGTTTTACTCCTCCTTTTGTGTATTGGCCTTTTTTCCTGTACAGCGGACCCTCCTGTCGGCGGGGCCGAAATCACCGCGCCGGAAGAGTACCTGAATGTCAACCATTATGTCGAAACGGCCCTGCACAGCGACTTTCCAGACTTTTTGCCTGACCGAGAGGCGCTCGACCCTTCCGCCGATATTCTCCGTTACCATTATGAATATTGCTGTGGCGTGTTGGGAGATCCGCAGTTCGCCATCTCTATGCAGGTAGAATTCCGTGACGATGCGGCCTATCAGGCAGAGTCCGGCCGGATCATGCGGTTCACAGGGGAACCTGCCGATGAAGTCACCGTCATATGGCTGAAGGGAAGCCTCGAAGAGCTTGCTGCCTATCTGGACGGCGAGCCGCAGGATGGGACGCGCTATGTTCTCGCATGTGTGCAGCTCGACCCGGTGCAGAAAACGGTCTACTACTTTGTGGCGCAGCTATATGATGGGCAGAAGCCGCTTTCTGCTGTTTCGGATATCCTGCATGGTCTTGGCTTGAATACCTAATGTAGCGGTACTTCCTGCTAAAGATGAAACTTTCACCTTTAGCAGGTCTGACCTACAGATAATGTATAGGAAGTGACACCTTGAACCAAACAAAAATCTATTTCCCACTGATCTTTATTTCTCTGGAGGACGAGCCGTGGGAGCCGATCGAGCCGAATCCGAACGCGGCTCCGGCGGAAGAGCCGGATATCGAGGAGCAGGATTTGTCCCAGTCCGACTGGACGCTTGCCTCGACCGAGACTGTGACGCATGAGTACCTGACGCAGAACGGAAAAGTTGCAAGGGAAACGATCCGGCAGAGTGTCGGCGGAACGGTTCTGAAAACGGAAACTTTGGATTTCTTCTATGACGAATCCGGAAGACCGTTTGCGTTCAATTACTCTGTCGACGGGGGTATTGCAAGCACCTATTATTACATCCTCAATCTGCAAGGTGACGTGGTCCAGATCATTGACGCAAATGGCGTCATGCAGGCAGAATACGTCTACTCCCCGTGGGGCGAAGTGATTTCTGCCGAGGGCGATCTGGCCGAGATCAACCCGCTCAGGTATCGCGGATATTATTATGATTCCGAGACGGGATTCTATTACCTGCAAAGCAGATACTATGACCCGGAGAATCATAGGTTTATCAATGCGGACGTTTACACCAGTACGGACTCGAGTGACGCGATTGCCTGCAATATGTTTGCGTATTGCCAGAATAACCCAGTTATGCTTGGCGACGAAAACGGTGAGATTGATGGGTGGTTGGTACGGGCAATTGTTGGCGCTGCTGTGGGCGCGATAACTGGAGCAATATCTGCATTAGTAACGGGTGGAAGTGCAAAAGATGTTTTGTCATCCGCGGCTGTAGGATTCGTAACTGGTGGCATCGTTGGGGCTACTGGGAGTATGAAGGCTGGAAAAATTGTAGGACGCGCAGTAGCTTCTGCGATTAATGGCGGTTATACATATTATAGTGCCCGCAAGGCAGGAGCTAGTGTTGGTGGTGCCGCGCTTGCTGCCGGAGCCAGCGCTGCCATCAGCTATGGAACAGCGTCGTTAAGTGCATTGGCTGGTGACGACTTGCTCGTTGGAACGGTATCTGATCTTAATATCGGTTTGGGCGGCGCCTTAACATCATCTGGAGTTACAGCATTAAGTACAAAATGCTTAACTGATAAAAGTGGGCAAAGCAGTGGTAACACTCCTGCCCGCAGCCAGGGTGGAAACTCTCGGATACTGAAGACTGTGCTGGTGATGTGACCGATGAAGCAGAAAAATAGTAGAATCTCGGTCAATAATACTGCTGGGATATTCTTCTTTATAGCGGCAGTTGCTGCGACATATTGCGGAATTACATTAGCATCCGATGTGGTTGAAGCCATCATATTCTATGGTACAGCTGCCTTTTCTGTATTTTTCACTATTATATATGGCAAGTGGTATACGCTAAAGGAAACCGGCATCCAGCACAGGTTCTTTGGCATTTGCTACCGCTTTACGCCATGGTCAGAAATCAAAGACGTCATGCGCGTCTACCAGCAGACCGGCGAGCGCTACGCACCATTGACGCTGATGTTCACAACAAAGCGCGGAAATGTCTACCGCCCGGATGAGACCGGATACGTCCCATATCCGCAAAAGAAACGCTTTTTGAAAGAGTGGCTGCTGCAGGGAAAGATGTTCATGATTTACTGTGCCCCAAAGAAGTGGGGGCCTGAGGTCGTCCGGTTCGTGGAAGAGCACTATGGCCCGCTGGATTACGATTTCGTTGCAGAAAAAGAAAAGCTCCACCCCAAGCCGAAGGAGTGGTGGAAGAAGTAATGGGATAATTGGAAACCTGCTAAAGACGAAACTTTCATCTTTAGCAGGTTTGCCCCACGGACTTACAGAAAGGGAGTGACCCCTTGCAGCAAACAAAAATCTATTTCCCGCTGATCTTTATTTCTCTGGAGGACGACAGCAGCATTGTCATCCCGCCGCAGCCGACCAGCCCCCGGAGGCAAGTACAATGGCATTGCTTTTGCAATATTATAGATTATCATTTTGCTGTAACGAGGCTTTCTGTATGTATAACAAAGAACAAATTGATTCAGAATTTATGAAAACACATGGATTCCGAAAAAAGGGAACGGCTTTCTTTCGTGTATTGGCCAGTAAGATTTTGCAGGTCGTAAAGACTGAAAAGGGGCGAGGCGGAGCTGAGATACAATTTGGCGTGTTCTCTCTGTATTCGGAATTGCTGCCGCAATGGCTGACTTCCTCCGGCTGTATTCCGCGATACCACGTTATCGCTTTTCTTGGCAGGCGCTCGGTTCTGTCGCTAGATCCGAGCGGCCGGGTCGAGATAATTGGGATGAAGGAGCAACTTGATATTTTTTATCAGAAAGCCGTTCCGTGGCTGGATTCTATCATAACGCAGGAACAGTTATGCGATGGACAGCTGATTATGGATACATGCGCTGGAGGCAATTATCGTTGGAACGATATGCTTAAATTTGCTCCTTTCTTGAAAATCCGGGACTGGCAATGCGCGGAAATGGTTCTTCCTGCAATTCTGGAACAGCACGGGTTTACGGTCAGCACGCTGCAGGTCGATACAGGTTCCTGTAAATCGGATACTTGGAAGAATGCGTTTGGGCTATACAATGATGATATAGAACTGTTTCGAAGATTTCCGAGATGCAAACAAAAGACCACCGGTGATTTGCACAAAGAATTCATTTTAGAAAAAGTCCGCGCACGAGATGAAGCTTGGGCGGAAAGCTATTTGGAGGAAATCTATCAGAAAAATAGGAAGCTCCTCCAAGAAGCGAAGATTATTTAATGTGTAATACTGCCGTCCGTGGTGGCATTATATAGCACCGTGGAATTGGGGAAAGCCGCGTGTATCTATAACAGAACACAACAAATTCCTCAATTGATTTTGATGTGAGACAGGAGGCAGCAGTTAATGAAGCGTGTAGTTATTAGTGGCCTAATCTGTATGGCAATCCTTTTCGAGCTTTTAACATTTGCTTGTTGTGGAGTTAAGAATGCAAGATTGCAAGTTGTGTTAACTGATTACGCAGCAGTTCTCGAGTCTAACGGGCTGGACGGGCTGCGGCTTAGTGTATATTACATCGATCCGTCTATCCTCACACGTTTTCCGCTGACGGAGGAACGGCTGCTTTCGTTCGAGTCGGTTCAAAGGTTTGACGTGGATAATGCACAGCTTCTGCAGAACATCGAGCTGCTGAAAACGATAAATGCAGAGGAAATGACGCCGGTTTCAAACACTTCCGTGCTGGATGCGCGGCTGTGCTGCATTTTTGAATCAGACCGCGCGGGTCAGGTCCTGCGTCTGACGCTTGGTGGAAAAGACAATAGTATTTTTGTGAATGGGGTCGAGGTCGAAAATTTCGAGCTGTTACGCGATCTCCTTATGGCATTTGCTTCTGAAGAAACGATGCGAGTTTTGGTTCACTATTTTGACAAGGAATAGTTCTTACAGCATTTGATTATCAGCTTATAACACCTGCTAAAGACGAAACTTTCATCTTTAGCAGGTCCGCCCCTTCGGTAGCCTCGTCCTCTCGACGAACGACTACGCTCCGCGCGGCGGCAACCTGACGCAGACGACCTACGCCAACGGCGCGGCCGTGACCTACAGCTACGACCTCCTCGACCGGCTGGTTGAAAAGTCGTATCACGAGACCGGAAAGCCGGACTTCACCATCCGCTACACCTACAACGCCGAAAGCCAGCTGGCCCGCCTGCGGTACGAGGAGGACGGCGAGACGGTCGGCTCCTACGCCTTTGAGTACGACAGCCTCGGGCGGCTCATCCGCAGCACGGCCATGGATGAAAACGGCTCTGTCACGCAGCGAACGGAGCACCTTTACGATGCGTTTAACCGCCTCTCCGGCCAGAGCTGGACGCTCGGCGCGCAGACCTACTCGGAGCGCTACGCCTACAGCGACGGCGAAAAAGGCGACGGCAGCCTGACGTCCATGACGGCCGCGACGGGCGACAGTCTGGAATTCGGCTACGACGCCCTCAAACGCCTGAATCGCGTTACAGCGAAAAGCGGAAGCTCCATTATTATGAACACGGCTTACGCGTATCGCGACGTGAGCTGGAACCGCGGCAGCGCGCAGGTGGAGTTCCGCAACGTCCGCCTCGGCAGCGACAGCGGCATGCTCCTCGAAGGCAAAAAGTACGTTTACGACGACGTCGGAAACCTGAAGGAAATCCGGGAGAGCACCGGGAAATATAACAAGCTCGTTGAGTACGCCTATGATAGCCAGAATCAGTTGACGTCGGAGGCATATTACAAGTCCGGAGAGGCAGAAGCCTATATCACCTATAATTACACCTACGACACAGCCGGAAACCTGCTGACCGTCTCCCAGAAAGAGGGAGATACCACGACGCTGCTCCAGACCTACACCTATGGCGACGCGCAGTGGCACGACCTGCTGACGGCCGTCAACGGGCAGGCCATTACCTACGACGCCTCCGGCAACCCGCTGTCCTACGGCGGCTGGAGCTTCGGCTGGCAGAACGGAAGACAGCTGAAAACGGCGTCGAAAACCTCTGACGGGAAGACAGAAACGTTAGAGTATTCCTACGACGCAGACGGCATCCGCACGAGCAAGACCTATACCGTCGAGACGTTCACGCAAGTGCCGGACTATACCGTCACCTTCCAAGCCGACGGCGCGACCGTCAAGACCATGACCGTCGAGGATGGCTACACGCTGAAGGACAGCGATTACCCCGCGGTCCCGGCCAAGAGCGGCTATACCGGCGAGTGGGTGAAGTATACGTCGGCAATTCACAGCAATGTCACGGTGCAGGCAAAGTATACGGCCGTCGTGACGAAATATACCGTTACCTTCAAGGCCGACAATACGGTCGTCAAGACCATGACGGTCAAAGACGGTTACACCCTAAAGGCCAGCGACTATCCGACCGTTCCCGCAAAAAGCGGCTACACCGGCGAATGGGTGAAGTATACGTCGGCAATTCACAGCAATGTCACGGTGCAGGCGAAATATACGGCAGTCGTGACAAAATATACCGTGTTCTTCAAAGCGGACGGCTTTACGGTCAAGGCGATCCAAGTGAACGACGGGTATGTTTTACAGGATGCGGATTATCCGGAAGTCCCGGCCAAGGTCGGCTGCAATGGCGCGTGGGAGAAGCATACTGCGGCGATTCATAGCAATGTGACGATTAACGCGGTCTATTCGCCCATTTCCTCACATTATACGGTCACCTTCAAGGCCAATGGGGCAACGCTCAAAACCATGACGGTTGCGGACGGTTATGTTCTGAAGACGAGCGACTATCCGACGATCCCAAAACGGGCTGGTTATACGGGGTCGTGGCCGAAAACAGGCGCGATCCATGCGAACACGACGATCACGGCTGTCTACACGAAAGATAGCGGAATCGTCATCCCAACCCAGCCGACCAGCCCCGGTGAGATCATGTCCGGCGGCGAGGGCGAACCGGTCGAGAATGAGCCAATCGAGGCAGACGTTCCTGCTGAAGATGAAACCGTCTCCCCGCAGGGGACTCACGTTACCGGAACGCAGACTGTCACGCATGAGTATCTGACCCTGAACGGTAAAGTTGCCCGTGAAACGATCCGGACGAATAATACCTTGACAGCCGTGCTGGATTTCGTCTATGATGAATCCGGGAAGCCGTTTGCACTGAAATACTCTACCGATGGCGCTACCTTTGATACCTATTACTATGTCCTGAATCTGCATGGCGATGTTGTCAAACTGATTCAGGCAAATGGACATGTTGTTGCGCATTATACTTATGATGCTTGGGGCAATGTGTCCAGCTCCGGTAGACTGGCTGAGATTAACCCGCTCAGATATCGCGGATACTATTATGATAATGAGACGGGATTCTACTACCTGCAAAGCAGATACTATGACCCGGCAAATAGAAGATTTATCAATGCGGATGGACTCATCTCCTCTAACTGGAGCTTTAGCGGCCTCAACATGTTCGCATATTGCGAAAATGACCCTGTTGGTCGTAGTGATCCGTCCGGCATAGAGAAGAGAGAAAGGGTTTCTTTTACTTCCTCGGGAAAGCAATACAGTCAATTTCTGAAAATTGACGGGAGGTAAATTGAGATGAAGGAAAAAGTTCCATCGCACATTTTTCCCGTATTTGGAAGCATCCTGTCCCTGTTTATTCTGGTTTTCTGCACAGCGTGCGCTTCCTTTGACAGCTATCTGGAAACCGCTCTGAATTTTTATGATGCGCACCAGACAGAACTGCAAGCGGCGCAGGCGGCCCTGCAGGAGTTCACGGACTCCAACGAATGCTTTATGTGGATCACAAGCACAGACTCTCTCGGGGAAAATTATAACTATAATAACGGCTATACGAAAAAATACGGCGGTTTATACTTTATTTCGCCGGAGGGCTATCCCGACGAAACATACCAGAACCTGTACGCCTTTGTTTCTCCGCTGTTTTCGGATGATCTGCACAGCATCGAAGCATCAAAAGATATGATTCGATTCACGGTGCTGCTGACATCAAATATCGGTACGGACTCATCACTGGTATGGACCAATGGTGAAAAGGCACCCACCGGTATATATCCTACCGTGCAGCGGCAGCGGCAGTTGGATGCACATTGGTATGCGATCACAGCCTCGGATTAAAATAAGGAGCTCCCGCGAGCCTGCTAAAGGCGAAACTTTCATCTTTAGCAGGTTCCGTATCTATCAGTACATAGTCGTATCTGTCCGTCACCCAAATTGACCGTTGTGGTCGTTTTGCCTGTGCCGCCTTTCTGATTGCAGACAGCAATGGTTTTACAGTTTGGCATTTCGCTTTTCCTCCTTCTTGTTAGCTTTGCCTTATCCGCAGCAAACGGATATTTCAGAATGGTTTGGAATCGCTCCTTGCTTTCCGTGATAACCCTTGTGGGCAGGAAGTTCGTGGCGCACCTTCATCC
>ERZ779892.1998-NODE-1998-length-16896-cov-5.660412_pt1 | contig 16896 bp, 20 predicted proteins | sample MGYA00511552_ERZ779892 | MGnify/ENA primary metagenome ERZ779892 (study PRJEB29588, sample SAMEA2154561) | human gut metagenome | biome: human gut; feature: human-associated habitat; material: faeces | place: Denmark | collected 2008/2010 ... | reverse complement strand
CGCGCGGGCGGCGAAGCTCTGCGGAAAGGCGGCGCTCGGCGCGCATGAGCTGGGGCTTTACGCCTATCTGTTCCCGATGAGCGAAAACCCCTTCGTCTGCGACCGCTGCCGTCGGGTGCTCTCCGCCATCCGCGAATACGACGCGCAGAACCACACCAATCTGGAACAGACGGCGCTGGTCTACGTCAAGGAAAACATGGAGATTGCGGCCGCCGCCAAGGCGCTGTTTCAGCATCCGAACACGGTGCGCTACCGCCTGAGCAAGATTCAGCGCATCATGGGCATGGAGGATGACCCGCTCTTTGCGCCGATGCTCAGCCTGACGGTGAGCCTGTCGCGAATTTTGACGGAGGAGCAGGCCTGATCGCCCGCTTGAATTTTTCGCTTGTTTGAAGGAGAGAAACGCATGAACATTATCGCTCGCGCCGCGCTGTATCTGTACGACGGAAGCCAAGCGGCGCCGATTTTTCCCGACAAGGTGGGCAAGCCCGGCGACGAGGCCGCGGCGTATCTGTCTACCGTGGCGGATAAGCTGATGGCCTCCGACGGAAGCCGCACGACCTGCGTGGAGCCGAACAGCGCGCAGGAGGAGATGCTGCGCCGCTTCATCCTCACGCCGTTTCAGGAGGCGGCGGACGCGCTGATGCGCAGCATGGACGAAACCATGCAGACGCTCGAAATCCCGCGCGAAGGATTTGATATGGCGATCTTCTCGTTTGAGAAGGACGGCAATCCGCACCTCTGCGTGGCGCAGCTGCCCTATCGCAGCGCGATGGTGCATCAGCTCGACGTGACCGAGGACGGCACGACGAGCACGCAGGTTATCCCCTATGGCACGGTGCTCCCTCTGCCGGGCAGCAAAGGCTGTTCGGGTTTTGTGGTCAATCTGTCCACGGGCGACATCCGTCTGCGGGACGCGCAGGTGCTGACCAACGTGGGCAACCGCGCGCTGTTTGCGCAGGCGCTCTTTGCGATGGCGGAAACGAAATCCACCAAGGAGGCGGTGCAGGCCGTCGCGCAGGCGATTGCCGAGGCCGCGCCGTCCGAGATGGACACCCCGATGCTGACCCCGATGGTCAAGCGCGCGATGAGCAAGTCCATCGAGGAAAAGGGCGTGATCGACGTGAAGGACGTGGCGGAGGAGGTCTTCCGCTCCGACCCCGAGCGCGAAGCGATCATCGAGCAGGTCGCCCGCCAGATTCAGGAGGAGCAGCTCGAACCCGTCATCCCGGTGGAAAACAAGCGCGTCGTCGCCCAGCTCCAGCGGGTGAAGATCAAGACGGATACCGGCATTTCCATCACCCTGCCGCGCGAACTGGCGGACGACGAAAACAGCTTTGCCGTCGTGGAGAACGGAGACGGCACGATTTCCATCATCATCAATAAAGTGCAGGAATTGAAGACGGAGTGATAAGGAGGACATCCCATGAACTGGAACGAATACGGCGCGTTTATCATCGAGGAGACGAAAAACCTGTTGGCCATCGACAGCCCGAGCGGCATGACGAAAAAGGCGGCGGAGCACGTGGCGGCGCGGTTTGAGGCGCTGGGCTATGCGCCGCAGACGACCCGAAAGGACGGCGTGCTCGTCTGTCTCGGCGGCCGGGATCGGGAAAACGGCCTGCTGCTGGAGGCACACATGGATACCCTTGGCGGCATGGTCTGCCACTGTCGCCTTGTCCGCTGTCACCTGCGTTGCCATATCCTGCACCGCCTGTCTGTCGGCCGCAGTGCTGTCAGCGCAAGTCTTTGCGGCCTTTGCATAGCCTGCCGTTATGTTCTTGTCGGCTGTGGTCTGCTGCGCTGACGTTGACGCCTGCGCTGCGGATACCTTGGCACTATTCTGCGATTTAACTGCCTCTGCACGTGCGGTTTCTGCACCCTGCTTTGCGGTGTCTGCCTGTGTAGCGGACGTTTCAGCCGCTGCCTTTGCGGTTTCGGCACGGTTTGCCGCCTGTTCTGCCGTGTCGGCTGATTTCTCTGCGGCTGTGGCAGATTTAGCGGCGTTATTTGCCATTGTTGTCGCTGTGTCTGCGGCGGTGACGGCTGTCTGCATATCTGCGTGTGCCTGCCTGCCTATGGCGTCTATGCGGTCAAGTGCGTCCATAGCCACGTCAGGTGACGGGATAGCCGTATCACCGATAGCTGTACCTATTCTCAGGCGGAATATGCGTGATTTCTTCACCAGCACATATTCATCACCTGACAGCTTCTTCGCCGCTATCTGACACGATATTGTCTGCGCTGAACGCAAGATATCTGCGGTTGGCGTCCATGTGCCGCCTGTGATATCGACCTCATACTGAACGCCGTCACCGTAGTCTATCGTCATTACATAGCGGTCTGCTCCGTCTACCTCCATGCCCTCGACTGTCACAGGACGTGCATTCGTTTCACCTACATATCCTAGCAGGGCTGTGCTTAGGGCTACGTCGTAGTCTGTGTTTAGTGTTATTGTCATTTAATCACCCCTCTTTACTCTATTGCAATATAATCAACATAGTATGTTCCTGTTGGAACATTTACTAATGACCCGTTATTAGATCCCATGCAGACGTTCAGATAGTACGACTTTCCCGACCCATTCACATGAGTGCAGAACGTCTTGTATGGTGTTGGTGTGTCTGTCTGCCGTAGCGTTGCTATGACCTGTTTAGGTGCAAAGGTCAGTCCAAGCGGTATCCGCATCAGCGCATTTGTTCCCGTCATCTTGTGTTCCACAGTGCCATAGTGTATCTTGCCGGCTCGGCTCAATATCTCATCGATTTCCTCGCCTGCGTGTTGCATAGGATAGTCATTTTCAGTGATATCCTGCGCCAATGTCAAATTTTCATCAGCCATTATCTCGCCCCCCTTAAAGCTGTTCTTCTACCGACAAACCTACCGCCGAAATATCAGCACTCAGTCCGCCGTCAAAGGTAAATCCTAAATTCGTTATTGGTATGTCATAGCTGTCTGCGCCGTTGGTGTAGGTCACCACGTCACCTATGTCGAAACGTGGGTCGCCTAATCTGTGATACAATTCTGTTGTATACCACGAAAATCCACCTATCCTGCGCCACAGCGATTGTAGCAGTGATTCGGTCATGTACGGATTTTCAAATTCTAGCACACGCCCTTGTGTTGTATCTGTCACACCAAGCGACAGCGTTTCATCGTCACTGACTTTGCAGATAATGCCCACGATAACGTTCTGCCTTTCTGACAGTGTTGGCAGGTCTATTGTGTTGGGATCCAATGTTTTCATGCTCTTGCCATACCACTTTCGAACGTACTTTCCGTACCTGTCAACATACCCAAACTCGCCCTGTGCAGAAGCCAGATAGGACAGCATTTGGCGCATGGTCACGTCTTTCGGTACTGAGCTTACCTTGAAGTAAAAATATTTTGAGTACAGCACCTTACCGTTCTTATCTATCAACCTTCTGCCGTTCTTGTCACGCAGTAGTCGCACCTCTGTGTAATCATTGCCGTTTTGCAAGCCCAATTGTCTGCATATGTCGTCTTCAACGGATCTATTCCAGTTTGGCATAGGTATGTGTGGTACATACGGCTTATCCGAAAAGTACAGCCTGTCCGCCATTGTCAGCTGGACGCTGCCGCCCGACTTTTTCGACTTCACGCAGGTGAAACGCCCCATTGGTATCTTTTCGTCATTTGTATCAGATGAAGTTGCGTCCTTTGTATACAAACTAAAAACATACTCATTCCCAAGATACTTAGTTCCGTCGTCAACAAGCTCCGCCGTCACACTCTGAGAGCAGACAGCACCAAGCTCTATATCATCGCTCAGAGAGGTTGATTGAATGTCTGTCTGAACGTTCTGAATGCCGTCATATGCCACAGGTTCTCCGCTCTGAGCGTCCTCTATCCACATACCCCACAAGGCTTTGTAATTCTCTATCCTGCTTGTTATCTCATTGCTTGCTATGGTGTACATATGCCCTCCTAACGCTCTGCAAATGTGACAGTACAGCTCTTGTAATACTCACCACCGTCAAGTCTGACAAGCCCCTGCGGTACATAGTCGCTTGCGTTGGCGGATATAGAATAATACTTGCCGTTGTGCCAAAACTCCAGCTCTGCAAAGTCGGGTCCGTCCTCGATAAGGGATTGTATCTCGGCTGAATCTGCGACAGGAAGCATTGTCCACTTGCAGGGCAGTTTGTATTTGCAGAACTTTCTTGCACCCACAAACAGACCTGTTGTATTCACTCGTCCTGAACCTGCCGTCCATTCGTAACAGTTTACAGGGCTCCAGCTGTCAGGGTCAGGGTCTGTCACCCACACGCCGTTTATCTTTAGCAATGTTCCTGTCAAAATGCACTCACTCCCGTCTTACGTTTATACTGATTGTTGCTGTCCTGCATACACTTGAAAAGCACCTTGCTGTCAACTGTTCCGAAGAACACAGGGTCATAAGCTTTCAGCCAATCAAGTATAGCGTTCAGCACCCTTAACACCTCGTCAAGCTTGCCGTTATCAAGCATACCTTGCAGTTTGCTCAGAGGTGAAATTACCTCAGGATCAGCCTTTGCATTCCTGTTATCGCCCACCATTGCAAGGGTCGGTGCTGTCGCAAGTCCACCTGTGGCAAGCTTTGGTATCTCAGGTATGCTTATTGTATCAAGATCAAAGCCGAAGGTTTCTCCGCCTATGCCAGGCACCCAATCAGGCACATCAAAACTCAGGCTGTTAATGCCGTCGATTATCCAGTTGACCGCACTTTCAATAGCACTGGTCATTTTGTTTACTGCACCGATAATTAGGTTTATAGGTGCTTTCACAACGCTGTAAAGCGTATCCCACACGCCTTTGAAGATCTTCTTTACACCCAGCCAAGCCTTTTTCCAATTGCCTGTGAAAATGCTCTTGACGAACATTATAATGCCATTGAGAATGGTCTTTACGCCTCCGAAAGCGTCTGAAAAGGTCTTTTTGAACCACTTGCCTATGCCTTTGAAAACGCCCTTGACAGCGTTAAGAAGCTTTGTGAAGATCTCCTTTATCTTTGCAATACCCTCAGATACGGCATTGTACAGACCTTGTATGATATATCCGCCCATTTCTGCCATGACCTTACTAGGGCTGTGAATACCAAAACAGTTCTTGAAGCCCTCAATAAATGGTGTAAGAACATGGTCATAAAGCCAAGTGCCTATGCCCTTGAAAGCGTCAACGATACCTGTGAAAAGCCCCTCAACGATATTACCGCCACAGTCCTGTATCTTCTCCGTAAAGTAGTCACGGATACTGAAAACAGCGTCCTTGATAAAGCCCCACAGCACCGATACCGCACCGCCTATAGCTGAGCCTATGGCTTTAAAAAGCTTTGTGGCAATGCCGCTCCAATCTATTGTAGAAATGAACGTCCACAGCTTTTCACCTATGCCCTGCCAATTTACAGTTTGCAGGAAGTTAATTGCCGTATTAAGCAGACCTTTCACGCCATCAGAGATAGTCGTTCCTGCCTTGCCCCAATCAATCTCATCAAACCAGCCGTTCACAGAAGTGCCTATGGACGAGCCAAAGCCCGACCAATCAAAGGTGGTAACGAACGAATAAAGATAGTCGATGATAGCTTGCCATTTTGAAGCAAGGGTCTTGCCGATAAGCGACCAATTCGTTTTCTTTATACCGCCGTTAAGAAAATTAGCCGTACCCTTGCCGAAGCCTGCCCAATCGAACTTCTTCATAAAGCGGTATCCTGCGCCAAAAATTGTGTTTATGCCTCCACCGAAGCTGTCCCCAAGACCTGTCCAATCAACGCCGTTAATAAAGCTGTTCAGACCGTCTGTAAGCTTATCCACAAAGCCATTCAGCTTTTTCTGAATACCGTCCCAGTTGATGTATGCGAAAGCTCCGTTGACCTTTTCAGCCACAAGAGAGCCAACTCCTGCCCAGTCACCCGACTTTATGGCATCTTTCATACGCTCCGCCCAATCAGGAAGCTGAACGTTGTCGCCGTTTATGGCTGAGTAATCAATGCCGCCCTCTGAACTGTCTGTATCGGACTTGCTCTGATCCGGTGCAACTCTTACAACGTCAAAGTCTGCAAGGTAAGTGTCCTGAGTTTTCTTTATCTTCTCCGCTGACTTCTGCGCCTGCTTTGTCGCCTGCAAGGACTTCTGATAGGTGGTGCCGAAAAGCTCAGAGATAAACGCCGCCACAGTTTTTGTCGCCACCGCTACGCCCGTCATAAGCGTATTGAGATACGGCATAACTGTGTTCATTATCGGTGTGAAAGCTATGGTGAGGTTTGCTTTTATTTCGTTTAAGGACTTGGCAAATTCTTCGTTGCCTGAAACAGCGTTTGCAACAGCGGAACGTATTCCTTTCAGCAAAACAAGCACGCCTGCCATTAAGAACACTCTTTTTGCCGCAGATTTGAGCGAATGTGTAAACTTGCTCAGCGGTTTTGAAGTGCTGTCCATAGTTGTTTTAAGCCTGCTGAATTTGGATTTAACTGCGTCAACAGCCTTCGAGCCTGCCGAACGCATTGCCTTGAAAGCTCCGCCGAGAGTTGACTTCACCGCCTTGCCTGCAAAGCTGACAGCTGAGCCGATACCGCTTTTTATCCTGCCTGCAACAGTCTTTATTTTCTGCACGGCACTTTCAGCAAAGCCTGCGATAATATCGTCCATTTTTGTTGTCTGCTCTGAAACGCTTTCGGCCGACTTGTTTGCCGTTTCCGCCGCTGTCTGACTTATCTTCGCAGAACTTGATTTAGTCTTGTCCTGCATTTTCTGAACTATCTTATCCGTTAGTTCATTGACCTCAGCTTCGACCTTTGTAGTGTCATACTCAGGGTCATAGTTCACCTGAACAGTCTTAGGCTTGATATTATCTGTCTGCCCTGCCGCTTCCTGCGCTTTTTTGCCCAGCTTATCATACTCAGCCATTGCCTTTTCAACAGCTTCCTGCATACTCTTCTGAGCTATCTCTGACGCACTGCCAAAGCCCTCGTCTATTGCTTTAGTGGTCTTATCCATAGCACTTTCAACAGCTTTCTCGGCCTGCTGGATGGGCTTTGAAAAGCCTTTCTGTATGCTTGCTGATATCCTATCGAGCTGCTCCTGCACCTTGTTTTTTATCACAAGGTCAAGAGAAATAACACCAACGCTTGCTCCGTCTGCCATTACTTATCACCTGCCTTTCCGAACATTCCCTTGAACAGCCTTTCAAAGTATCTCGCAGTTTCAAGCTTGTCCTGCTCTGTGAACGTTTCTCTTGCTTTCTTGTTTCTGAATGCCGTCCACTCTGAGCGTATCTGCTTTTCATACCTGTCGAAATTCTTTACGATGTCCTTGTTGTCCTCGCTCCTGATACGAACTATCTGACCCAGTGGTGTATCGTGCATAAGCCCTGCAACGAGCCTGTACCAATCGCTGTAATGCAGATTTTCCTGCTCTGAGGGCAGGATATTGTACTGCTTTGCAATGGATTGTATGATAAGCTCTCGGTCATAGTCAAGATCGTACCAGCTTTCTTCAAATTTACTCTGCGTTTTCCTGCGGAAATCGAGCCTCTGTCTTTTCTGCGTCCTCGCCTGTTACCGCTGAGATAACAAGAGTGAAAAGCTGCTGATATGCCGCCCAAGGCATATTCATTGCCTCTATCTCCTTGTAGTCCTTTGATGCAAATGCAAGCTTGAAAACCTCGTCTATCATATCAAGGTCTTTCTTCTCAGCGTTCTTGTCGCAGATATCAAGTATCTTCTTGACAGTTTTCTGCCTGTCGTCCACAGGGTAGACCTTGTCGCCTACTCTTATCTCAGGTGTACCTGTAAGAAGCTTGCTGTCGAGTGTATACATCTTTGCCATAGTTATTATCCTTTCTGATATATAAAATTAGGAGAGCGCTTTGAACGCTCCCCTGTTTTGTCTGTGTTCTTACGCTGTCGCCTCTGTAAACTCAGGCTTGCCGTCGGAAGCAAAGTCGAACGCAAGTGGTGCGACTGCTGTTGAATCTCCGCCGCCCCATTCTGTTACGCTGACAACGCCCTTGATAACAAGCTTTGCTCCGCTTGGAAAGTTCCACACAAGGGTTGTGGTCGCCGCAGCACCTGTTTTGAGTGCAAGGCTCTCGATGTAGTCATTGCCTGCGTCACCGACGTTTCTCTTGCCTGAGATACTGATAGTGATAGACTTACCAGTGAGCAGACGTCTTGTCCACCCCTGCTGATCAAAAGGCTTCCACTCCTCGATATTGCCGTCAATGGATACTGAAAAGCTCTCCATATCGGCAATAGTCACAAGATTGCTCTCTGTCGAGCCGTCGCCGCCTGTCTTGTCTATCTTGAACTGGTTTTCATATACGGGATAAACTCCTGTTGTGTTTGCCATACTCATTCATTCCTTTCGTAATATACTGTTGCCTCGATAACATATTCACACACGCCTCGCTCGTCCCTGCAAACAGAAACAGGCTCTTTGCATTCGAGATACTTTACCGTAAATCCGTCACCCTTATGCTGACGTATATCGGATAGGATATCAAGAACGCTTTGAGCCTTTATCTCTGCCTGCGTGGGAATATCAGTCCAATGAATAAGCACCGAGATATGTTTTTCAAGTGTTTTTGTGCAGGCTTTTCCGCCTATGCAGATACGCTGTGGCTTTGAAGTCTTTGCGTTGTACACGCCTATGCACTTGTCAAGGTTGCCGTCAATAGTGCCTGCATACACGTCCTGCAATTCAAGGATATCGCTCAGCATATCCGCTATGTTAAGTAAAGTCATACGCCTGTCCTCTTTTTGAACTCTGCCACAAACTCATTCTTGGCAAGGTCCTTTTTACTGCCTGTGATATATGGCTCAAGCCAAGCCGCACCTGCGTTAGGGTTATTGCCTTTCTGAAAATGATACTCAGGGTGATAATACAAACGTCTTGCCTGCGGAGAGCCTGTCACAAGACTTGCACCGCTTTCGTCAGAGTGGACAAAGGTCTGATTATTCTGCATATCGCCTGTATCGAACGGCATTGTCTGAGCACTTATAAGGTCTGCCCTCACCTGCTCCATAGCCACCTCAGCAGACTTCACAGCGGCGTCCTCGATAGCCTTTATCGCCTGCATATCAAGCTTTATTTCAATGCCCATTATATCAGCTCCAATCTTGTGTAATTCACCCTGCCGTCAGGGTCTTTGGCTTTCTCAGAGCCATATATCTTGTACGTCCTGCCGCCTATGACCGCATAGCCCTCTATAACAGCATTATCGGGGGCTATATCTCCGCAGAAAAGAGCCTCGCCTGACAAGGTTATAAGCTGTTTCTCTGCGGATAATTTCTGCCTTGACTTCTCAGAGTGAAAGCATTTGCCCTCAAATATGACCGTCTGCTTCTTTGAGCCGTCACGATTAAGTCCGTCCGTTCGATAGACCTTGCAGGGCGTTTTGCATACCCTTTCAGGTACAAGCTGAGGAAACTTCATCACATCAGCCCCCTATAACATAGTCCTGTCTGCATAAGCACATTGTAGACCTGACGTGTTGTGATAACGCCGTCAAGAGATACCACCTTTGACTTATCGAATGACATTGAAACTCCGCTTATGCTGTAAGCGCTCAGAGAGCTTTCTAACAGCTCCGAATTGTCATAGATGAATTTCATCTGCAATGCTGTGGAACGCTTTATACGCTCTCTCTGAAAGTCTGTGAAGCTGTCAATGCCCTCTGCTGTTATGCGGTTGAAAGTCAACGTGTCGATATCGCTTTCAGCTCTTTGCCGAATAGCCGAGAACTGTTCTTCGGAGATATCACACTCAGGACAGATATTGCAAAACTCAGTAGAGGTGAGGTACATATCCCTCACCCCTTACTCGCTGTACTCTGCTGTGTCAACGTCAGCGTAAATGCTGTCTATCTTTCCGTCCTTGCCGTTCGGGAAAGTAAAAACATCTGAGAACGCTCTGTTCTGATAGAGCCAGCCGTCACCCTCTGTGTGTCCGCCTGGAGCAAAGCTGTAAATGCTGTTGATCTTAGGCACTATCTTTGTGGTCTCAGGTGTTGCGATAAGCACGTTGATCTTATGCGAACCTGCGACTTTTTCATAGTATGTATCAAGTGCAGACTTGCTCGGTGTGCCTGATACCTTAGTGTAAGAGCCGCTTGATTCGGTGTAATACTCCTTACCGCTCACGATATCGGTATCAGCGGTCTTTACATATCTTGCAGCGCAAGGCTCAAAGCCGCCGTCCTCAGGGTCAAAGTTGAAGCGGTCATAGAAACGCTCATCATCAATGACCTCCATGATAGGCACTCCGTCAATGTCGGTCACTCTTGTTCTAAGGCCAAGTCCTCCCTCTGCGATCTGCGTCATTTCTATCTTTCGTGTGAACTTGTCAGACTGCTCCAGCAGGTCCATAATTGTGGAAGTCACATACATAATGAGCGAGCCATTAGACTTGTATCTTCTCAGCTTGCCTGCTGAAAGAAAGCCTTTGAGCTTGTCGAACACGTTACCCTTTGTATATGATGAAGCGGCTGTTGATGAGTGATAGCCCTCAAGCTCTGCCGCTCTCTGAGCTGTCTTTGAGAAGAACAGAGCGTCCGTTTCGGGAGCAGACTGTGTTTTCTCGAATACCTCTGAGATATTCTTGATAGACGCTGATGAATTCGTTTCGTCAACGTCAGCCTTATCCACAAGAAACTCAACATCACGGTCGTGTGTAAGAGTGAAAGGCACGTCCGTCTGAACGTACTTACCTGTGTTCCAGCCGCCGTTTCTGTTGTGGCTCTTGTAGCCTGATGTTGACATCTGTGTGAAGTGGAAAGTCTTTGCGTCAAGCCACCTAACGTTCTGTGTGATGAACGGGCTTGACAGTGTTTCCTGGATCCTTATCTCCAAGAGCTCGGGATTCCATACTTCTGCGTAATTAAGATTTGGCATGATTTATTCCTCCTGTTTTTTACTTGAATTTGTTCCAGCGTTTCTGCGCTGTTGTTTTGCTCTGTGGCTTCTTTTCATCAGTATCCGAAGATCCTGCACCGACCTTGAAACCGCCCTGCTTTTTGCCGTCGGACTTTTTATCGCCCTCGCCTTTCATGTCTGGATACTTCTTCACCACCGCAGAAAGGGCGGTGTTGATATCCTGCTGACTGCCGTTTCTCACATAGCTTTCAGCCACCGCAACAGCGTCCTCGATACAGTCGGGCTTGATACCAAGCTGCATAGCGGCTATCTGAGTTTTGAGTCTGAGTATCTCCTGGTCCTTTTCATCAGGTGCGTTCTCTGCACTGTCCTGCTTGTCGGACTTATCCTCGCTTGGCTGTTCCTGCTTATCTTCTGCAGGCTTATCAGCACCCTCACCGTTCTCGTCAGCCTGACTATCGTCCGACGCAGGCTGTTCCTTGTCGGCAGAGTTCTCATCTGCCTTGTCCGCAGGCTTTTCCTCAGCCTTTGGCTCGTCCTTTTTCTCCTCGTGAGTGTCGGGAGTTTTCTTCTCCTCCTCATCAGGGAGTTTCTTTTTCTCGTCCATTTTCTGACCTCGCTTTCTTAAATTTGTGTATGAAAAAAGCACCCGTTAAGGTGCTTAGTTCCGATATTTGGGTATAAAAATACCGCCTCGCCGTAGCGGAGCGGTCAAGAAAAAATATTATCAAGATCTATTTCTGATTTAACGAACACAGCCCCAACGTCATAATCATCATATACATCAATGTCCTTACCGTCTTTTGTATATGTCTGAATCGTAGAGCCGTCAACATCAATTAACAGCTTATTTTTCTTTGCGTCAGGAAAACTACGCTCGATCAGTTTGCAAGCTTTTTTAAACTCACTTTGACTATTATCCTTGAAAATCGTATAATCAAATTTTGTCATATCAAGCCCTCCTTTATAAGCCGTAGTTCTTGTTTACTTCGTCATTTGTTTTTGACGCAGTTTCTAAAATATCTTTTAAAGCTTCGTCTTTTGTCATGTTCTTGCGCTTCATTTTATCCTTTAATAACTTTTCAAACGTTGGTGCAGGACGTTTTTCATCAAGCATCATAGCCGTTTTCTTATCAGACATAGCAACGCGAGCTTCGTGTTTATAGTAATTTCTCAGTTCAAAAGCCTGCTTGACCTGTTCTTCAAAGGGTTTTGTTTTATCTATCTGATTAGGGATATCCGTTACATTTGCATAATACCATTCACGAACATGCTGACTGTCAGCTTGTGTTATCGGTTTTCCAAGATATTTTTTCAACGTATCTTTGTCTACCTCTATTATACCACTTTTTCCCGATTTGTCAACACCACCACCATAATACTTCTCCCTGCTATGATCCCTATGCAGCACCTCATTATGCTCATCAACGAACGCCTTTAATTCCTGCTGAGCCTGCCTGAGTTTTCGGCGGTATTCCTTTGCCGTATCGGGGTCGAGAGTGCCTGCCGCAAAGCGTTTTAGCTTGCGGACTTTCCGCTCCATTGCACGCTGTTTCTGCTCAAGCTCTCGCTGCTCTTTTATCTTCTCCGCCGGTATCGGCTCGGGTATCTGCGTTCTGCCGTGTATGTACTGCGTCATTGTGTGGCGGCAGTTGGGGTGGAAAAGCCCGTTCTTTACGGCGTATGACAGCAGCCAAAACCACTCACCGCAGTAATTTGACTTGCCTTGAAACTCGTCCTTTTCCCCCTCCCATACCGTGAATACATCATCAATGTATACTTGACCTTGCCAAGGCTCACAGGTTTTTGAACAGCCGCCATACTGCGACACAAGCACAGTATCATAGCCAAGCTCTGCAAAGCGTTTCGCCGCACCCTGCAACGTTGCCCTTGTGGAAGTTGTCCTAAGAGCCATTCGCACATAGTCGGCAATGTTCACTCGCTTGCCGTCAGCGTATACGATACAGTTTATGCCCTTGTCAAGAAAGTCCTTTGTGGCAAGGTCGATAGCCTCGTTAAGCGTCATAGAGCCTGTTCCCATTGCAAGCTGTACCCTATTCAAAGTCTGCCTGTAAATATCGTCCGTCATTCGCAGAGCGGCTGTTTCGGCGGTCTTTTCAAGGGTAGTGACGTCCTCCATAAGCTTTGCCATTTTCTTTTCGTTCACGCCAAAGAAATGCTTGTCTGGGATAGGCGTAACAGGCTCGTCAGAAAGCTCCTGGGCGCTCCTTTGTGCCTGCTGCTGACCCTCTTGGAACTGCTCCGTCATAAGCTGTCTTGTCTGATCGTCGATAACGTCAACGCACTCGTTCATGATGTCGAGATTTTCACGGCGGAAGGTCTCCATATTTTTCAGCTTCTCAGCCTGCCAAGCAGACCACTCAAAGCCGTAACGCTGTTCCTCAGCCTTGTGCCTTTTGAGATTGCGTTTCAGTGAAGATATGAGCCTTAGCTCTATCTCCTCAAATATTTTTGCGATGTCCTTAAAATTAAGCGTACTCATCACCTACCGCAGTAGGCTCACCCTCTGTAAGCCCCTTTTCCTGCATTATCCGCTTGACCTCTGCGGCTTTCCAATCGTCCTCTTTAGAACTGCCCCACAACTCCTCCACCTGCGTTTCAACTGACATAATACCATATGTGCTTGCCTTGCCCACAGTCTCAACTCTGCTGTCAAAGTCAGGAGCACCGTACTCGCCAAAGTCAACTGTCACCTCATAAGTCTCAGGGGCTTTGCCCTGCATATTGTCATATGTCATAAGCACAGCAGAAACAAGCTGCGGCAGAGCCTTTTCAAGAGCCGTTGTGATAGTATTTCGGGTGTTGCCTGTGACGTCTTTCTTCTCTCGCTGAGCGTCCGCACTTGACATCTTGCCAACATCTATGCCAAGCGTGGCAGGAGATACAAGCCCTTGCAAACACATAAGCAGGCAATTCGTATAGCTTGCCACAAACGCTTCATACTTGATATCAGGCTGAACTACTTCTATCTTAGGTGCTGCTCCTTCTGCTGACAGCGGTGGGTCAATGCTTATGTAACTGTTGCCAAACTGATTTGGTGCTTTAAGCTTGCCGTTTGCAGGATCTCTAGGTATCATGCTTTCGGGGATATACTGCTTTACTCTGCCTGCTCTGATAGCGTCCCACCATTGTGAGATGACCTCGTCTAAAGCGTCAAAGCAATCAGACTTACCGCCGTCAAAAATGCTCTTACCTCTGTTCGGATACTTTCGTGATGAAAAGAATTTCAGTGGCACAGCCATTATATAGTCGCCCTCAAACTCAGTTCGGGGCGGTATCTGTGCAAGGCAAGGCACGTTGTCCAAGCCGACCTCGTGACCGTTATCGTCATACAGACGGCTTTCTATGTATCCCTTGCCGTAATGCTCTTCAAGGTGAAATTTCTTTGTGCCTGCATAATGTACAGAATGAAAAACGACCTCGTTCAGCAGACCTCGTACAAAGTTATACTCCACTTTGTCAGCGCCGATAAACTCGACTATTGGCGTATCAGAAAGCTCAGTATCCACCGATATTTTGAAAGCTCCGTCGCCGTCAACAAGTGCGGTAACTATCGCCTTGCCTGTCAGCTCTGTGAAGTCTATATGCTCGGAAATATTATCAAAGTCAGCCTTTGCTTTGTCCCCTGTGACCTTGATATCGTCCATATCAGAATAGACAATGTATGAAAGTGTATCGGCGATTATTGCAGGCAGACCGCTATGTATCTTGCGTATCTTTTCATTCTCAGGGACGCTGCTCCAGAATGAATTTGTGCCTAAGTTAAGCTGACGAAAGAACTGCGAAAGCTCTGCGGCGTCACCACGATACCAAAGCTGTGACCTTATCACATCTGTCATAAAACCTGTTTTCTCAGTGATAGTTATACTGTATTCGGGTGCAGGCTGGATATCAAGCCAGTTTCTTATCATATTTTTCACCTTGCTTCCTATACTGAATTTAGTCAATCTTCACACTTCCTATCTTGTCACGATACGGCAGCCAGGCATACTGACAGGAATTGATAAGGTGGTCGTTGCCGTCCTCCGGCTCAGCCTTATCCTCTTTCCAACTGTATATGTTAAGCTCGCCTACGTACTCCTTGCAATGCTCAAGGATATAAAAATCACCTGCCGCCAGCCAAGCTGACTGCAAGTGTATTCGGTCGATTATTTTCGTTTTCTTGAATGCCGGGATAAAATTATATATACTGCCTGTGAGCCGTCTGAACTTCTGACATTCAAGTATGGTCGCCTGATCTGCGCTGTCGATATATACATCTCGTGCAAAGCCCCACGTCCTGCGGCTTTTCTCCAAGAACGCCGTGAATATTTTCGGTATGTCAGAGGGCGTGAGCGGCACTTGTCTGTCACGATTGTTATACACTTCCTCGTCAAGAGTGACGCACTTTCTGTCAGCCGTTATGCCCACAAAGGTGAACGCTATGGTATCAGGTGAGGATTGCGAGTAAGCGGTGTCAAGCCCGGCTGAGAAGTACACATAATTGAAAGCTTTCGCCTGCTCCGCTGTCAAGATATTTCGCTTTTGCAGGTCAAACACAAGCCCTGTTGCACGTCCTCTCAGACCGAGTATCTTGTTCTTATACAGCTTTGTGCCTTTCGGAGCGGCAGCCATTTTCCGTTTGATATCCTCATCAGTAAGTGAAAGATTATCACGAAAAGTAAAGAACCAGTACCGCCAATTGGGTACAGGTTCTTCTGTAAGCTCTTTCATTATCTCCGCAGGCACGTCACAGGCGTATTTCTGATACGGACGTGAGCGGTTTACAAACTCTTTATACACAGGCAGAGAGGGGTCGTCAGGGTTGAGGGTCGCCATAAGGTAATCGTTACGGGTTGACATCTCACGGACAAACTCGATATCAGCGGTATTTATCTCGTCAATATAAACGCAGCCGAACTGAGCGCCCAGCACCATTTCCCACTTATCCTTGTTGTCATATCCCAGAACATAGATTATCTTGCCCTCAAACTTGATATGCGGCAGTTTGTAGTCCTTATCACCGTTGCCGAAGTACCGAGCATTGGCGTGCAGGTCAAGAATGCCGTTATCCTGCTGAATGATAGTTTCCTCAGCCTTTCCCGTAGTCTTAGCGGCAATGACGTGAAGTTTCTTTCGGCTTGCCGACACCATACGCATGAACTTTATGCCTGCGCCCACAGTTGTTTTGCCGCTTGCGGTAGTCCCCTCAAGGAAGTCCGCAGACACGCCCCGAACGCTGTTGATGAAGTCCATATACTTCTGCGACAGAGGAAACTTACTCGTCAAGCCCCTCACCGCCTATCTGAGCGAAAACGTCTGAAAGCTTTTCAGAGGTCTTGACCTCCGCCTGTATCTTAGCCACATACTCTCCTGTCATTTTATTGAGGGTATCGACGGCTCTGATACGGTCAGCAGGGTCATTCTTGCCGTCCTTAGCGATATCAGACAAGAGTGCCTGCCGCTCCTTAGCGGTCATTATACGCTCGTCCTGAGCTTTCTCGGACAGCACACGGATATACTCCGCAACACTAGGATTATCTAGGATTTTGCAGGCGTCAGCTTTCGCATACTTCTCGCTATATCCTGCCTTTATAGCGCTCTGAACGGTGTTGCCGCTCTGAGCATAGTATTCTGCAAATTTCTTTTGCCGTGCTGTCATGAGGGCACCGTCCTTTCTTTATGGTATGAAAAAAGCCCCGATTTAGTGGGGCTTTGAACACTCAATATTATTAATTTTATTGGTTATATTTCGATCTATCCAAAACAACTTTTAAATCGCCAAAAATAACCGTGGTTCCGTTATTATATATTTTTGCAATGCCACATATAGCATTTGTATCTCTGCTATACAAACCCTCAGGGTCATAGTAATCCGTAGTTTCAAAAAATCTGACTATATAAGGGTCTTCATTATATTTATTCTTCATATAATTTATCATTTTGTCATAACAAAATTGATATTTTATCGAATAAAATATATTATTCTGTTGAACTTCTTGAAGGGTTAATGTATCATCAAAATC
>ERZ779892.1993-NODE-1993-length-16925-cov-3.477712_pt1 | contig 16925 bp, 11 predicted proteins | sample MGYA00511552_ERZ779892 | MGnify/ENA primary metagenome ERZ779892 (study PRJEB29588, sample SAMEA2154561) | human gut metagenome | biome: human gut; feature: human-associated habitat; material: faeces | place: Denmark | collected 2008/2010 ... | reverse complement strand
TTTTATATAAATTTATTGCCATTAAATTAAATGTTAATCAGTAGCAAATATCTTATTCTTTTTCACTTATATATAGAAAAATTTATGCTATACTATTTAAATATGGGGGGGACTTATGGGACAAGATAAACACCAACCAAAAGACAACAAAAAAAAGTTTACATTTTCAAATGATGCTGAAAAAACATTGATTGGAATAATGATATTTTTAATTTCAATAATCGGACTTTTAAATCGCGGTTATGTCGGTGAATTTCTAACGTATATCATGGTGTATATTTTCGGTGTATTCTATTTTATTTTCTTTATAGGATTAGCCGCATTTGGACTGACATATGCAATTAAAAGAAAAGGTTTTTCTATCAAAATAAACCTTTATCTTCTCGGCGGCATTCTTTTAATTTTTTCATTGATGATTGCTGCTTCAATTTCTATGGAAAATCTTGAACTCACCAACGTATTCACAACATATAATCATAGAATCAGCTATATTTCTTCATCGTTATTTAACATCAGTGATCTAACAAAACTCGGTTATACTGGCGGTGGGTTTATCGGAACATTTTTTACCGCTTTATTCAACACTGCTTTCACTTCTATTGGAACCCATATAGTTGCCATAATTTTATTTACATCAAGCATAATTATTTTAATGAAAAATCCACTTCAAAGACTTTTTTCTTGGTCTAAAAAACGTAAAGAAGAGAAAAGAAACAGAAAGAGTTTGGATTTAGAAAAATTAAATGAAGAAAATATCAATGATAACGAAATTGAAGTACCACTAATTAAAAATCCTATTGAACAAGACGAAAAATCATTAGAGAATTATCCTTCTGAATATAAAGCTTCACCATTTAAAACTTCTTATTATAAAAATAACACTCAGATAAACTTTGTGAGCAAAGAACAACCAACTATAAAGAAAGTACCTAACCCTGCTCCTTTTGAAGATACATATAAACAACCTGAAGTTATCGAAGAAGAAGTAAATAATGAATATACAATTCCAGGATATGAAGATCGAATTAAACCAGCTCTTCCTCCATCTAACGAAAGAAAATATATTTTACCTGGTGTAGATATGCTCTCCCTTAGACAAGATGACAGCAAAAACGAAATCAATCAAACTGCAAGTTTAGAAAGAGCTAAACAGATCAATCAAGTATTTGATAATTTTAAAATTCATGCTTCAGTTATCTCATATAATATCGGGCCTTCTGTTACTAGATTTAATGTTAGAACCGACCCTGGTGTCAGAGTTAATTCTATCGCCAGCTTGACAAATGAAATTCAAGTAGCTTTATGCGGTGATAAATCAGTTCGTATAGAAACAGTTGTTCAAGGTAAAGATACTTCAGGTATCGAAGTTGGTAATAAGGAAACTACCACTGTCAATTTCCGTGATTGTTTTGCCTCATTAAACAATCAAAACGCTGATAAATTAGTTATTCCACTTGGACAAGATATTTCAAAAAATGTCATCTCTATATCGATAGATACTTTTCCACATCTATTAGTAGCTGGTACAACAGGTAGTGGTAAATCAGTTTTCATACACTCTATTATCATGACTCTTATCATGCGAAATTATCCTGATGAACTCCGCCTTATTCTCATCGACCCAAAAAGAGTTGAATTTGCTAAATACAGCAATATTCCACATCTATATTGTCCAATTATTACCGATGTAATTAAAGCTGGTCCATGTCTAGCTAAACTTTGCAATGAAATGGATCGTCGTTTCCAAATAATGGAAAGAGAAGCTGTTGTCAATATCAAAGAATATCGTCAAGCAATTAAAGATAAAAAAGATAAAGAAGTTTTACCAAATATAGTTGTCATAGTTGATGAATATGCTGATTTAGCACAAAGAAATCAAAAAGAAATTGAACCGTTAATTCAACGTATTGCTCAAAAAGCCCGTGCTTGTGGTATTTATTTAATTATCGCCACACAAAGACCAAGTGTAAATGTCATCACCGGGGATATTAAAGCAAATATTCCTTCCAGAATTGCGCTTTCTGTTTCTACATCATTCGACTCCAAAACTATTCTCGATGAAACTGGTGCTGAAACACTTCTAGGAAAGGGCGACTTATTAGCTAGAATTCCAACATCTAAATCATTGATACGTGTCCAATCAGCTTTTGTCGACAATGATGAAATTACTCGTGTTACAAATTATTTAAGACAACAACAAAAACCTGTTTTCAATCAAGAATTTTTGAACTTGAAAGCTGAGCCTGATGAAAATTCACTAAACGATGGTTCAGGCAATTATTCAATGGAACAAACCCATGAGAAAAATCGGGCTGACCCACTATATCCTAAAGTTCGGGATATGGTTCTCTCTTCCGGAGTCGCTTCATCAAGTTATCTTATGCGTATGTTCCACCTAGGATATGGAAAAGCAGCTAGTTTTCTTGATACACTAGAAGCCGATGGATACATTAAAACTATTTCTGGCGGACGAAAACAAGTCATAAAACAACAAGATGATTTTGAAGAATAAAAAAATTTAATTACAAACACTTACATTGAAGGTGTTTTATCTTATAAAATTCAATGAAATTTGTCGATTTTACTCCAAGAAAGGTCAATAAAGTATGGAATGTTTAACTTTCGATTCACTAAAAACAAAATTATATAATGAATTCACTTCTTATGGTTTAAGAGTTATCTGCTGCCCTATTGAAGGATGCCAAGAAACCTATGCTGGTATCCAGGTTGAAACAGGAACTTATCGCCATGAATTGATGATTGATAAAACTAGAATTCCTCAAGGAACCGCATTATTACTAAAAGATTTATTATTTTTCACCCCTAAAGGAAACGCTAAAGATGTTTTCAAAAAAGTAGGCGCTGAATTAGATTCGTTTATCGATCATAGCGCTACTGTCTTTTATTTCAATACAAAAGAAGATTATAAAAAACCTTTAGATTTACTCTTAACTTTAGTCACCAATCTTTCTTTTAAAGAAGAAGATGTTGAAATTGAAAAAAACAAAATTTTTGCTGAGCAAAAATCAATGGATTCTAATTTAAATAAAAAAATGATCAAAGCTCTCCGTGAAAGTTTATACTTGAGTTCGCCTATGAGAGAAGATCCTCTTTCTAATATTGATGAAGTGAAATCCATTCATTATTCAACATTGAAAAAATTCTTTAATTTTAAATATACAATTAAAAATATGACTCTATTTGTCACTGGAAATGTTGATCCTAAAGAATTACATAATATTCTCGCTTCACGAAAATTTATCAAACCAACCTACAATTTTGAAAGTACTTTATTAGAAAATAAAGAAGAATATGGCGAAGTTAGTAGAATTGATAATAACATTCAAAGCGAAATTGATAACGATAAAATTGGTTATGGAATTAAATTTGTTCCAAGACAAGAACTATTTGAAAAATTCGGAGATGATATATTCATCTGTTATGAAATTTTAAATGATGTATTATCAGGAAAAAATAATATCTTTATAAAAAAACTTGTTGAAGATGAATACTGACTTTGAAGGAAAACTAATTCAAGGTGGGGAAGATACATTTTATTATGCACTTTTTAATGCCTTAGATGCAGAAGAAGCTAAATCAAAATTAGATAACTATCTTTCTTCTTTAAAGAAAAATATCAGTAAAAAAGAATTTCAAGCAGTAAAAAGTAACTATGCCAAAGAAAAAGAATTATTATTTAAAGATGCTGGAAAGTTATTTTTAGCTCTCGCTGAATGCTATGAAAATCATTTTGCTTTTCCTGCTGTAGTAGAAAGAGTAGATCATCTTTCCTATCGTACATTTAAAAAAGTTTTAAAAGAAATTTCTAATTATTGTCATACATTTGTTATCACACATAAAAAGGAGAATTAAATATGATTGGAGTAGATATTATTAAAATTTCTCGAGCCAAAGACTTACATGATGACTTTCCTTATCGAATTTTATCATCCGAAGAACTCGATAGATATTTAAGTTTCGCAGACGATGAAGAAAATAAAGCAAGATTTTTAGCTACAAGATGGGCAGCTAAAGAAGCATATGTCAAGGCTTCCAATAATAGAAAAATTGATTTCCGTTCCATTTCTGTAATGAACGATGAAAACGGAAAACCAACTTTAAAGTTTAATAACAAGATTATTGGTGAAGTAAGCCTATCACACGATGATTATGCCATAGCTTTTGTTTTATTAAAGGAGTAAATATGGCTTTAACTACAAATTTGAAAGCTACTTTAAAAAGCGTTGATTCCATTGAAGTAGCTGTTTATAAATCCTATACGTCATCTACTATCAATTTCTTTAATCTTTATGAAAACAATGTTTTCGTAAAATCTTTAAAAGCTATCAGTAAATCTGAATCAAAATCAAGTTTTATTTACACTTTAGCTATCGACTATAATTTTCAAGTAGGAAAGCTATATGAAATAACTGATGATAGATTAGAAAGAACCCCACTTGACACTAATGTTCTAGCCAAGTCTAAAGATTTTGAAAAGAATTATCGCTATGACGGAGAGCTTGGTGCTTTATATACCAAAGAAAAAACAACTTTCCGCCTTTTTTCACCTTTAGCTTCTTCAGCTTTTGTCCATTTAATAAATGCAAATTCTGAAGAACTTTTCATCCCGATGAAAAGATTAAACGAAGGTGTTTACGAAGCTACTATCGAAGGCGATTATGAAAAAGCACGCTATACATATATCGTCAAATTAAATGGTGAATTTAAAGAAGCTCCTGATCCTTATAGCTTTTCATTAGGCTCTAATTCTCAATTTTCTTATATTGTAGACTTAACTAAAATTAAAAACTATCGTTCTGAATTAAAAAATAACGTTCCCGAACTCCATCGCTTAACCGATGCAATTTTATACGAATTAGATGTTCGCGATATGACATCTTTAACTGAACTAACAAATAAAGGAACATATAAAGCCTTATGTACTTCAGGTCTTACTAATTCTGATGGATATCCTATTGGACTTGATTATATAAAGGGTTTAGGAATTACTCATATACAAATCCTTCCAGTTTACGATTTTCAAACCCATGATGATGATCATCCATTTTCTTCATATAACTGGGGTTATGATCCTTTATTTTATTTTGCCCCTGAAGGATCTTATTCTTCTAATCCTAACGACCCTTATGCTCGCTTATTAGAGCTGAAAGAATTAGTTTCTACCTACCATAATAACGGAATCGGTGTAATAATGGATGTTGTCTTCAATCATGTTTTCAACGCTTCCAGCAATGCTTTACAAGTTCTTTGCCCAGATTATTATTTCCGTTTTAATTCTGATGGTTCTTTATCCAATGGTTCTGGATGTGGAAATGATTTCGAAACCAGAAACTATATGGCCAGAAAATTAATTATCGATGCATTGAAATTCTTTACTTTAGTTTATGGAATAGATGGTTACCGTTTTGATTTAATGGGCATTATCGATGTCGATACCATGAATTTAGCATTTAAAGAATTACAATCAATAAAAAAAGATGTAATCTTCTATGGTGAAGGATGGGATATGTGCACAAATCTCCCTGGTGATAAAAAAGCTAGTATGTATAATGCAAATAGTATCAAACCTATAGGCTTTTTCAATGATCGCTTTAGAGATATTGTCAAAGGTCGTTCTTCGGAATCAGAATTATCAAATCGCGGATATTTAACAGGTGATACAAATTATATTGATGGCTTTAAAAACGTTTTCCTTGGTTCAAGTGTAACTCTAGCTTTCCCACCATTATTCTCTAATCCAAATCAATCAATAAATTATGTTGAATGTCACGATAACAATACATTGTTTGATAAATTGCAAGTTTGTTTAAAAGGACAATCAAACGAAGATATTCTTCGTCATTTAAAACTAATTAACGCTATAACTATATTTTCTTTTGGTGTTCCATTTATTCATGCCGGTCAGGAATATGGAATGACAAAGAAAATGATTGGAAATTCATATAATTCAGGCGATGATATCAATGGTTTTGATTATGTCATAGCCAAAAAAAGAATCGATTGCATCAATTATTTAAAGGATGCTATAAAATTAAAAAAACAATTACCATTCCTTTCATCAGACAGCAAGAAAGAAATGACCGATCATGTAACATTCGAAAATATTTCTAATGGTTGCTTATTAATTCGCTATAGAATTAATGAAGATGATTATTATCTTTTTATAAATCCAACAGGAAATACAATTTCTTATCAATTTGACAACTATGCCAAAGTAATCTTTAATGAAGCTGGACTTCTTGATGACAATCATTTTTCTCAATTAATTATGATAAATAAATATTCTTTAGCTGTTGCTAAAGTCACGAGGTAAGCCATGTTAAAGTACTCTAGATTAGCTTTACAAATAGTTCCTCGCCTTATTTCTTCAACATTATGGATCAATAGAAATGCCAAAAACAAAAAGAATATTCCATTAGATAAAAGATACGATAAGGCTAGAAAACTTATAATAAAATGCATGCCTAGTTTTCGTTTGGATTTTTATGTCGATGGACTTGAAAATATACCTTTAAATACCAATGTTCTGTTCACTCCAAACCATCAATCTATGCTCGATCCCGTATGCTTAATTTACCTGCTTGAAAGACCTATGTCTTTTTTAGGAAAAAAAGAAGTAAAAAATTTCCCATATATCGGAAAAATATTTAAAGGAATTGATGGATTATTTCTTGACAGAAAAAATTTAAGACAAGAAATAAAAACTTTAGGAAAAGTTTCCGATTCACTAGAACAAAAAAATACCTGGGTAATTTTCCCCGAAGGTACAAGAACAAAAGATCCTAACTATACTTTAGGAGAATTTAAGGCTGGATCTATTAAACCGGCATATAATGCCGAAGTTCCAATTGTTCCTGTTTGTATTCACGGAACTTCAGCCGCATTAAATCAAAAAAAACACGAAAAACGTTACGCTGTTCAAATTTCTTTTCTAAAACCACACTACTATGAAGAATATAAAAACAAATCGACTGTTGAAGAAATTCAAATAATTCAAAAAGAAATAGAAGAAAGCCTAAAATCAAAAATCAAAAGAGAAAAAGAAGAATTCAGTTTTCAAAAAATATATAACAAAAAAATGCAAAGCTTACAAAAATTATAGAGAACCTGTAGAGCCATATCCTCCGGTTCTTTTTTCTTCTATAAAATCATCCTCTGTTTTTAAATATTTTACAAAAATCCCCTGTGCCACTCTTTCGCCTTTTTTTATTTCAACAACTTCTTCACTGAAATTTTGCAAAAGCAATCCAATTTCACCATCATTTTCTTCGTTTTCAAAATAATCAGAGTCGATAACGCCGACATTGTTAGCCAATGTTAATCCTTTTTTCTTAGCTAATGAACTGCGTGGAAATATTAAAAAAACTTCATCTTCATTCATCTGAACTTTAATACCTGTATGAACAAGTTTTATTTCTTTAGGTTCAATTACTGTCTTCTCAACAACTGCTATATCATATCCTGCACTCAACTTAGTTTTTCTTTGTGGAAGACATGGTTCATCTTTTTCAAATCCTTTAGCAACATAAAATTTTCTCATAATAAAAACCTCATTATTTGATATATTAACCAAAAAAATGAGGTAATTCAATGTAATTAATATTTTAAATTATATTTATCTTTATAATATTCAAGCAATTCTTTAAATCTATTATAATGGACAACTTCTCTTTGTCTTAAAAATAAAAGCGGTTGAATAACATCATCTGTTGAAGCTAAATCAATCAAATGCTCATATGTGCTTCTAGCCTTTTCTTCGGCTGCCATATCTTCGGTTAAATCAGTAATAAAGTCTCCACTAGATTGCAGTGTTGCAGCAGTAAATGGAATTCCATTACTATCAGCAGGATATATACCTAAACCATGATCGACATAATATGGAGCTAATCCACTATCTCTGATTTCTTCAAATGTTGCACCTTTAGTTAATTGATATACCATAGTTTGCACCATTTCTTCATGACCTAATTCTTCTGTGCCAATATCTGTTAATAAAGAGCGACCTTTTTCACAAGGCATTGTAAAACGTTGAGCTAGATATCTTGTTGCCGCTCCCATCTCACCATTTGAACCGCCATATTGTGCAATAATCATTTTGGCCATATAAAGATTTTTGTTTTTTATTTTAATCGGAAATTGCATTCTTTTTTGATAAGTATACATATTTAATTCTCCCAAACAGATGGTGTTTTTAACCAAGAGTATTCATTTTTCGGACCAACTAACGCATTTACTTTTAATGGCCCATATTTACTTTCATATTCTTTGATAAGATTATTTGCTTTTAAAGCATATTCATCAAATTTATATAAAAGTTCTGTTCTTTCAGGAAAAATATCTAATTTCAAACTTAGATCATGAGCTGCATTTGAATATATCATTATTTCTCCCATCAATTTTTCTTTTTCGTCACTATAATCTGTAATGCAGGTTGCACATGTAGAATAATTTTTATAAGGACGATATTCATTTTTGAAAATATTTCCCTTGACCAAAGCATCAAGAGGTTCTATCAATTCATCAGAAGATGTTTTTACATTTTTTTCATTTTCAAATGTACATTTATAGAGCTTTAATGTTCCGTCAACAACGGACAATAATAAAGCTGTATTTGCCTCATAAAAATAATTAATTGCTTTAAGAGCAAATGATTTATCGTTATCGTTGGGAGTTACTGTATATGTTATTTCCTCATCCTCTTTGTTACTGCTGATAGCAACCACTTTGTTATTTCCTGCGACAACAAAGAATTTTCCGTTAAAACAGCTCATACCGTTGGCATGACCTAATAAACCGTCAGTGAATGTTTTAAAGTGAGATACACCTGCGCTTGTATTCATATAATTTTTACAGTAGCCAAGAACAGCGACTTTATCTTGACTTTGTTTTATAAAATATGGAGTATTGTTTCCGTTAAAGGATACACATCCCAGATTAGTTGTTTCATAGTTGGGATCTACTTTGGTAGGTACACGGGCTCCTGCTTTAAAACCGCATGCAAAAGTATAGGTTTTACCGGAGTAGGTAATGCCTTCCAGTACAGAGAATTTATCTTCTGCGGTTCCATCGGATGTTATAACATTGGATGCAAGCACAAGGTGATTGGCTTTCATACAGATTGATTCAAGGTTGTACTGTTTATATTCACCTGTTTTATTTACATTGATGACCGAACATGGAGTGTATTTTTTACCTTTATCATCAGTAAGATGATAATCAACTACCAGAATACGGTTCTGAAGTGTTGAAAAAGTGTTATTTGTCAGGATAAATAATCCAAATGAAGTGTGATAGTAGATATCCTGGAGCTGTGTGGTATAACCAAAGCCTGAGTTAGTAACTGTGAATGTACTTGCTGCTTTAGCAGCCTTCCAGTCTACAACACTGAAGGTTAATGTCCCAGCATTGCTCTTGTCAGCGTAATGCATAATGATAAATTTCTCGTTAGTTCCGTCAGCTGCAGTGATACCTAATGCGCCTTTTGGACAAATTTCATTGATACTGTACGTACCGAGCTGATTGCCTTTGGTATCCAGTTTTACGATGGTTGTAGAACCGCCGTAACCTTTATGGTCTTCTGCAAGCATATACAGATAATTTCCAATTTTGGTAAGTCCCAGAGCGAACCAGTTCAGATCTTTTTTTACGGCAGTTGCTTTTGTTGCCATGTAGTCAGTCGTTTTGAGTAATGTAGTTTTAAGACCGGTTGTCTTTACGCAATACATATCTGACCCCACAATGGCAATTCCCGCTACATTTGTTGCACTTTTATCGGGAATCAGTGCACCGTCTACGGGGGTAGCTGAAATAGTTAAAGTTGTTCCGTTAAATGTTCCTGGCATAATTTTTGCCTCCTTTAAATTTTTTGAATTTGCAAATTCACTATATAAAGATGCTGCTTTTTGTGATTTGTAAACCATAAGTGTGTATATGAGCATGATTTTTTTCTTTCATGCGGAAATCAGGTAAGAATAAAAATAAAGATTCGAGGTCAGATGATGCAGGTTTATTCCCTTTTTATATTTTCTGCATCAGTTTACTGTAAAATAATAACGGGTAAAGAAGATATAAGATGTTCTGGTACATACAATTAAGAAGAAAGGGGCATGTGCTGTGTATAGTCAAAATGATGAACCGCCTGAGATGATCAGGCGGTTTTGAAGTATCTGGATTTTTTATGAATATTTTATTTTTAATTACAGGTATAATGTGTTACAATAAATATAACCATTAAGACTACCAGGCAGGTCAGAATTTGACCTGCCTGTAAATAAATACGGAAATAAATCGGGTTCAAAAGAATCGTTAATAATTGTAACAAAATAAAATTACCGGTATGGCAAAAATAAAATTACAGGGGAAATGCGGATGAGTGAGATGACAGATGCATATGTAAAACTGGATAAGGTTTCCAAAATATATGGAACCAAAGAAGTAAAGATCGTTGCAGTGGATGAGATCAGCTTTGAGATTGCCAAGGGAGAGTTTGTAGTGATCGTTGGTCCCAGCGGTGCGGGCAAGACGACAGTGCTGAACATTCTTGGGGGTATGGATCAGGCTACCAGCGGAGAAGTTCTGGTGGATGGAAGGAATATTGCCAGATATAACAGCAGGCAGCTTACCGGTTATCGGAGAAATGATATTGGATTTGTATTCCAGTTCTATAATCTGGTGCCTAATCTTACAGCGCTGGAGAATGTAGAACTGGCATTGCAGATCTGTAAAAATCCGCTGGATGCCAGGGAGGTTCTGGAGGAAGTGGGACTGAAGGACAGACTGACCAATTTCCCGGCACAGCTTTCCGGTGGTGAGCAGCAGAGAGTTTCCATTGCCAGGGCACTGGCGAAGAATCCCAAGCTCTTACTGTGTGATGAGCCCACAGGTGCACTGGACTACCAGACAGGTAAGGCAATCCTGAAACTTTTGCAGGATATGTGCAGAGAGCGTGGAATGACAGTGATCGTCATTACCCATAACTCGGCGCTGACACCTATGGCAGACCGTGTGATCAAGATCAAGAACGGCAAGGTTTCCAGGATGACAATGAATGACCATCCTACACCCATAGAGGAGATAGAATGGTAGGTGATGAATATGAAAGCAATGCATAAAGATTTCTGGATGGAGATACGCAAGAGCAAAGCCAGATTTATTTCCATATTTATGATCGTTGCTCTGGGAGTTGCGTTTTTCTCCGGGATACAGGCCTCGTCACCGGATATGCGCTTCTCAGGCGATGCCTATTATGATGAAACCAATCTTATGGATATCAAAGTAGTGGGAACTCTGGGACTGACGGAGGATGATGTAGCTGCCATTAAGCAGGTGGACGGAGTAGAGAATGCAGAGGGCGCCTATGGTACAGATGTAATGTGTGGAGAAGGCGAGAAGCAGAAGGTACTTCATGTGGAAGCTGTGGATCAAACCATGAATCGGATCTCAGTGACAGAGGGAAAAGCTCCGGAAAAAAGCGGAGAGATTTTCCTTGATTGTATTTTTGCTGAGAGCAATGGATATAAGGTGGGTGATCAGATTACCCTGAAAGAGGGCGGAGGCAGCGAACTGCTGAAAAAGACAGATTACACAGTTGTGGGTTTAGGTGAGAGTCCGCTTTACATATCCTATAACCGGGGAAACTCTACTCTTGGTTCCGGTGAGGTTAATGGATTTGCCTATGTGCTCCCTGAGGATTTTGACCAGGAGGTTTATACACAGATCTATGTGCAGGCTCATGGGGCACAGGATCTGATCAGCTATACAGATGCTTATGATTCCCTGATAGAGCGAGTGCAGGAGCGAGTGGAGGGGAGTGAGGCAGAACGGTGTCAGGTCAGATATGATGAGATTGTAGAGGAAGCCAATGACAAGCTTGCAGATGCCAGACAGGAACTTGAAGACGGAAAGAAGGAAGCTAATGAGAAGCTTGCGGATGCCAGACAGGAACTGGAGGACGGCAAAAAGAAGTTAAAAGACGGCAAGAAGGAATATAAGGATGGCAAGAAAAAGCTTGCAGACGCAAAAAAGGAACTGGAGGACGGAAAAGCCCGGCTTGCAGATGCAAAGAAGGAATTAGAGGATGGCAGATCCCAGCTTGCCAGTGCGAAAGAGCAGCTTGCCAGTGGCAGAGCACAGATCGCATCTGCAAAGGAACAGCTGAATGCAGGATGGGCGGAGGTTTCAGAGAACCAGGCAAAGCTTGATGATGGAAAAGCACAGCTTGAGGATGGCAAGAATCAGTTAAGCGCCGGTGAGAAGCAGATTGCGGATGCAAAGACGCAGCTTACCCAGAGCCAGCAGGAACTTGACAATGGAAAGGCGCAGATTCAGTCAGGCAGAGAGCAGATTGCAGCAACCAGACAGGACTTAAATGCCAAAAAGGAAAGCTGCAATCAGGGACTTGCGCAGATTGAGCAGCAGGAGGCCGGACTTGCAGAAGGAGAGGCTCAGCTTGAGGGTGCCAGAAGTCAGCTTGCAGCATTGCAGGCACAGTATGAGCAGGCACAAGCTTCAGGCACATATTCCGAGGAAGACCTGGCGGCTCTGGCAGCACAGGTTTCCGCTTATCAGGAGCAGGTGGACAGTCAGGCAGCCCAGCTGGAAGCATCCAGAAACCAGATCGCAGCAGCAAGAAGTGAACTGGAGAGTGGTTTAAGCCAGGTGGAGAGCGGACTGGCCCAGCTTGATGCAAAGGAAGCAGAACTGAACCAGCAGGAGGCCGCATTTCCCGATGCCCAGGCAAAGATTGATGCAGGATGGAAAGAGGTGAAGGCTCAGGAGAAGAAGCTGGAACCAGCCAGAAAAGAGATTCAGGAAAAAGAAGCCCAGCTTGAGTCAGCACAGGAACAGATCGATGCTGCAAAAGCAAAACTAAATTCCAGCCAGGCGCAGTTAGAGGAGAAAGAGGCAGAACTTGCTTCAGGAGAAGCACAGATCCGGGAGAATGAAGGGAAGCTTGCTTCCGGCGAGAAAGAGATTGCCGACAATGAACAGAAGCTGAGGGATGGAGAGAAGGAAATCTCAGAGAACGAACAGAAGCTGAAGGATTCCAGAAAGGACATCAAGAAAGCTGAGAAGGATCTGGAAGAAGGTAAAAAAGAATACGAAGACGGCAAGAGGGATGCAGAGAAAGAAATTGCAGACGGTGAGAAAAAGATTCAGGATGCCCGGGATGAGATCGATGATATCAGTATGCCGGAATGGATGGTAACGGACCGCAATGATCTGCCGGAATATTCAGATTATGGGGATAATGCAGACAGAATGAGAAGTATCGGACAGGTTTTCCCTGTTATCTTTTTCCTGGTGGCTGCACTGGTAAGTCTGACTACCATGACACGAATGGTGGAAGAACAGAGAACCCAGATCGGTACAATGAAGGCGTTGGGATATGGCAAGTATGCGATTGCATCCAAATATCTGCTGTATGCCTTTCTTGCCACAGTGGGAGGCAGTATTCTGGGAATTCTGATCGGAGAGAAGATCCTGCCTTTGGTTATTATTAACGGGTATGGCATTATGTACAAGGGCATGATGAACAATATCCAGATCCGTTATGAGTTTAAATTTGCAATGATAGCAGCAGGTGCGGCAACTGTGTGTACCGTCGGAGCCACCATTTTCTCCTGTTACAGGGCACTGGCGGAAACTCCGGCATCACTGATGCGTCCTCCTGCTCCCAAAGAGGGTAAGAGAATCCTGCTGGAACGGATCCCGCTTTTCTGGAAGCACTTGAATTTTACATGGAAATCTACTCTGAGAAACCTTTTCCGATATAAAAAACGTTTCTTTATGACGATTTTCGGTATTTCAGGAAGTATGGCGCTGATGCTGGTAGGCTTTGGACTCAGGGATTCCATTATGGATATTGCCAGACGGCAGTATCAGGAACTTCAGCATTACACAGGAACGATCATTGATGATGAGGATGCTACAGATAAGGAGAGACAGGAACTGGATGAGTTTCTGAAAAATAACAGTCAGATCGAGAGATATACTCATGTGCAGTTTACCAAGATGAGTGTTCCCAGAAATAAATCCAATATCAGCGTATATGTTTATGTGCCTGAGAATCTTGAGACCTTTAATAAGGATGTAACGCTTCAGGACAGAAAGACAAAAGAGAAGTATAAGCTGACGGATGCAGGTACAGTGATCAGTGAGAAGACGGCAACCCTGACAGGACTGAAAGTGGGGGACAGCATGACCATCACAAAGGATGGGAAAAATTATGAGACAAAGATCGCAGCAGTGACAGAGAATTACATGGGACATTATATTTATATGACAGGAAATGTCTATGAACAGACCTTCGGGGAGAAGCCGAACTATTCTGCAACTGTGTTCACGGTAAAAGAGGAGTACAAAGAATCAGAATCTGAGGTGGGAAATGAAATCCTGAAGCACCCGGCTGCATTAAGCATCAGCTATACCAGCAGTCTGGAGGCTCAGCTTCACAGAATGCTGGGAGCATTGGATACGGTAATCATAGTGCTGATCATTTCTGCGGGAATGCTTGCTTTCGTGGTTCTGTATAATCTGAACAATGTCAATATTACGGAGCGCCAGAGAGAACTGGCAACCCTGAAGGTGCTGGGATTCTATGATACTGAGGTTTCGGCCTATGTATACAGGGAGAATGTTATTCTTACCTTCATAGGCGTGCTGGCAGGGGCTGTATTCGGAATCTTTTTGCACAGGTATATTATCCGTACTGTGGAAGTGGATGCGGTTATGTTCGGAAGAAATATTAATCCTGTCAGTTTCCTGTACTGCGGACTGCTGACAATTGGATTCTCCATGATCGTAAATCTGTTTATGCATCAGAAATTAAAGAAGATTGACATGGTAGAATCCCTGAAAAGTGTGGAATAAACGATCTGTCGCTTTATTGCGGAAAAGAAGAAATTGTTTTTCTGTGGTTTTTAAATATGTAGTCAAACGGATAGAATGGATAAGAGGAAGAAAGGGGAATATTATCATGGGAACAGCAAATCAGATAGAGCAGGAATTAATGAGCTATATATCCGATCATAAAATCAGGAACACGCATTCACATCATCTGCCGGAACAGGCGATGGTGGATTTTGATCTGGATAAGCTGATAAATAATACGTATTTACAATGGCAGCAGGTAACTCCGGGGACAACAGCAGAAAGCAGAACTGCATATCTGGAAAAAACACGATATAAATCTTATTTTGTCTGGCTTCAAAAGGCAATCGGGGAGTTGTATGGAATATCGGAGCCGATCACAGCTCAGAACTGGGATCAGATTTCAGATCGAATCAGAAAAGCGCATCAAAATCCCGACTTTTACATGGATGTGCTGAAAAATAAGTGTAAGTATCAAAAAGTAATCGTAGATACCTACTGGAATCCGGGCTCTGACAATGGAAGACCGGAACTGTTTACGCCTGCTTTTCGACTGGATCTGTTCTTTTTGGGCTATAAAAAAGGACTTCGCAATCATGACGGTGTATCACTGGAAGAGAACTTCGGTGAGCTGCCGGACAATTTACAGGATTATGTGGAGTGGGTCAGAAAGTGGATCATACAAAAAAAGAGTGAGGGCTGTGTGGCCTTAAAAATAGCGATGGCCTATGAGCGTAGTCTTCATTTTGAAAAAGTGACGCGGGAGCAGGCTGAAAGGGTATTCCGTTTACAAGAGTCGGATATAACCCAGGAGGATATCAGATGTTTTCAGGACTATTTGTTCTGGAAAATATGTGAAATTGCGGCGGAAGTGTCACTTCCATTGCAGTGCCATACAGGAATGGGACAAGTCATAGATACGAATATATTGCAGTTGAACAATGTGATAAAAAATAATCCGGAAACAAAATTCGTACTGCTGCATTGCGGCTTTCCATGGGTAGATGATCTCTTTTCCATAGTAGACGGATATCCGAATCTGTATCCGGATCTGACCTGGCTTCCAATCTTATCCTACACTGCATCAAAACGTGTAATGCATCAGTTGATCGAGATGTCCCAGATTGATAAAATCTGCTGGGGATGTGATACGTGGACAGTAGAGGAAAGTTATGGCTCCCTTCTTGCATTCCGTTTTTCACTGTGTAGTGTTCTGAGAGAAAAAATAGAGGACGGATATCTTTCCGTAAATAATGCAAAGGATATTATTGATAAAATTTTGTTCGACAATGCGGGAAAAATATACGTATGACACCAGATAAATTTGTGAAATCCGGAGAAACGTTCTTGACAAGAAAGCCTTTTTTCATTATAGTAGAATCCAGAAAAAGGCTGTGAAAAAGAGGAGTAGGCGGTAATGCCCCACAGAGAGGGAAGCTTATAAGCTGGAAGGTTTCCCGGGAACAGAAGTGCTGAAGGTAGCTTTGGAGCCGGGAGGCTGAAGTGAGTGTGTATGAATCATATCAGAGTTATATACGCGCATGGTAGGTTTTCACGTATCCCGCGTTAAGGGAATGAGAGACAAACTAAGGTGGTACCGCGATCTATGTCGCCCTTTGCACGTATAATGCGTGTGAGGGGCGTTTTTTATCGAATAAGTTTATGACACAGTTATCTGGCTGGATGCGGAAAGCGAAGTCAGTATGCTTATTTGTTTGGTTGTCAGGGTGACTGCTTTATAACGGAGTAATCCGTAGATACTTTAGTTTCAGATATATAATTAGGAGGACATTATGAGCAAAGAACTTGCAAAAACTTACGATCCTAAGGGAATCGAAGAGCGTCTTTACACAAAATGGATGGACAATGGATATTTCCATGCAAAAGTAAATCCGGACAAGAAACCGTTTACCATTGTTATGCCGCCGCCAAACGTAACCGGCCAGCTTCACATGGGACATGCGCTGGATGAAACCATGCAGGATATCCTGATCCGTTTCAAGAGAATGCAGGGATATGAAGCATTATGGCAG